>Ga0209806_1000355_pt1 | contig 30919 bp, 27 predicted proteins | sample GraSoiAngelo_152_FD_186166 | JGI IMG/M metagenome (GOLD analysis project Ga0209806, IMG submission 186166) | Grasslands soil microbial communities from the Angelo Coastal Reserve, California, USA - 14_1009_12_30cm (SPAdes) (version 2) | ecosystem: Environmental > Terrestrial > Soil > Grasslands ... | reverse complement strand
CGTTCTTTCTCATCACCGGCGCGAATTACTACTTCCAGCACCTCCTGAATATCGCGATCGCGGGAGTGGCCGGACTGTTCGGCATGTACGCGTTGCACGAGGGGCTAAGTGTCGTCTGCGAGAAGCGCGGCGTGTACCCGCGCAAGGCCCTCACCATCATGCGCGCGTGGGCGCTCCTGTTCGCGTTCGTCGGCGTCCAGCTGGCGTGGAGTCTTCGCCCCTTCCTGGGCGATCGCAACAAGCCGTTCCGCGTGTTCGGCAGCTACCAGGGCAACTTCTACGCGGCGATCATTTACGCGGTCAACAAGCTGCTGCAAGGAGAGGAGAAGCCGACAGCGCCGCCCGGCACACACGACACGATCCCGCGATTTCGCGGTTTCATTATTCCGCCCATCGACACGGCTGCCGACTCGACCCATGGCCGGAAGCGCCCATGACTCGGGATGGTAGCAAGGCTCGCGGACCGGTTCTCGATAACGAGATTCTGACGATCGAGGAGGTCGCCGCATATTTGCGGCTCACCCCCCAGACCATCTACAAATGGGCGCAGGAGAAGCGAATCCCGGCGGCGAAGCTGGGAAAGGAGTGGCGCTTTCGGAGGAGTATCGTCGATCGCTGGTTGGACGAGCAGATCCTGAGCAGCGAGTCGGGTTTCGAGCACTTGAAGAAGGAGCCTACTGATCTACCACCCGCACTCCGGCCGGGGGCGAAAACGTGAGCTCGCGACCGGGGACCCCGGCGTTCACCCGGATGTTTCGCAGAATCACCGTCCGCTCTTGTCCGGAGCTCTCCGTGATATCGACGCGGTGCACCAGCCCGTCCTCCCGCCCCAGCCTGATCGACGCTTCGCTGTAAGGTTGGTCGTGCCGCTTCGGCACCAGCCGGATGACGTCGACCGGCCCCCCCCCCGCGCCCACCCCGTCCGGAAGCGAGTCGGCCCGGACGTACTGCGCCGTGTAGCGCTCGCGCGGCTGCTCCACGAACTGTCCGATCAGATTCGGGCCCGTGGTGCCGTATTCGGGGATGCGGGAGCGGATCACCTGACCGGGGGTGGTGCTCGGCGTGTACAGCCAAAGGAACCGACCATCCGCCACGATGCGATCGCCCTTGGGCGCCGTGAACCGCATCGCAAAACGACTCGGACGCATCTGGTACAGCCGGCCGCGCGTCGTGTCGGGCGTGCCGATCATCGGATTTGTGATGATCTGCACGAAGTCGGCGGAGAGGCTGGTGATCGTCTGGTACGTCGCGCTGGCGCGGTCGAGGATGGGCCAGGGGTCGGGGGATTGGAGCGCGAGGGAGAGCCCGATCGCGAGAAGCGCGGAACGTGGAACGCGGAACGCGGAACATGCGTACCAGCGTTGGCTCGGCTGTTCCGCGTTCCGACTTCCGCGTTCCGCGTTTTCCGTTCTCACGCCCCCACGCCCGCCGGCTCGGCGACGCGCCGGCCGATCACCTCGGCGATCACCCGGACCTCGCGCATCAGCTGGGCGAATTGGTCGGGGAAGAGCGTCTGCGCCCCGTCCGACAGCGCTTGCTCCGGGTTGGGGTGCACTTCGACCATGATACCGTCCGCCCCCGCGGCGACCGCCGCGCGGGCCATCGGGATCACCTTGTCGCGCAGCCCGGTGCCGTGCGACGGATCCGCGATGATCGGCAGGTGCGACAGCTTGTGCACCACCGGAATGGCGGTGAGGTCGAACACGTTGCGTGTGGCGGTGTCGAACCCGCGGATGCCACGCTCGCACAAGATCACGTCGTGGTTCCCCTCGGCGAGCACGTATTCCGCCGAGAGGAGCAGCTCCTCGATGGTCGCGGCCATCCCGCGCTTCAGGAGCACGGCCTTCTTCGCCCGGCCCGCCGCCCTGAGCAAGGAGGAGTTCTGCATGTTGCGGGCGCCGATCTGAATGATGTCCGCGACCTCGGCCACGTAACCGACGCCTTCGGGATCCATCGCCTCGGTGCAGATCAGGAGGCCCGTCTCCTCGCGCGCCTTGGCGAGCAGCTTGAGCCCCGGCCGGCCCAGCCCCTGGAACGCGTACGGCGAGGTGCGCGGCTTCCAGGCGCCGCCGCGCAGGATCACGGCTCCCGCCTCCTTCACCAGCCGCGCCGCATCGATGATCTGTCGCTCGTTTTCCACGGAGCACGGACCCGCGATGGTCACGACCTCGGGGCCGCCGACCGTCACACCGCCGGGGAGGCGCACCACGGTGTTCTCCGCCTGCCACTCCCGGCTCACCTGCTTGTAGGGCTTGGTGACGTGAATGACGTCCTGGACGCCGGGGAGCCCTTCCAGCCGCGAGGCGTCGACCCGCCCGTCGTTCCCGACCAGGCCGACCGCCGTGCGCTGCGCCCCCGGCATGGGCCGGGCCTTGTACCCCATCTCCTCGATCACGGCGATGACGCGCCGGACCTCCGCTTCCGTCGCGCCGTGACGCATCACGATCAGCACGGCTACTTCCCTCCGATGGTGAACCGGTCGCCATCGCGGGCCGCCGTCACCCGCCCGGTGAACCGCGTCCCGGCCGCACGCGCCGGGTCCGAAGTTTCAACCGGCGGATAGAAGTGCGTCAAGACGAGCTGCCGCGCCTTGGCGTCCCGGGCCAGCTCGCCCGCCTGCTCCGGCGTGAGATGGCTGTCCATAGCCATCTCCTTGGGGAGCGAGCACTCGGCGAGCAGCAGGTCGGTCCCGGTGGCCCAGCGGGCCAGCTCGCTCGAGGGTCCCGTGTCGCCCGTGTACACCAGCCGGCCTTCGGGCGCGGTCAAGGACAGCGCCACACTCTCGGAAGTGTGGGGCACGGGGAAGGTCTCGAGGCTCACCTCGGCGTCGAGCGGGAACGGCTCGCCGTTTTGGACGTCCAGAATGCCGATCGGGAAGCCGGGGTCGAGCAGCCAGGGCCCGTACACCTCGGCGAGCTGCTTCACGAGGCGGACCACGCCGCGGGGACCGAGGATCACGAGGGATTCCTGGCGCGGCGGCACGGTGGTGTACTTGAGGGCGTACACCAACATCGGCAGCTCGCCCCAATGGTCCGGGTGGAAGTGCGACAGGACCACGTGAGTGACCTGATGCCACGGCAGGCCGAACTGCGCGAGGCGGTGCAGCGCACCCCCGCCGCAGTCGAGCAGGATCTTGAGGTTCCCCCGACCCACCCAGTGGCATGCCGACGTCCGGGTGGCCGACGGCGCGACCGTCCCGGTGCCGACGGTGACAAGGTCCAATTAGACCGGCTCCATCTGACCGAGCCGCACGCCGACGATGGTCGAAACGCCGGGCTCCTGCATCGTGACTCCGTATACGGCGTCGGCGGCCTGCATGGTGCGCGGGTTGTGGGTGATGACGATAAACTGCGTCAGGTCCTTGAACTCTGCGAGCAGGCGCACGTAGCGGCCCACGTTGGCGTCGTCGAGGGGGGCGTCTACCTCGTCGAGCAGGCAGAAGGGACTCGGCTTGGTCAGGAAGATCGCGAACAGGAGCGACACGGCGACGAGCGTGCGCTCTCCGGATGAGAGCAGGTGGATCCGCTGCGTGCGCTTGCCACGCGGCGCAGCGTGGATCTCGATCTCGCTCTCGAGCGGCTCGTCCTCGTTCGCGAGCCGCACGTCGCATTCGCCGCCGCCGAACAGCGTCTGGAACACCGTGCGGAAGTTCTCCCGGACCTTGCCGAACGACTCGAGGAACATCGCCTTCGCGGTCTGGTCGATCTCGCGTGCCGCCTGCTGGAGCGACTGGCGCGCGGCCACCAGGTCGTCCCGCTGCGTCATCAGGAATTCGAGGCGCTTGACCTCTTCTCCATGCTCGTCCACCGCGAGGGCGTTGACGGGTCCGACGGCGTCGATCGCCGTCCGCAACCGCTCGTCCTCCTGGCGCAGCCATTCCAGGTCGCCGGCGACCTCGGGCGCTTCGGCCAGCAGCTGATCGAGGGGCTTGCGCCACTCGGCCTCGACCCGCGCCACGAGCCCACGCCGGCGGCCCACGACCTCGGTGCGCTCGAGCTCGAGTTTGTGCTCGTCCGCGCCGAGGGCGTCCAACGCCTGGCGCGTGTCCTCGACCGCCGCTTCCGTCTGGGCGACGCGCGCGTCCGCTGCCTCGACCTGGACCCCGGCTTCGCCGGCGGCGACCTCCAGCGCCCCCAGGGCGAGGCGGCGCTCTTTGAGTTGATCCTCCCACTGAGTCCGCTGCGCCGTGAGGGTCGCGGCCTCGTGGTCGAGCACGCTCATCTCTGCGGCGAGCGTCGCGGACTGCCGGCGCGCTTCCTCGGCCTCGGCGGCGGCCCGGCCGGCCCGCTCGCGTGCGGCACCGAGCCGCGCCTCGACCTGGGCGGCATCCACCTGCCACCGCACCCGCTGCTCCCGCGCCGCCTCCTGCTGCGCCTCGAGGTCGACCAGCTGTGCGCGCTCCCGCCCCAGGCGCTCGTCGAGGCGGACGCGCTCGACTTCATGGCGCTCGAGGTCCGTGTGCAGCGCGTTGAGTCGGACTTCCACTTCCGACAGCCGCGTGGAAAGCCGTTCCACCTGCACGCCCGCGTCGGTCGCCTCTCTCTGGGCGTGGGCGGCGGCGCGCTCCGCGTCGTCCTTCGCGGCGCCGGCTTCGAGCTCCTGCTGGCGGGCCCGCTCCGCCGCTTCACCCGCCGCGGCGAACGCCGCCTCGGCAGCGGCGAGCTCGGCGAGCGTTCGCTCCAGCGTCGTAGCGGCGCCGCCGCGGTGCGCCTCCGCGTCTCGCACTTCCTGTGCGAGTGCTTCCAGCTCGGCGCGGCGCTCGAGCGGTCCCCCACCCGCCACGGTGGGTCCCGCGAGGAACACGGCGCCGTTGGCTCGTCGTAACGCACGTCCTCTCCCCGCTCCCCCGCCGTCCAAGACCTCGTTGCCCGCGAGCAGCGCGCGCACCCACGCGGCCGCGGGCCCGTCCACACGCAGGTCGTCGGTCAGGGGATGCCCGTCCGCCGCGAGCCGCGGTCCAGGCACGCTCGGCAGCAGCACCAGCGGCCCGGGTTGCACCTCCTCGTGCCAGCGGCGGATCGTCTCGACGGCGCTGGCGTCGCGCACCAGCACGGCGTGTAGCCACTCACCCAGCAGCTGCTCGGCGAGCACCGCGTCGCGCCGGCTGGTACGGACGAAATCCGACAGCGGCCCGATCACCGCGTCGGCGAACCGCGCCCGCTCCTTGAGCAGGGCCTGCGCGGCGGGCGCCAGCCCCACGCGCTCGCGCTCCAGCTCGGCGAGGGCGTCCCGCCGCGCCGTCACCTGCGCGAGCGCCCCCTCGGCTTGGCGCCGTGCCGCCCGACCGTGTGTCTCTTGCTCCTTCAGCTCGGCCACGCGCCGTCGCGCCTGCTCCAATCCCGCGGCCGCCTGGGCCGCGGCGCGACCGAGGGCCGTTGCCTCTTGCGCGCGCGTACTCACCTGAGCGGTCGCCGCCCACTCGGTCTCCGCCCGACGGGCACGCTCCTGAGACGCATCCGCGAGCTGTTGCCCCAGCTCCGCCCGCTCCCGCTCGAGCGCCGCCCGCTCGCCTTCGAGCGCTCGGAACGCCTCCGCTCGCCGCTGCAGGTCCTCCTCGAGCTCGCGCACCGCCGCGCGCTGCGCCAGCAACCGGTCACGCCCCTCCTGCTCGAGTGTGGTGCGCCCCGCCAGCTCCTGCCCGACCGACGCGAGGTCGCGCTCCGCCGCCGCGCACTCGGCGGCGGCCGCCACCCGCTCCCGCTCCGCCTGGACGGCGTGCGACTCTTCCTGCTCCCGCCGCTGCCCCGCTGTGGCGCGCCGTTGGCCGGCGTTGCGTAGCCGCTCCGCGGCGAGCGCGAGATCGCCCTCCAGCCGACCCGTCTCGAGCTTGGCATCGGCCAGGCGGCGCTCCACTTCCGTACGACGCGCCTCGGCCGTGTGGCGCGCCTGGACCCCCGCCTCCCGCTCCCCCTCCGCCGCCTCCAGCCGGGTCCGCCCGCCGGGGAGGGCCGCGGCCAGCTGCTCGGCGCGCTGCCCCAGGCCGCCGAGTGTCAGATCGAAGTCTTCGAGCTCACGTCGCACCAGCGTCAAGGCGATGCCGAAGCGCTCGTCGATCATCTTGTCGTAGCGCTCCGCCTTGCCGCGCTGACGCGCCAGGCTCCGCACCTGCGTTTGCACCTCGCTGACCAGGTCTTCGAGCCGGGCGAGGTCGGCCGCCGTCTCCTCGAGCCGGCGCTCCGTGCTCGTCCTGCGATCGCGGTACAACCCGATCCCGGCCGCCTCTTCGAACAGGGCGCGTCGCTCCTCGGCCTTCTCCGACAGGAGCGCCTCGATCATTTTGGCTTCCATCACCACGGCTGCGTCGGCACCCAGACCCGTGCCGCGCAGCAGGTCCTGGATGTCACGCAACCGCACCGCCGAGCGATTGAGCAGGTACTCGCTCTGTCCGGAGCGCGAAAGGCGGCGTGTGACCAGGACTTCCTGAAAGGCGATCGGGAGCGTCCCGTCCGAGTTGTCGAACACCAGGGAGACCTCGGCCACGTTCACCGGCCGGCGCCCAGTCGAGCCTTGGAAGATGACGTCTTCCATTTTGCCGCCGCGCAGCAGGCGCGGCGACTGCTCGCCCAGGACCCAACGCACGGCATCGGAGATGTTGGACTTGCCGCAGCCGTTCGGACCCACGATCGCGGTGACGCCCGCCTCGAATGGCAGCTCGACCGCGCCCGCGAACGACTTGAAGCCCGACAACTCGAGCCGGGTCAGTCTCATGGAGTGGTGCCCCCTCCCATCCGGGTGACGAGCGTTGCCTGAACGCCTGCCCGCTTGAGCCGCGCCTCGAGGAGGCTGGCTTGCTCGGGCGTCTCGAACGCACCCGCCAACCAGCGTGACCCCGATCCCCACGGCACGACCGGAATGCCGCGCGCCCGCAGGCGGCTCGGTGCGGGTGCTCCATCGCTCAGCGAGAAGGAATACGGTGCGCGCAGCACATCGCCTTGGCCCCGCGCGGCGAGACCGTGCTTCCACATCCCCGCGCGGGCGCCGACGGCGGAATCGCGCGTCGGGAACGCGCCCGCGAGCACGCGATACCACACCGCGCTGCCGCGCCCCCGGTCGTCCAGCGCGACCGGAGTCACGAATGGGGTGACGCCATCGGCCGCCAGACGGTCCGCGAGCGCCAGTGCCTTGTCGAGTCTCGCGTACGCGGCGAGCTGCACCGTCCAGGCGAGCGAATCGACCCGCCGGGCGGGCGCGGCGGCGATCGGTCGTGCCCGCACGGGCGCTGCGGGTGGGGGAGCGGCTGCCCGGCGATGCTCGGCTCCGCGCGCGAGCAGCCCCCAGCTGCCGGCCGCGCCCGCCGCCAGCGTGGCGGCCACGAATACCGGGCGGGCCAGCCGATGCGTGGGGCGCCGCACTGCGGCCGAGATGCGCCCCGGCGGGGGCGCGACCGATCGCGGGTCCGGCGCGGGCGCCGCCGCCGGCGTCCAGCGCTCACGCACCACGCCCAGCAACGGCACGCCGCGCTCCATGACCGCGGTGATCCCCTGACCGATCGACGACTCGGGCTCGTAGCCGTCGGGCGACAGCACGATCAGTCCGTCCGGGACCGCCGAGAGCCGGGCGAGTGCGCCCGCGGAGAGGTACAGGAGCAGTAGCGCGTCCTCGACCCGAAAGCCGGCATGCAGCTTCTTCCAGCGCGGGTTCGCGAACAGGTCGCCCGCGTGCGCCGTCACCGTGCCCGCGGCGATGAAGAAGACGCGATCGACTTCGTGCGCCGCCTTGGTGAGCGACACATCGTATTCGAACGCGTCCACGATCCCCTCGGTGGGCGTGAGGCCGACCGTCTCGTGCAGCGTGGGCTGCTCGAGCCACAGGTCCACGAGCGCAATCCGTCGGTCGGCGAGCGCCGCGGCGCGGGCTACGTCCCACGCGGCACCCGCGGCCCACTTCAGGTCCCCCGTCGCCGGCACGAGCGCGACCAAGGCCTGTCCGGTGACCAGTGACGGCACCAGCGCGTCGAGACGGGAGCGCGGCAGTGGACGAACGGTCACGGTGTCGGCTGGTAGATCCAGAAGGGGCGGCCGAGCTTCCGGCCGATGCCCTCGGCTTGGGCCCGCGTAGGGTAGGGCCCGAGTACCACGCGGTAGCCGTCGTCGGGATTGCGGGGCTGGAGCACGCGCGCCGCGAGCCCGGCCCGAGTGAGCTGCTGCGCCATCTCCGACGACCAGGCCTCGTTCTGCGAGGTCGACACCTGGACGTACATCGGTCCCTCGGGCCCCGCCGTATCGGAGGCCACCCCTGGGTCGGCCTGCGCGCCCGCGTCTCCAAATGCGCCGCGATATGCGCCACGCGGTCGCCACCCGGTGAGCATCCACAGGTCCGCCCCGCCCCCCTTCACACGTCCCGTGGCCGCGAGCGAGTCGGGCCGGTAGGCGATCACGTCGTCGCCCTGGCGCACGAGCAACGCGCCGTCCGGGGCGATGGCTGGCAGATCGGTGCGCCACGCGCTCGCGAGCGTCCCGACGAGCCGTTTCACAGGGAGATCCACCACGAATACGGAGTCCTCCGTGGCGGGCTTGGCGAGCAACCAGCGGCCGAGTGGGTCGAGCCGGATCGTGGCTGCGGGCAGCGGGAGCGCGATGCCGTCGATCTCTTCGCGCTCGTACCGGTCGATCGCCGCCAGACCTGGCTCGGTGCGTCGGGCGACGTAGATGCGATGCCCCGACGGCGAGAACACCAGCGCGCGCGGGTGGTCCGCCAGCGGGACGAAGCTGGCCTCGCGGCGGCCGAGCGGGTCCATGAGGACTATCCCTGAGTCGGCGGCGACGCCGACCAGATCGCCCCAACGGGTCGCCGCCACGTCGCTTCCGGCCGGGAGTGGTCGACTGGTGGGCGGTTGATCGGCGGCGGCGGTGATGAGCGCCGGTGCGTCGGCCACCACGAGGCGCTGGTCGGCGGCGCCGAACAGCTGCAGCGGCACGGCGGGCAGGGGCTGCGGCCAGGAGACCCGCAGCCGCCGTGCGAGTGTCACGACCCGTCGCTTCGCGTCTACGGTATAGAGCGTGCCGTCGGGACCGAGCGTCGCCTGCTCGATGCCCGAGGCCACGGTGTCGACCCGGGCACTACCGAGATCGAGCGCCAGGACGTCGCTCTTCGGGCTCGTGACAGTCGTGTCCTGCTTGGCGCGCGCATTCTTTTTCTTCGGGTTCTTCGGGCTCGTGTCCTTCGTGGCGGTGGTGACATAGAGGAACTCGGCCTCGGTGTCGAGCCCGATCACCCGGGTGACCGGCGGGAGCTTGCCGCGAATCGCGCTGGGGATCTCGACCATGGCGGGGAGGCGATACACCCTGGGGGCTCCCCCCTTCGTCGGGATACGAATGGCGACCCCGGCGGTACGAGCTGCGCCGGCGCTGGCGCGGCTAACTGCTTGGCGACTAACCGCTTGTTTGGCAGGCGGTTGGGACGATGATGCGGCAGGCGCCCTGGACCGGCAGCCCCAGAGCGTCAGGCTGGTGAGGAGGAGGTAGCGGGTATGCAAATGGCCTCGCCGGACAAGATAGGCAACCGGCGAGGCCAGGACAAGTGGTTTAGCGATGCGGAGTTAGAACGTTGGGCCGAGGCTCACCGTCCAGTAGGGGTTGTTGTGCGGCCGGCTCAGTGGCTTGGTGTAGTCGAACCGGAGCACCACGAAGCCGAGGAAGTTAATCCGGATCGAGCCGCCCCAGCTGCGCAGCGGCGCGCGCACGGTCTCGGGGCTTTCGTCGCTGGATCGGCTCCACACGAGCTTCGAGTTCGAGTCCCAGGCGAGCCCTGCGTCGTAGAAGATGGCGCCCTCGATTGGGGGGAGCCCAACCGGAAGGAACCCGAGCACCAGGCTGCGGGTCAGCGGGAAGCGCAGCTCGGCGTTCGCCACCGCGAAACGCGACCCAATGAGCTGGTCGAGCTCGGGGCAACCGCTGGTCGTCGCCGCGAGGCACTCGTTGTTGATCAGCGAGCCGGCGGTGTAGCCGCGTATCAAGTTGGGGTTCCCGAGGAACTGTGGGAACAGGTCGCCGTCCCGTCCGAAGCGGCCAAAGAACAGACCGCGCAAGGCGAGCGTGAAGGGTCGGGCGAAGAAGTAGCGTCGCCAGTCGACCAGGCCGGAGGTGAACTTCCACGCGCCGAAGCTCGGAGAGACCTCCAACCGCCAGCGCGAGCCCGCGAACGGTCCGACGAACCCGAACAGCGAGTTGTCGTGGACCAGCGCGAGCTGGGGCCCGTAGTAGCTGACGGAAGGGCCGCTCCCCGTCACGGGGTCGTAGATGTTCAGCACGGCGCCGGAGCCGCGGTCCACGAGGTAGTCCTGCCGCAACGTGTCCTGGGTGATGTTCGCGAAATGTCCGCCGATCTCTACGCGGGTAAACCGGCTGAACGGATAGTATCCTTGCGCGAATACGTCGCGGATCACGAAGCGCTCGAGCCGCGGCGTGAGGATCACGGTGTTCGGGTCCGTGGTGGACTGGACGAGCGTCGGCAGATAGAAGTACAGCGGTTCCTGCGAGCCGCCGAACGCCCAGTTCAGGCGGTGCGCCTGGTTGATGTAGGCCGCGAGCACCTGGGCTTCGCTCAGGCGGCCGTTGACCGAGCCGGAGAACACCATCGTGTGGTTGCCGAGGATATCCGACAACGAGATCGCCGTGCCGCCGAAAAAGCCGCGGCCGAAATTATCCCGCTCGTAGCCGATGGTCGGCCGCGCCACGTAGTCCGGGCTGTACCGCGTGTGGTAGGGCCGGAACGTGAACTCGCTCGTGTCCGGCAGGGCGGGGGACGAGTCGAGGAGGCTCTTCACCGAGACGGGGGCCGGCGCCGCGCCGGTGTCGGACGTCTGGGGCGTAGTGCCGGAAGCCCGGAACCCGGCGGGCGACCGGTACACCGACGTGCCGGCCCGGGGTCCCGAGTCCGCCGGCGCCGCGGTCGTGGCCAGGAGCGCCGTCGGCCCGCCGAGCGCCCGGCGCTGGGCGGCGAGCAGCGATGTCACGGGCGGCGCGGCCGGTGCCTGGTACGGCTGGCGCTTGAGCGAGCGGGGGTTGTCGACGGCGTAGACGTTGTATTCGCCGTCTTCATAGTAGGCGAACGCGAGGCGATCCGCTTCGTGCGCCCAGGAGAGGCACGGCGAGAGCGCGGTGATTCCGGAGACCCCCGTGAACACGTCGGTGAGCTGGTAGATATTCCCGTCGGTGAAATCGTACAGGAAGATGTTGCTGATCCCGTTGCGATCGGAAACGAAGGCCAGCGACCGGCCGTCCGGGGCCCAGGCGGGATTGATGTTTTTCCCCTGGTCCATGTGCCGGAGGATGTCGATCGAGCCGGTCTCGAGGTGGAGCAGGGCGATGCGCAGGCTGCCGAACTTGAGTGCGTCGAAGTCGGTCGCGGGGCTGCGGTCGGTCACGAACGCGATCGTCTTCCCGTCGGGGGACCAGGACGGCTCGAGATCGGCGTACTTGTCGTTCGTCAGGCGGTGCAGGTTCGAGCCGTCGGCGTTCACGACGAACAGGTCCGAGATGCCGCCGTCGTACCCCGTGAACACGAGCTGCTTCCCGTCGGGCGACCACGCCGGCGTCGTCAGCCCGTTCAGCGGGACGCGGATGCGGCGGACCTCTTCGTCCTTCTTGACGTCGAGAATCACGAGGTCGTCGCGGTCGCGGCGCTTCGCGGCAATCGCGAAGAAGCGCCCGTCGGGCGAAAACGAGCCGGCCGAGTTGATGAAGCGGAGGCTCTCGTAGTTCGAGTTCAGGGTGGACTTCACCAGCCGCCGCTTGACCCGGCCCGTCTCCGCGTCGGCGAGGTAGAGATCCACGAAGAAGGAATTCTTCTCGCTGAAGTACGCGATGTCGCGCCCGTCGGGCGACAGGGCGGGGGCGAGGTGCAGCGTGCCGTCGGAGCGCTTCCGGGTGAGCAGCGGCTGGGCGATGCGGCGGGCCCGGTAGTGGTCGGCGAGCTGGGGCAGGTAGGTGGTCTGGACCGCGTCGCGCCACTCGCTCGACAGGTCGTCGAGCGTGACCCCGAGCGCGCGTTTGAAGCCGCCCTCGACGCCGCTCGAGACCGACGCCTGGAGGATCTGGCCGATCGCCTCGTCGCCCCACTTCTCGCCGACGTACGCCAGCAGCGCATGGCCGAACCGGTACGGGAAGATCCGCGGGTCGTACGTCATCTCCTCGACGGTCGGGAGGTGGCCCTCGAGGGACGCGTCCCGCAGCCACATGGACGTGAGCGGGTCGATCGGGCCAATCGAGAGATACTCCGCCATCCCCTCCATGAACCAGCCGGGGAGGTTGGCGTTAACGAGGGTCTGGACCCCCGCGCCGATGCGGCCGCGGCTGATCTCGTCGTACTGGAATTGGTGCACCATCTCGTGTCCCAGCACGTGCTCCAGTTCCGCATAGGAGCCCGTGAACGGCAGCACCATCCGGTGCTTGAAGAACTCCGTGAAGCCGCCGGTTCCCTCGCCCAGGTCTTCGCTGGTCGTGTTGGTCTGCTGGAAGTCGGACTGCGACGCGTACAAAATGATCGGCTTGCGGCCCTGGAACTGGTGGTGCAGGATGCGCGACAGGCGGGCGTACCACCGCTCGGCCATACGCGCGGCGTCCAAGGCCGCCGTCCGCTCGGCCGCATAGTAGTAGATCTCGAAGTGCTCGGTCTGGATGATCCGGAAGTCGAAGGCCTGGTACTGGACTTTGTTCTGCCCGAAGTATTGCGCCGCGAGCGGCGCCGCGCCGAACAGCGCGAGCGCCGCCGCGATCCCGCCAATGCGTCGCATGAGGCTCATCCTTTCGACCCGCTGTCCGGGGCCCCCGCTGCGAGCACGGGGGCATCACCCCACAGGCGTTCGAGCTGGTAGAACTCCCGCAATTCCGGATGAAACACGTGCACCACGAAGTCCACGTAGTCCAACAGCACCCATCGACCCTGTGTGAGCCCCTCGACATGATGCGGCACGACGCCGCGCGGCGCTAGCGCGTCCATGAGATGCTCCGCCATGCCCCGCACGTGGGCGTCGGACGTGCCCGAAACGATGACGAAGTAATCGGCCGCGGCGGTCAGGCCCCGCAGATCGAGCACCGTCGGGTCGATCGCCTTGCGGTCGGCGAGCGCCGCCGTCACCAGTCGCAACGCCGCCAGTGCGTCGCCCCCCGCATGCCCCGCCGGGCGCCCGCTCCGTCTGCTAGTCATAGCGTGCCTGTCACCCGTTTGTTCCGTCCTCCGGCGGCCGCTATTCCTTCACCACGCTCACCTGGATCTCGGGGCGCACGTCGGGATGCAGCTTGATGCCGACGCGGAACTCGCCCAGCTCCCGGATCGGCTCGGGGAGGTCCACCCGGCGCTTGTCGACGCGGATCCCGAGCTCTTCGAGCTTGCGCTGCACGTCGCTCGCGGTGACCGAGCCGTACAGCTTGTCCTCTTCACCGACCTTCACCGGGAAGCTGAGGTGGACCTCCGCGATGCGGGTCGCCTCGGCTTCCGCGGCGCCCTTCTCCGCGGCGCGCTGTTTGGCGATGCGCGCCGCTTCGTAAGCGATCTTCTTCTTGTTGGCGTCGGTCGCCGGGTAGGCGAGGCCCTTCGGCAGGAGATAATTGCGCGCGTAGCCGTCCTTTACCTTGACCACGTCGCCGGCGGCGCCAAGATGCTGTACGTCTTCTCGCAGGATGACTTCCATAGTCCGTCGTTCCTCTCAATGGTTCAACCCGGCCGCGGAGAGCGGCGTCCGCGCGATCAAGGCGTGGCCGCGCCAGGCCAGCGCCAGCCCGGCCAGGCTCTCCACCACGAGCCAGAGCGGCCAGACCGCGAGCAGCCGCACCGCGGGCTCGAAGGCCGGATACAGCCCCGGCGCGACCTCGACCACGTACCGCACGGACCGGCTCGCGTCCCGCGTCGCCTCCCACTGCACTTCCGTCCAGAGCGCCGGCCCCGCCTTGGTGCGAGCCACCAGCACCGTGACGCCGGCGGCGGCGTAGAGGCAGGCGCGCAGAGCGAGGGGCCAGAAGGCCGCGGGCGAGAGCCTCGCGCCCGCCGCGAACGCCACCGTCACCAGCACGATCCAGGTACGGCTCAAAGCGTCGAACGAGCCGTGCCCGGGAGCGACCAGGAGCGCCACGCCGGCGCCCCCCGCGAGCGCCACCGCCAGCCACTCACCGCGCGTCTCGGGCTGCGCTGCGACCAGAAGGGCGGCGAACGGCAGCGCCACGAGACTCACCGGCGCCAGGGCGGCGAACAGCAGTACGCCGGCCGCGAGGCGCCAGCGCTTCAGCCGACGTACCCCTTGATGTAGGGCAGCAGGGCGAGCTGGCGCGCCCGCTTGATCGCGGTGGCGAGCTGGCGCTGATGTCGCGCGCACATCCCCGACAACCGGCTCGGGAGAATCTTGCCGCGCTCGGTGAGAAACCGGCCGAGCGTGCGATCGTCCTTGTAGTCGAGCACCCGCACCCCGGACTCGCACACGGGGCACGTCTTCGAGGGCCGTCTCACGCTTCATCCTCCTCGATCTCATCCACCACCACGACGTCGGCGGCGATCACGGCAGGCACCGGCTCGGGCTTCGCCGGCAGGCCTTCCGACACGACGACCAGGAATCGCACGACGCTCTCTTCGAGCTTCACGGCGCGCTCGTACTCCGGCAAGAGCTCGGCCGCGGTCTCGAACTGCGCGACCACGTAGTAACCCGTGTCCTTCTTCCTGATCGGATAAGAGAGGGTGCGTTTGCCCCAGTGGGCGACGTTCGTAATCGAGCCCTTGGCGTCCTTGGTCAGGAGCGCGTGAAACCGCTCCAGCCGTTCGGTGATCGCCGGCTCTTCCAGCGCAGGATCGAAGATGTAGACGGTCTCGTAGCGACGAGCCATGCCACCTCCCTTTGGTCATAGGCGACCCGGCGCGGTGCGGCGCCGAGTAGGGGGAATTGTGAGGCGCGAAAGATAGACGGACGGCGTCAGAGGCGGAAGGTCGTCGACGCACGACGCGTGACCCTGCTCACATCGGGTTGATGCTGCCTTGACGGCGACGTGACGGCCATCACGCAACCTGAAGTGCCGGCCAGTCATCCTTTGGAGAACGGGGGGTTGGCACCTGTCTTGCCCCTCGGGCACGTGACGGAGACGGGCCGGGCGATTGAGACCCGGGGACTGGGGAGGAAGGTCGCATGCAGGTTCGGCGTACTTGGCTGGTCACGACGCGCAGCCTGGTGGCGGTGGCGGGACTGATGGTCCTGCTGGCGCTCCAGCCGGAGCCTGCCGGTCCGATCGAAGCGGCGTCGAATCGGGTCGGCTCGCACGCGCGCGCCCTCATCCTGTCCGAGCAGGCGCGTCGCTACCTCTCGCTCCAATATCGCTCCTACCACACCGAGTTCATGGGCTGCATGATCGGGGAGATCCACGGGAACGCGGTGATCGTGCGACGGATCGCGCCCGCGGACGTGGAGCCCGGCCACTCCACCGCAACGCGCGTCGTGCCGGAGCAGACCTGCGAGGACGCGGGATGGGCCGGTACGGTCGGGATGATCCACAGTCATCCGGATGGCCAGCGATGCTGGTACTACTTCCCCGGGACCCGGGTGGCGAGCTCGGACGCGCACTCGTTCGTGCGCCAAGCGTATCCCGTGGACGCGATCATGTGCGGAAACCGTGTCGTGTGGGTCAGCCGTGACATGGTGCAGCAGCAGGTGCGCCTCTCCGATCCGGACGAACTCCCCGCGGCAGCGCCGCCACACCAGCGTGGCAATCGCGTGCACGCGGGCGCGGCGGCACCAGAGGGTCAGGACTAGGGGGCAACCCTGGCGCCCGGCGCGACGCCGGCGTTACCATCGACGTCATGCCGCGCGTGACGTTCACGCAAAACATCCAACGACACGTGTCCTGCCCCCCTTCAGAGGCGGACGGCAAGACCGTGCGCGAAGTGCTGGAGCGGGTGTTCGCCGCCAACCCTCGTGCGCGCGACTACGTGCTCGACGATCAGGGCGCGGTGCGGCGTCATATGGTCGTGTTCGTCAACGGCCGGCAGATCCGTGACCGGGCGCGCCTGAGTGATGCCGTTCCCAGCGATGGCGAAGTCTGCGTGATGCAGGCGCTCTCGGGCGGATGAGCGACCGTTTGTACGTCGCCACCCGCAAGGGCGTTTTCACGATCGAGCGCCGCAAGGGACGGCCGCGCGCACGCTGGGCGATCACGCGCGCGGACTTCCTGGCCGATAACGCGTCGGTCGTGCTCCCGGATCGACGCGAGGGCGCGGTGTACGTGGCGCTCGGGCACGGGCATTTCGGCGTCAAGCTGCACCGCTCGCGGAACCGGGGGCGCCAATGGGAGCCGTGCGCCACGCCCGCGTACCCTCCCAAGCCCGAGGGGATCGAGGACCGGGAGCCGAATTCCGGCAAGCCCATCCCTTGGAGCACGGAACTGGTGTGGGCGCTCGAGGCGGGACACGACACCGAGCCGGGGACGCTATGGTGCGGCACGCTGCCCGGGGGACTGTTCCGCTCCCAGGACCGCGGGTCGTCGTGGCAGCTGGTCGAGTCGCTGTGGCGCCACCCCAAGCGACGGGAGTGGTTCGGCGGCGGCGCCGAGCTGCCCGGTCTCCATTCGATCTGCGTGGATCCGCGCGACGCGCGCCGAGTCACCGTCGGCGTCTCGTGCGGCGGCGTGTGGATGACCCGGGACAGCGGGACGACGTGGGAATGCCGCGCCACGGGCATGCGCGCGGCGTACATGCCGGCGGAGCGCCAGTATGATCCTAACATCCAGGATCCCCACCACCTGGTCCAGTGTCGCGCCGAGCCCGATGCATTCTGGGTCCAGCACCACAACGGGGTTTTCCGCTCCACCGATGGCGCGGCGTCCTGGAAGGAGGTCGCCACGGTCAAGCCCGCGGCGTTCGGCTTCGCCGTGGCGGTGCACCCCGAGGACGCGGACATTGCCTGGTTCGTGCCGGGGGTGAGCGACGAGCAGCGCATCCCCGTGAAGGGCCGGGTGGTCGTGGCGCGCACCCGCAATGGGGGAAACAGCTTCCAGGTGCTCACCAAGGGCTTGCCGCAGCAGCACGCATACGATCTCACCTACCGCCACGCGCTCGACGTGGACGAGACAGGGGAGCGGCTCGCGTTCGGCACGACGACGGGATCGCTGTGGGTGAGTGAGAACCAGGGGGACAGTTGGCAGGCGATCTCGGAGCATCTGCCGCCGGTATACTGCGTGCGGTTCGGTTAGATTAGGTCTCCCTTCGTACGAAGCGCGGGTCTATGCGGCGCGCAGCATTCACCTGTCTGCTGTTCCTCGGCATCGTCGTCACTCCGGATCATGCCCAACGCGACACGACTGCTCGGATCGCTGGCACGGTGCGCTCTTCCATGAACGGTTTCCCCATCGCAGGCGTGATGGTCGCCGTGCAGGGCGCCCGTGCCTTCAGTGTCAGCGATTCCGGCGGCGTGTTTGCGCTCGCGGGACTGCCGCCCGGACGGCGGACGGTGCGGGTCTCGTACGGTGACAGCCTGTCCTACGACCAGGCGCTCACGCTCAGCGGCGGTCAGACGCTGACCCTGTCGGTGCTGCTCGACGTCGAAGGAGCGGCGCTGAGCCCGATCGTCGTCGAGGCGAGCAGTATCCGCGCCGAGCGGAGTCTGGCCGGGTTCTATGATCGCAGGAAGCTGGGCTTCGGCCGGTTCTATACGCTGGTCGACCTCGATCGGCTGGGCAACCTGTCGCTGCGGGGGTTGCTCGGTCACGCGGGTGTGGTGGTGCGCTGCCGGCTGCGGTCGTGCGTGCCTGTCTTGATGAACGGCGCGCGGGCGTGCGTCATGCCGCTGTTTCTCGACGGCCTGAGGGTGTCGCCCGACTATCTGGAGATCCTCCACGTCAACGAGCTCGCGGGGGTCGAGGTGTATACGCACGGGGTCGACGTCCCGGTCAAGTTCCGTTGGGATGTCGACGGGGGCTGTGGCGCAATCCTGGTGTGGAGCCGGTACTAGACGTTAAAGCGGAACAGCAGGATGTCCCCGTCCTGCACCACGTAGTCGCGCCCCTCGCTCCGTACCAGCCCTTGCTCCCGCGCGACCTTGTACGAGCCCGCCGGGACGAACGCGTCGAACGCCACCGTCTCGGCCCGGATGAATCCCCGCTGGAAGTCGGAGTGAATTTCTCCGGCCGCGTCGAACGCCGTGCCGCCCCGGTGCATGGTCCAAGCGCGCACCTCGTTCTCGCCCACCGTGAAGAACGTCTGCAGGCCGAGTAGCCGATAGCCCGCGTGAATCAAGCGGTCGAGCCCCGGCTCGCTGACGCCGGCGCTCGCGAGATACTCGGTCCGTTCGTTCCCTGACAGCTCGCCCAGCTCTGCCTCGAATTTGGCGGAGAAGGGGACGATCTCCGCCTCCTCGTGGTGTGCCTGCACGGCTGCGCGGAGCAGGTCGAGCCATTTCCCGCCGCCCGAGGCGAGGTCGTCCTCGTTCACGTTCGCCGCGTACAGGATCGGCTTCGCGGTGAGCAGCCCGAGCTGGCGCAGGAACTTCACCGCTTGCTCGCTCTCGCCCGCTTCCCGCGCCCCGCGCCCCGCGTTGAGCTCAGCGACCACGCGCTCGAGCACCACCAGCTCGGCCTGGGCCTCCTTGTCGCCCGCGCGGGCGGTCTTGCGCGCCTTCTCGAGGCGTCGCTCCACCACGGCGAGGTCGGCGAGCGCCAGCTCGCTCGTGATCACGTCGTGATCGCGCACCGGGTCCACCGGTCCCATCACGTGCACCACGTCGGGGTCGTCGAAGCAGCGGATCACGTGCACGACGGCGTCCACTTCGCGGATGTGCGACAGGAACTGGTTGCCGAGCCCCTCGCCCTGGGACGCGCCCTTGACGAGGCCCGCGATGTCCACGAACTCGACCACCGCCGGGACCTTTTTTTTGGGCCTGACCAGCTGATTGAGGCGCTCGAGCCGGGCGTCGGGGACCTCGACCACCCCGACGTTGGGCTCGACGGTGCAGAAGGGATAATTCTCCGCGGCGGCCGCTTTAGAGGAGGTGAGGGCGTTGAAGAGCGTGGATTTCCCGACGTTCGGGAGACCGACGATGCCGAGGCGCAGCACTTAGCTCGCGCCTTCCTTCACCCACTTGGTCACCGCGTCCACGAGCTGCGGCATGATGGCCTCCACCTGCTCCCGCTGCTCGGGCGTGAACGACGCGAGGACGTATTCCGACCAATCGCTCACCCCTTCGGGCAGCGGGCCAACGCCGATCCGGAGGCGGGCATACTGCTGGGACAGGAGAGCACTCTCGATGCTCTTCAGGCCGTTATGCCCGCCCGCCGAGCCTTCGGCGCGCAGCCGGAATGTGCCGGACGGGATCGCGAAGTCGTCCACCAGGATGAGCAGGTCACGGGCCGGGTCGAAGGTGGGGTCGGCGCGGAGCGAGGCGAGGGCCGCGCCGCTCGCGTTCATGTAGGTGGTGGGCTTGAGCACCCGGACGGCCACGCCCTCCACGTCGCCCTCGGTGATGCGGGCGCGCTCGCCGCGGCGGAACGGGGGAAAGCCCCACCGCGCGACGAGCGCATCGGCCAACCAGAAGCCCGCATTGTGACGCGTCGCCGCGTACTCGGGCCCCGGGTTGCCGAGGCCGACGACGGCGCGCAAACGTCAGCTCTCTTTGCCGCCCTTGGGCTTCTCGGCTTTCTCCGCCCCCTTCGCCTCGGGCTTGGCCGGCGCGGCGCCTTCGGCTGCCGCCCCCCCCTCGCCCTCTTCCTCTTCACCCTCACGCACCTTACGGATGAGCTCGGGCTCGGCCACTTCGGTCGCGGCCTCGGGCGTCGGGGCCGCTACTTCCTCGGCGCGCGGCGGCACGACCGTCGCAATCGTCAGGTCGCCCTCGGTGAGGATCTTGGCGTTCGGAATGCTCAGGTCGCGCACATGCAGCGAGTCGCCGATCTTGAGGGCGTTCACGTCGAGCTCGACGCGATCCGGGATGTTCTCCGGGAGCACTTCGATCTCCACCTCGCGCGTCACCTGGTCGAGCACGCCGCCGGCGTTCCGCACGCCGTCGGGGTTCCCCACGAGATGCACCGGCACCCTGAGCTTGACCTTCTCGGTCGCGTGGATCTCGTAGAAATCCACGTGAATGATGTCGGGCCGGATGGGGTGGCGCTGGATCTCGCGAATCAGCGTCTTCACCGTCTTGCCGTCCACGGCGAGCTCGATGATCGTGCTCGCGGGCTCGACTCCCTGCAGCGCCTTTTCGAGCGCCTTGGCCTCCAGCTCGAGCGGCTGTGTGTCGCGCCCGTGGCCGTAAATCACGGCCGGGACTTTGCCGCGGAAGCGCGCTTGCCGCGCGGCGCCCTTGCCGGTCGCCTGGCGCGGGTTGGCAGAGAGAGAAACGGTCTGGGCCATGCGCTAGTCCTCAGTCGTAAGGCGTAAGGCGTAAGGCGTAAGGCGTAAGGCGTAAGGCGTAAGGCTAACTCAGTCGAAGAGCGCGCTCACCGACTGGTTCGAGTGCTCGTAGCCGATCGCCTTGGCCATCAGCCCCGCGATCGACAGCACCTTCAGCTTGTCGAAGCTCCGCTCGTCGGGGATCCGGATCGTGTTGGTCACCGCCACCTCGTTGATGGCCGAGGCGCGGAGCCGCTCCACCGCCGGCCCCGACAAGAGCGCGTGCGACGCGAACGCATAGATATTGCGCGCCCCGAGCCGCTTGAGCGCCGCCGCTGCCTCGGTGACCGTCCCCGCCGTATCGATCATGTCGTCCGGGACGAGGCAGTCCTTGTCGGCCACCTCGCCGACGACGTTCACGACCTCGGCCACGTTCGCGGACGGACGCCGCTTGTCGATGATCGCGAGCGAGGCGTTCAGCCGCTTCGCGAATCCCCGCGCCATCTTTGCCGATCCCACGTCGGGCGCCACCACCACCGGATCGTACAGCTGTTTCTGGCGGAAGTGGCTCACGAACACCGGTGCCGCGTACAGATGGTCCACCGGAATGTCGAAGAACCCCTGCAGCTGATGGGAATGGAAGTCCATTCCCAGCACGCGGTCCGCGCCCGCCGCCGTGATCAAGTTCGCCATGAGCTTGGCGCTGATCGCGACCCGCGGCTGATCCTTGCGGTCCTGGCGCGCGTAGCCGAAGTACGGCAGCACCGCCGTGATCCGCGCCGCACTCGCCCGGCGCGCGGCATCGATCAGGAACAGCAGCTCCAGGTGGTTCTCCGCCGGCGGGTTGGTGGGCTGGATGATGAACACATCCCGGCCACGCACGTTCTCGTCGATCTTGACGAAGATCTCCCCGTCGGCGAAGCGGCGAATCGTCACGGCGCACAGCGGCTGCCCCAAGTGCTCGGCCATCTCCTCGGCGAGCGGCCGGTTGGCCGTCCCGGCGAGGAGCAACAGCTGGCTCCGCGAGAGGGAGAGGTCCGCCATGTGAGCCTTGCAAAATAGACGGCAAACTGCACGAAGCCAAGGGGTTACTTCTTGAGCGAGCGACTCGCCGGGGTGAAACCATCCACGTCCCAGAAGTTCATGCGGTACACCGTCGCGCCTTCACCACCCACACCCGCGAGGTGATGGACCAGGAAGCCCGAGGCCGTCGAATCGCACGCGAGCGAGAGCAGCACGCCGCGGCCGCCCCGCACGCTGAGCCGCCGGACAGCGCGGCGCGCCTTGGTGGAGTCCACGTCCCGGGGCGTCGCGAACCCCACAGCGGTAATGGCCTTGAGCCGGTCGAGGTAGCGGGCGACGGCGGCCGAATCGGTCGCCTCCCCGTTCAACGTCCAGCGCTTGCCGGTCCGCTTCAAGGCATAGCGGTCCTTCCCGCGCACCACGTCCAGCGCGACGATGCTGTCGGGCTCGACCGTGGCGATCCGTTTGTCGCGCCAGCCGTCCACCGGGCGGTCCATCGCGGAGACGAGGCCGCCGCGCCAGCGATAGACGTGGGTGTCGCCAGGACGGCGGACGTACACGCTCTGGAAGTCGTTGGCACGCGTCCCGACGACCAGCTGCAGCAAGGGCTTCCCGCCGCGCGAGAGGCGCAGCCAGCGGCCGGCGGCGCTGTCCACGCCGAGCCGGGCGAAGGACGAAGCCGCCTGGGCGACGAGCTCGGGGCGCGCGGTGTCCGCGAGCGCCTTAAACACCTCGCCCACTGCGTCCGGTGCCGCGCGGTGCCCATTCACGCTCCACGCCGCAGGCGCCTGCCTGGCGAGCACGACCGAGTCCGCTCCCTTGACGAGGGAGATGGTGTCCACGTCGGTCTGCGAGAGCGCGGGCAGCGCGAGCGACCCCGTCACGGAGTCCGACCCGCGCGACAGCAGCTCGCTGCCGCCCCACAAGAGCAGCAGGACGACGAGGCCGCCGGCGATGAGCTTGAGATGCTTGGCGCTCATGCGGCGGTGGTTGCGGCAAGCGGCCGATACGTCCGGCGCGTTGTCTGACGGCGCCGCCACAGCCGGAGGACACCGGCCAGCACCAGCAGCACCGGCACGCCTATGACGTTGACGTACTTGACCGCGCTGCGCGTGGTGGCGCTCGTGAATACGAGCGGCGGCGGCGAGCGGTTCTTGGAGCGGATGCCGATCAGCGCGTCGTCCTGCGCAAGCCAGTCGATCGCGTTCTCGACGAACACGAGGTTCTCGGGGGAGTTGCGCGCGTACCGGTCGCTCGCGAAGTCGCTGCTCCCGACCACGACGATACGGCCGCGCAGGCCTCCCTTCGTCGTGTCGTGCGTGAGCGGGTTCACCAGCAGCGCCATGAGCCGCGATCGCAGGCCGTCGCGGCTGAACGTCCGCGAGGGGTCGAGAAACGCCGTCGTCTCCTGCACGCCGCCGGCGCGGCTCGTGACGAACAGCGGCGTCACCGTCTTGGGCGGGGCGTGTGCGGTGTCGAGCTGGCTCGCCCACGGCAGCAGGGCCGCATCGAGGTCGGCGTTCACCGGCGACGCCTTGGTGCTCAATGCCCGCAGCCAGAACGGATAGGGCACCAGTACCTGGCCGAACTGCGCCGGGATGCCGACCTGTACGTTGGATGCCAGGTCGTACACCATGTTTGAAGCGATCGAGACGCCGTACGGTTTGAGCAGCTCGTTCCACCCGACCCGCCGCGAGACGGCGAACGGCGGCCCCTGGGGGGAGAGCTGGAGCTGCATGCCTCCCGCCATCAGGAGCAGGCTGCCGCCCCGGTCGAGGAATCCGCGCAGTCGGCTGACCTGGGCGTCGCTCAGCGAGTCGGGCGTGCCGGCGACGGCGATGACCCGGACCTCTGATGCGATGGTCGTGTCGGCCACGCCGAACCCGCGCACGTCATAGTGGTCACCGAGGCGCTCGCGCAGCGCCGCGAAGCTGCGCTGGCCGCGCGCCGCCGCCGCATCGCTGATCTCGCCGAACGCGATGACCGCCTTCTCGGGGTGGGTCAGCGCGCGGATGTCGGACGTGAGGCGGTACTCGAGATCGTTGGTCTGCTGCACGAACGGCATGGTCTTTACCCCGTCGGCGTAACGCACCGACAGCCCCAAGTAGCCTTCCTTCACCTGCAGCTCGGCCTGCCCCAGCACGTTGAACTGCACGGGCGGGATGCCGAGGGAGCGAGCCTCCTTCAATGCGGCGCTGTCGGCAGCCGGGTCCGCGATGACGACCTTTACCTTGCCGCGCCCGGCCGCGCGGTAGTCGCTCAGGAGATCGTCGACGTCGCGCTTCAGGAAGGCGACTTCGGGAGGCAGCGCCGCCGAAGCGAACAGCTTCACGGTCACGAGGTCCGGGAGGGCCCGCAGCAGCTGTCGCGTGGCGGGGGACAACGTGAACGCGTTCCCCGGCGTGAGATCGATCCGTCCGCCGATGCGCCGCCCGAACAGGTTCACCACGATCATCGCGACCGCGAGTAACGCGGTGCCCAGCCGCAGCCGTTTGAGCGCCTCGCCTTGCGGCGTGACCTTCCGGGACAGCAACGCAAAATAGGCGAAGACCAGAAACAGCAGGGCGAGCGTGACGAAATAGACGGCGTCGCGCAGGTCGATCACTCCGCGTCCGATGCTGGAGAAGTGCGACAGGACGCCGAGCGATGCGGCGATCGCCCCGAGCTGGGGCGGGAGGCCCACGATGAGGGGATCGAGCCCGACGAGGATCAGTCCGAACGTGACCGTCACTGCGAGAATGAATGCGGTGATCTGGTTGCGCGTGACGCTCGACGCCCAGACTCCGACACCGCCGAGCCCGAGGATCAACAGGGCCGCGCCGGCATATTGGGCCACCACGATGCCGACGGGGGGTGCGGTGCCGAGGGCGAGACCGAGCGGGATCGTGAGCGTGATGGCGAGCGCGAGCCACAGGAAGAGCACCTGGCCGACGTACTTGCCGAGCAGCAGCTCCAGCTCGGTGATGGGCTGTGCCAGCACCACCTCGAGCGTGCCCGAGCGCGCATCCTCGGCGAGGGCCCGCATCGTCACCGCCGGAACGAACAACAGGAGCACCCAGGGAAGGAAGTCGAACATCGGGCGGAGCGATGCGACGCCGTACAGGTCCAACTGCCGAAAGCTGAGGAAACCGTTCACGGCTGTGAAGACGACCAGGAGGATGTAGGCCGTCGGCTGGTCGAACAGCGCCTTCAGCTCGCGCTGCGCAATGGTCCACACCGCCCGCATCGCTAGTCTCCTGGTTGCGTGAGCTGGTGGAACAGGTCCTCGAGCGTGCCGGCCTGGCGGTGCAGCTCGTACAGCGTCCAGCCGCGTGATTGTGCGAGCGCGAAGATCTCGGGTCGCAGGTCGCGCGAGCCGTCGGCGGTGAGTGTGACGGCGACGTGGCCGTCGATCGCGACCGGTGCCGGGGTCACCCGACGAACGCCCGGCAGCTGCGCGAGCGCCTCCGCGACGCCGGCCCCGGCCGCCTCGACGGCGATTTCGATCGCCCCGGCCGCCTGCGCGATCAGTCGGTCCACCGGTCCATCGGCGACGATCTTCCCGCGGCTGATGATCAGCAGCCGAGAGCAGGTTTGCTGCACCTCGGACAGCACGTGGGTCGAGAGGATGACCGTGCGGTCCTTGCCGAGCGCCCCGATCAAGCGACGGATCTCGACGCGCTGGTTGGGATCGAGCCCTTCGGTGGGCTCGTCGAGCACGAGGAGGTCGGGGCGATGCAGGATCGCCTGCGCGAGGCCGACCCGCTGCCGGAATCCCTTCGACAGCTCGGCGATCGGCCGGTAGTACACCGTTTCGATGCCCGTCCCCGTCACGGCCGCGTCCAACGCCTGGCGGCGGCCGGCGCCCGCGAGCTCCCGCAGGTCCGCGATGAACGCGAGGTAATCGTGGACCAGCATGTCTTCGTACAAGGGGTTGTTCTCGGGGAGATACCCGATGCGACGCTTCGCCGCGCGCCCCGCGTCGCCGAGCGGGACGCCATCGAAGGTGATCGTGCCGCTGTCCGGCTCGTAGTACTGCGTGATCATGCGCATGGTCGTGGACTTGCCCGCCCCGTTCGGACCCAGGAAGCCCACCACCTGACCGCGGTCGACCGCGAACGAGACCTGGTCGACCGCCGTGACGCCGCCGAACCGCTTCGAGATGCCGTCGAGAGAGAGGAAGGGCATAGGCGGAGAGATGGTAATAACCCTCCGCCCATTTGTTCAAGCCCCCGTCCGGGCCCGTTTCTTACAGAGACTTAAGGAACGCGACCAGCGCCGCCCGGTCGGCGGCCGACAGGGCCCTGAAGCGGTCACGCGCGCCGGAGCCCTCGCCCCCGTGCAGCTCGACCGCCTGCTCGAGCGTGGTCGCCCGGCCGTCGTGCAGGAAATGCTCGGCGCCGCGCAGGTCGAGGAGCGGCTCCGTACGGAAGTCCGCCGGGGTGGCGAGGCCGAGGCAGATGTCGGCCAGGTCGGCCCCCATGTCGTGCAGCAGGAGGTCGGTGTAGGCGGCGAACTCCCGGTTGCTCAGGGCCGGGACCGGGCTGTACCCGGTGCGCAGGGTCGGGATGTGGCAGGTGGCGCACCCTGTCTGGGAAAACAGCTCGCGCCCGCGTCGACCGTCTTTCCCGGGCTTCAGGGGCGTCGGCGGCGCGAGGAAGCCCACGAAGTCGTCCGCGAGGTCGAGCGCCTCCTGGGTGATCTCGGGGTCGGCGGCGGGATCGACGCCTGTCGGGATCGGCTTTCCCCCGATGCTTTCCTCGGTCGGCTGCTCCGGTGTGGTGACGCTCATCTCCGCCGCGAATGCCCCGGCGTTGAACTCCCGCAGGGTCGGGACGAAGGCCTTGCGGCCGAACCGGCCGATGCGGCCGTCCAGGAAGCGGTTGGGTCGCCCCTTCACGCCATCGTGGTTCCGGTCGCCGGGATCGGCGTAGGCGAGGAGAACGGAGTCGGGCACGAGATCGAGCAGGCCGCGGCCGAAGATGACCGGCGAAGTCCGCATCGCCCGTGCCGTGGCGGACGGGGGGAAAGGCTCCTGGTCGATGCCGAGGGCTTGCTTGAGGGCGGGAGTGGTGTGTTGCTGAATCACCGGTCCCCCCTCCTGTGCGAGCGGGTCGCACACCGGGGCGTGGGAGGCGGTGGCGTGGACTTCGACTTCGTCGCCGCGCCCGCCCGCCGGGTTCTCGTGGCATTCGCCGCAGCCGGTCGCGTTAAAGAGGGGACCGAGCCCCGTTTCGGGTGTGAACACGCTGTCGAACACGACCTTCCCGCGGTCGAACCGGTCGCGCTCCGCCCGGGCGAGCCCGGGGAGGGGATCGCCCGGCTTCACGGGCTCCTGACAGCCCAGGGCCACGAGCCCGAGGACGACGACGACCCGCAGCCGGGTCACGGTGTCCCCACCGCGAGCTTCTCGACCCGATCGGCGACCAGTCCCGTGGTGGTGCGCCGGCCCTCGGCGCGCACGACGTCGCCGGGCTTCAGGTCGGCGAGGCGGGGCGCCGCGCCACCGGCCGCGACGCGTGTCGTCGGCGCCACCGTCATCCGCACGACCCGCAGCGACATCCCGACGCCGGTGATCAGCTCGAGGGTGCCGGTGCGAGCGTCGACGGCACGAACGGTGCCCTGGTAGGTGTAGGACGCCGCCGGCTGCGCCGAGTTGAGCGCGCGCCAATCGGCCGGGGCAGAGGTAACCAGCGGCACCAGCAAGATGGCAGTGAGCGCCGCCGTCCGGATGCTACGCTGCATGCGGGCCTCCCGGGTCGCGTTCTTGTGGCATTGTAGACGGTCGGGCGCGACGGAGTCAACCGTTACCTAGGGCGCGAGCTTCTCGAGCTGCTCCGCCGCCCGGCTGACCACGCTGGTGTGCGCCGCCAGCGCCTGCGCGGTGGCCGCGATCTGCTGCTCGGCTTCCGACCAGTTTTTCTGCTCGATCGCCTCGCGCACGCCGGGGAGGGTCTTGACCCCGTAGCCAGTATAGAACCCGGGCGCGTAGATCTGGTGACGGTACCAGGGTCGGCGGGGGAGGCCCGTGCCGCTCAGGAGTGCCCGCTCGCTCTGGCGCAGCGTGGCGTTCAGCGCCTGCACCTCCGACTTTGCGAGGGCGGCCCCGCCGCTCGCCTGGGCCTTCCCGAAGGCCCGCTCGTAGCGCTCCGCCGCTCGATTGAGGGCGTCTACCGCATTGTCGAGGGGCGCGAAGCTCAGATACGGCGGCAGGTCTTCCCGCGCGGGCGGCACCGACCGCTCGCGCGGGTCCGCGGTCGCGGTGAACACGCCCTCGTCGAGCTGGCGATTGCGCTCGCGCACCGTGTCCTGTTTTTCCTGCAGCAGCTTCTCCACCTCTTTCACGTAGCGGCCCACCGTCTCGGCGAAGGCGGTGAACTGGTACGGCACGACTTCGGCGTCGGCGAGCCGCATGACCGCAGTGCCCACGGTCTGAGCGAGGGCGCGGCCGTACACGAACGACGTGTCGTCGAACGTCGTGAACCACTTGAAGTCATCGTAGATCGAATGGTAGATGCCGCCGCCGCCCTCACCCCCGAAGCCGAGATTCAGAGTTGCGATCCCGACGTGCTGCAGGAACGGCGTGAAGTCGGAGCCTGATCCGAGCGCGTCGATGCGCAGGTCGGCGCGCTGCCGCGCTTCCTGACGCAGCTCGGCCGAGCTCGCGTCCGCGATGGCGTGGAGCTGGGCCCGCTTCCAGGCGCTGAGCCTGGTCTCGGGATCTTCGATGTCTCGCGCCACGTCATTGATGAAGGCCTCGAGCGAGTGCGAGCCGCCGACGTCCAAGTACCCGCGATTGTTGGTGTCGCTGTTCAAGTACGCCACGGCCTTCGCGGCCAGCTCGTCGGCGTGGGCCTCGACCCATTCGGTCGAGCCCAGCAGCGCGGGCTCCTCGCCGTCCCACGCCGCGTAGATGATCGTGCGGCGCGGCTTCCAGCCCTGCTTGAGCAGCTGGCCATACCCGCGTGCCTCCTCGAGCAGCGGTACCAGCCCCGAGATCGGGTCCTCGGCGCCGTTCACCCAGGCGTCGTGATGGTTGCCGCGAATCACCCACTCGTCCGGTGCGGCCGCGCCGGGAATGCGTGCAATCACGTCGTACAGCGGCTTCAGGCTCCAGTCGGACTTCACGCGCAGGTGCACCCTGGCGGGGCCGGGGCCGACGTGATAGGTGATGCCTAGCCCACCGCGCCACTCGGTGGGCGCCACGGGCCCGCGCAGGGCCGCGAGCAGCGGTTGGGCGTCGCCGTACGAAATGGGCAGCACGGGAATCTTGGTGATGGTGGGCGCCTCACTCACCGGCAGCCGCTTCGCGTCCTTCGTAGCTCCCACGCCGGGCGTGAGCGGGTCGCCCGGATAGAGCGGCATGTCCATCACGCTGCCGCGCTGCACACCGTCCCTGGGGCGCCACGGACCCTGCGGGTACACGTCGCCGTGAGTGTAGCCGTCCTCCCGGGGGTCCGAGTAGATGATGCAGCCGACGGCGCCATGCTCCGCCGCCACTTTCGGCTTGATGCCGCGCCACGACCCGAAGTAGCGCGCGATCACAATCGCGCCCTTCACCGAGACGCCCAGGCGCTCGAGCCGCTCGTAGTCGGCAGGCACGCCGAAGTTCACGTACACGAGCGGGGCGGTGACGTCGCCGTCGATCGAGTAGGCGTTGTACGTCGGCAGCTGCTCCGCCTGCTGGCTCGAGGTCGGGTCTCCCGGCACCGGCGGCTCCTGCAGCTTGGCGCGGAACGTCGTGGGGGCGACGAGCTCAACGACGCGCTCTTTGGGGGTCGGGAAGAGCACGTCGAACGTCTCTAGCGCCGCGTCAAGCCCGAAGCTCTTGAACTTGGCGAGGATCCACTCGGCGTTGTCCTTGTCGTACGGCGAGCCGACGTGGTGCGGGCGCGCCGACAGGCGACGCATGTACTCGCGCAGCGAGTCGGGGGAGGGGATCGCGCGGAACTTGGCCTCCCACTCGCGCTCGGCCTTCGCGGACTCAGCCGTGAAGCCGCGGAGTTCGCCGCTGGGAGCCGGGGCGAGGCCGATGAGCAGAAGACCGAGACCGCAGGCGGCGATCGGACGGGCGGTGGAGCGCATGCGAACGGAACCTCGTGGAAAGGTTGTGGGGGGAAGCGGTCCTAGTATTCCAGCTCGTGGCGAGTGTACACCTCACCCCGCCGCACGACCAACGCGATCTGGCGCACGTTGCGGATGTCGCTGAGCGGATCGGCGTCCAGCACGACCAGGTCGGCCGCGGCGCCGGCAGTGACGGTGCCGGTGCTGTCGAGCCCGAGGGCTCGAGCCGCGTGCGCGGTCGCGGCGACGAGCACGTCGCGCGGCGCGAGCCCCGACGACTGCATCGCCTCGAGCTCCATGAACACCGAGGCGCCGTGCAGCGTCAGCGGGTTGCCGGCATCGGTGCCGAGGGCGACGGGAATGCCGGCGTCGTGGACCCGTTTGAGATTCGCCTGCGCCTGGGCGAACGTCCGCGCGGTTCGGGCGGTGCGCTCCTCGAGCGCGGCGGTGCCGGGGCGCTGCGCCAGAGCCACGGTGTCGGTCGCGAGCGCCTTGGCGCGGGTCGCGGGATCGACACAGGCGAGCGGCTGTCGCTCACCCGCGAAGCGACGCGCCGCCACCTGGCGGTACCCGTCGGGGACCGTGAGCGTCGGGACGTAGATCGTTCCCTGGCGCCGCGCGAGGGCCAGGAACTCGTCGTCCACGGGTGCCGACCAGACAGAGTGCACCAGCACGCGCGCCCCGGCACGCAACGCGTCCTTGGCTTCCCACAGCCCTGTCGCGTGCACGATGAGCGGCAACCCCACCTTGCGAGCCTCGTCACCGGCCGCGCGCACCAGGGCGGAGATGCGTGCCGTGTCGGGCGGCTGCGGCGGCATGATGTACCACAGCTTGATGGCCGCGGCCCCCCACGTCTTGTGCGCGCGTACCGCCCGGCGGACGACCGACTCGTCCGCCATATAGATGAATTGGCGCTGGTCGGGCAGGTTGAGCCAGAAATCGATGGTCGAGAGCAGCGACCCGGCGGCCATGACGCGCGGCGCCGTCGTACTCCGCGCCGTCCGCGCCTGCAGGTCCAGCGTCCACGGGTAGCCGCCCACGTCGAACACCGACGTGACGCCGCTGCATAAGTAGGAGCGGAAGAACCGTTCGGGTCGGGCGTGCAGCTCCGCCTCGACCGTCTCGTAGGGGTAGCGATCCCGCAGGTCCAAGGCGTCCGGTCGGCCGTCTACCCAGCCCGTCTGAGAGAAGTGCACGTGAGTGTCGATCAGTCCCGGGATGATCCACTTGCCGAGGGCGCTCACGGTATCGGCGTCGGCCGGCACCGGGCAGGTGGCCCGCGGGCCCGCACACGCGATCCGTCCCTCACGCATCACCACCACGGCGTTCCGGACCGCCGCCGCGCCGGTGCCGTCCACGAGCGTGGCGCCGACGATTGCGATTGGTGGGGGTACGGCGTCGGGCGTCGGGAAGGCGGTCGTCACCGCGACCTTCCACCCTGCGGGTGTCCGAACGAGCACGCGCTCGCTCACGCCGCGCACGCTGCCGCTCGAGTCGACCACGCGGTAGCGGTACACGCCGTAGGCCACGTCCGCCGTGAGCGGCACGATGCGGAAGTGCG
>Ga0209806_1000353_pt1 | contig 30979 bp, 24 predicted proteins | sample GraSoiAngelo_152_FD_186166 | JGI IMG/M metagenome (GOLD analysis project Ga0209806, IMG submission 186166) | Grasslands soil microbial communities from the Angelo Coastal Reserve, California, USA - 14_1009_12_30cm (SPAdes) (version 2) | ecosystem: Environmental > Terrestrial > Soil > Grasslands ... | reverse complement strand
CCGGCTGCTGCGATCTTCAGTGCTGCCTCCATGGGAACGACCCGGGAGATGATGAGGACCGCTACCACCCAACCGGCTGCGACCAGGACGGCGTGTTGCAGATATCGCAGGGCCCGGGCCCGCGCCGCGGACCGGCGCAGCTGGTTGATGAATCCTTCGAGCTTGGGCATGGCTAGGCGGCCGCAGGTGCGGCTCGTTTCCTCCAGGGCAACCGCCTGACCGGCGGCAAGAGCAACCCGCTGACGATCAGCGCGATCACGACGACCACCAGCTGCAACACGACCGTGGCTTGCCAGAATTGCCAGCCGGCAAAGGGCCCGCTAGGGATGGTGGACACCGTAGCCGGGGGCGAGACGACGCCGGCGCCCGAGACGACATTCGGCCCCGACACCGTGACGCAACTATTCCCAGCCGGCCCGGCTTTGCAGATAACCTGGGCGCTACCGCTGGAGAAGCCTCCTGAGTTCATCGGGACGTTGCCGTTCCGGATGCCATATGAAGACACCGGCTGGTTGGCGATCGTGATCAGGGGCAGGATCGGGCTCAGGTAACTGACAGCCGGCGGGGCAGGCGCCTTCGTGGACGCAGGATCGATGGTGGTCGGAAACAGCTGTCCCCAGAGCATGCTGCCAGCCACCAGCAGGAAGGCGCCAACGTATGCCGCCACCGTCGATGGAAGTGTGCGACGGGCCGCCGTGGAGAACAGGATCCCGAGCACTCCCAGGGTCAGTGCGGTTGTCGCGCAGACCAGGAATGCGGTCAGCACCTGGTCGATTTCGATCCCGCCGAAGAGAAAGACCAGGCTGAAGATCGGGACGGACAGCAGCAGCAGGATGATCACGAAGGACATCGATGCCAGCAGCTTGCCCCAGATGATCGAGAAGGGAGGAATCTGGGTGACGAACAGCAGGTCGATGGTCTGCCGCTCTCGCTCGCCGCTGATCGCGCCCGCCGTCAGCGCGGGCACGATGAACGTGAGCAGGAGAGCCTGGAAGAGGGTCAACCAGAGAAAGAGCTGCTGACCGTAGTTTGCGGCCTGGCCGCTGAAGCCGCTCTGCGCCGCGCTGGCAAGGCTGGAGAAGACCGCCCATCCCAATCCGCCGAGCAGCAGGATGTAGAGGGTCATCGCCAGCGGGGAGCGCCAGGTACGCATTCGGGAGCGGTACTCTTTGCTGACGATCGGGTTCCAGAGCAGCTGGCGAGCTCGGTTCATCCCACTTCCTCCGAGGTGGCCTTGAGGAAGGCGTCTTCCAGGCCGCCCTCGAGCGTGCGGAAGCTGGACACCTTGATCCCGGCTCCAATCAGGCGCTGCAGGATGTCGGCGGCGGTCGCCTCGTCACCCTCGTACTGGGCATCGATCGAGCCGTCGACCAGCGCCGCCTTCTTGACTGCCGGCATCTGCTCCAGGAGGGCGATGGCTTCCTCGCGCATGCCGAGCACCGCAATTTGCAGCCGGCGTCCGCTGGTCAGGCGCTGGATGACGTCATGGACCCTACCGGTGGCGCGCATCTCACCATGGTCGATGATGCCGATCATGGTGCATAGCTCGGTCAACTCCGGCAGGATGTGGCTGGAGATCAGGATGGTCTTGCCCATGCCGCGGAGCTCGCGCAGGATCTCGCGCATCTCGACCCGAGCCCGAGGATCCAGGCCCGACGCTGGTTCATCGAGCAGCAGGACGGCAGGGTCATGGACCAGGGCCCGCGCCAGGCAGAGTCTTTGCTTGAGCCCGCGCGAGAGCGAATCCACGGGCTGCTCGCGACGATCCTGCAATCCGACGAGCTGGAGCAGGTCGGCAATCACCTTCTTTCGACGCGACCGCGGCTGCCGGTAGCAGGCGGCGTAGAAATCGAGGTACTCGGTGACGGTCAGCTGGTCGTAGACGCCGAAAAAATCCGGCATGTAGCCGAGGCGCTCGTGGACCACCCCTTGCTCCCGGGTCACGTCGACCCCGTCGATGAAGGCCTGCCCCTCGGTTGGATCGAGGAGCGCGGCCAGGATGCGCATGGTGGTGGTCTTGCCTGCTCCGTTGGGCCCCACGAAACCGAAGATCTCGCCCCTGGGCACCTCGAAGCTGACGTTGTGGAGGGCCGTCCGGGTGCCGTAGAGCTTGGTCAGCCCCTGGACTTTGATCATTGCAGTGTCCCAGTCAGCGAGAGGTTGCCGAGCAGGAATCCGGGTCCGGTGGTATTCGGGATATTGGCGGTCAGACGGACGCGGACGGTGCCGGTCGCCGGGTTGACAGCCCCGCTCGGGAGCGTCGTGGTTCCGTTGTCCTGCAGGTCGATCGTCCGCCAGGCGGAGCCGGCCCAGTCCCATACCTCCTCCCGGAGCGTTTGCCCGCCGGTTGTCCCGGTTGGGCCGATGGGCTTCCCCATGTAAGCGTTCGAGCTGCTCAGGGCCGCGCCGGTCAGGTGAGTCCCGGCGGCAAGCGGAGCGCTGAACTCATAGGTCGCGGTGCCGTTCTGCAGGAAGATCGACCCCGGCCCGGGCTGACCCTCACCGGAGAAGTCAATGAGCCGGGCGGGGATCAAGCCTGCCGGGACCGCGCCGCTACCCAGCGACCTGACCGTGAGCGGCACCACTACCGCGCTGGTCGCGTGGGCGCGGGGGGTATTGCCGTTTACGGCGATGGTTTGCAAAGGCTGATCCGACCATGCGATCAGCATGGGGGTGATGGCGGGCGCAACCGCGCCGTTGATGCCGCCCAGGAGCAGCTGGAGAATCTGAGTCCGGTCCTCGGCGCGGCGCTCCGTATCGGAAGCACGCCCGCCGAACACCGCGCCCGGGTTGCCGCCGTTGCCATACATGGCGCTCGGGTAGATCCGGGTGGAGACCGGGTTACCGTTGAATGGACTGGCAGCCTTCGGCTGCAGCCTGAGGGCGATGCTTGCGCCGGGCCCGATCGGTCCCAGGGTCTGGTACGCATCGCCCGCAACCAGGACGGCGTCGCTGAACGTCATAGTCGAGTGGTTCTCGAGCATCCCGACCAGGTTGCCCTGTACGAACTGGAGGCTGGCCGTGAGCCCGGGTGTCGCCGTGGTGCCTTCTGAGGCAAAACCGCGCAGGTTGAAGGCCGTCATTCCGAGGATGTCAACCGCGTTGGCGCCGGGCGACACTCGGATGCTGCCCTGGCCGTTCGCGTAGGCTCCAGACAGGGGCGCGATCAGGACTCCGGTTCCCGCGATCCGAATCGCGTAGTCGCCCCGGGTGGGGGCGAAGACTCCTGTGTAACTTTCCTGGTAGGCGCGCGAGGCACCAGGGACGACGTGGACGATGGCGATCTGATTGCTCTGCACCGACTGGCCCTTGGTCCCAATAGCGATCCCGTAGGCCCCCACCGCGAATACGACGGCGATCGCCGGGATGGTGATCCAGGAAAGCTCCCGGCGTCCAAGCAGGCGGAGCACGATGTAGTTTGCGGGGCCCACCAGGAGGACGTAGGCCAGGATGAGCAGCCCGGTCACCATGAAGGATGGCAGGTCGAGGGCTGGCAGGTTGTTGAGCGGCTGGGACATCATGCTGCCTCGTTGCGACAGCGAGGTGCTCCCGCCGCCGATGCTGTAAGGCACTGGCCCGCCGCCCCCGATTCCCAGCGGTGTTCCGACGGATGGGCTGCCGAAGTAGGCCCGCACGGCCACCTGCCGGAGCAGGTCCTTCAATCCGGACCAGCTGGCCATCGGCTCCTGGGCCCAGTCGAAGGTGGCCAGGGTGACGATCCCGTTCCCGACAGTCTTCTCGGTCAACAGCGGCTGGGATCCCGATGCCAGCCAGGCGCGGCCGCCGCTCAGGCTACCGGTCGCGACTTCAAGAGTTGCTCCGCCGGCCGCCGCCGGGCTTGCGATCATCGAGGTGCCGGTTACCTGCATGGGGAGGAGGTCGGCGCCCACGCCGGCCAGAGTCTTGTGCCAGGCGGCGCCGGTGCCGAGCAGCAGGCTGCCGCCGTTGGCTACGTAGTCCGTCAGCGCGGCCCGCTGTCCGCTGGTGAAGCCGTCGGTGGCGAAATCGTTGACGGCGATCAGGTCGAATGCCCGCAGCATCACCTGGGAGTCTGGAAGCTCATCTTTGGTCAGGTGGACGATTTTCGGAGCCAGGCTGGAGGGGAAAGGCAGAGCGGCAAAATCGTCGAACACCGTCGGTTCGTCGGAGAGGACGCCGATCAGCGTGCCGGTGTTGGTTGCCGATGGCAGGGCCTGGGCGAAAACGGCGTGGCCATTCTCGACAACCCGGACCGCAACCGGCATTCCGGGATAGTCGGCCACCATGTAAACGCGCAGGTGCTTGGTGGCGCCGGCCGGTAGGCTGACCGGTATCTGGTAAACGGCTGCGTCGACCGAGCCGGTCTGGCCCTTGACCACGGTCCCGTTGAGCGAGCTGGTGTCCGCGGAAACCTCAACGCTTCCCTGGAAGTCGCCGCCCCGGTTGGTGATGTCGAGGTTGACGGGCATCCACTCCCCTTGCTTGGTCACATCGTGGTAACCCACGTGTCCGGTGACGCTCAGGCTCCGGTTATCCGCCTGGGCGGCGCCCGCCAGCGCGGGCAGTGCCAGCCCGGCCAGCACGGCCCCCAGGGCTACCCTCGTGGGCAGGCGAAAGCCGCCCGTTGAGCTCATCTGTTAGTTAGACGCGGGAAGCGGGGAAAAGTTCCGATCCGGGGGCTGCGGGGACTGCAGGTCGTATTCGGATTCGGCATCCGGCTCACCTCCCTCCCCCTCTGGAGGAGGGCCGGCTCACCTCCCTCCCCGGTGGGGAGGGTCGTGGTGGGACCGAGCTGCCGGAGGGGGGAATCGAACCCCCACGGGCTTGCACCCAGGCGCTTTTGAGGCGCCCTCGTCTACCGTTCCGACACTCCGGCCCAAAAACCGTGCGAGTATAGCGCAGCGTTCCGTTGGAACTTATGAGAAAGGTTAGCGTCTAAATGAGCAGGAACGAGCCCGACGATCCGGACCTGGTGGGGCGTGCCCGCCGGGGGGATCGGGAGGCCTTCACCCAGCTGGTCATGCAATATCAAATTCCGCTCTACAACATGGCGCTGCGGATGGTGGGCACGCCCGATGACGCTGCCGATGTCGCGCAGGAGGCGTTCCTCCGCGCCTGGGAGAAAATCCGGACGCTCCGGAAGGCGCCCTTCAAGCCCTGGCTCTTTCAGATCGCGGTAAACCTCTGCTACGACCACTTCCGCCGCGGGCGCCGCTACGGCACGATGCCGGATGAGGAGCAGGGCGGCAAGGTGGTCGGTCTCGGATTGCCGGCGGTCGATCCAGAGGAGCGGGCGCTGCTGAGCGAACGCAACCGCCTGGTCCGCCAGAGCATCGAGGCGCTCGACCACGACATGCGGGTCGCACTGGTCCTGCGCGACGTCAACGGGATGGCGTACGAGGAGATTGCCGCGGTCATCAAGGTCCCCCTGGGGACGGTGAAGTCGCGGATCGCCCGTGCCCGCGAACAGGTCCAGGAGCGCCTGCGAGTCTACCCCGAGCTCTTTCACTTGCCATCGGCGAACGAGGAATCCAGTGAACGCTGAGCCGCAGCTCGAGGAGCTGTCCGCCTACCTGGACCACGAGCTGACCGGGTCCGCCCGTCAGGACCTGGAGTCACACCTGGCAGGTTGTGATACCTGCCGGCGCCGGCTGGAGGCCTTGAAGGAGACTGTGCAGGCGGTTCGTGGCCTGCCTCTTGAGACGCCGGCGCGTAGCTTCACCATCCCTGCCCAGCGCCGTCAATCGCAGCACTGGGAGCCGGCCGCCTGGATAGGAGGGCTGGCGGCCGCGGCGGTGCTGACCGTGGTCGTCGGCTTGAACCTGCCTCATGGCGGCAACCCCCTGCCGACTTCCGCGAGCCTCGCCTCGAAGAACGAAACAAACCAGAACCCTGCAGCGGCCGGCGCCCCCGGAGCTGCATTCAGTGATCGCTCGCAGGGCCTACCGTTCGCAGCCTATGCGAACCAAGCCACCGTTTCAGATCCGGCAGCACCGGCGCGGCTATTGACGCTGTCGACCGATTCCGCGAGCTACAGGGCGGATCGAACCCTGACCTTGCATCTCACGATCCAGGGCGTGACCTACACCCCTACCCAGACTTCGACGTCCGCGGGCGTTCGCGTCGTGCTGGTGCGAGCCGGTGCCGGCGTCGAGCTGTATCCGGGGGAGACTTTCCAGTCCGGCTCGACGGTCACGTTTGCCGGCTCCTATAACATCGGCCAGCTTGGGCTGAGCGAGCCGGTCGCCGGAAGTTACCGGCTAATGGCGACCTGGAGAATTCCCGATGGAAAGGGCACCACTCTCGAGGCCGACGTGCCCATCCAAATTACTTCGGGTTAGCTCTTCTCCGGGGGCGGGCCTTCGAGGTCGGGCAGGTCCATGCTGTTGATCAGCTCCTTGAAGACGGAGAGCTTTTCGTCCTCTTCTTCTTCCTTCTCGGGGAAGACACCCGCCTTGTCGAGCACGTCCTGGGCGACCAGGATAGGACAGGTCATCCGGACGGCGAGCGCGATCGCGTCGCTCGGCCGCGAATCGATTTCCACCTTCTTGCCGTTGACCGCCAGGAAGAGGCGGGCAAAGAAGACCTCGTTGGTGAGCGAGGTGACGTGGATCTTCTCCAGTCGCATCTCCGCGCTCTGCAGGATGTTGGCCAGCAGATCATGTGTGATCGGTCGCTCCGGGGTGATGCCGGTAATCTTCAGCGCGATCGCGTTGGCTTCGTAGATGCCGATCCAGATTGGGAGGTAGCGGTCGGTTTCCTTCTCTTTGAGGATGACCACGTGCTGGCCGCTGGGCATGTGCACCCGGATGCTGTCGACCTGCATCTCGACGAATTTGGCCATGCTCGGTGCGACTATCTTACCATCGGATTTTTGGCGTTCTGTCCCACTGGAACACTCTCTAAAATTGGTCAGTGACAGAATCCGCGCGGCCTGAGCGGCTGGTTCTTATAGATGGGCATTCGCTGGTCTACCGGGCCTATTTTGCCCTCCCCTCGCTGACCGACCGGGACGGCCGGGTGGTAAATGCCGCCTACGGATTCACCTCGATGCTGCTGGTCGCCTTGCAATCGCACCCTGATTACGTGCTCGCTTCCTTTGACCTTGGTGGCCGCACCTTCCGGCACGAGGAGCTGGCCCAGTACAAGGCCCAGCGGCGGCCTACTCCGCCCGAGTTGAGCGCCCAGATTCCCCTGACGCGAGACATCGTGACCGCATTTGGCATCCCCATCTACGAGCTCCGTGGGGTCGAGGCCGACGATGTGATCGGCACCCTGGTCCGGCAGGCGAGCGAACGGGGCCTGCACAGCACGATTGTTACCGGCGACCTGGACGCCTTGCAGCTGATCACGGATCAGGTCGACGTCCTGACCAGCAAGCGGGGCGTGTCGGAGACCATCCTCTATACCACGGAGCGGGTGCGTGAGCGCTACGGCCTCGATCCTTTGCAGACCGTCGACCTCAAGGCGCTGGTGGGCGACGTCTCCGACAACATCCCCGGCATTCCAGGCGTGGGGGAGAAGACCGCCATCAAACTGATCCAGGAGTACGGGTCGGTGGAGGCCATCCTCGAACATCGGGCCGAGGTCAGCGCGCCCAAGGTCAAGCGCCTGCTCGAGGAGTACAGGGACCAGGCCGTGCTCAGCAAACGGATGGCGACCATCCTTCGGAATGTCGACGTGACCCTCGACCTGACTCACGGGTCGGCAAAGGATTACCGGCCGGAGGCGGCCCGCACCATCCTCGCCGACCTCGGGTTCCGCAGCCTGGCGGCTCGGGTCCCAACCACCTGGACCGATGGAAGCGCCATGTCCGCGCCACCGATATTCGCTCCGCTGCTGTCAACCGCCGGTGCGCCGGCCGAGCCGCCAGCGCCGGCCCAGGCAACCCTGGCCCTCGAGACCCCCGACGGGCAGACGCCAACTATCGTTCGGGACCTCCCGGCCCTGGACCGGTTGGTCAAAGCCTTCTCCGCGGCGGAGCGCGCCGGCTTCCAGGTGGTCCTGGCCGACGAGATGCCCCGCCGTGGACGGCTTGCCGGCATCGTGATCGCCCTCGACGAGCGCCAGGTCTACTACATACCCCTGGCCCACGAGCAGGAGCGGTGCCTGGATCTAAAAGATGTGCTCGCTCGTCTCCGGCCGTCGCTGGAGAACGACCGGCCCTTGAAGATAGGCTTCAACCAGAAGTCGGACTATCTCGCTCTGCGCGCCCACGGCATTGAGCCGAAGGGCTTCGACGATGACCTGCTGGTGGCAGCCTACCTGCTCAACTCTGGCGTTCGTTCCCCGAGTCTCGAGGCGCTGGCCTCGGATGTGCTTCACCGGTCGATCGAAGGACGCGACGCCCTCCTGGGCAGTGGCAAGACCGCCCTGAGCACAACCCAGGTCGAGGTGTCGCGGGCGGCGGCCTTCTTCGGGGATCGGATGCGAATCATCCTCGAGCTCTCCCCCCGACTGGAGTCAGACCTCGACCGGCTGCAGAATGCCGAGCTTTTCCGCCGGCTCGAGATGCCGCTGGTGCCGGTGCTCGCGGAAATGGAGCTGGCCGGGGTCGCTGTGGATACGCCCTACCTGCAGAAGGTCTCGCGCGAGCTCTACGACCAGCTTCAGCGGCTGGACCATGAAATCGCGGACGTCGCCCACGGTCCTATCAACGTCAACTCGCCGCAGCAGCTCGCCCGGTTCCTGTTCGAAGACCTCCAGCTACCCGGCGGCCGCAAGACCAAGAGCGGCTACTCGACGGATGCCAACGTCCTCGAGGGATTGCGCGACCTGCACCCGGTGGTGCCGAAGATCCTCGAGTTCCGCCAGCTCAGCAAGTTGAAGGGTACTTACGTCGACGCCCTTCCCCTGCTGGTAGATCCAAAGACCCACCGGGTACACACCTCCTTCAATCAGACGATCGCGTCCACGGGCCGGCTGTCGTCGTCGGATCCCAACCTCCAGAACATCCCTATCCGGACGGACTACGGCCAGCAGGTCCGTCGCGCCTTCATTCCGGGAGACCCCAAAGACCTGCTGCTATCGGCCGACTACTCGCAGATCGAGCTGCGCGTCATGGCCCATCTGACTGAGGACCCGCTCCTGCTCGAGTCGTTTGCCCAGGGCGAGGACATTCATGCCCGAACCGCGGCCGAGGTATTTGGCGTCGCCCGCGACCAGGTGACAGCCAACCAGCGCCGGATGGCCAAGGTCGTCAACTTCGGGATCATGTATGGGCTCAGTGACTTCGGGCTGGCCCGGGACGTCGGGATGCTGCCCGAAGACGCGCGTGTCTTCATCGACACCTACTTCCGCAAGTACAACCGGGTACGCGAGTTCATCGAGGGCATCAAGATCCAGGCTCGTGAGCAGGGCTACGTGGAGACCCTCTTCCGGCGGCGCCGTTACATCCAGGACATCCGCTCGCCCAACCGCCTGCTGCGGCAGGCGGCAGAGCGAATCGCGGTAAATATGCCCCTCCAGGGATCGGCGGCGGACATCATGAAGCTGGCGATGATCGAGCTCGCCCGTTTCCTGCGGGTGGAGAGGATGGCGAGCCGGATGACCCTGACCGTCCACGATGAACTGGTCTTCGAGGTCCCACCGGCGGAGCAGGATCGGCTGGTCGAGGTGGTCCCCGAGCTGATGGCCAGCGTGTACGCCCTGAAGGTGCCGCTCCAGGTCGACCTCAAGCTCGGTCCGAACTGGCAGGACATGGAGCGAGTAAGAGTCGTCGCCGCCCAGGCGTAGTCTCTCCAGGCCGTGCCCGAGCTCCCCGAAGTAGAAACCATCGTCTCCGACCTCCGTCCCCTGCTGACCGGGCGACGGATCGAGAGCGTGCGGCTGACCCTCGATCGGATGGTGCGCTATCCGAGCCCACGGGCCTTCGTCCGCCGGCTCCGCCACCGGCGCATCGAAGCGGTCCATCGCCGGGGCAAGTACATCGTGATGCCGCTGGAGCAGGATCAGCGGCTGGTGATTCACCTCGGCATGACCGGACACCTGCGTGTCGTGGAACCGGGCGATCCGCTCGCCAGGCACACCCACCTGCGGATGGGACTCGATGACCGGCGGGAGCTGCGTTTCGACGACCAGCGGCAGTTCGGGCGCCTGCTTCTGGGCGCAGAGGCCGAGCTGTTGGGCGCCGGAGCGATGCCCAGGCTCGGTCCGGAGCCGATCCACGGCGACCTGACCGAGACCGAGTTCGGCGAGCTCGTGCGCAGCCGGCACCGGCCCGTCAAGGCGGCTCTACTGGACCAGTCGTTCCTCGCCGGGGTGGGCAACATATATGCAGACGAGGCATGCTTTCGGGCCCGAATCCGTCCTAGTCGAAGGACCGACCGGCTGACCGTTGCCGAGCGACGCGGCCTTTACGCGGCGATCCAGGAGGTGCTCTCGAGCAGCATTGCGGCACGCGGGTCTTCGATCATCAACTATGTGGATGGCTTCGGCATTCCGGGGAACAACCAGGGCCAGCTGCTGGTCTACGGGCGGGGCGGCGAGCCATGCGTGAGATGCGGCAGCCTTCTGACATGGACGCGCCTGGCCGGACGGGGGACCGTATACTGCCGCCAGTGCCAGCGGTAACCCGAGCCCGTGCCGGGGGCGAGGGGAGGGACTTTCGGCTTCGCTGGCCGGCGGTCAGCCGGCGCCTGCTGGTCACCGCCGGGGTGTTTGCGTTGGTGTTCATCGCGGTCGCCCTCTTCACCCAGTCGGAGGCCTTCAACGGCCTCAACCTCCGGCTTCTGCGCTACCTTCAGAATCGGGCAAGCCTCGGTCAGGACGTTGCCCTCGGCATCCTGACCTATCTGGGGTCGATCGAGGTGACCCTGGTGATCGTGCTCCTGCTGGGCATCCGCCTTTTCAAGGGTCTTCGGTTGCTCGCCATTCTGCCGGCCATGGCGGTCCTGGCCGGCTCGGGAATCGAATACTTGCTAAAGCACTCCCTGGTCAGCAAGGGCCCGCCGGTTGCCTACCTGCGTTTTCCGGATCTTCTGCCCAAGCTCAACCATGGCGTCGATCCGAACTCCTTCCCCAGCGGGCACGTGCTTCGCGCGACGCTCGTCTACGGCCTGGTCCTGTATCTATCGGAGCGATGGGACCTTTTCGGCAAGGACACCTCGCGGCTCAGCCCAGTGCTCGTGCTCCTGGTGCTGCTCATGGGATACGCCGTTATCTATCTCGGCTGGCACTGGTTCTCCGACGCACTGGGCGGGCTGCTGCTGGGCCTGACCCTACTGATCGGGATGATCGCCTACCTCGAGCGCAAACGGCTGGTCAACCCGTAGCCGTGCTGGCGCCCCGCAACCGAGGAAGCGCTTCGGCGCGCACCTACAATTGATGAATGCCCAGGTTTCAATTCACGGCTGGCTTTCAGCCGGCGGGCGGCCAGCCGGAGGCGATCCGGGGGCTGGCCGAGGGGGTCGACAAAGGCCAGAAGCACCAGGTCCTGCTTGGCGTGACCGGGTCCGGCAAGACGATGGTGGTCGCCCAGATGATCCAGGAGATCCAGCGGCCCACGCTCGTCATGTCGCCCAACAAGACCCTGGCGGCCCAGCTCTGCAGCGAGTTCCGGCAGTTCTTCCCCAATAACTCGGTCGAGTACTTCGTCAGCTACTACGACTACTACCAGCCCGAGGCCTACATCCCGCGGACGGATACCTATATAGAGAAGGATTCATCTCGCAACGATGAGATCGACCGGCTGCGGCAGTCGGCCACCCGGGCCCTTCTGACCCGGCGGGACGTGATCGTGGTGGCCAGCGTCTCCTGCATCTATGGGGTCGGGTCGCCCGAGGACTACCTCGGCGAGTCCGTAGAAATCCATGCCGGCGAGGGTTTCCGGCGGGACATCTTTCTGCGTAAGCTGACCAACCTGCAGTATCAGCGCAACGACGTGGATTTCGGCCGCTCTCGGTTCAGGGTGCGAGGCGACACGGTTGATGTCCAGCCCTCTTACGACCAGATCGCCACCCGGGTCCAGTTCAACGGCGACGAGGTCGAGCGGATCGTACAGCTGGACCCGCTCACTGGCGAGCTGCTGGGCGAGGTGCCCGTCTTCCAGGTCTTTCCCGCGACCCACTACGTGACCCCGCGCGAGAAACTGCTCCGGGCTCTGGACGCCATCGGCGACGAGCTGGAGGAGCGGGTCGCCTGGTTCGAAAGCCAGGGCAAACTCCTGGAGGCCCAGCGACTCCGGCAGCGGACCATGTTCGACATGGAGATGATGCGCGAGACGGGTAGCTGTGCTGGGATCGAAAACTACTCACGCCACCTCACCGGCCGCCGTCCCGGCCAGCAGCCGTACACCCTGATGGACTTCCTGCCCGAAGACACGCTGGTGGTGGTCGACGAGTCGCACGTTGCCGTACCGCAGGTCGGGGGGATGTACGGCGGCGACCGCTCCCGAAAGATCCCCCTTGTCGACTACGGGTTCCGGCTGCCGTCGGCACTCGACAACCGGCCGCTGACCTTTGCCGAGTGGGAGGCCAAGGTGCAGCAGGTTGTATACGTTTCTGCCACGCCCGGGCCATACGAAGAGCAGCGGTCGCAGCACACGGTGGAGGTAATCATCCGTCCCACCGGCCTGGTAGACCCGACCGTGGAGGTGCGTCCTACCAGGGGCCAGATCGATGACCTGCTGGCGGAGATCAACAAGCGGGTCGCCAAAAAGCAGCGAACGCTTGTGACCGTCCTGACCAAAAAGATGGCAGAGGACCTGACCGACTACCTGCGGGAGATGGGGGTCAAGGTCCAGTACTTGCATTCCGACGTCGACACGCTGGAGCGGGTCGAGATCCTGCGTGACCTCCGGCTGGGCACCTTCGATGTTCTGGTTGGCATCAATCTCCTGCGGGAAGGCCTCGACCTACCGGAGGTGGCTTTTATCGCCATCCTGGACGCGGACAAGGAGAGCTACCTGCGCGATGCCCGCTCCCTGATCCAGACGATCGGCCGGGCGGCCCGCAACGTGGAGGGTCACGTCATCCTGTACGGCGATTCCATGACCGGTTCGATGCAGCGCGCCATCGAAGAGACCGACCGCCGCCGGGCGATCCAGGAAGCATACAACCGCGAGCATGGGATCACCCCGGCCACCATCGTCAAGGCTGTCTACAACCTGGAACGCCGGCAGGAAACGGCGGTTGCGGAGACGATTGCAACGATCGCCTCCGGCCTGCCGCCCGACGAGATCGAGCGTCTGATCAAGGACCTGGAGCGGGAGATGAAGAAGGCCGCCCGCGACCTGCAGTTCGAGCGCGCCGCCGAGCTCCGAGACCGGCTGATCCAGCTGCGTCGCGACGCCCTGGATTACCGGGCCAACCTGACCCCCGCCGCCGCCGCCGAGGCCGGATTGAACCGGCCAAAGTCCAGCCGGGGCAGGCGAGGGGGCCACAGCCGCCGACCCGCAGGCGTAGCCTGAGCCCGGACGGGGTAGCCTTTAGAGCGCATGGCTGAGACGGCGAAGCAGCACACCCAGATCGTCATCAAGGGCGCCCGCGAGCACAACCTCAAGGACATCGACCTGACCATCCCGCGGGACAAGCTGGTGGTCTTCACCGGGCTTTCCGGGTCGGGCAAGTCGTCGCTTGCCTTCGACACCATCTACGCCGAGGGCCAGCGACGATACGTGGAGTCGCTCTCTTCCTATGCCCGCCAGTTCCTGGGGCAGATGGACAAGCCGGACGTGGACCAGATCGACGGGCTCTCGCCTGCCATCTCAATCGATCAGAAGGGGGCGAGCCACAACCCGCGTTCGACCGTGGGGACCGTCACCGAGATCTATGACTACCTGCGGTTGATGTACGCCCGGATCGGGATTCCGCACTGCCCCATCAGCGGGCACGTGATCACCCGGCAGACTACCGAACAGATCGCGGACCGAGTGCTTGAACTTCCCAGGGGTTCGCGCATCATGATCCTGTCCCCGGTAGTGCGCGGCCGGAAGGGCGAGCACCAGGACATCCTGGCCGACGCGCGCAAGGCCGGCTTCGTGCGCGCCCGCGTCGACGGCAACCTCTACGAACTGACCGAGCGCATCAGCCTCGACAAGAACAAGAAGCACGACGTCGAGGTCGTGGTGGACCGTCTGATGGTCGATCCTGAGGGAATCAGCCGGCTCCGGGAGTCGGTTGAGACGGCTGCCAAGATGTCCTCCGGACTGGTTCTGGTGTCGCCTGCTGAGGGAAAAGGCGCCGACCTGCTGTTCAGCCAGAACTTTGTCTGCCCCTACGACGGCTTCTCCATGGAAGAGCCGGCCCCCAGGAACTTCTCCTTCAACAACCCGCACGGCGCCTGCCCCGCGTGCACCGGGCTGGGCAGCAAGCTGGAGGTCGATCCCGACCTCGTGATTCCGGACAAGGAGCGCTCGCTCGGCGACGGGGCGATCAAAACCTGGGGCCGGTCATCCTACTTCTATAACGACCTGGTGGAGGCGGTCGCCCGTCGCTACCGGATCTCGATGGACAAGGCGTTCGGCAAGCTCACCGTCAAGGACCGCAACACCATCCTCTACGGGAACAACGGCGCCCCGCTTCGGGTGCAGTACTACAACAGCGAGGGCCAGCGGCGCTGGTACGAAACCAGCTACGAGGGCATCATCCCCAACCTGGAGCGTCGCTATCGAGAGACAGAGTCCGAGTTCATCCGCGCGGAGATCGAGCGGCTGATGGCGCAACGGCCCTGTCCGGTGTGCAAGGGCAAGCGGCTCAAGCCCGAATACCTGGCGGTGACTATCAACGACAGGTCGATCATGGATGTCTCCGATCTCTCCATCTCAGCGGCCCGCGAATGGTTCGTCAAGCTCCGCCTGCGCGAGCGGGACGCCATGATCGCCCGGGCGATCCTTAAAGAGATCCGGGAGCGGCTGCAGTTCCTGGTGGACGTCGGCCTCGAATACCTCACCCTCTCCCGCGCGGCGGACTCGCTTTCGGGCGGTGAGGCGCAGCGGATCCGGCTGGCGACCCAGATCGGGTCCAAGCTGATGGGCGTCCTCTATATCCTGGACGAGCCGTCCATCGGGCTGCACCAGAAGGACAACCGCAAGTTGATTAACACCCTCCTGGCTCTGCGCGATATCGGTAATACGGTGGTGGTTATCGAGCATGACGAGGAGACCATGCGCACCGCCGACTTCATCGTGGATATAGGCCCCGGCGCCGGTGAGCATGGCGGCCGGATCGTCGCCACCGGCACCCTCGACGACATCATCAAGGAGCCGCAATCGCTGACCGGGGCCTTCCTCCGGGGCGAGCGGAGCATCCCACTCCCGGCCCGGCGGCGGCAGGGCAACGGGTCGATGCTGGTGGTACGCGGCGCCACCGAAAACAACTTGAAGAACATCGATGTCTATTTCCCGCTCGGCGAGCTGATCTGCGTCGCCGGCGTCAGCGGCTCTGGCAAGAGCACGCTGGTAAGCGACATCGTGCACAAGCGCCTCGCCCAGTACTTCTACCGGGCCAAGGACCGGCCGGGTGCGCACCGTGAGATGTCGGGGCTGGGCTTCATCGACAAGGTGATCAATGTCGACCAATCGCCGATCGGCCGCACCCCCAGGTCCAACCCGGCCACCTATACCGGCGTGTTCACGTACATCCGCGACCTTTTCGCCCAGCTGCCGGAGGCGCGGGTGCGCGGCTACAAAGCGGGTCGCTTCAGCTTCAACGTCAAGGGCGGCCGCTGCGAGAACTGCGAGGGGGACGGCATCATCAAGATCGAGATGCACTTCCTGCCCGATGTCTACGTCCCCTGCGAGGTCTGCAAGGGGAAGCGCTACAACCAGGAAGCGCTGGAGGTCAAGTACCGCGGCCACAGCATCGCGGACGTGCTCGACATGAGTGTCGAGGAGGCCACCCAGCTTTTCGACAAGATCCCGCGAATCAAACGCAAGCTCCAGACCCTATGCGATGTCGGGCTGGGCTACATCCGGCTCGGTCAACCCGCCACCCAGCTATCGGGCGGGGAGGCACAGCGGGTGAAGCTGACCGAGGAGCTGAGCCGGCGCGACACCGGAAGGACCTTTTATATCCTGGACGAGCCGACCACCGGGTTGCACTTCGCCGATATCGAGCGGCTGCTCAACGTGCTCCACCGCCTGGTCGACGCCGGTAACACCGTGGTCGTTATCGAGCACAACCTGGATGTGCTGAAAACGGCGGACCACATCATCGATCTCGGACCGGAGGGCGGTGACCGGGGGGGTGAGGTGGTGGCGACCGGAACTCCCGAGGAGATAGTCCGCAACCGCCGTTCCTACACCGGCCAGTACCTCAAACGTGTGCTGAACCGCGAGCTCGCCATCGCATGAGGAGCGCAGCGAGCTTTAGCCGCTAAGTCTCCGTGACAGAAACGGCCCCGATCCTCCAGCGGCCGGAATACCTGCGAGAAAGGCTCAAGGCGCTCCCCGACCAGCCCGGCGTCTACCTGATGCGCGACTTGAAAACGCGCGTGATCTACGTGGGAAAGGCCCTCAGCCTGCGCAACCGGGTCCCGAACTACTTCCACGCCTCGAGCCTGCTGCCCGAGCACATCAGCGCCATGGTCGAGCGCGTCTACGACTTCGAGGTGATCACCACCGCCAATGAGAAGGAAGCGCTGGTCCTCGAGTGCACGCTTATCAAGCAGTACAAGCCGCGCTTCAATATCCGGCTGCGTGACGACAAGAATTACCTCTACATCAAGCTGCCGCTCAACGAGGACTTTCCGCGCGTCTACCTGGTCCGTCGCACAGGGGGAGATGGCGCCAAGTACTACGGGCCCTACACGAACGCGATCGCGTTGCGAAGCACCCTCAAGACCGTCCGCCGGGTGGTCCCATATCGCACCTGCACCGACCATGAGTTCGCCCTCCACCGGCCGTGCTTTTATTACCACCTCAAGCTCTGCACCGCTCCCTGCGCCGGATTCCAGACGCGCGATGAGTACCACCAGCAGCTGGACCAGATCGCCCTCTTTCTCGAAGGGAAATCCGACGACCTCGTCAAACAGCTCAAACGGCAGATGCAGGAGGCTGCCGAGGCTCTCAAGTACGAGGCTGCCGCCCGCTATCGCGACCGGCTTGAGGCCATCGAGACCATGAGCCAGCGGCAGAAGATGCTCGCCCTGGGACGGTTGGACCAGGACCTGTTCGGTCTGGCACGGTCCAATGGCCGCGGCAGCGTCACGGTCTTCACCGTGCGCGAGGGGAAGCTCTCCGGTTCGGAAAATTTCGAGCTCGCCGGACTGAGCCCGGAGCAGGCTCCGGCCGACGTCCTCAACGCGTTTGTCAGCCAGTACTACGCCAGCGCCACCCACATCCCTCGCGAGGTCTTCGTGCCGGACCGGCTGCCGGACACCGAGGTGATCGAGCAGTGGCTATCCGAACGGCGGGGCAGCCGGGTGAGCCTGCGGGTGCCCCAGCGAGGCAAACAGCGCGAGCTGCTGGCCCAGGTGGCGGCAAATGCCGCCGAGTCGATGCGCCAGCTCCGGATCAAGCTCGACTACGACGAGCAGCGCACCGGGGCGCTCCTGAACGACCTGCAGCGGCAGTTGAACCTGCCGGCCCTTCCCATCCGGATCGAGTGCTATGACATCTCGAACATCCAGGGTAAGCATCCGGTGGGCTCGATGGTGGTCTTCGAGCAGGGCCGGCCAAAGCCGGCACACTACCGCCACTTTCGGATCAAGACGGTCCAGGGGGCCAACGACTTCGCCATGCTCCAGGAGGTGCTCCGCCGGCGTTTTGCCCGCTATGCCCGGCAGGCGGATGATGGCCAGGAGGAGCCGAGCTTCAGTGCTCTGCCCGACCTGGTGCTGATCGACGGTGGCAAGGGCCAGCTGTCGGCAGCTCGCGAGGTGCTCGAGGGGGTGCGGCTTGGCCAGGTCCCGACCTTCGGGCTGGCCAAGGAGCAGGAGGAGCTGTTTGCGCCTGAGCGCTCTGAGCCGATCCGCCTGCCTTTGGATTCCGAGGCGCTCTTCCTTGTCCAGCGAATCCGCGACGAGGCGCATCGGTTTGCCATCACCTTCCACCGGGTGGTCCGCCGGCGAGACACATTCGCCTCGGTGCTGGACGGCATCACCGGGCTGGGACCGGTCCGCCGCCGGGCCCTGCTTCGCGCCTTCGGCAGCGTGGAGAGCATCCGGAACGCCAGCGTCGATGACCTGATGACGGTCAGGGGTATCACCCGGCCGGTCGCGGTGGCGATCAAGGAGATGCTCTAGACCACTCGGGCCTAAAATCGGCACTATGCCGGAAGGACCCGGGGGGAAGCTGGCGACCGCCCGATGCTCCTTCTGCGGCAAGCGCCAGGAGCAGGTGCGCCGCCTGGTCGCCGGCCCGGGCGTCTACATCTGCGACCAGTGCATCGCCCTGTCCAACCAGATCATGAACGAGGCGCCGCCCGACACCCCCAGTGAGGCTGCGAGTTCGAAGGGGAAGCCAGGCAGGCCCGGCCGCTGGCGGAGCAAGCTCTTCCGTTTTCCCCGAGGCCACGCCGTCGGGACCGGGTCCTCGCCCCTCCCCGGAAGCTGACGCGCTGGCGCCAGCCTCGGGTGCCTTCGGCGTTATACCGCCGTGCCAGACGAGTCCCAGCCCCTGGGCGAGCTCCTCGACCACGGCCGCCAGTTCCTGAGCCAGGTCGAAGCCCTGGCCCAGAAGGCCGCCAGGGAGCGGGATGAGCTTCATGCCGCCCAGCGGCAGTGGGCAACCGAACGTCAGTCCCTGATCGAGGAACAGCAGCGGATCCGGGAGCTCCAGGAGGCCGTCAACGAAACCCTGGCCGGCCTGCAGACCGAGTACGACCGGGTCGAACAGGAACGGGACCGGCTGGCCAGGCTGCACGACCAGAGCCAGCAGGAGTACCGGGCGAGGCTGGCGGAGAAGGAGACTGCGGTCGCGAGCGAACGGGCCCGCACCCAGCAGCTAGGCCAGGAGCTGGAGGCGGCACGGCAGGGTCAGCAGGCCTCGGTCGCCGAGCTCAAGTCCATGGTCGAGTACCGCGATCGGGTGCAATCGGCCCATGAAAGCCTCCAGGGCGAGCACCGCAAGCTCCTCGACGCGGCTGGCCACGCTGCCACCGAACATGACCAGCTCAAAAGGCTCCACGACGACTCCCAGAGGGAGCTCGACGCGGGGCGCGAGCGGCTGAGCTCCGCCATCGAAGACGTCAAGCGGCTCGAGGCTCAGCTGCATGAATCGGCTCAACTGGTCGAACAGAAGGAGGCTGAGCGGCGCGACCTGGTGGCTGGGCATCAGGCTGAGCTGGCGGCGGTCCGTGAGCAGGTGGCAACGGTCTCCAGGCAGCGAGACGAGTTGCAATCCCAGCAGGGCCAGTGGCGATCCGAGCGCGAGCAGCTGGCCCAGAAACTTACGGCAGCGGAAAGCCGGCAAGCCGAGATCCAGCAGGAGTGGCAGCGGAGCCGAGCGGAAATGGCGGAGGAGAAGGCCTCACTCGAGAATCAGCTCGCCGATGCCCTGGCGCAGACGGGTGAGGCGCGCACCCGCCTGGAGAAGCTCGCCGAGAACGAGAAGGTGCTGCGCGAGGAACACCTGAAACTCGGAGTTCGTCACGCAGAGCTGACCGAGCAATCGAGCAAACTGCAAACCGATTGGGCAACCCGCCGCCAGGCTCTATCCTCCGAGATCCATGCGCAGAACCAGGAGATGGAGCAGGCTCGCGCCGAGATCGCGCGTGCCCGCGACCGGGAGCGTCAGCTCCTGGCGCAGATGGAGGAAGCCAGGGCGCAGCAGCCCGCGGCGCTCGGGACGGAGCAAGCGCACACGCTCAATTCGCTCCTGAACACGATCATCGGGTTCTCCACCGTTCTGGTCGATGATGGCTCCAACGCGGTCACTGCCGAAGAGCGTCGCGAGTACCTGAAGCACATCAATGACAGTGCTGAGCGGCTCTCGGACGTGCTCCGTCGTCTCAGCGCCCGGACCGCGAGTGCTGCCCCGGGGCGGCCGGAGGTGGTGCAGCCTGCTGGCAAGGGCTGGAAGGCACCCGGCATTCTGGTCGCCGACCCAGACCCCCAGGTCCGGGAACGGATCGAACCGTTCCTGAGCCGGGCCGGCTACGACGTGGTCTACGTCAAGAACGCCAGCGAGCTGATGCAGAAGGCGCCCAGCCTCCAGCCGCTCGCCATCCTGCTAGATGCGCAACTTCCTCCAGACGGGGCCTCCCGCCTGGTCCGGGAGCTTCGCCGCGACCCTCGCACCCGGGAAATCCCGCTGGTGCTGACCTCCGCGGCCGAGGCCCGCCAACCCGGGGGAAACATCGGCGATGTCGAATTCCTCGCCAAGCCCATCGACCGCCAGCAGCTGGTGCAGCTGATGGTGAAGTTCGACTTGATGGCCGACGGCAAGCGGGCTCGGAAGATGCCCTCGAGCGTGCTGGTGGTGGACGACGACCGGCAGACCGTCAGTCTGGTCAAGGCCATTCTCAAACCATTCAGCATCAAAGTGCTGACCGCCGAAAATGGAAAGACTGCCATCGAGCAGGCGCTTCGCAACAAGCCAGATCTGGTGCTCCTCGACCTGGTCATGCCCGGCGTGGACGGCTTCGAGGTGGTGTCGGCGCTGCGCCGGGAAAAGGAAACCAGCCAGCTGCCCATCCTGGTCCACACCGCCAAGCCCCTGACCAAAGAGGAGCGGGCTCGGCTGGAGGGCAAGGTCCAGTGCATCATCGAGAAGGCGGATCTTCGTCAGGAGCGCTTGCTCGAGCTGATTCTCAAGCGCGGCGAGCGCCGCAACCGCCAGGCGCAACAGCCGGCCGCCTGATCTAGCCGGCGACCTCTCCGGCACGCGACTCCTGAGGGCTGGGTTCCGATGTGGCCGCTGGCCGGGCGCGCTCTTTTCGCAGGAGGTAGGCCACGAAGGGAAGGGTGAGCACGAATACCACGATGGCCGTCACCTGCGCCTGCTTCAGGGTCTGGTCGATCACATAAACGTTGTCCCGGACGAAGAAGATCAGGAACTGGCTGGTCGTGTAGAGGAGGAGGTAGATCATGGCCAGCATTCCCTCCGGGTGGATCCGCTTGCGCAGGTTCCAGAGCAGGATGAAGAGGGCGACGGCGATCAGTAGCTCATAAAGGTTTGCCGGCTGGACCGGTACATCGCGCGGGGCAAAGGTGCCTGGGTTCGTGTACTCAAAGCCCCAGCCGTTGGTCCGGTAGCCCACGATGTCACCGTTGATGATGTTGCCGACCCGGCCGAACGCCTGGCCGATGGTCATCCCGAGGGCGCCCACGTCGAGCAGGCTCCAGAGCGGGATCCTGTAGATAATCGACGACACGATCAGGGCGACGGCACCGCCGAAGATGGCCCCGAAGAACGCCATGCCTCCCTCCCAGACCGCCAGGATCCGGTCCAGGTGATGCAGGTAGAAATCGGGGTTGTTCTGGACCACGTAATAGAGGCGGCCTCCCAGGACGCCCAGCACGGCCGCGATCAGCGCCGTGTTCATCAGCTTGTCTCGGTCGATCCCGCGCCGGGGCGAGTCAGCGAGCGCGACCTGAATCCCGGCGTAGAGGCCGATCGCGATCATGATCCCGTACCAGTGGATCTTCAGACCGCCAATGGTCACCAGGACCGGGTCGATCCCGATCTTGATCAGCACCGGTTCAGTTTAATGGTGGGTGGCGATGCGGGAGCGACCATCGTTTACGGACGAGATCAAGGCGGAGCTGGCCAACGTTCTGCCTGCCCGCCCATGCTGCCAGCACGCTGAGCTGGCAGCCATCGTGGGGGTCAGCGGGCAGGCGGGGGAGGGGTCCCAGGTGACACTGCGGCTCTCGCGCAACGCCGTTGCTCGCAAAGTGGTCCAGCTGGCGAGGAGCACTGGTGGCGGGGTCAGCGCCGTGCGCAAAGGTCCCAGCGCGAAGCGGCCGAGCTATCACCTGCGCCTGACCCTGGCGCCCAGCCTGGCGTCGAACGATGTCTGCTGCGCACGGGCATCGGTCCGGGGCGCGTTCCTGGTGCGCGGAGTCCTGGGCAATCGGGGCCACGCCTACCACTTCGAGATCGTGGGCGCTCGCGGCTACGGGGCCGAGCTCTCCCGCCGGATGCGTGCCCTGAGGATCCCGGTGGGCGAGCTGAACCGACGTGGAAGCGCGGTGCGTTACCTGAAGGGGGCGGAGCCGATATCACGCGTCCTGGGACTGATCGGGGCCAACCGTGCGGTGATGCAGCTGGAGAACGACCGGATCGTCCGAGGGATGCGCGGTGACGCAAATCGGCGCGCGAACAGCGAGACCGCCAATCTGGACAAACGGTTGCGGGCCGCGTTCGAGCAGGTCCAGCGCATTCGCCGCCTGGCACGGCAGCGTACCGGCCTGCGGGCCCTGCCGGCGGCTCTGAGGGAAACCGCCGACCTTCGGCTGGCTCACCCGCGGGCGGGTCTGCAGGAGCTGGCCGACCGTGCGCACCTGAGCAAATCCGCGATGGCCCATCGCCTCCGCCGGTTGATGGAGCGCGCGCCGGGAAATGGTCTAATACCCTCAGCAGGACATTAGGTCGGAGGAGCGCATGGCGATCAAGGTCGGGATCAATGGCTTCGGCCGCATCGGCCGCAATGTTTTTCGCGCCGCCCAGGGCAAGAATGCGATTGACATCGTGGCAGTTAATGACATCACCGATCCGCCAACCCTGGCCCACCTGCTCAAGTACGACTCGATCCTGGGCAACTACGCCGGAAAGGTATCAGCCGACGGCGACCATCTAGCGGTCGACGGCAAGCGAATCAAGGTATTCGCCGAGAAGGATCCGGCGGCGCTGCCCTGGCGCGACCTCGGCGTTGAGATAGTGATCGAATCCACCGGGTTCTTCACGGACGGGCCCAAGGCCCGGGTGCACATCGACAAGGGTGGCGCCCGCAAGGTGATCATCTCGGCGCCCGCGACAAACGAAGACATCACGATCGTCCTCGGCGTCAACGAAAGCCGGTATGACCCCGGCCGGCATAGCGTGGTCAGTAACGCTTCCTGCACCACGAACTGCCTGGCCCCTGTGGCGAAGGTTCTGCACGAGAGCTTTGGAATCGAGGCCGGCATCATGACCACCGTGCATTCCTACACCAGCGATCAGCGGCTGCTCGACGCTCCCCACAAGGACCTGCGTCGCGCCCGGGCGGCAGCCCTGTCCGTGATCCCAACCAGCACCGGGGCCGCCCGAGCGATGGCGCTGGTCATGCCCGAGCTGAAAGGAAAGTTCCACGGCATGTCGCTGCGCGTGCCCACCCCGAATGTCTCGCTCGTAGACCTGACCGCCAGCTTCCGCGACAAGGTTTCGGTCGACACCATCAACGAGGCATTGCGAGAGGCCGCCGCCAGCGACCTCAAAGGGATCCTGGCAGTGACCGATGAGGAGCTGGTGTCGACCGACTTCAAGGGTGATTCCCATTCGTCGATCGTCGACGCGCCGCTGACCATGGTTGTGGGTGAGCGAAACGGCAAGGTGATGAGCTGGTACGACAACGAGTGGGGCTATTCCTGTCGTGTTGTCGACCTGGCCGCCTTCATGGGCGAACGGCTGAACTGACCACCAGCTCGCCCGCCGGCGTCGCGCCCCGTAAGGCCACGCTCCGCGACGTCGAGGTCGCCCACAAACGGGTGCTGACCCGGGTCGACTTCAACGTGCCGCTGGAGGGCGCCCGGATCCTGGATGACACCCGAATTCGCGAGTCGCTACCTACCATCAACGATCTCCGGGCGCGGCATGCGCGGGTCATCCTGGTCACCCACGTCGGCCGGCCGGACGGGGCGGTGGATGAGGCGTTTCGCACCACACCCCTGGCAAGCCGGTTGAGCCAGCTCCTGGGAAGTCCTGTCAGGCACCTGGACGATTGCGTGGGTCCGGAGATCGAGGCGGCGGTCGGCGGCTTGAGAGACGGCGACGTTGTGATGCTGGAGAACGTCCGCTTCCATCCCGGCGAGACCCGCAACGATCCGACCTTCGCCCGGGAGCTTGCCGCGCTGGGCGAGGTCTTTGTGAATGATGCCTTTGGGACGGCGCATCGGGCGCATGCCTCAACGGTCGGTGTCACCGCGTATCTGCCCTCGGTGGCCGGGCTTCTGATGGCGCGCGAGATCGCCACCCTGGGCCGGATCATGACCGACCCGCCCCGGCCGCTGGTGGCCGTGATAGGCGGCTCCAAGATCTCGACGAAGATCGGCGTCCTGAAGAGCCTGCTGGAACGGGTCGACCGGCTCTGCGTGGCGGGAGCGATGGCCTGCACGTTCCTCAAGGCGAAGGGCCTGGATATGGGGCGCTCGCTGGTGGAGGACGATCAGCTCGACACGGCCCGCTCGCTGCTCGCGGCGCCGGCCCGCGGCCGCACCCTGATTCTTCCCCTGGACGCGGTGGTCGCGGCCGACGCCAAACCCGGCGTGCCGGCCAAAACCGTCAGCGTGGATGCGGTGCCCCCCGAGTTAAAGGTCCTGGACGTCGGCCCGATGACGGTCGAGCGGTTCCTGCAGGTCTGTGACGGTGCTGGGGCGGTTGTCTGGAATGGCCCACTCGGCGTTTACGAGGTTCCCCCCTTCAACCGGGGGACCCAGGCGCTGGCCGAGGGCCTGGCCGGGTCACAGGCCGAGACCATCATCGGTGGCGGAGACCTGGTGGCGGCTGTCCAGGAACTTCATCTGGCCGACCGGATGTCCTTCGTATCAACTGGTGGTGGGGCGACGCTTGAGTTTCTCGAAGGCAAGACGCTCCCCGGGATTGCGGCGCTCCGCGATGCCTAAGCCTCTCGTCGCCGGCAACTGGAAGATGCACTTCACCGTGCCCGAGGGATTGCGCGTGACGGAGGAGCTGCTCCACCACCTGCACCCGTACGCGCAGGCTGTAGAGGTGGTCCTTTTACCTCCGGCGATCATGCTCTGGGAAGTGGCGCATGCGCTTCAGGGCAGCGGCATCCTGGTCGGTGCCCAGAACGCCTGGTGGGCCGACCAGGGTCCGTTCACCGGCGAGATTTCGCCGAGCATGCTCGCCGGCTGGTGCCATTACTTGCTGATCGGGCACTCCGAGCGGCGACAGCTTTTTGGGGAGACCGACGAGGAGCTCAATCGGAAGCTGAAGGCAGGACTCAAGCACCACCTGGAGATGATCCTGGCCGTAGGCGAAACCCTGGAGGAGCACGATGCCGGGCGGACCGAAGAGGTGGTCACCAGGCAGCTGCGGGCGGCGCTCTTCGGCCTCGAGCCCGCTGCCGCCGGCCACCTGAGTATCGCCTACGAGCCGATCTGGGCGATCGGTACCGGGCGCGCCGCCACGCCCGACTATGCGAACGGCGTCATGGGAATGATTCGCGAACTTCTCGCTGGAGAGTTTGCCGACGCAGGCCAGGTGCGCATCCTCTACGGCGGCAGCGTCACGGCGGCGAACGCGCCTAGCCTGATGGAGCAGCCGAACATCCACGGGGCTCTGGTCGGCGGCGCCAGTCTCAAACCCGAGGAGTTCGCCCGAATCGTCCAGGCCGCCGCAAAGGTCCAGACCACACCGGCATGACCGGGTCCAGGAGCCGGCTCCTAGTCCTTGTCATCATCGACGGTTGGGGTTACAGCACTGATTCCTTCGGCAACGCGATCGCGGCGGCCCGAAAACCGACCTGGGACGCGCTCTGGTCGCGCTGGCCACACGGCACGTTGGCCGCGGCCGGCGAACCGGTGGGCCTGCCCGTCGGCCAGCAGGGGAACTCGGAGGTCGGCCACCTCAACCTGGGCGCTGGCCGCGTCGTGTACCAGGACCTGACCCGGATCAACCTCGAGATCAGCAGCGGCGCCTTCTACCGAAACCCGGTTTTGCTCGAGGCGATCGGGTCGGCGCGACCCCCGAAGGCGCTTCACCTCCTCGGACTCGTGTCGCCGGGCGGCGTGCACAGCTCGAGCGAGCATCTCTACGCGCTGCTCCGGATGGCAAAGCGTGCAGGCATCACCCGGGTCTTCGTACATGCCTTCACGGATGGGCGGGACGAGCCGCCTACCAGCGCAGCCGGTTTCGTCGAGCAGCTGCAGGGGCAGATACGGGAGATTGGGGTGGGGAAGATCGCCTCAATCAGCGGACGGTATTACGCCATGGACCGCGACCGGCGGTGGGACCGCACGGAGCGCGCCTACCGAACGGTGGTGGAGGGCGTTGGGCCAACTGCCCCCGACCCACTCGCATTCATCAATGACAGCTATCGGTCTGGGATCAAGGATGAGTTCCTGCCGCCCACCCGGATCGTCCCGCCCCCCGGCGAACCCCCGCCGCCGATCAACGATGGGGACATGGTCGTCTTCTTCAACTTCCGGCCCGACCGTGCACGCCAGCTCACCCATGCCATCCTCGACGAGCAGTGGGACCACTTTCCCCGGGTGCGGCGTCCGCGGCTGGCCCATTTCGTCACGTTCACCGAATATGAAAAAGGCCTGCCGGCGGAGGTCGCCTACCGGGATGAGCCGCTCCCCGACTGCCTGGCCCAGGTCTTTTCGGACCGAGGTCTGCACCAGTTCCACACCGCGGAAACCGAGAAGTATGCGCACGTCACCTACTTCTTGAATGGTGGTCGGGAGGCAGCCTTTCCGGGGGAGGATCGGCTCCTGGTGCCCTCGCCGAAGGTCGCGACCTACGACCAGCAACCCGAAATGAGCGCGAGACCGGTCGCCGACGTCGTCCTGCAGAAGGTTGCGGCGGGCGAGCACTCCTTCATCGTCGTCAACTTCGCCAATCCGGACATGGTCGGTCACACGGGCGATTTTCAGGCGACCGTCAGGGCGGTGGAGGTGGTTGATCGCGAGCTTGGCCGGATCGAGCAGGCGATCCTTGGACGTGGTGGCCTGCTGGCAGTGACGGCCGACCACGGCAATGCCGAGCTCAAAATCGACCGAGCCACCGGCGCGCCGCTGACCGCGCATACAACCAGCCCTGTGCCCTTGATCCTGGCAGGCGCCGAGGGAGTCGACCGGCTTCGGGATGGAGGCAAGCTGGGCGACGTCGCGCCGACAGTACTGTCCCTTGTCAACCTGCCTGTCCCTTCTCGCATGACGGGCGAGACACTGGTGCCCGGTTTGCGTTAGTTCGCTGACCCGCTCCAGTCAACCTGGAGCCGGTCGAGGAACACCCGGGCCACGGTTGCGTCCCGGATCAGCAGGTCGAGCTCGTGGTTTCGGGTGAAGCCCGACCGGGACCAGTTGCAGCTCCCAAACAGCACGGCGACGGCGTCGATGATGGCGAGTTTCGCGTGCAGCAACTCGCCGCGCGCGGGCTTGAACAGCTGGGCACGGGCGCCTGCCGAACGCAGCTCAGCGAGCGCGGCCAGGTTTTGCGGCTGGGTAGGTTCGAGCAGCACCCGAACCTGGACTCCGCGCCGGGCGGCGGCGAGCAGGGCATCGATCACGATCCGGTCGCTGAGCACGAACATCTCGATATCGATGGTTCGCTGCGCGCTGTCGATTGCGCTCACGGCCGCACCCCTGATGGCGTCTCCTGGCCGGGTGACGAGGACCTGGATGAGCGGGTCTGCAACCGTGGATGCGACCGGGGTCGGGTTGCCCGCAAGCTCGAGGTCCTGCTCGAAGATGCGCGTCAGGTTGCGCACCGCCGGCCCGGTGACGAGGACGTCGTAGTCACGGTTCTCCACAGAGTGGCGGCCCCAGTTGATCCCACCAAGCACCGCGCGGCTGCCGTCGACGATCAACAGCTTGACGTGGTCGATGGTGAGGGGTTCGACCGGGAAGGCAACCAGCCTTATCCCCGCCTGGGCGAGCAGGGCCCAGGTGGACTGGCTGGACCCCTCTGACGGATCAAGGATCCCGGTAACAGCCACGCCGCGGGCGTGGGCGCTGAGCATCAGCCCGGCCAGGTCCGGGCGCTGGAACTCATACATCTCGAGGTCGATCGAGCGTGCTGCCGACTGGAGGACGGACTCGACTGCGGCAAAAGCGGCCGGCCCGCCCGGCAGGGGCGTGATCAGGTCGTCGCCGACCGAAAGAGGGGCATTCGGCGGCACGCTGGGGAGGATTCGGGCGGCCGGTTGGGGCGTATGGCCGGGCCCACACGACGCGATGAGGAGCGCCAGGAGGAGGAGCAGCACCCAGGGGCGGCGGGTTCGGCCATACACCTGACCGAGACTAACACAGGATTGTGTATCTGTCAACGCGATAAGCTATACTTCATCCCCGCTTCCAAGGCATGCATACCTTCCTCGGGGTTGTCACCCTCGTCCTGGCCATCACGGTGATGCTCGGAGTCCTGCTTCAGACGCCCAAAGCCAGCGGGCTGGGCGGCACCATCGGTGGCGGCGGTGATTCCGGCGGCGGCTACCGGACCAAACGGGGCCTGGAAAAGAACCTCTTCTATACGACGATCGGCCTGGTCGTGCTCTTCGTCCTGGTCTCTGTCGTTTACGTCAGATTGCCCTGAGGTCGATTGCCCTGAGGTTCGCTCCGCGAGCGGTCCTCGCCGCCGGGGCCGGCGTTCTCCTCCTCGTCCTGACCCTGATGCTGGTGCTCGTCTTCAGGGCGGTCATCCTGGCGCCCGAAACGCCTCGTTCCGGAGGAGCCTATACCGAGGGGCTGGTGGGGGAGATCGCTCCACTAAATCCCCTGTTCGCCACCGAGACCTCCACCGTTAGCGACGTCAACGCCTTGCTCTTCGAGCCGCTCGTCAGGGTGCTGCCCAGCGGCCAGGTGGAACCTGTCCTTGCCGCACGCTGGGACATCAGCCCGGATCTGCGCAGCTACACCTTCGCCCTCCGGGCCGACGCGCGCTGGTCCGACGGCAGCCCGGTGACCCCCGACGACGTCGTGTTCACGGTTCGCACCGTGCAAGACACCCAGTTCCCGGGTGCAGTGCTCAACGCCAGCTGGAAGGACATCATCGCTACCGCCATCGACGGGTCCCACGTCCGCTTCGCCCTCCCCGGAAAGAACGCAGGGTTCATGGCGACGCTCGAGCTGCTGGACATCGTGCCCGGCCACCTCCTGGGAGGCCGCTCGATCGCCGATCTGGCCGCCCAGGCACAGACCCTGAACCCGGTGGGAACCGGTCCCTTTCGGCTGACCAAGCGGCTCCCGGACCGGCTGCTCCTCGAGAGGAACCCGTTCGCCTGGCGTAAGCCCTGGCTCGACAGCATCGTGCTGCGTACCTTCAGCAGCCAGGACGCCGCGCTCGATGCCCTCGACCGTGGCCAGATCGATGGCATCGCCAACCTGTCGACTGGTGGGCTCGCCCGGGTCGGGCGAAACCACCAGGTGGCCCTTTACTCCGCCTCAACCTATGAATACGCCGAGCTGATCCTGAATCTCCGGCCCGACGCTCCCCTCTTTCAGGACGTGCAGGTGCGCAAGGCTATCGCCATGGCGGTTGACAAGAGGGCGGTCATCCAGGACACGCTGCAGGGACAGGCGCATATCGAAGACGGGCCCATCCCGCACGCCATCACCTGGGCATACGATGCCGCCACCGCCCCGCCTACCTATGATCCGGTCGCCGCGGGCAAATTGCTCGATGCCGATGGCTGGCTGGTCCAGTCGAATGGCGTCCGGGCCAAGAATGGGGCGCCGCTGGCGTTCAATCTGACCGTGTCCGCAGACCTGTCACCCTATGAGCGGGTCGCCCAGAAGGTGGCCTCCGACCTTTCTCGGGTCGGGATCGACGCCAGTGTGCAGCCTGTCTCCACGGCCGCTCTGATCCATGACTACCTGAGTCCGCGGACCTTTGACGTTGTGCTGACCGCCTTCGACAATGGCCCCGACCCCGACGTGTTCGCCTTCTGGCACTCCTCGCAGGAGCATCCCGGCGGCTTCAACTTCACCTCGATGAAACGCAACGTCTTCATCGACAAGTACCTGGAGGATGGTCGTTCCGCCCTCGACCTGCCCACCCGGGTGGCGGCCTACAACAGCCTTCAGGAGCAGTTCGCCAAGGACGTGCCCGCCGTATACCTGTACAGCCCGATCTTCAATTTCGCCGTCGACCGCAGGATCCACGGGCTGCGCCTGGACAGCGCGGTCGAGCCGCCCGACCGCTTCGCCCACGTGAACGATTGGTACGTAGAGGTCGGCCGCTGACGCGGCGCGGTTTAGCTCAGGGCGGCAACCGCCCGTCCAGTCCCTGTGCGAGCAAGATATGCGAAAATCGGTGGTCGCGTGCGGCTGTGGTGAAATCGGTAAACACGCTAGGTTCAGGGCCTAGTGAGCGCAAGCTCTTGGAGGTTCAAGTCCTCTCAGCCGCAATCCTCTCTCGTGGCGCCTAGCGCGCCGGGCGAGTTCTCTGTGAGCGAGCTGCGCTTTATCCGCGGCCGGCTCTCCACCCCGATGCGGGTCCAGCAGTATCTCGACGCCATTCCTTACAACAGCGAGGAGGACGGGGAGACGCTCCGCTCTCCCCGCCGGGTCCTGCGGGACGGTACGGCGAACTGCATCGAGGGCGCAATCCTGGCGGCCGCCGCCCTCCGCGTCCACGGCCAGCCGCCCCTGGTCATGGACCTCACCGGCGTCCGTGACGAGGACCACGTGATCGCGGTCTTTCGGCGCGGCAGAAGCTGGGGTGCGATCGGAACCAGCAAGTTCACCGGCCTGCGCTACCGGGAGCCGGTGTACCGCAGCCTGCGCGAGCTAGCCATGTCCTACTTCGAGCACTACTTCAACCTGCGCGGTGAGCGGACGATGCGCGGCCACGGGCGGCCGGTGAACCTCTCCCGCTTCGACGCCCTCGGCTGGATGACCGCGGAAGAGGACCTCTGGGCGATCGCCGAGTACCTCGACGAGATCCCGCACCGGCCCTTGCTGGCTCCCGGCCAGGACCGCGGACTGACCCGGGTAGATGCCCGACAAAGGGGAGCGGATCTCCTCCACCACCCCAAATTCCGCGGGCGGCAAAGTTGACATTGTTGTTAACACTTGTTAAACTCACCGCACTATCATTTCAATGCTTCCGGCGGGTTGGGGAAGCCGCCGCGAGGTGCCTGGATGGGGATGAGAAAAGCGATTTCAGAACCGCCGGATATACCGTTGGAGGCCGTTCAGTGCCTCCTCACCCGCGTCATCTGGCAGGCAGTCG
>Ga0209806_1000352_pt1 | contig 30990 bp, 30 predicted proteins | sample GraSoiAngelo_152_FD_186166 | JGI IMG/M metagenome (GOLD analysis project Ga0209806, IMG submission 186166) | Grasslands soil microbial communities from the Angelo Coastal Reserve, California, USA - 14_1009_12_30cm (SPAdes) (version 2) | ecosystem: Environmental > Terrestrial > Soil > Grasslands ... | reverse complement strand
GCCCTGGCCTTCGTTCACACACCGGCTCAGGCGGCAGTCCACCGAGCTGCACTGGTGGTGGTGCATGGGACTGCCTGGTCGGGGCCCCGGATCCTGTGGCGCTGCGTGCAGTTCACCCAGGACGCGATCAGCGGCCTGAGCCTGCTCGAACTCGCCGCGGTCAACTCCGGGCAGCCACCACAGGTGTATGACTGGGGCGGAGGAGCAGCGACCGTTTGCCAGCTGAGCGGCGAACCCCGGCAGGTCCCCGAGCGATGTTTTGGTCCAACGTCCGGCCCCAACTGGTCGGACTGGAGCTGGTCGAGCGCAGGCTGGGTGTCCCGGTCGAGCGGCGTCACAGGGTACACCGTCCGCGACGGTGACCTCGAGGGCTGGACCTACTCCGGAGGCTTCGGCAGCCCACCCCAGGCGACTACGTTCGGGCGCGTGTGCGCGACTGCGGGACCCGCTCCGACGCGGAGTGGGGCAACAGCACGCGCCGCCCCCGCGACGGCGACTGCCCAGTCATTGCCGAGCGCTTCGCGGGTAACAGCAGCTGCTCAATCGGCATCGAGCGAGGCGTCGGTCCTGCCAGATACCGCGGCGAGCGCGACCCCGATGGCGGCCAAACCGGGATCGGCGAGCGGGACGACTCCTTACCTGGTATTTGGCGCGAGCGCTCTTCTGTTGCTTGGCCTGGCCGGCTGGAACCTGCTGCGGAGATCACCCTGAACTGTCATCCCCTGACCTGGCTCGCGTGGGGATCGGCGGCCCTCGGGCTCACCATCACCAGCCGCAACCCCTATGTGCAGGTCCTGCTCCTCCTGATTTTTATCAATGTCTGGTTCGCCTATCGCCGCCCCGGTGCGGGGCTGTCCCTCCGGCTGGGTCTGATGCTCGCAACCCTCCCCATCGTGTTCGACCTGGCCTTCAGCCGGTTCGGCACCCACGTCATGTTTTCGCTGCCCAGCCTTCCGGTGGTTGGAGGCCCCTGGACGGTTGAGGCCCTGGTCTTCGGCGCGACAACGGGCGCTGCCCTCCTGCTCACAGTGACGGTGTTTGCCGTCCTCCAGCTGACCGTCCGCAGCGCCGACGTCCTCAAGCTCCTGCCTCGCCCGCTCTACCGGACCGGCACCGTGGTCTCTCTGGCGCTGGCTTTCGTGCCACAAGCGGTCGGATCCGTGCGCGTCATCGCGGAGGCCCGGCGGCTTCGGGGTAAGCCGGGCGGATGGCGAAGAGCACCGGCGTTGCTGCTCCCCCTACTGTTGACCACGCTCGAGCGGGCTCTGCAGTATGCCGAGTCGCTCGACGCACGTGGCTTTGGCAGCGCGGGGCGCTCGCGGTACCGGCCCGTTTCCTTCGGAGCCCCCGACGGCATGACGATGGTCGCCGCCGGCATTGCCATGGCCGGCCTCGCGCTCTCTCACGCCCCCTCCTATGACCCGTACCTCACGCTAGCGCCGGCCATTCCGTCAATCACGACGATCGCGTCGCTGCTGGTGCTCGGGCTGCCGGCCGCGCTCGGGATCGTATTGCCACGCCATGCCACTGATCTCGATTGACACGGTTTCCTACCAGTACCCTGCTGCCAACCAGCGGGCGCTTTCTGAGGTCAGCCTGACCGTCGAGCCGGGCGAGGTGATCTTGGTGCGCGGCCCCTCGGGGAGTGGCAAGTCCACCCTGCTGCGCTGCCTCAACGGGCTGGTTCCGCACAGCACAGGCGGCACCTTCGCGGGAACCGTGACGGTTGCTGGCATGGACACGCGGAACACGCCTCCTCGGATGCTGGGGTCACGCGTGGGCTTCGTCTTTCAGCATCCCGAGCGCCAGTTCATCCTGGAGGACGTCGAGGCGGAACTGGCGTTCGGCCTGGAGAACCTCGGGCTGGCCAGGCCGCTGATGCGTAAGCGAATCGAGGAAGTGATCGACCAGGTGGGGATCCAGCCGCTCCGCCGCCGGCGGATCGCCTCGCTCTCGGGCGGAGAACGTCAGCGGGTGGCAATCGCCGCCGTCCTGGCAATGCATCCGCAGGCGATCGCCCTCGACGAACCAACCTCGCAGCTCGATCCGCAAGCCGCGGAGGACGTGCTCCAGGTTGTCTCCCGACTCGTCGCCGAGCTGGGGATGACGACTCTGGTCGCAGAGCACCGGATCGAGCGCATCGCCCCCTTCCTGGACCGGGTTTGGTCTCTGCAATCGGGCAGGGTTGAGGACGCCGAGCCACGGACCGCATTCCAGGGAGGCGGCGCCCGGCCGCCGGTCGTCGACCTCGCCGCCCGTCTGGGCTGGACCGAGATACCGCTGGGGCTTCGCGAGGCGCGACGCTACGCGCCCCGGCTTCGCGGCGTTCGACCCACGGCCCCGGTGGTGTCCACCACCGACGGTCCGCTGGTTGCCCGCCTGGATGGCGTCGACTTCTCCTACAACGGCCGGGCCGCCCTGCGCGGGGCGTCGCTTCGGCTCCATGCCGGAGAGATGGCCGTATTGATGGGGCGAAATGGTTCGGGCAAGACCACCCTGCTGAAGGTGATCGCCGGGATGGTGCGAGCCCAACGCGGTCGCGTTGAGAGCACGCGCCCGGTCGCATTCGTGCCTCAGGATGCCGACACGCTCCTCTTTGCTTCGACCGTAAGGGATGAACTCAATACCGGCCTTCAGAGCGATCTGCCGGCGCCGTTTTCAGAGTGGAGCGATCGCTACCCTCGCGACCTGAGCGCCGGTGAACGGCAGCAGGTCGCGATAGCCGCGCTCGACCCGGGTGCGGGCATCGTTTTGCTCGACGAACCAACCCGCGGCCTGGATCCTGATGTGAAGGCACTGGTGGCTCTGGGACTGCGCCGGCGGGCGGCGGCCGGCGCGGCAGTGCTGGTGGCCACCCATGACGTCGAATGGGCGGCGCGCTTTGCCGACCGGGTTTTGCTCGTCGCCGACGGCGAGATCTACGCAGAGGGACCGCCGAGAGACGTTTTGAGTGACTCGCTCGTTTTTTCCACCCAGGTCAACAAGCTGCTCGGCGCCGGCTGGCTGCTGCCCGAGGACGTGCCGGTCACGGCGCCATGATTCGCCTGCGGCCAAGCACGGAGAGCGCAGGGTTGCTGGTTATAACCGTGGCGGGTGCGCTGGCGTTCGTCTATCCGCTGGCCGCCGGGCGGGCTCATGACCATACGCAGGCGGATGCGCTCCTGCTCGCCTTCATCTGTGCCGCCAGCGTGATCCTCCTCGGGCTCGCTCTTCAGACCCACCATCTTTCGGCACGCCTGCTGGCGGTGCTCGCGGCCCTGGTTGCGGTAGACGCGGTGCTCCGAATCCCGGCCGTGATCGGGGTCGCGGGATTTTCCCCGGTCTTCTTCCTGATGCTGGTTGGCGGGTTTGAAATGGGTCCCAGCTTTGGCTTCGCCATGGGAGCTCTCACCCTCTTGGTCTCGGCGGCGCTGACCGCCGGTTTCGGTCCATGGCTGCCCTACCAGATGCTGGCCGCGGGTTGGGTTGGCATGGGAGCCGGCCTGCTCGGAGGTCTGACCGTCGGTCGCCATTCAGGGATCCGGCTCAGTGCGCTCGCCGTTTACGCGGTGGTTACCGGGTTTGGGTATGGTGTCCTCCTCGACCTGTGGGAGTGGCCGTTGCTCCTGGGAGGGGGGACGTCACCGATCAGCTGGGCACCCGGGCTGGCAACCAGCGAGCTGGCTCGGCGCTTTGGCGCCTTCTATCTGACCACCTCGCTCGTCTACGACGCATTCCGAGCCGGGGGAAACCTGCTGCTGGTGCTGGTGGCCGGGGCGCCCGTGCTGGCGGCGCTCCACCGGTTCAGGCTGCGCTTCCTGGTCGATTGGGCACCTGCCGGTAACATGTCCCCTAATGTCGGAGCTTCCCCCCGATATCGCGCTCCAACCGGAGCCGACTGACCCGGATCCACTCGACGAGATCCGCCCCGACCGGCCCCGGATCTGGCCGGAGACCCCAAGGCCGCTCAAGACGCAGGTCAAACGCCCGCTCGAGGACTGGCTCACTGACTTTACCGAGCGGGTCCGGGAGCAGGACGCGCGGCCCGGCAAGATCACGGTGGAGCGGCGACGCCGCCCCCGCGGGCTGGCGCGATTGGTACCAGTCCCCCTTCGAGCTGAGCAGGGGCGGCCGGAAAGCGAGCCTACGGATCCAACTCGCCGTGGGCGGGGCCGCCGCCGAGGCCGGGACCGGGCGGGCCAGCAGCTCAAGCCGGCGCCGGCGCAATCGCCGTCCCAGGGGCAAGGTCAGCGGGACAGGCGAGGGCCAAGCCGCGGCGAACAGCGCCGTGGTCGTGGACGGCCGCCAGGTCAGCGCCCACCCCGGTCCTCGCAGCAACAGCCACCCGGAGCAGGCCCCTCACCCGGAGCAGGCCCCTCACCCGGCGCCGGCCCCTCACCCGGAGCCGGTCCCTTACCCGGAGGCGGCTCCGCGCCAGGACCGGAGCAGGGCTTTCGCCGAGGCCGTCGCCGCTCCCGCGGCCGCCGCCGCGGACCCGGTGGGCAACCGCCTCCCGGATCGGGTGGGCAGGCGCCTCCTGGCTCGGGCGGCCAGCCGCCAGACGGGGAATAGAATGGACGCGAAGTGCGTTCCGTCGATAGCGACCTCGGGTTTGAAGAGCATCTCGACGCCCTCTACCGTAGCGCGCTGCGCCTGACGCGCAAGCCGGAGGATGCCGAGGACCTGGTCCAGGAGACTTACGTGCGAGCCTACCGCTACCGACATCGCTTCCAGCCCGGCACCAACGCGAAGGCCTGGCTGTTTACCATCATGGCCAACGCCTTTCGCAATCGGGCCCGGCTTCACCGGGGGGTGGAGGAACCGATCGACGAGCCCGGCACCGATTTCTACATCTACGAGCAACTCCGCCGGGAGGGAACGCCCCTCCACTTGATGTCACCGGAGGAGCTCGTGGTCGACCGGGGCTTTGGCGACGAGGTAAAGCGCGCGCTCGAGGAGCTTCCCCTTCCGATGCGGATGGTCGTGCTGCTGGTGGACGTCGAGGACTTCTCGTATAAGGAAGCTGCCGGCATCCTGAGCATCAAGATCGGGACCGTCATGTCTCGCCTGCACAGAGGGCGACGGGCGTTGCAGAAGCGACTGTGGGATTACTCGGGGCGCCCGAAAAGCGCATCGATCGCGGTTGGAGCCGGATGATGCATCAGCTGGACTGCGACGAAACCGCTGAGCGGCTGAACCTCTACCTGGACAGGGAGTTGAGCGACGCGGATGTGGTGCAGGTTCGCGAGCACCTCAGTGAGTGCCCGCCCTGCGAACGGATCTTCGATTTCCAGGCGGAGGTCAAGCGGCTGGTCCGCAAGGAATGCTGTTCGGACGACGCACCCGCGCGGTTGCGGGAGTGGGTCCGGAACCTCAGCGCCAAGGATCCTCAGCCGCCGGCGTGATTCTCGACCTGGTGCTGGCGTTCGCCGCCGGCCTCCTGTCCTTCGCGTCGACCTGCGTCCTGCCCCTGGTGCCGGCCTACATCACTTACATGGGTGGACGGGCGACCGGCGAAAGCAGCAGCGCCAGCCTGACCCAGCAGCTCCACCTGCTCGGCAACGCTCTGCTGTTCGTAGCCGGTTTCAGCACGGCGTTCGTTGCCCTCGGCGCCTCGGCGGGTCTTATCGGCGCAGACCTGAAGGCATTCAAACCGCTCCTGCTGCAGGTGGCCGGGGCAGCCCTGGTGCTGATTGGGCTCGGCCTCCTCTTCTGGCAGCGGATCCCCTGGCTGATGCGCGAGCGACGGTTCGATATTGCTCATCGGCTACCCAGGGCACCCTGGGCGTCATACCTGATCGGCCTGGCATTTGCCATCGGCTGGACACCCTGCGTCGGTCCGATCCTGGCCGCCATCCTGCTCCGCGCAGGCAGCAGCGGAACCGCCCTGCAGGGCGCTGTCCTGCTCACGGCATACTCGCTGGGGCTGGGCGTCCCCTTCCTGATTGCGGCGTCGCTCTCCGGGCTTTTGACCCGGGCGATGGCCCGGCTGCGCGGCGCGTACGCGACGCTGAATGCGGTGGCTGCCGTCTTCCTGATCGCGATGGGCGCCCTGATCTTTTCGAACCAGCTGACCCTGTTTAACACCTATCTACCCTTCGTCAATTTGACTACCCCCTTCGACTCCGCTTTCAGCGCCAGCAACCCGACGCCCGCGCCCGCTGGACCGGCGGCGGTTGGCCACCCGGCACCGGTCTTCACCCTCACCGACACCGAGGGCCACACCATTGCCCTGAGCCAGCTGAAGGGAAAACCAGTCGTGGTCGCCTTCTGGGCGACCTGGTGCGGCCCGTGCCGCGAGGAGCTGCCACTGATCGTGCAAGCCTACCGAGCCCACCGGGCCGAGGGGCTGACTGTGGTCGCAATCAACTTCGGCAACGAATCAAAGTCCACGGTCGTCAAGTTCTGGAAGGACATGAACCTTGAACCCGCCCCATTCCTGGACCCGGAAGGAAAGGCCAGCTCCGCCTACGGCGTCAAGCTGGGCTTTGGCAGCACCGGGCTGCCTGTCTACGTATTCGTCGACCGGCAGGGCATCGTAAGGAGCTTTCAACAGTCGCTCGTGATCGGCAATGGTTTCCTCGATGCTCAGCTCAAGCTGATCCTCTAGACCTGTGAACCAGGTCGCACAACCAGGGGCTTGGTCCGGTGGAGGACTCTGGCGCTATCGCCGCGACCTCTTGATCGACGGCGACCCGGTGACGCTGGGCGAGGGGGCCACCCCGCTGCTCCGCCACGGTCAGGTCTGGCTGAAGCTGGAGGGCATCTCGCCGACCGGATCCTTCAAGGATCGCGGGGCATCGACCGCAATCACTGCCGCCAGAGCCGCGGGCGCGCGCACCGTGGTCGAGGACTCTTCCGGCAACGCGGGAACCAGTGTCGCTGCCTACGCGGCGGCTGCCGGGCTCAGGGCGCGGATCTTTGCGCCGGAGGACATCGTAGCGGCAAAGGCCAGAGCCATCGTCGCCCTGGGGGCCGAGCTGGTCAGGGTCTCCGGGCCTCGTTCGGCCGTGACCGCGGCGGCGATCGAAGCCGCCCGGGACGCATACGACGCGGGTCACGCCCGCGACGACCGGTTCCTCGAGGGGACCAAGACGATCGCGTTCGAGCTGTTCGAAGAGATGGGGTCGTCGCTGACGGATGTGATCACGCCGGTCGGACAGGGCACGGTGCTGATCGGCCTGGCGATGGGCTTTGCCGACCTGGTCGCCGCCGGAAGACTGGAGAGGACACCTCGCCTGCACGGTGTGCAATCGGAGGCATGCGCGCCCCTTGTGCGTGGGGCAGCGATTGGCCGTCCGGCCCCGGTGGTGCCGCAGCCCTCGCTGGCGGACGGGATCCGCATCCCGGAACCGACCCGCTCCGAGCGGAGCTACGCGGCGGTGCGATACAGCGGTGGCCGCTGGCTTTCCGTCTCGGAGGACGCGATCGGGCGCGCCTGGCATGAGGCGGCACATGCCGGTCTACTGATCGAGCCGACGTCCGCCGCTGCGCTGGCCGGCGCCAGGGCTCTAAATCTTCCGCCCAGTGCCGCGGTGATCATCACCGGCTCAGGGCTCAAGGCTGTGGATCGATACTGAGACGTTGTCGCGCGCGGGCCAGGTCGTCCGGATCGTAGGCCAGGGCAAGCCGCGCGCCCCACAGGTCGATGTGGTAGCCGGGCAGGCGCCGCCGAACCGAGCGCGGGCCGCTAGCCAGGTCGGGGAGCGACTTCAACTGCAAGGCCCTGGCCGGAATGCCTTTCGTGCGCGCCCAGCGTAGCAAGCGCTCCGGATCCGCGCTAACGACCTTGCCGTACCAGCCTGCACCAAAGCGGGCGCTGGGCAGGTAGACCAGCGGCGCCAGCCAGAGGCCACCGGAGGCGGCATGGCGAAACCCGTCGGCTCGGCGGTCAAACTTCTGCGGCATCAGTCCACCATCCCCGGCGACGTCCTGGTCAGGCGGCACGGACCAGGAAGCGCGCCGGATCGAAAGCGTCGATGGAAATGCGCGGACGGCCGTATCCGATCAGATCGGCAATGATCTCCCCGGTGATGGGCGCCAACAGGACACCGTTGCGGAAATGCCCGGTGGCGACCGATACACCAGTCCAGCCCGATAGCCTGCCGATCACGGGCAGGCGGTCAGGTGTGGCCGGGCGCAAGCCTACACGCATAGTGTGGAAGGCCGCCTGGGACAATCCGGGTGCAAGTCGCAGGGCTAGCTGGAGCAAGCCAGCCGCCCCATCGAGAGTCGGCCTCGAATCAAACCCCACCTCCTCCTCCGTCGCTCCCACATAGATGTTGCCGTCGTGCTTGCGAACCAGGTAGCCGTTCTCATTGAAGATGATGTTCCGGGGCAGCAGGTGATCAGACCGCAGGCTGACGATCTGGCCGCGTACTGGGCGAATCGGCAGGCGGCACTCCAAGCTTTCCGACCAGGAGCCAGCCCACGCGCCATTCGCCAGGACGACCTCGGGCGCGCGGGTTTCGTCAAGGCCGCAACGGACCCCGGCCACGCGGTCACCCTCGATCAGGAGCGAGTCAACCGTCGCACCCCTGTGGACCGTGGCGCCAAGGGAGACCGCGGCCACAAGGCATGCATCGGCCAGTGAGGGCGCGTCGACCTGGTGCGCGTCAGCCGAAAACAGGGCTGCCTGGCAGGTACTACCGAGCGCCGGCTCGACCTCCTGGGCCCGGTCTCGATCCATCCAGGTGACGCTGATCCCGGCCCGCTCATCCCACGAGCGGCGCAGGCGCAATCGCCCCACCTCAGCCTCGTTCAATGCGACCTGAATCAGGCCGCTCCGCCTGTAGCCGACGTCGACGCCGGTCCGTTCGCGCAGTTCCGATGCCAGGGCATCGAACAGGCGAAGGCTCTCCCGGCCGAGCTCGAACATCGGCCCCTGCCGGGCGCCTTCGGCTACCGGTACCAGCAGCCCGGCAGAGGCCAGGGTTGCCGGACCTGGATCCTCGCCCCGGTCGATGACTGTTACAGTGGCACCGCGTTTGGCGAGCTGGTAGGCGATCGAGGCGCCGACCACTCCGCCGCCCACCACGATCACATCGGGCGACATGTCTGGATAGTACGGGTGGGAGACCGCGGGTGGGTTCAGTGAATCGGCGTCAGTCGATCAGGCGGCGCAAACGCAGGTCTTCGGTGCTGCGGGCGGTCTGATAGAGAAGGCAGGTGGCGGGCTTGCTCAGGCAGGGCGGCGTCGGCCATTTGATAGCGCCGCGGAAGCGGTGCACCTTCCCATCGACATGGCAATCGGCCTGAAAGACCTTCAGGAAGAGTTGGCGCTTACGGATGATCTGCTCTAAATAGGGGCACCGCATAGCTAGATAACTTGATAGCAATAGACTAACACGCGCGACTCGGCCCGCCCCGGGACCAATCTAGATTTCCCGTCCACGGCAGAGCAACGTTCGTTACGGATGCTTCCGGCCTGACGCTACTGACCCGTTACACTCTTCGTTCAAATGTTCGATCCCGACGCGGCGGAATCAGCCGCGTAAGCTCCATGCCGGAGGATGGGTTCTGGCGATCAGGCCGGATGCTTTCCTGGTGGCGACGCCGCCGGACTCCGTTATCGCCGCCGCTCCCTGCGAGCCGGCGGCTGGTCTTCGTGCTGGGCGGTGGCGGCAGCCGGGGCGCTTGCACGGTTGGTGTGCTGCGGGCGCTTCTCGAAGTCGGGATCAAGCCCGATGGAGTTGTCGGATGCAGCTCGGGTGCCTTTAATGCGGTGGCCCTTGCCTGGAAACCCGACCTTCAAACAATCGAACGCCTTGCCAAGGTATGGGAGTCGATCCGAAACCGCGACCTATTCAATCGGAATCCGCTTCGGATGGCCTATCGGTTCGCCCGTAGCCACAACAGTTTCTTCGACAGCCGCTACCTTCGCACGCTAGCCGCGGTCAACCTGCCCGCCACCTTCGATCAGCTGGTCCTCCCGTGCGCCGTGATCGCCACTAACCTGACCCGCGGGCGCAAGGAGATTTTCACGTCGGGCAGTGTTCCGGATGCGGTGGCGGCGTCGTCCGCCATTCCTGGTGTTTTTAATCCTTACCGGATCGGCGATGAGGAGTTCATCGACGGCGCCGTTACCGAGAATGTTGGCCTGGCTGAGGCGATCGCGCTGGGCGCGACCCATGTGATCGCGATCGACAACAGCACCGCCAATCCCAGGCGGCCACCCAGCAACAGCCTGGCCGGCGTCCTGGCCCAGAGCGTCCAGATCATGCTGGCCCAGCGAACCATGGAGGAGTATCTCCGTTACTGCGAAAAGGCAGAGATCACGCTGCTGATGCCCAACGTTGAGTTCGGAACGGAGGGAACAGACTTCAGCCAGGTCCAGCGGCTGATCCAGGAGTCGTATGCAAGGACCGCCGCCTTTCTCGCCGCGGGTGGGCTCGGCGAGGACGGACGGGTCGAGCCCGGCATCCACTGTATGCTGCCTCGGCGTCCGCAAGGCATCGTTTCACTGGCTCAGTGAAGGGCGCCCCGTCAAGGCGCGGCCACGCACCACCACTCGTGCGCTGGCTCTGGCCCCTTCCCCTGCTGCTGATCGCCCTGCTGGCTGGCCCGCTCCGCGCCCGGGCAGATTACCCGGGAATGCCGTGCTCGGCCGGTCTCGCCGGGCTGCTGCAGGACGCGTCCTATGCGGCGTTGTTCGTTCCGGTTGGCGTCGTGCTGGTCCTCCTCGGGATTGCCTGGCAGCGGGCGCAAGTTGCAAGCCGCCGGCCGATCGCGGCCGGATTCGCGGCGTGCGCGGCTCTGGTCGCCATCGGCTACCTGGCCCTAGGCAATATCCTGTGGCTTCCAGCACGGGCCGAGCACCTGGTGAGCTGCCCGGCATCGAGTGGAGGCTACCAGCCCGTACGCTGCTGGACCACGGATCCACCGAACAGCGTGTTCGAGATGAACGCGACTGGACAAAGGCCGCTGAGTGCTTCCTCCCTGGTGCAGCTGGCCCGGGCGCTCGCCGCGCATCGATCCGATGCCTACTACCTCTACCAGGCGTTCGTTCTCAACACCACCGACGCAAATGTGACCAGCTATCCGAGCGGCTGGCTTTTTGTGCTCTCCCGCGCCGACCAGTCGCCGTTTGGGTCGGGTTGCCTGCAGGAAGCCCAACTCAAGGATGCTGAGTTCCAGTCGCACCGCGTCGGCTTCTACCGGTACAGCGCCCAGCAGTCGCCCCCCGTTGATGCCTTCTTCCTGCAGGACGCTGGGCCGAACGGCGAAGCCGGGTACGAGGTCATAGACTTCCGCCACGGCGGTGAAGCGCTTGCCTATGTCAGGCCCGACGACCTGCTACCGGCGGAATCGCAGTATCTCGACCGGGTCTCGGCGGGACTCGCGACCCTTAACACCGACCTCGACAAAGAGACCCAGTCGGCGGCACCAGCCGGGGCGCTCGGCACCATGCGACAGGACTTCACCCGAGTCACCGCCGACCTGGCCATCAACGTACCACCCCGGTTGAAGGCATATCAGCAGGGACGGTTGCGCCGGTTTCTCGAGAACTACGACCTGATCCTCGCGGCGGAGGAGAGCACCGCCCAGGGACGCACGGGCCAGGCGATTCACACCTCCGCCTACGAGCAGCACCGGACCTTCTACTATCAGGAACCGCGCATCACCAGACTGATCGGCTATCTGTACATCCAGGAATCCGGGCAGGTCGCCGCAAGAAACTTCACCGACGACGAGCTCTCCAGCGTCAACTGGGCAGTTTTTTAGGCCGGGAGCGAAATAGCTGGGGCTGCGGCTTCCTGGGCGAGGACTGACTTCACGGTGTCCACCCACCGCGAATCGCCGTGGTCCGCACGCCAGAGCCAGTACTCGCTTCCCCAGAGCAATATCGTGGTGTACCCGGCGTCCTTGAGGGTCGCAAAATTGGCGGCGATGTCTTTAGGGGTGATGCTGAGGGGCGAGGCCAGGGTGGTGTAGCTCGCCTCCCACGGCTCCGCCTGGGCCTCCATGATCCAGGCCTGCTTCCCCTGCTTCTCGGCCAGGCCGCGAAGTCGCTCCAGCCGGTCCGGCCAGTCGGCGTCGGCGCGACTGACGTGGTTCTGTCCCAGCAACTGGTAGCCGATGGCTGTATAGACGTCCAGCCCGAGGATATCTCTCTTTCCAAGCGCTGACAGGCTGTCACGCTCGGCACCGTCCGTGTCGAATCCCAGCAGCTCGCCCACGTTGAAGCCGTTGCGATCGGATGCCTGGTCAACGATCAGGTTGAAGTGTGTAAAGGCATTTACGATTACCGGCCGGTGCCTATCAAGCGATTTGAGAGTGGCGATCTCCTGCTTGAGGAATGAGCCGTCCACCCACAACCGGTTTGGTCCCGACCTGTTGAAGGGTTCGTTCTCGACCTGCCAGGCAACCAGGGCCTGATTCAACCGATAGCGCTCCACCGTGTAGCGAACAAAGACGAGGGCCGCCGCATCGAGGGCCGGCTCGCTGCCCAGGTCCTGGCCGTCGTGAAAACCGCCTTCGGGGACCAGGGCATCCGGTACATAGAACTCAGGCCAGCCAAGGCCCTTCATGCCCACGGTCAGGACGACCGATTGATGCGACTGCCTGGCTTCCGTCATCAGCCAGTCGAGCCGGTCGTACCCGTTCGAATCGATCTCACTCCAGTAGGCGGATAGACGAATCACCCGGAAATGCAGGGCCTCCAGGCGTTTAAAAGCGACCTGGTAGTCGAGCCCGAGCGCGTCCGTCCGGCGAGGGCTGAAGCTGATACCGACCTGGACCGGCCCGGTATTCACATGAGCCTTCGCCCGAGCTGGGGCAAACAGGTGCAGCGGCCCGGCAACCGCGAAGGAGACTGCCAGCATCCCGGCAAGGACCTGGGCTCGGCGGCTTCGCAGAGTTGGACGGATGCTCCTGGTGAATCTCATGCGCGATCACCGGGAGAAGCCCTGGCGGCCCCCCCGCTGATGGCTTCAAGGCGCTATCCGGTGGATTTCTTGCGTTTGGCCGCGGATGTAAAGCATCCGCGACGGTTTGCGGAACGGATAGCATGACCGCATCGCGGAGACCCTCACGGTCAGGCTGGGCAGTGGCCGCATCCTGCTCGGCGGGCATCGGGGCAACGCCGACGAGTTCCCGGAGAACACGCTGGCGTCCTTTCGGTCCGCCATCGAGCTGGGCGTCGATCTCATCGAGTGCGACGTCCACCTGACCGAGGATGGCGCTCTGCCCGTGATCCACGATCACCTGCTCGACCGCACCAGCAACGGCAGCGGCCTGGTGCGCGACCTCACGATGGCCGAGCTCAAGGCCCTCGATGCGGGCAGCTGGAAAGACCCGCAGTTCAAGGAGGAGCGCATCCCCACCCTGGGGGAGGTCCTCGACCTGGCCCGCGGCCGGGTCGGGGTGGCGATCGAGATCAAGAACCTACCTCTTCCGTATCCGGGCATCGAGCGGGCCCTGGTTCGATCCGTCGAACTAGCCGGAATGGAGGACCAGGTGATCGTCATCTCCTTCGACCATCGCTGCGTGAAGCGCGTCCGCGAGCTCGAGCCTCGGATACTTGCCGGGATCCTCGTGGCGTCCCGACCGGTCGATCCTCTACGGGTGATGGCCGATGCGGGCGCCGAGGTCTACTGCCCGCACTGGGCCAGCATCGAGCCAGACACGGCGAAAGAGCTTCACGACGCGGGGAAGCTGATCGGGGTCTGGACCGTCGATGATCCGGTTGCCCTAGCCTGGTCGAGCGCTCTACCGGCCAACGCGATCTATACGAACAAGCCTCGTGTCGTCCGACCGGGCGGCCTGGGGGGCAGCCGGCCGTAGGCGACTTACTTGAAGGCGCTGAGACCCGTGATCTCCTCGCCGATCGCGAGCATGTGGACCTCGTTGGTACCCTCGTAGGTCAGCACCGTTTCCAGGTTCGCCATGTGGCGCATCACCGGATATTCGAGGCTGATTCCGTTTGCCCCCAGGATGCTGCGCGCGTCCCGCGCGATCTGGAGCGCCTGGCGCGCGTTGTTCATTTTCGCCATTGAGATCTGGGTCGCGCTAGCCTTGCCGCGGTCCTTGAGGCGGCCGAGCTGCAGCGCCAGCAGCTGCCCCTTTGTGATCTCGGTGATCATGCCGACCAGTTTTTCCTGGGTGAGCTGGTAGCCGGCGATAGGCCGGTCGAACTGGACCCGCTCCCTGGCGTATTCGAGCGCGCTCTGATAGCAGGCGATTGCCGCTCCAAGTGACCCCCAAACGATGCCGAAGCGCGCCTCGTTCAGGCAGGAAAGCGGTCCCTTCAGGCCGCGCGCTCCCGGTAGCTCACTGGAGGCAGGCACCCGGCAATCGTCAAGTATCAGCTCTGAGGTAACGGACGCTCGCATGGACAGCTTGTTGTGGATCTCGCGCGCCTCGAAACCTTTCGTGCCTTTCTCCACCAGGAAACCTCGGATGCCATCGTCGGTTCGAGCCCAGACCAGGGCAAGGTGGGCCAGGTTGCCGTTGGTGATCCAGCGCTTGGTCCCGTTCAGGATCCAGTCATTGCCGTCCCGTCGGGCCCTGGTCGCCATCCCGGCGGGGTTGGACCCGAACTCGGGTTCGGTAAGGCCGAAGCAACCGATCACCTCTCCACGGGCCATTGGCGGCAGCCAGCGCTCCTTCTGCTCCTGCGAACCGTAGTGGTTGATGGGAAACATGCAAAGCGAACCCTGGACGGACACAAAGCTGCGCAGTCCGCTGTCTCCGCGCTCGAGCTCCTGGCAGGCGAGCCCGTACATGACATTGCTCATGCCGGCCGCGCCGTACCCCTGCAGGTGCATGCCGAAGAGCCCCAAAGAGGCGAGCTCAGGGACGATCTCCATCGGGAATGTCCCGCGCTCGTAGTGCTCTGCCACTATGGGGATGAACCGCTTGTCGACGAATCGACCCACTGTGGATCGGACCAGGCGCTCCTCGTCATTCAGGAGCTCGTCAGTGTTATAGAAATCGACCGAGCCTGGCAAAGCGCACTCAATTCTATAGAGTGGCGGGAACACGAATGGCACTCACCATGGGCTATCAGGGTGAACCCGGCGCGTACTCGGAGGAGGCGCTGACCGCGAGCTTTCCCTCAGTCGAGCCGGTCGCCCAAAGGACGCTGCGCCACGTGTTCCACCGGGTAGCCGACCGGACGGTCGATTTTGCCCTGGTTCCCATAGAGAATTCCCAGGCGGGAAGCGTGCTGGATACCTACGACCTGTTGCTCGAATATCGAGTACTGGTTGTCGGGGAGGTTGCCCTGCAGGTCGATCACTGCCTGCTGACCCTCCCCGGCGCGCAAGGTGCGGGCCTTCGCCGGGTTCTCTCGCACCCGCAAGCGCTCGCCCAGTGCGAGGCTTTCATCGTCCGGGAGCGGCTCGATCCCGTCCCGGTTTATGACACCGCGGGTGCGGCCCGACAGATCCAGGCCGAGGCAAAGCCCGATCAGGCTGCCATCGCCAGCCAGCGCGCGGCCGGCCTCTACGGGCTCGAAGTCAGGAACGAGCGGATCCAGACGGTGCAGGAGAATGTGACCCGGTTCTTCGTGGTCAGTCGCCGGGGCCCGGGGCGCCCCAAGCTTCCAGCGATCAAGCGCAAGCGCTTCGGTTGGAAAACCTCGGTGGTCTGCTCGGTCCGAAACGAGCCGGGCGCGCTCTACGAATTGCTGAGCTGCTTCAAGGAGCAAGGGGTGAATCTCTCAAAGCTCGAATCGCGGCCGCGGCGAGACCCGCCCTGGGAGTATGTGTTCTACCTCGACCTGGACGGGCGCCGCTCGGAGCGCCCGGTCGCCGCGGCCCTTCGGGCGGCTCGTCGGGCGACCACCTTCATCCAGGTCCTGGGCACCTATCCCCGCGCACTGCCCCTGGCGGTCCCGCCTCTCCGCCGTCGGGCCCGGCGAGTTCCGGCCGGAGCCCCGTGACGCATCCTTCTTATCATGGGTGAGACGGATGTATGGTCAATCCCCTCTCCCTGCGGCACTTCTATCTGCGCAACAAGCGCAAAGTCATTCCGGTCATTGGGATCCTGGCGCTGGCGATCGTGGGCGTGGTGGTCACCGACTCGTTGCTGGCGTCGGCCCGCCAGACCGCCTATGCAACCTTCAGTAGTTACCAGAAGCTGATCCTGGTCGCCCCCCGGGCGACTCGCGACCAGGATCTGGCCAACCCACTTCAGCAATCCCTGGCGCAGCTCAAAGAAGTCCAGGCTGGAGTGGACGCGCTGGCGGGCGACCAGGGCATCTCCGCCTACTACGCGTCCTTGAGCGCGCTACCCCTCGAACTGCGCGCGCGCGTTCCGGCGCTCGATCAATTGCAGCGCGATGCCGGCAACTCCCGCTACTACGCCGCCCGGCTCCGGGGCGACCTGACGCCCCTTGCCCAGCTGATAACGCGCGTCCAGCGCCTGCAGGCTGAGGAGCAGGCGTTCTCCAGGCTGGCCGACCGGCTCGCCCAGAACCCGCGCGACCCCGCCGCGCTCATAAGCTACCTCCAGAATCACCAGACCTGGCTTCGCTCGCTGCTGCCGGACATCTCGCAGCTCGGTCAGCTTCAGGCCGCCGTGACCAACGCCTCCGCCGACCTTCAGGGTTTGCAGCGTTCGCTCGAAGCCGCCAACCGGGACGCCGCCTCCCTCAATGCAAGGAGCTTTTCACTTCCTCCCATCCCCCCACCGCCGCCGTCGCCGGAGGCGCAACTGCGGCAATTTCAGGCGTCGCTCGACCGGCTGGGACAGACCCTGTCATCGTTCGAGGCGCCTCAGGCCGACATCGACAAGCTGGTGGCCGCCAGCCGGCAGATCGCCGGCACCGACTTCGCTCAAGCGGATGCCTACTCGAACCTGAACGTGAACATGCTGGCCGGAAACGCGCAGTTCGACCTCTATGGAGTCAGCGGCAGCGGCATGCAGCAGCTCCTCGGCCTCTACGGCGACCGGCTCAAGGCAGGCCGGCTCCCCAGGCAGACCGCGAGTGAGATTGCCCTGTCGGAGGAGGTCGCACGCTCCAAGGGAGTGGGCATCGGCGGCCAGGTCGGGAACAGCTTCGACGAGCTGGATCGCCTGCCCGATGCCTTCACCGTGGTCGGAATCCTGGAAGGCCCGGCCCGAGTCGGACTGATCCCGTTCGATTACATGACCCAGCACTATCTGTTCGAGCGCCGGTATGAGGGCCTGGTGGTGGCGCCGCTGGCCGGCCATGAGCTGCAGGTTCATCAGGCGCTCGAGCAGCTGGTCGCGGGCAAACCGTTCCGGCTCTTCGACTGGCCCTACATCAAAGCCAAGATCGACAGCCTGATCCAGAACCTGGACACCATCAACCGCTTCCTCATCCTGCTGGTCACGATCGTGCTCTCGCTCGTAGTCGGCCTCCTCAACAACCTTTTCTTCAAGCAGCGGATGAACGAGTTTGGCCTGCTCGCCGCCATCGGCTATGCCCGATGGCGCCTGATCGGGCGGGTAGCCTGGGAATCCCTTGGGGTGACGCTGGCGGCCTGGGTAGTCGGCTTGGGTCTGGGCATTGGCATCCTCTCGTGGTTCAACCAGAGCTTCATCGTGCCCCACGGGCTGTTGATGAATGTTTTCGACTGGGGCCTGCTGCTCAGCCACACGCTGCCCATCCCGCTGATGGTCTTCATCTTTGGCATGGGGACCGTGGCCTGGCAATTACTGAGGCTCGACCCGATTTCGATCATCGAGAGGCGCGACTGATGCTTACCGCTGAGTCCGTGGGGCTCGACTATCGCAACGGCGGATCGGTCAACCGCGCAGTCGACGGCGTTTCATTGAGCATCGATCCTGGCAGCTTCCTCGGGGTGATCGGTCCGTCGGGGTCGGGAAAAAGCTCGCTGATGTACTTGCTTTCCGGGATGAAGCGCCCCAGTCGAGGGCGCCTGGCTTTCGAAGCCCGCGATTACGCCGCTATGCAGGCCGCCGAGCTGATGCGGCTACGCCGCCGGCGTTTTGGCTTCGTCTTCCAGCAGCATTTCCTGATCAACTACCTCAGCGTTTTCGAGAACGTGCTGGTCGGAGCGGTGCGGCGCGACCACGCGACCGCTGCCCGGGCGCATCAACTTCTCGGCCAGGTCGGGCTTGCGGACGAGCTCCACAAGCGCCCGTTTCAGCTATCGATCGGCGAGCGGCAGCGAGTTGCGGTCGTGCGAGCCCTGGTCCACCTGCCCGCGATCGTTTTCGCGGACGAGCCCACGGCCTCCCTTGACCAGGCGACCGGCAGGCAGGTGGTTGAGGTGCTGGGCCACTTCCGCCAGCAGACCGGCGGCGCGGTTGTGGTCGTCACGCACGATCCTGACATGCTGACCGGCGCGGACCAGATACACCATATGCGCGACGGGCGCTTGAACTAGCCGGCGGCCCCGACGCCTGCCAGCCCCAGCGGCTCGGCGCTGGTCTTCATGGCGTCGATCACGGTCTGGATGTGCAGGTCCAGGTCGACGCCAAGCTGCTCGGCCCCGGCAAATATCTGCTCGCGGTGCACGCCCCGGGCAAAAGCCTTGTCTTTGAACTTCTTCTTGACCGAGTTGACTTCGACCTCGGAGATCGACTTGCTTGGACGGACCAGGGCCACGGCGGCCACGAACCCAACCAGCTCGTCGACCGCGTAAAGGACCTTCTGCATGGGCGTCGTCCGGGGCGCATTGGCGTGGTCGGAGTGGGACAGGACCGCGTACCAGATCTCCTCCGGCCAGCCACGCTCTTTCAGGATGGCCGAGCCACGCATGGCGTGTTCTGACGCGTCGGGAAATCGCTCGTAGTCGTAGTCGTGGAGCAGGCCGGCGATCCCCCAGGTCTCCGGGTCGCCGCCATACTTTGGCGCATAGGCGCGCATGGCCGCCTCCACCCCGAGGCCGTGCTTGACCAGCTGGGGGTTCTTGGTGAACTCGTTGAGGACGCTCCAGGCCTCCGCCCGGCTTGCCGCCATGGCCGTCGAGTCTAGCAGGGCAATCTGGCCTATTGACGGCCTTCCCAAACGGTCATACGCTGGCGTCAGGAGGGTATCGAAAAATGGTCCGCCACGTGGGCCACTGGATCGACATGGTCGAGGCCGTCTTGATCATCGGGGTCCTGCTGGTCATCGCCTGGCTGGCCTGGCAGGCCGTCACGCAGGCCTATGGGCCGGTCGTCAACATCCTGGGCAAGTTCTGAAGTCGTCGAGCCAGGACGTCGCACTCGCGTTCCTATAATTCGGGGCGGGGGTGTAGCTCAGTGGTAGAGCACCTGCCTTTTAAGCAGGGTGTCGAGAGTTCGATCCTCTCCGCCCCTAGTCTGTTGCCTCATAGGCCAGCTGGCCTCCAACGATCGTGGCGCGGACATGAGCCGAAAGCACCGACTCAGTGGGCACCGACAGAAGGTCCTGATCGAAAACCGTGATGTCGGCCAGCATCCCAGGCGCCAGGGACCCCTTCTCGCCCTCGGCGAACTCGGCGTAAGCACTTCCCACGGTGTACGCCTCCAACGCCTGCGGCACTGTCAGCCGTTCATTTGGGATCCACCCTCCGGCGGGCTCGCCCTGCTGCGTCGTCCGGTTGACCGCCGTGTTGAGACCCAGCCGTGGGTCGAGGAAGACAACCGGCCAGTCTGATCCGAAGGCGAGCCTACCGCCGGCCCGCTGGATCGACGCCCATGACCAGCCGCGGGACGCACGGTCCGTACCAATCTGCTTGACCCAGACCTCGAACAGATTCTTCGAAGGGTCCGCGTGGTAGGGCTGCATGCTGGCCACCACGCCCAGCCGGCCAAAACGAGGAATGTCGGCCGGGTCAATGGCCTCGATGTGCTCGATCCGGTGACGCCGCTCGCGAGGACCATTCGCTCGGGCCGCTGCGTCGAACGCGTCGAGCGCGGTGCGGATGGCTCGGTCGCCAATGGCATGGGCCTGCACCTGCCAACCGCGCCGATCGGCGATCAGCAGCGCCGCCTCGAATTCCCGAGGCTCCCAGCGGGGGTGGCCGGTCGCATCGGGTTGGCCGGCCCGTGCCCCTTCGTAGGGCGCCAGAAAAGAGGCCGTCCTCGATTCCACCACGCCGTCCATGAATGTCTTGAGGATGCCGCCTCGCAGCCATAAATCGTCCCGGCGCGGGAATGCATCGTCCTCGTACCCCGCGAGGCGTTTCTCCCAGTCCGCCATCGACTGGCCAGGCACCATGATCCGCGACAGACGGACGCGGATTCGTGGGAGGCCGCGCTCGCGTAGCCGCTCGAAGGTCTCAAATGGTATGGCCGGCAGGCATGCGTCCTGGACACTCGTCAACCCATGGCGCACGGCCAGTTGCATGGCCTGCTGGATGAGTTCAAGCTCGGCCGCAGGCGATAGAGCCGGCAGCACCCGGTCGACCAGCTCCATTGCCGTTTCCTTGAGTATCCCGGTGGCTTCGCCCCGCTCGTTTCGTACGATCTGGCCCCCCGAGGGATCCGGCGTGTCCTTCGCGATCCCCATTCGAGCGAGCGCCGCCGAGTTCACCCACATGGTGTGCATGTCATAGGAGCCGAACGCGGCCGGCCGATCGGCGACGACGCTGTCGAGCAGGATACGGTCGGGGAACCCGCCTGGGAACTCGCCGTAGAACCAGCCGCGGCCGTTGACCCAATCACGGTCGGGATTAGCGCGGGCAAATTGAGCGATCCGCTCGAGAATGCCCGCCACGGAGGTCTCGCCAGACAGCTCGAGGTTGGCGAGCTGTCGGGCTCCGTTGTGAATGTGCTGGTGCGCGTCGTTGAGGCCGGGGCTGACCAGACCCCCCCGGGCGTCGAGTAAGCGTGCTCCTGGTCCGGCCAGGTCGCGGACCTGGCGGTTGTCTCCAATTGCCAGAATTCGCTCGCCCTCGATCGCAATCCCAGTGATGGTGGGGGCGGCCCCGAGGATGCGTCCGTTGATGATGACGAGCCGGCTCACAGGGGTCGCGGTGCTGGTCGTGCGATCCTCTCGTGGCACTCGGTACCGACTAGGATACGGCGGGAGACCTGATTGAGCTCGTTCCTGCTTGGCGTTTCGCAGCTCACGCCCGCTCGTCTCGACAAAGAAGCAAACCTGCTGCGGATCGAGTCGGCCATGCAACAGACGGCGGACGCGGGCGGCGAGGCGATCGTCTTCCCCGAGCTATTTCTGACGGGCTATTTCCTCACTGAGAAACTGGCGAGCCTCGCCGAGCCGTTGGGCGGCCCCAGCCTGGTGCGGCTGTCGGCGCTCGCCCGCCGCTACCACCTGCTTACGATTTGCGGTTGGCCGGAAGCGGCTGACGGGTCGCGGCCGTACAACAGCGCCGTGATCATCGAGCGGGATGGTGAGGTGGTGGGCGCCTACCGGAAGACCCACCTGTTCGGCCGGGAGCCCGAATTTTTCGCCGCCGGTGACCGGCTCAGGGCGTTCGACTCCAGCGTGGGACGGATCGGTGTCCTGATCTGCTACGACATGGAGTTTCCCGAGGCAGCTCGGATCCTCGCCCTGGACGGAGCGGCGGTCCTACTGTCCCCAACCGCCAATATGAATCCCTACTCCGCCTACCAGGCGGTCTACGCACGAGCCCGTGCCATGGAGAACGGCGTTTATGTTGCGACCGCTAACACCGTCGGCCGCCTCGATCGATTCGATTTCTTCGGAGAGAGCTCCGTGGTTGACCCGGAGGGTATCGTCCTTGAAATCGCGGGTGCCGAGGAGCGCGTTCTCATGGTTTCGGTGGATCCTGCTCGTGTCCCGCGATCCGAAGCGGCGCTTCGATACCTTCAGCACAGGCGGCCTGACTTATATGCCAGGCTAGCCCAGGTTGACGGGAGCCAACCCATGGGCCGCTCAAAGTCGAGCTAGAGCGTGCTGGCGTGCGTCAGGCTCTCGATAACGTCGACGACCAGCTTAGCCATACCGGCGCCGGCCGGGTCATCATCGCCTCGACTCAGCGCGCCGGCGATGTAAAAGCCTGCGATCAATCCGGGTGGCACCTCGAGCACGGCGGCGCCGCCGCCCTGGCAGGAGAGGGTCGCCCAGGTCCGGCTGGGACCGTCGGCCCGCATCGCCAGGGTGGCATCGGCCTGGGTCGGATAGTGGTAGTTGGTCCCCGAGAGGGCGAAGGGAGATGAGAGCCGCGCCCCGTACTGCCAGTCGACGCAGCCGGGCGCCAGGCTGAAGTCCATGCGACCGATCAGCGTCTCGCCTCCGAGGATGCTATTTGTTCGCGAGTTATCGCTCAGCGCCAGTGCATAGTCGAAGAGTCCAAGCCGCCGGCCCGATGCCGTGAACGCAAGGAGCGCGTTCATGTCGTCGCGATCCAGGATCGCGTCGTGGCTGATGTCAACGATCAGGACGCGATAGTGTGCCATGTCGACGCCCTTGAGGCTGGTCACGACCTTGCCCTCGAAGCAGCTATGACCAGTCCCCCAAACATCGACGAACCGCCTTACCGCGTTGAGCTCGGCCGGCACCACCTCCTTGGCCAGGAAGATCACTGGAATGGCGGGCTTGGTCGCACCACCGCGGCAGGCGTCCGCCGGGTGCGGCGATGCCTGATTCGGCGCACCCGTCGCCGGACCAGCGCCACAGGACGCCAGCAGGAACGCGATCCAGATACCGAGCCAGGCACGCCGGTTCACACAGATGAAACGAGGTCGACCGCGATGTCCTGCCAGCCTGGACGAAGCGCCACGAAAGCGTCTAAGGCCGTGGACGGACCGCCCTGTGGATTGCCTTCCAGCGCTTCCGCTCCTCCGCCTGCAGGCGAACGTCACTTCGAACCCGGAGCGCCCGCAGCTCACGCTCGAGTTTTCGGTAGCTCGAAAGCCGGGCCTCCAGGAGCCGGCCCTGGGCAATTGCGAGCTTCACAGCACAGTCAGGTTCGTTGGCGTGCTTGCAGTCGTTGAAGCGACATCCCTGGGCCAGCTCTTCGACGTCGGCGAAGGTTTGACCGAGCCCCGCGTCCGCGTGCCATAGCTGGATCTCTCGGAGCCCGGGCGTGTCGATTATCATCCCGCCCTTGGGAAGCATGATCAGCTCCCGCCGGGTGGTCGTATGCCGTCCCCTGCCGTCGGCACGGACCTGGCTGGTGGGAAGGGCTGCACCGCTCAGATGATTGATCAGGGTGGTCTTCCCCACCCCGGACGAGCCGATCAATACGGCTGTAACCCCCGGGCGAAGCCGCCCGGCGATCAGGTCCAGCCCCTCGCCGGTAACGCTGCTGGTCATGACTACGCCGGCTCCCGTTGCCATGGTCTCGACCTCACGACGGACCTCATCCAGGCGTTCACCGAGGTCCGCCTTTGTCAAAACGATGATCGGCTCGGCGCCACTCTCGTAGGCGACCGTCAGGTAGCGCTCCAGCCGGCGCAGGTTGAGGTCGCCGGTGAGAGCGCTCACGATGAAGACCAGGTCGACGTTGGCGGCGACCACCTGCTCCTCAGTGGTTTCGCCCGCCGCCTTGCGCGAGATCATGGTGCGGCGCGGCAGGACCGCCTGGATCAAGGCTGGAGTTGCGCTCAGGTCCAACGCGACCCAGTCGCCGGCCGCGGGGCGAGTCGCGCCGACCAGGTCGCGCCGGAGCCCGCCAGTGAGCTCAGCCGTAGTCCCGCCCCAGCCTGTCTCCACAGCAAAGGCGGCGCCGAAGACGGCGGTGACACGGCCGGGCTCAAGGGCCCGCTCCCGAAATGGTGAGAATCGCTCATCGAACCAGGCAGACCAACCGATAGCCTGGAGTTGGTTCGACGTCGAGTCGCCGGCGATTGAATGCATATGTCCTCCCGAGCAAGTTGATGACGGGGGCGGACGGACCGCCGCCGCGGCTCAGGAGGCGCCTGTTGTGCTAGTGGCGCGCCGGCGAGGAGGCGGACGGTCTTCCGGACAAGCGAACCAATCTCATCAAGACCATGTGTTCGTCACCTCCTCGGGTGATACGCAGTCCCGAAAGCTTATCAAAGACATATTTGCTTCGCGAGGAATCGCTGATACAATTTCCGAGGCCCCAGTTTTTGTAAGCGTTCTCACGGAAGGGAGTGGCAATGGATCCTCAAGAGGCTGGCTGTTTAACGCAACGCTCCCAGCTGGAGCGGCTTCGCGAGATCGCGGATGGTTGGGCCAAGGACCGGCTCGTCGGCCTGGACGCATCCGCCAAAAATCTGGGGACCGCGTTGATCGTCCTGCGCGCCGACTCCGAGCCTTCCTGGGATGCGCGCGAACTGGGCGTTGCTCCGGGCGTTCACGGCCCAACCGATTGGCCGCCGCCGGACCCACAGGCCGCGCTCTCCCAGTTCATCCCGGTGCAATCGATCATGCGCATCCTTCGTGCCAGGCCCGCCAACGCCGCCGCCCTGATCACCCCATTCCCGAGCGCCATGCTGGCCCTGCAGATCGCCGACTTCGACCACGAGGAAAGCCTGACTGCGCGGATCATCCGCCAACCTGACGCCTCGCCCACCCTTGGAAAATGGGACTACGCGAACGTGACCTGGAGCGTCCGGCTCAAGCAGATGTTGCGCGGGGCGCGCGGCGGAGCCAACGCGGGCCGGAGTGCGAGGGAAACCACGGTCATCGTTCCAGCGAAAGCGCAAAAGCTCGAACCCAGCGGCCAGGGCCGCCGGGCGCACGTTCGCGAGCTCCGCGAGCAGCTCGGCCAGGAGCCGGCTGCGGCACCCTCCTGGCTTCAGTAGGTATTGACTTGGCCGGGGCTCGGCTTATGCTCGGCTCATGGGAATGTGGCTGCTGGTTGGCGCGATCCTGATCGCCGCGGTCGGCTACACCGCCTGGGAGTTCCGCTGGTACTGGGGCACGCTCGTCAAAACCTGGCGAAACGACGACGGTGGCAGCGAGCGCGAGCCCGACCGTGAGCTCACCGGCCACAAGAGCCACTAGACCGCCGCCGGACTCGGCTTGCTCCCACGCGGAGCCGACAGTGGCGTCCCTGCCCGACACAGCGGACATGCCGATGCCGGATAGGAAGGGAACTCGACGGTAAGGCAGGCGTAAAAGGGTACCGCCAGCCGGCGGAAGCCACCGGTTCGATCACCGAGAACCCCGGCGCCGATCACGCTCCCCCCCGCGGTTTCGATGCAGGCAACCATCTCCTCGAGCGAGCCGCCGGTGGTTACGATGTCGTCGACTATCAGCACACGAGTCCCGCTGCCGACCGCGAAGCCGCGCCGCAACACCCACCCGTCGGTCGGTCCCCGCTCTGCATAGACCGCCTGGACACCGAGCTGGCGGGCGACCTCGAAGGCAAGGATGATCCCGCCGGTTGTGGGCCCGGCCACAAGCTCTACCTCGCTGCCCCGAAAACGGGCAGCGATCAGTCCGGCCAGGGCCGTCGTTGCCACCGGGTCCTCGAGGATGCGGAACTTCTCCAGGTAATCCGCCCCGTGTCGCCCACTCGTATAGACGAAATGGCCCTTCAACCAGGCGCCCGATCGCTCGAAGGCCTCGATCGCCAGCTGCTCAGACATGGACCGCCTTCCGCCTCGGCCGCAGAGCGATGTCACCGAGGTCAGACAGTCCTGAGTCCGCAGCGTAGGCCTCAATCCCGTCGCGCACGAGGCGGGCAGCGTCTGGCCGGACATAATTCACAGTCCCCAGCTGGACGGCCGCAGCGCCGGCCAGCAAGAACTCCAGCGCATCCTCGGCGGTAAAGATCCCGCCGACGCCGACAATGGGAATCTCGACTGCGGACGCCACCTCCCAGACCGCACGCAGAGCGAGAGGCTTTATGGCCGGACCGCTGAGACCGCCCAGGCCGTTGGCGAGTGCCGGGCGCCGTCGGGCCACATCGATGCTCATCCCAAGGTAAGTGTTGACGGCGGAGATGCTATCCGCCCCGGCCGCCTCGATGGCGCGGGCGATGCCGACCAGGTCGGTGACGTTCGGAGTCAGCTTGACCATGAGCGGCATCTCGGTCGCGGCTCGGACCGCCTCGGTTACCTGTGCCGCCAGCCGGGCGTCGACCCCGAACTGGAGTCCCGCTTCGACGTTCGGGCAAGAGATGTTGAGCTCGATTCCGGCGACGCCCGGCCGGCCGTCAAGCCGTCGGGCTACCTCGACATAGTCCTCGATACTCTCGCCCGCAATGTTGACGATCACCGGCAGGTCCCATTCGACCCACTGGGGCGCGTAGGTCTGGGCGACATAGTCGACTCCCGGATTCTGCAGGCCGATGGCGTTGAGCATGCCGGACGCCGTTTCGGCAATCCGCACAGGAGGATTGCCGGTCCGCGCGGCCCGCGTGGTTCCCTTGGTCACCATCGCCCCGAGCGCTGAGCGGTCCACCTGCGGCGCGTCGAACCCGTAGCCGAAGGTACCGGATGCCACCATGACCGGGCTCCTCAAGCGAAGACCACGGCCCAGGTCGACGGCCAGGTCAACGGGCATGTCAGATCCCATCCATACGGTCCCAGTCGAGCCGGTCAGCCGTCACACAGGGCCCGTCCTGACACGCCAGCAGGTAGCCGCCCCCACGCGCAGGCAGAGCGCATCCGAGGCAGGTCCCAATACCGCAGCCCATGGGCGTCTCCAGTGCAACCTGGACCCGCTCGAGGGGGAAGCCGAGCTCACGACAGGACCGGACCACGGCCAGGAGCATCTCGTTTGGCCCACACATGAAAAGCTCGACATCATCGTGAAGGGCTCTGGGTAATAGAGCCGTAACCCGACCGGTGTGTCCGGCGGAGCCGTCGTCGGTTGCGACCCGGACCTCGGCGCCCCGAAGGCGGTCCGCGGGAAGAAGCCAATCCAAAGATCTGGCACCCAGGAGCACAACAGTCCGGCGCCCGAGCCGGTCGCGCCCCTTGACCAGGCCGACGAAGGCCGCGATGCCCAGGCCGCCGGCGATGCAAACCGCGGTGCGATCCGGGCCGGGCGTCGCGAACCCGTTCCCAAGCGGACCCAGCAGCTCGACGGGTTGACCTGCTTCGCGCGCGCCCAACCAGGCACTGCCAGCTCCCACGACGCTGAAGATGAATCCGATCCGGCCGAGATCCGGGTTGGCCCAGGCGATGCTGTACGGTCGCCGAAGCAGAGTATGTTGCGCGTCCACGCCGAGTTGAAAGAACTGACCGGGCTTCGCCGCGACTGCGGCTTCCGGCTCGTGCAGTACCAGTTCTACGGCTGTCCGCATGGGCGCAGACCGCTCCAGGACGGTAGCCCGGCGAAGCGTCGCCACCGTCATGGCATCGCCGATTCCGGGATGCCCATCGACCGGTACTCGGTCAGAGTCGCCACCTGCCAGCGCGGATTGTGCCGGACGTGGCGCAGCGCCTGGACCAAGGATCGGGCCGTATCCAGTGAGGTCAAGCACGGGATCCGGCGCTCGACCGAGGCGCGCCGGATCTCGTATCCGTCCCGCAGGGTCACCGGGCCAGCCTCCCGGGCGGAGCCATTTCCAGACACGGTATTCACCACCAGGTCGACGGCTCCGGAGCGGATCACGTCGATCACGTTGGGGTGGCCCTCACGAAGCTTGTCGACGGCAACGGCCTCGACGCCCGCCGCGGAGAGAAACCGCGCCGTGCCGGCGGTCGCGAATATCTTCAGCCCGAGCTCGCGCAAGGCTGCCACCACGGGCAGCGCCTCTGCCTTGTCTGCGTCTGCGATCGAGCAGAGAGCGCCGCCGTCAGGCGGCAACTCGTCCATGGTGGATAGGAAAGCCTTGTAGTGGGCGCTGGCGAGGTCTTCGGCAATGCCCATGGCTTCCCCGGTCGATTTCATCTCCGGTCCGAGCACCGCATCCACGGAGAGCAGCTTGGCCATCGAGAACACTGGTGCTTTGACAGCAAACAGGTTGCGGGCCGGGGTCAGGCCGCCCGGTTCCGGCAAGGGAATGCCCAGCGCAGCCTCGGTGGCCATTCGAACCATGGGCACGCCGGTGACCTTGCTCAGGAAGGGCACCGTCCGGCTGGCCCGCGGGTTGACCTCCAGCACGTAGGGAACACCGTCCTGAAGGGCGAACTGCACGTTCATCAGGCCAACCACGCCGAGCCGCTGGGCAAGCGTCGTCGTGGAGGACACCACATTTGTCACCTCATCAGGCTTCAGCGAGATAGCCGGGTATACCGCGAAGGAATCCCCCGAATGGACACCAGCCCGCTCGACGTGCTCCAGGATCCCCGGAATCACGACCGTGCGGCCATCCGAGATGGCATCAACATCGAGCTCGCGCCCAAGCAGGTACTTATCGACCAGGATGGGACCTCGCAGGCCCAGGGCGATGACCGCGTCGATGTAGCGGCGAAGATCCGAGGCCGAATGGACGATCTCCATCGCCCTGCCACCCAGTACGTACGAAGGTCGGACCACGACCGGGTAACCGACCCGAGCCGCAATCGCCAGCGCTTCCTCGGCGCTGGCGGCCGATCCACCGGGCGGACGGGGAATGCCGATCTCTCCCAGCAGGGCGTCGCAGCGCCGTCGGTCCTCGGCCAGGTCGATCGTATCCACGGTTGAACCGAGCAGCCGGACGCCCGCTTCAGCCAGCCCGTCGGCAAGGTTTAGTCCGGTCTGCCCACCGAACTGGACGAGGACGCCGACCGGATCTTCACGACGAAGCACGTTCAGCACGCCCTCGAGGTCGAGCGGCTCGAAATAGAGGCGGCTGGAGGCATCGAAGTCGGTGCTCACCGTTTCCGGGTTGCTGTTGATGAGCACGCTGTCGTAGCCGGCGGCCTGGAGCGCGTTTGACGCATGCACGCTGCAGTAGTCGAACTCAATCCCCTGACCGATACGGATGGGTCCCGATCCGACCACCGCCACCGGACGCCGGGTTGAGGCGAGGACCTCGTCCTCGTCTTCGAAGGTCGAGTAGTAATAGGGCGTTATCGCCTCGAACTCCGCAGCGCAGGTGTCGACCTGCCTGAAGGTCGGCGGCATCACAGCCGGTACCGGCGCCTGGCTCAGCTCGCTGATCGAGGCATCCGAAAGGCCGGCCTGCTTTGCACGCCGGTATAGGCGCTCGTCGAGTGGTTCGGCGGCGAGCAGGCCTTCGAGTGAAACCATGCCGGCCAGACGCTGGGTGAACCAGGGCGCGTAGCCGGTGGCGCCGGAAACCTCCTCCGCAGAGAGCCCATCGCGCAGGGCCTGCAGGGCGGCAGGCAACCTGCGGTCGGTTGCTTGGTGCAAGAGATCGGAGCGACCTCGTAGCTCCGTAGCCGCCACAGGCCGCTGCTCGAGAGCCCGAAGCGCCTTGTTCAGGGCTCCCTCGAAGGTGCGCTCGATGGCCATCACCTCGCCCGTGGATTTCATCTGGGTACCCAGCGTCCGGTCGGCGGCAGGGAACTTGTCGAACGGCCAGCGCGGAATCTTGACGACGCAGTAGTCCAGGGCCGGTTCAAAGGCGGCGCTTGTCTTCCCGGTGACCGCATTGGAAATCTCGTGCAGGTTCCGCCCGACCGCGATCTTGGCCGCTACCCGGGCGATCGGGTATCCGGTTGCCTTCGAGGCCAGCGCCGAGGAGCGGCTCACCCGGGGATTCACCTCAATCACGTAATAACCGTCGGATTCGGGGTCAAGGGCGAACTGGACGTTGCAGCCACCTTCAATCCGCAGCGCCCGGATGATGCGCAGCGCCGCCGAACGCAACATCTGTACCTGGCGGTCTGAGAGAGTCTGGCTGGGCGCGACCACAATGCTGTCGCCGGTGTGCACGCCCATCGGGTCAAGGTTCTCCATGTTGCAGACCGCAATGCACGTGTCCTGGGCGTCGCGCATGACCTCGTACTCGATCTCCTTCCAGCCCAGCAGCGCTTGCTCCACCAGCACCTGCCGGATCGGACTGGCAGCCAGGCCTTCCTTGACCACGGCCTCCAGCTCGATCGGGGTGCCCGCCATTCCGCCACCTGTTCCCCCGAGGGTGTAGGCGGGTCGGACCACCAGAGGAAAGCCTATGTCGGCCGCGAACTCCTGCGCCTCCTCAACCGACACCACCGATCGACTCGCGGGGACCGGCTCTCCGATGCGCAGGAGCAGCTGCTTGAATGCTTCACGGTCCTCGGCGGCCCGGATGGAATCGAGCGGTGTGCCCAGAACGCGCACCGCATGGCGGTCGAGTATGCCGGCATCAGCCATCCCGACGGCCAGGTTGAGCCCGGTCTGTCCGCCCAGGGTGGCGAGGAGTCCGTCGGGCCGCTCACGCTCGATAATGGCCTCGAGCGACTTCAGCGTGAGTGGCTCGATATAGATCCGGTCGGCCACGCCTTCATCGGTCATGATGGTCGCCGGGTTCGAGTTGACCAGGATCGTGCGCACGCCCTCCTCGCGGAGCGCCTTGCATGCCTGGGTGCCGGCGTAGTCGAACTCCGCCGCCTGCCCGATCACGATCGGACCCGAGCCGATAACCAGCACAGACCTTGGCACACTACTGCCTCTATTGCGCGCGTCACGACGCGCGCTTTGGGCCGGCGGGCCCGGCTCGGGCCTGGATCGGCCCGCGCCTCCGGTAACGCGCGCGATAGAGGCAGTGCTGGGCAACAGGTCCAGGAACTCGTCGAAGATGCCCTGGTTGTCCTGGGGACCCGGTGCGCCTTCGGGGTGGAACTGCACCGACCGCACCGGCAGCGAGCGATGTGACAGGCCCTCGACCGATCCATCGTGGAGGTTGCGATGGCTGACGTAGAATCCCTCAGCCTCGGAAAGGCCGGCGGGGTCCACCTCGAACTCGTGGTTCTGCGAGGTGATGGTGACTTTCCCGCTCCGCACGTCCATCACAGGGTGGTTCCCACCATGGTGGCCGAAGCGAAGGCGGCGGGTGCGTGCTCCGGCCGCCTGGCCGATCAGCTGATGACCCAGGCAGATACCGAGCAAGGGGACCCGGCCGATCAATGCGCGGGTGACCGCGACCGCCGGCTGAAGGCGTGCCGGATCGCCCGGCCCATTGGAGAGGACGACACCGTCCGGCTTGCGCGAGAGAATGGCTTCGACGCTAGCGTCATACGGCACCACGTCGACGGTGAGGCCACGCGAGCGCAACGAGCGCAGGATGTTCCGCTTGACGCCGAAGTCGACCAGCACCAGCCGCACGCCGGGCCACTGTCGCGATACGTCATGCGCAATGGCGGGGTCGATCGGCTCGTCCACGTCGA
>Ga0209806_1000350_pt1 | contig 31079 bp, 32 predicted proteins | sample GraSoiAngelo_152_FD_186166 | JGI IMG/M metagenome (GOLD analysis project Ga0209806, IMG submission 186166) | Grasslands soil microbial communities from the Angelo Coastal Reserve, California, USA - 14_1009_12_30cm (SPAdes) (version 2) | ecosystem: Environmental > Terrestrial > Soil > Grasslands ... | reverse complement strand
GGCGATCGCGGCCAATGTGAGTTGCCACCAAGAGGGAGATCCGGTCGCGGTCACGATGCCGATCCCTGTCGCCACCAATAGCCCCGCAGTGGCCAGCGCGACTCCTCTGACCAATCCCGCGACTGGAGTCGCGAGCAGCCAGCGACGCGCGACTGCGGTAATCGGCACGATGACCAGCGGCGGGAGTGTTGCGGCGACCAGCGCCATCGTGGCGCCGACCACACCCGCAACGAGATAGCCGAGGCTGACGATGTAGAGACCGTTCGGCCCGGTCGAGATGCGACCGATGGCGATCGCCTGCACGAGTTGATCGTCCGTGGCGATGCCAGGTGCGACGAGGTCCGCGCGTAGAAGCGGCAAAGAAGAGAGTCCGCCGAGCGAAAGCAGAGACGCCTTCAGAAACACACCGAGCAGCGCAAGCGCGTCCATATTCAGCCGACGGAGCTCTCGCGCGAGGTCGGTCGCTCTCGGCCGAGGGCGAGCGCGCCGACGGCAGCCCCGGCTCCGATCACGGCGAGGGTGGGCATTCCGAGGACCAGAGTGGCGACGACTGCGGCGATGGAGACTCCGACATCGGTCGCGAGGTGCGCACGGCCGTGCCGGCCGGACGCGCGGATGAGGAGACCTGCGGTCGCGATCGTCATGCCCCCGGTCACCGGCGCGACACCGGCGAGAGCGGCGCGAGCCAGCGGTGACGCCGCGATGACGCCGTATGCCGCCGTCAAGGCGACCGTGATCAGCGCTGCCGGGATCATCATCCCCGCCACCGCGGCGACGACGCCGCGCCAGCCGGCGATGCGACGTCCGATGAGTCCGGCGAGCGCTACGAGGTGGATACCAGGGGAGAGCTGCGACAAGGCCCAAGCCTCACCGAACTCGCGCGCGCTCATCCATCGCTCACGATCGACGGCGAGGCGTCGAATCAGTAGCAGAGTACTAGTACCACCACCCACGGATTGCGTTCCCACACTCACCCATGAGCGGGTCAACCTCGTCAGCATGCCCGTTAACCTAGCGGTGATGGATGTGGTGGGTCGGCAGGAAGCCCCTGTCTTCACTTGGAATCCCGTCGAGCAGATGTGGGTACAGGAACGCGGCGGCGCGTCTAAACCGCCACCGGCTCCGCATGACGTCCACGCGATCCAGAGCTGGTTCTTTGACCCCGATGAGAACGAGTGGATCCAAACGGTCCTCGGTCCGATGGGCCGTCAGCTTGCGGCGCAGTGGCGTGGCGCCTATCGGGTTCCCGACACGGCAATCGTTCGCCAGGAAAAGAGCCCGAAGAAGCGGAACCTCCTGCCGATCCTCGTCGCTGGGGTCGTCCTGATCGCTCTCGTGGGGGGTGCCGCTCTCGCCGCGCCCGGTCTCATGAACCCGAGCGCGACCCCGGCGCCGTCCGGCGTGGTCGCGACAAGCCCCGTCCCCGCGTCGATCGCTCCGACGGCCGCGCCGACGCCTGAACCTACCCCCGAACCGACCGAGGCCCCGGCCACTCCGGCGCCGACCGCGCGTCCCCGGCCCGCCGGTCCGTCGTACACGCTGAAGAACGGAACGGTCGTGACGTACACGGGGCCGGTCACCGCGACGCGCAACGCGACCCTTCCAGCGTCCTTCGCCGCGTTGCTCTCAAACGGCAGGGCCGCCGCCGGCGCGTTTGGCATCTTCCTGAATGACCCGGTCACCGTTGCAAACCGCCGTGCCGTCAACGGAAGCCTTGACGGGAACGGTCGCATCCTGCTCCAGATCCCGACCAACGTTCAGCCCGGCATCTACCAGCTCCTGTTCTCGTATGGCGGCGAGACCGCCCAGATCACCAGCGTGACGGTCCGCTAGACCCTAGGTCGCGCGCACCGTCACGATCCAGAAGACCCCGAAGTCCTCCATCCACTGCGCGCCCTCCACCAGGGGACGGATCGCGAGGCGATAGGTCCCCGGGACCGACGGAGCGACGATCGTGAATTGGAACCACGCGATCTGATTCGGTCCGACCCATTGAGCGGGCTGCACCGCGACCCGGTTGTAGCGGGGCCATCCCGTGTTCGGCGAGCCGACACTGCCGTCGCCGCCGAGAGCCGAGGCGTGATCCTGGCCGGGCTCCGGGTTCCACGTTCCGAGGTAGGCGACCTGACCCATCGTGTCAGCGAGCCAGCCACGCGTGCCGCTGTTGTAGTAGGCGACCACCGCCGTCGCGGTCTGGCCCGGGCAGAGCGTGGAATATCCGCTCTGTCCGTACCACGAAGCGTGGAAACCGGCGACGCCCGACGCAATGTTCGCGGGAGCGGCGATGCCGGGTCCGTCGATCGGCTGGCAGGTCGTAGGCGAAGGCGAAGGTGTCGGCGTTGGGGTCGGTGTGGCTTCCGGTGCCGCGGCGCCGAGGAGGCTCACGCGCCCCGCCACGACGGTGCCCTGCCCGAGCACGCCACCGCTCACGCGAGGCGATTCCGTCGTGACGCGGTAGGAGCCAACCGGAAGATCGACGAACCCGAACCATCCTGTGCCATCGGTCGTCGCCGTGCGCATCACGATTCCCGAGCTCGGCTCGACGAGATGCACGACGGTGCCGGTGAGCGGCGTACCGTCGGTCGCGACCGCGGTGCCGCGCAGGTGCCCGAAGATCGGCTGCGTCTTCCAGGTCATCGCGGGCACAGTGGGCGCGTCGGCGAAGACCGCCGGCGAGACGGTGTCGTATTGCGATGGCTGGGTGAGCGCTTTTATGAGCTCGGCGCGGCCGACCGCGCCGGTTCGCGCGCCCGCATCGGTTAATGCGTCGGGCGTCCGATAGGAGTAGCCGACCCAACCGATCGCGCTGTTCCCGGCCGCGCTCGGAGCGAGCGCGCGACGCACCTGGCTCACGCTTGAAGCGATGTCATTCAGGTACAGCGCCGATCCGATCGCCACCGAGCGGCGGTACTGGTTGTCCTTCGCAAATTCGTTCCACTCGTCGTACATCTGGTGCTGGTTCGCCAACGAATCGCGCTTGTAGTTCATGAGCATGGCCGTGTCGACGATCCCTTCGCGAAGCCAGCCGCGCCAGTCCTGCAGCTGCTCGGCGTACGCGCGCGTGTTCTCCCAGCTGCCGGTGGTCTGCGGGCCGTATCCGTACGTGATCACATCCGCGGAGACGCGGATGCGCGGACGGAGCGCGGTCGACTCGAGATAGATCCGGCGAACGATCCCGGTGACCTGATCGCGACGCCACTGCGTCCATTGGGGATCCGTATTCCCTGGAGCGTCGGCGCGGCCGGTCTCGGAACGGAAGCGCGCGAGCGAGGTGGGGTTGTAGCCCCATGAGGGCACGAGCGACCCGAGGTTGCCGTCGGGATAGCGGATGCGGTCGAGGTTGATGCCGTCGACCTCGTAGTTACGGACGATGCTCGCTGCCGCGTTCGCGACCCACGCCGCGGCGTCGGGGTGGCCCAGGTCGAGCATCCAGTCGTCGGAAAGCTTCGAGAGGCCGTCCGACCGGGTCATGACCCAGTTGTCGCGTCCCGACTTCGATGGCCCGTGCAAGTTGAAAATGTGGTTCGGGTCCTTCGGCGGGGTGGTGCTGTTCCACATCGCGTTGGCGATGATCCACGCGTGCACCTCGACGCCCTGGCCGTGGGCCGTGTTGATGAGCGCTTGCAGCGGATCGAACCCCGCCGCGATCGACTCGTTCACTGGCAGGCCCGCGCGCACGCAGAAGCAATCGCCTCGCCGCACGACCTGGGCGACGATCGCATTCGCGTGCGCCGCCTTGGTCGCCGCAACGAGCGCGTCGATCTCTGCCTGGTCGCCTAGGCCTTCGCCGAAGGCGTCCGCCCAGAACGCGCGGAACTGCCCGGCCGTGGCCGCCGACCCGTACGGAGACATCTCCGTCGGAAAGCTGGCGAACACGCTGGCTAGATACCAAAAGACAGCCGCGAGCGTGGCTAGCCTCAAGTTTTCCCTTCCTCAATGCTTGTAACGGATCGCCAACGACAAGTCTTCGGGAGTGATCGGACCCGAGTCAAGCGAGCGAGCGTGCGTGATCGATCAGGACGGACGTACCAGTCCGCGATCAGTACCTTCGAGTCAGGCGGACACCCGAGCGTATCGTTCCGCGCCGTGGACGCTGAAGCGGTCGCACGCGTCCTCGCGGGGGCGCCGGTCTTCAGCGCGCTCAGCGAAGCCGAGCGAAAGGAGCTCGTCCCTCATCTTCGCGGGCGACGCTTCTCGCGCGACGAGGTCGTGTTCCATCGCGACGATCCCGCGGGTCACCTCTACGTGATCCTGACCGGATCCGTAAAGGTCTCCATCCCCGACGAAGAAGGGCACGAGGTCGTCGTCGCCGTGGAGCGAGAGGGCGCGTTCTTCGGCGAGCTCGCGCTCTTCGACGACGCGCCACGCTCAGCGACCGTGACGGCGCTCGAAGAAACGCAGGTCGTGACGCTCGCGCGCGAGGACTTTCTTCGCGTGCTCGAGCGGAGTCCCCGCGCGACGCGCGAGATTCTCCGGTTGCTCGCGCGCACGGTGCGGCGCGCGTCTGGGCGCATCGAGGATCTCGTCTTCCTCGACGTCCCCGGACGCGTCGCCAAGTGCCTGCTTGACCTCGCGACAGCACACGCACGCACGGAGGTCGAGCTGACCCAGGACGACCTCGCCGCCTTCGTCGGGGCCACCCGAGTCTCCGTGAACCGAGCCCTGGCGGACCTCGAGTCCCAGGGCGCGATCGCAGTCGGTCGTCGTCACATCGCGGTCAAGGAGCCCGCCCTCCTCCGCAAGCACGTCCGCTACTAAGGCTCTCCTAGACTCTCTCCTCCGTGAAGCCTGAAGAGCTCCGCAAGATGGCCGGCACGCTCGCCGACGTGCTTCCTATCGAGATCCTTCCCGAGATGGATCGCAGGGAGCTCGCTGGTCACATGGCCCTCCGCAAGTTCAAGCAGGACGAGGTCGTGTACCACCAGGGTGATCCCGCCGCGCACTGGTTCGTCGTCTTCGAGGGACTCGTCAAGGTCCTTCTGCTCGACGAGAACGGACGTGAGCTCCTCATCTCCCTGCACTCGCGCGGCGAATTCTTCGGCGAGCTCGTGATCTTCGAAGACAAGGTCCCGCGAGACGGCACGGCGGTGTGCGTCATCCCGACGAGCGTCTTTCAAATCGATCGCGACGGCTCGCTCGCGGTGTTGAAGCGGAACGAGGAAGCTCGAGGGCACATGTTCGAGCGGCTCTCGCGCAACATCCGCAAGCTCGAAGGCCAGGTCGAGGACTTCGCGTTCCTCGACGTGACCAGCCGTCTCGCCAAATACCTCGTCGAGGTCGCCCGGCTCGGCCGTCCGCTGCCGCTGACACAGGATGACCTCGCGTCCGCAGTCGGCTCGACGCGCATGACGGTCAACAAGCTCCTCGCGGACTTCGAGCGGCGCGGACTGATCAACGTCGAGCGCCGCAATGTCCGCGTGATCGACGAGAAGTCGCTCCTTCGGGAGATCCGCGTCTAGAACAGGTTCGTCAGCCAGCGCATGCGTTTGTGGGCGGGCTCACGGGCTCGTTCGGACGGCTCGAGCCTCGCGAGGTCGTCGTGCAGCACGCGAGCGAGGACCAGCGTCGCACCCTTCGTCGGGACACCCTTCGGCACCACGCGCGGCGTACCCGCGATGGTGGCGAGCTCCTTGCGCAGATAGAGCTCGGCCGTTCCGGAGAGCCAGACCGGAAGGACCGGAGCACCGGACCGAAGCGCCAGGTATCCGACGCCGCGCTCGAACGGACCGAGCGCCGATTCCACTCGCGAGACGCGACCCTCCGCGAACACGATGACGACCTCACCGCGCTCGAGCGCCGCGACAGTGGCGGCAATCGCGGCGCGATCGGCGGTCTTCGAGGTGCGCTCGATCGTGATCACCATCCCAACTGCGCGCAGCACCGCCCGCCACCACCACACCTTCCCGGTTCCTTCGCGATCGCCGAGAAGGCGCACCTCGGCGCTGAGGGGGAATGACGCCGCGAGCAGGAAGCCATCGACCCAGCCTTGATGGTTGGCGACGACGAGTAGCGGGCCCCGCGGCGGAAGCATGCCGTAATGCCGAACGCGAAAGAGCGCGGCGAGAAGGCCCCGCACGATCACACGGGCGACGCGTGAACGCATCGGGTAAGCGTGAGCCATCCGTGGGAAAGATGCCGGTCGGCCCTGCCACTCCGGGACTGTGCCGTGGGGCCCTACCCCTGGGGCCCCTACCCCATCAGGGGCCCCTACCCCTGGGCACGATCTAGGACCCGAACGTCGTGAGCGCGAGGCCGACGAGTGCCGCGAACATTGCGACGGTCGTGATCCAGCCGAGTGCTGTGAGCACTGGCCCGATCGTCTGCTGCCCCATCACCTTCGTGTTGCGTGCGGCCAGCATGATGACGACAAGGAGGAATGGCGCCGCGACACCGTTCAGGACCGACGTGAAGAACAGGGCGTCGATCGGTTTGACGCCGGTGAAGGGGATCACGAGGCCGACGATCGTCGCGAGCGCGACGATGCCGTAGAACGGCCGTGCCGTGCGCCAGTCTTCGTCCAGACCCTCTCGCCATCCGAAGGTTTCGGAGACGGCGTATGCCGATGCGCCCGCAAGTACCGGAACCGCGAGGAGGCCCGTCCCGATCATGCCGAACGCGAAGATCAGTCCGGCGAGATCGCCCGCCAGCGGCCCCAACGCCTGCGCCGCGTCGGCGCCGGTTGAGATATCTATCTTGCCGTTCGCGTGAAGGGTGAGCGCGGTCGCCAGGATGATGAAGTACATGACCAGGTTCGAGACCAGCATCCCAACCGTCACGTCGATCGTCGCGATGCGAAGCTCGAACCTGGACGCCCCGCGACGCTGCTCCCGGGTCTTGCGGCCGGCCTCGCGCTCTTCCTCCACCTCCTGGCTCGTCTGCCAGAAGAAGAGGTACGGCGAGATGGTCGTTCCGAGGATCGCCACGAGTGTCGCGGTGTAATTCTGATCGGTCGAGATCGTCGGCACGATCGTGGCGCGGAGGGTTTCGCCCAGCGGCGGATGCACAACCACCGCATCGATCACATATGCAAGGAGCGCGATCGTGAGGTATTTGAAGACGCGCTCGATGAATCGATACCTCGCGAAGACCTGCAACGCGACGAGCGCGAGAGCGATCGGGACCACCAGCCAGGGGACGGCGGTGCCGATGATGATCCCCGCTGCGTCGGCGATAGCGCCGAGATCGGCGCCGATGTTGACGGCATTCGCGACGACCACGAGCCCGACGGCCGGATAGAGAACCCATCGCGGGTAGTGCTCTTTGAGGATTCCAGCGAGGCCAGTACCTGAGACCAGCCCGAGGCGGCAGCAGATGTTTTGCACCGCGGCCATGAACGGGAACGTGATAAGCGCTGTCCAGAGGATCGAAAGACCGAGAGACGCTCCGGCCACCGAGTACGTCCCGATGCCGCTCGGATCGTCGTCGGCAGCGCCGGTGATGAAGCCGGGCCCCAAGAGGACCGCGGCTTTCTTGATCGGGCCGCGCTCCCGGGCGACCTGCTCGGCCCGCGTCATCCGACGAGGGTTTTGGGGAGGGCCTGGCGCCGCCGCCAGAAGTCGGACCACGGATCGGCGCTTGCGAGCCGCCGCTCGAATGTCCGCACGTTGAATGTCGCCGGATCAAGACGCGGGGAGACCTCGTCCCACGCGAGCGGCGTCGAAACCGGTGCGTGCGGGCGGCGACGGACGCTGTACGGAGCGACGATCGTCTGGCCGAACGCGTTGCGCATCGCGTCGGCGAACACACGCCCGCCTCGCTTCGCCTTTGAGAACTCCACCGTCACGAGCTTCGGCTCACGCCGGGCGAGCTCGGCGCCGAGCGCGACGGCGACCGCGGTCGCGTCCTGCTGTGTCACGCCTGCACGGAGGGGCGCGAAGACGTGGAGACCCTTGCTTCCCGAGGTCTTCGGGTAGGAGACGAGTTTTGCCTCATCGAGCACTTTCCGGAGCGCGAGCCCGGCCTGTGCCGCGTCCGCGAATGACTCGGGCGGATCCATGTCGAACGCGAGCCAATCGACCTGGTGGATCGTCTTCGCGCTGCAGGTCATCACGTGGATCGCGATGCAGCCGAGGTTGACCATGCCGATCAGCGTGGCGCGCGAGCCGCCGACGATATAGCGGACGTCCTTGCCCGTGCTGGCCGCCCGAAGGACCAATCTCGGTCCCGCCGGTTGCCAATGTTCGGGGAAGTCCTTCCGGTAGAAGCAACCACCGAGCATGCCGTCCGGGCAGCGCTCAGCGGTGAGCGGCCGGTCGCGGAGCCACGGCGCAACGTGCGACCAGATGCCGTCGTAGAAGCGCGCGATGTCGGCCTTGGTGATGCCCTCGTCGGGCCACCACACCTTGTCGGGATTGCTGATGACGACTCCGGCGATCTTGACGACCTCAGCGCTCACGGCCGCTCCAGGTGCACTCCGATGGTTCTTTGTCGGTGCGGAGGCCAAGGAACGCCGGCTGGCGGAGCTTGCCGTCCGCGGTCCACTCGGCGTACGCGAGCTGGGCTACGAGCTTCGGCCGAATCCACGTGGCGTCACGGATCGGCGGTGGCGGATCGAACGGCGATTTGTCCGTCCGCAGCCGCTCGAGCTTCTGCGAGAGCATCTCGAGAGTCTCCTGGGTGAAGCCCGTGCCGACCTTCCCGACGTATCGGAGCTTCAGGCCGTCGTACAGCCCGACGAGAAGCGCGCCCAGGTGCTGGCGGCCACCCTTTGGCGCCGTGTACCCGCCGATCACGAACTCGGACTCCTTGCGGACCTTCACCTTCCGCCAGAAGGGCGATCGAACGCCCGGCTGGTAATGCGAGCGCTCGTCCTTCGCGATGATTCCCTCCCAACCTCGGCGCTTGGCCTCGCGATATGCGGCCTTTCCATCGCGGACGACGCGCCGCGAGACGAAGAGCGGGTCGGTTCGTCGCCCCAGAAGCCGCTCGAGCGCCGCACGGCGTTCGGCGAGGGGACGCCCCATCAGCGAACCACCCTCGAGGATGAGGAGATCGAACACCGCGTAGCGCGTCGCCGAGCCACCGGCCGTCCCGCGGCGCTGAAGCAGCTGAAAGCGTGAGACGCCTTTCGCATCGAGGGCGACCAGCTCGCCATCCACCACGAGGTCGCCATCCGGGAGCGCGGCGATGGCGGCGACGACATGCGGGAACCCGGCCGTCAGATCCTGAAGCGTCCGCGACCAGATGCGGATCGTGCCGCGCTCGCGACCGCCCACTGCGCGGATACCGTCGTACTTCTCTTCGAATACCCACTCCGGGCCTTCGACGATGGCGGGCGACAGCGTGGCAAGCATGGGACGAATGAGCTTCAATCGTGGGGCCCCCGCCCCATCAGGGGCCCCTTCCCCTGGGATCCCCGGTCGCGGCCTTCGCGACGTCACCGCCTTCGTCCCGTGCGATGCCAGCCAGTAGCCGACGTGAGAGGACCGAGCGCGGCTTCTCCGCGGTGATTTCGTGGTCTTTCGACGCGTATCGATCGGTGCGCTTGAACAGGAGCCACTGACGGCCGCGGGTCCGGATCAGGGTCCACCTCCCCTTCAGCTTCTTGCCGCGCAGGGTGAAGGTGAGCTCTCCTCGCTCAAAAGCCTTCGCGAAGTCCTCGTCGCCCTCGAGCTCGTAGGTCCCGATGTCCCAGACCATCACGGTGCCGCCGCCGTACTCGCCCTCGGGGATGACGCCTTCGAAGCGCGCGTAGTCGAGCGGGTGGTCCTCGACGGCCATCGCGAGGCGCTTGACCTTCGGATCGAGCGATGGCCCCTTGGGGACGGCCCATGAGACGAGGACGCCGCCGGCCTCGAGGCGGAAGTCGTAATGCAGAGCGGTCGCCCGATGCTTTTGCACCACGAAGAGACGATCTGGCCCCTTGGGCGTGCCTCCCTGCGGCTCGGGCGTCTTCGCAAAGTTCCGCTTGCGCTCGTATTCGCGCAGCGTGCGCGCGCGCGCCTTAGTTGCCGGGATCCTTCATTTCCTTTCGGGGCCGCGAGCCTGGCACGACCGCCATGACGCTCGCGCTCCTGTCGTTCGGGCGCTTCTCGGTTGCACGAATGAGACCGACTCGCTCGGCGAACTCGCCCGCGGAAAGGAGATTGAGTACGCGGTCGCGCGAAATGCCGGCGATGATCGCGGTGGCGATCCCGATGTCGAGATGTCTACGAGGAGAAGCTAGTCCGCATGGAGGAGGGTCACGCCAGACCGCGAATCGTCGGGCCAATCCGGATCGTCGGAAAGCTTTACGCCGACACGCACGTCGCCACGCTCCCGCTTGCCTTTGTCGCCATCGACCTCGACGAGCGTCCTGCCCTCCGCGGACCGCCGAATGTGGATGAGCGCTCCGTCATCGGTCCGATAAGTGCCAGGGTCGATTTCTGGTGCGTTCTCAAAAAGGTATTCGATCGGCACGCCGCCCGTCGCGACCCAGCGGTGTGCTCCATCGGCATGCAGCCCGTCGCAATACCCCACCGAACCGTGATGGATCACCAAACCACCGCTGCCATGTCGCGAGCCGCCCCGCAGATGATCGAGGTTCCGGCATTCGTAGCGGACGATTGTCGACATACGAGCCTCCCCAAGCTCCGCCGAGAATTTTTGTCATGCGTGCGTAACGAAGTCAATGGTTTGGGGCAATCCAACCGCTCGTCTGGGTGCTGACCGGTCGAAAGAGCGAGCCGATCATCGCGCGGGTGGGCGCCCGCCGAGGACGGTTACGCCGCGAGGGAGGGGAAGAGCTCTGTGGGGGGTCGCGCGGCGCGAGCCAAGAGATCGTGGCAGTCGAGCACCTCGTCCGCGGTGATCGGGGCGACCTCGACGGGCGTCGTTCCGAAGTCGAGGATCGCGATCCCATCCTGGCTACACGAACGGCAGCGGAGCCGAACGATGAGACGGGAAGGCTCGGTCACGACGGCCGCGATGTCACCACCGTGGTAGTACTCGCCGCAGCCGCTGCACGTGACCTGCTCGAGATGGCGGATGAGCTGATCGATCCAACTCATGCTTCGCCGACTACGCACTTCTCGTGCCTTCCGCGGAGGTGGTTCGTGCCCGTGTAATGGCCGCGCGTTACGGAGGCGTGACAAATGACGCAGGCCGCGACCTTTCGCCCTGACCGCTACAGAGCGAGTTGGAGCTGCACGGTCTCGGGCTCGCGCGGGCGGACCGGCCGTGCCGGCCGCGGGCGGAACTCATAGCGGGCGCGCACGCGTCGCACACGCTCCTCGATCTCACGCTCGTAGTCCTTCGTCGGAAGTACGCCGCCCCGATACAGCTCGGCGTAACGAGACACCAGCACCGGGAACTCCGTCGCGAGAAAGTCGGAGTAGTACTCCTGGATCTCGACGTCGATCTTGAGCGGGCGATGACGGAACCCGGTGGCTCCGGCCTCGCTCGCGGCGCGCGCAGCGGCGTCGAGCGATTCTTCACTGTCCGTGATTCCGGGGAGAACCGGCATGCAGAGAACGGCGGCGTCGATCCCGGCATCGCGAAGCATCCGAAGCGCGCGCAAGCGCTGTCGTGGTGGCGCTGTACCCGGATCCGTCTTGCGCACGATTTCTTCGTCGACGCACGGGACGCTGAAGAACACGGTCAGATCGGTCTTCTCGTCGAGCTTCTTCAGCACGTCGATGTCTCGCACCACGAGCGGACCCTTGGTCACGATGCTCGTCGGCATCGGATAGTCCACGAGGGCTTCGAGGCACCGTCGCGTCAGTTGGTACTTGCCCTCGATGGGTTGATACGGATCGGTCGCCGTACCGATGGCGAGAGAACCTTCGCGGTGTCGCCGGAGCTCCGCGCGCAGGACTTCGGCGACATTCACGCGCACCTCGACGTTGCTATCGAAGTCGCTTCCAACGTTCCTTTCGAGATATCTCGCGTGATAAGCCCTGGCGAAGCAATAAACGCACTTGTGCGCACAGCCCCTCCACGGATTGAGGCTCCAGTCGAATGGCATGCCTTTCACCGCGTTGAGCGCGCTCTTGATCGTGACCTCGCGATACGTGACCGAAGCCATTCGCACTCCCCGCGTGAGTGTAGAACACATGTTCTATGACCTTCGCCGTGTGCCCTTCTTACTCAACCCATACCCGTTGCCGAAAGTCGCGTGCCTACACTCGATCGGTCCTCGTGCCCAGCAGAGCTGATCGGCCTTATGGCGTGTTCCCGCGCGGCCATGCCGACGTGGCCCCCGACCCGGGCGTCCCGCCCGCGCCGAAGCGAGCTCCGATCCGCACCACCTTGCGCCGGGCGCTCCCATGGGCCGCCGCCCTGGCCGGTCCAGCACTCCTCGTGGCGATCTCGATGGCGCCCGCTCCGCGGCCTGATGAGGTTCGGCCGTCACCTACACCGACTCCCCTCATGAGCGAGGTCTACGCAAAGGTCGCCCCCTCGGTGGTGCAGATCAAAACGCTCCGCCCTGACGGCACGCTCGGCGACGCCGGGTCAGGGGTGGTCATAGACGACGCCGGCGACATCCTCACGGCACTTCACGTCGTTCAGAACGCTCGAAGCCTGACGGTCGTGTTTGCCGACGGCACCGAGTCGCAGGCCGCCATCATCGCCGAGGTGGCCGATAGCGACATCGCGGCGCTCCGGCCGGCGAACACGCCCGCGCAGCTCGTGCCCGCGACTCTTGGGAGCCCGTCGTCGATTCACATCGGGGACGACGCGATCGTCGTTGGAAATCCGTTCGCGTTGACGCGGTCACTCTCGACCGGCGTCATCAGCGGATTGGACCGTTCCGTCCAGGTGCCCAACCAGGGCCGCTCCCTGACCGGCCTCATCCAATTCGATGCGGCGGTGAACCCGGGGTCGTCAGGAGGGCCACTAGTCAACAGGAGCGGTGAGGTCGTCGGGATCGTCACCGGGCTCGTCAATCCGACCGGACAGCCGTCTTTCAGCGGGGTCGGTTTTGCGGTGACCATCGATACAGCGGCCGGCGCGCTCGGCGTGCCGCCGGACTAGAGGAGTGAAGGACTGATGGCAGAGACACAAGCAGCGGTGCCTCCGGACACCGGACGGCTTCTTTTCGAGATCAAGAAGGTCATCGTCGGGCAAGATCACCTGCTCGAGCGCCTTCTGGTCGGTCTCCTCGCACGAGGGCATCTGCTGGTCGAGGGCGTTCCCGGCCTCGCCAAGACCCTTTCCGTGAAGACCGTCGCGCAGGCGATCACGGGCGACTTCAAGCGCATCCAGTTCACACCCGACCTCGTGCCCGCTGACCTCGTTGGTACGCGCATTTACAACCAGCGCGCCGGCGACTTCCAGACCTCTCTCGGCCCCGTTTTCACGAATCTCCTTCTCGCCGACGAGATCAACCGCGCTCCGGCGAAAGTTCAGAGCGCGCTCCTCGAAGTCATGCAGGAGCGGCAGGTCACGATAGGCCGCGAGACGCACAAGGTCCCGGATCCATTCCTCGTCATGGCCACGCAGAACCCGATCGAAACCGAGGGGACCTACGCGTTACCCGAGGCCCAGGTCGACCGATTCATGCTGAAGGTCCTCGTCGGCTACCCGAACGAGATGGACGAGTTTGTCGTGGTCGAACGAGTGACCGGCCACATGTCGCCGGTCGTACCCGTGATGACGACCGAGCGTCTGCTGCAGTTGCAACATGAGGTCGACGATGTCTTCGTCGATCCGACGCTCATGGAGTACGTGGTCCGGCTCGCGTCCGCCACGCGCCACCCGGCGGAGTACGGCATCGGTGATGTGGCGAAGTACATCAGCTACGGGGCGAGCCCGCGCGCGTCCATCAACCTCGTCCTGGCCGGTCGGGCGCTCGCGTACCTCCGCGGTCGCCGCTACGTCACCGGGCAGGACATCCAGGATCTGGCCCTCGACGTCATACGGCACCGCATCGTCCTCTCGTTCGAAGCCCTCTCCGAGGACGTCACCGCGGACGACGTCGTGAAGCGCGTACTCGCGCGCATTCCCGTACCGACCGAACCGCTCCAGGGACATGTCGCCCTCCGCGCCTGAGCGCCGCCTCCAGCGGCTCGAGTGGACCGTCATGCGCCGGCTCGACGGTCTTCTTCAGGGTGACTACCGCACGATCTTCAAGGGCGAGGGCTTGGACCTCGCCGACATCCGCGAGTACACGTTTGGCGACGACGTTCGGCACATCGACTGGAACGTGACCGCGCGGCTCGACATGCCATACGTGCGCGAGTACCACGAGGACCGGGAGATCAACGCGCACTTCCTGCTCGATCTCTCGCCGTCCGTCGACTTCGGGACCGTCGACCGGAGGAAACGAGATCTCCTCATCGACTTCACCACGCTGCTCGCACGTCTCCTCACGCGCCACGGGAACCGCGTGGGTGCGACGCTCTACGGATCCCGGGTCGAGCGGTCGATCCCGGCGCGCGGCGGCCGTATCCAGGTGCTTCGCATCCTGAACGAGCTCGAGAAGCGTCCCCGGCTTCAAAGCGCGCCGCTCACGTCGCTCAGCGACCTTCTCGACGCGGGCATGCGTGGCCTCAAGCGCCGATCGCTCGTCTTCGTGGTCTCCGACTTTTTCAGCGCGGCCGGTTGGGAAGTAGGCCTCGAGCGCATCGCGCGGCGCCACGAGACCCTGGCCATTCGCCTGGCCGACCCGCGCGAGGACGAGCTGCCGGATATCGGGACCGTGATCCTCACGGACAGTGAGACCGGCGAGCAGTTGCGCGTGAACACCGGCGATCCGCGTTTCCGCGAGCGCTTCGCGGCAGCCGCGCGGCGCCGGGAGGACCTGCTCGACGCGACTTTTTCGCGCGCCGGCGTTGACGCGCTGGTGCTGCGCACGGACGAAGACTTGGTCCGCGCTATCGTCAGGTTCGCGTACGGGCGTAAGCGTCGCGCTGGTCGGCGCGCCGCGATGGGAGCATCGGCATGAGCTTCATCTGGCCCTCGGCACTGTTGCTGCTCGTTGTCGTCGCCGGACTCGCCGTGCTCTACGTGTTGGCACAGCGTCGCCGGAACCGCTACGCGCTCCGCTACGCGAACCTCTCGCTCGTTCGTGAAGCCATCGGCAAGGGACCAGGATGGCGGCGGCACGTTCCGCCAACGCTCTTCATCTTCGCCCTTGCGTTCATGGCCATCGCGGTCGCGCGCCCTCAGGCGGTGGTCGCGGTTCCGAGCCAGGAAGGCACGGTCATCCTCGCGATCGACGTCTCCGGATCGATGCTCGCCGAAGACATGAAGCCGAACCGCATGGAAGCAGCAAAGGCCGCGGCGCGCGCGTTCGTCGACAAGCAGAGCGAAAGCGTCAAGATCGGCGTCGTCTCCTTCTCCGGAGATGCCTCGATAGTGCAATCGCCGACGACCGACAAGACGCTGGTCATCGCCGCGATAAACCGTCTCCGTCCGCAGCGCGCGACCGCGATCGGGCGCGCGATTCTCGTTTCGCTTGACGCGATCGCGGAATCCCAGGGCAGCGAGGCGGATCTGCCGAGCTCGATCCTGCAGCAGCAGGGACAACCGGGCGCATCTGCGACACCGCGTCCGAGCGCCACGATCGCCCCATACCTGCAGGGTCAGCACTCGTCAGCCTCGATCGTCCTGATGTCCGATGGCCAGAACAACCAGTTCCCGCCGCCTCTGGATGTCGTCGATCAGGCGGTGAGTCGCGGCGTGCGCATCTACACGATCGGCGTCGGCAGCGCGCAGGGCGCGATCGTCCGGCTGCAGGGACGCGCCGTGCGGACCGCGCTCGACGAGGCCACCCTGAAGAAGATCGCCGACGTAACCGAAGGTGAGTACTTCAACGCGAGCACGGAGTCCGACCTTCGCACCGTCTACGAGAACCTCACCACTCAGCTCGTCGTCCGAAATGAGAAGACCGAGCTCACCGCGTACGCCACCCTCGCCGCCGCGATCCTGGCCGTGTTCGCCGGTGCGTTCTCGTTGTTCTGGTTCAACCGCCTCCCGTAAGTCGTTCCCGCGCTATCGCCGCCTGTTGCGCGCTGCGGGTCCTGTCCCGCTCCGCGGTCAGGGGCCCCCGCCCCTGGGGTCGGGGTCGTGCGGCTCGCCTACCGGTCCGCTTCGCCCCCGCTGCCACCGCCCCGATGTGACGCGGCCGGTGAGCGGCTCGCGCACAACCCGCTCCCCCGTGCCACCCGCAGCGCGTCGTGCGTCAGTCGTCCTCGCGGCTCTCCCTATTTCGGGTTCGGGGTTGACGGAGAGCATCCTTCCCCGAACCGAACTCATCTTTTATCTGCGTCGGGGCGGGTGTCGGGGCGGCCGCTGGTTTTGGTGTGGCGACCGGCAGTCTGACGCTGGGGGTTGGCGTTTTCGGCTTCGCGCCCGCGGTCACCACGGAGAGCGGTGGGAGGGTCGTGACCGGCGGGACGAACGCAGTCGTGGGCGAGGGCGCCACGGTGGCCCGAGGGGTCGATGTGGGCGTCGGCGCCTTTGGCGCCGACGCGTTACCGCTTGAGGTCGAAGGCGCTGGCTGGGCAGCCACCGGCGCGGACTTGCCGGAAGGAGGAACGGGTTGTGGAGGATTCGCAGTCCTCGAGGATCCGGCCGGGACAGCGACCTCAGCGCCGGCCGCGGTCGTGTCGACCGTGCCGGAGATCGTCACGAGCGTCGTCTCGCCGCTCGGCGAGACGGTGACGTAGGAGTCCGACCCCGCCCGGATCACCGACGCCATGCCGGCGGTCCGAACTTCGTAGCGCCCGCCCAGGGTGACCGCTCTTGTGACCGCGTACCAGACGCGACCGAGCGTCTGCTGCATTCGGACCGCGTAGTCGCCCGCAGTCGTTTGTACAAACTCGATCGTCAACGCGCTGCTCGGGTCCAGGAGGGCGGTCGAACCATCCGGGTACGTCACGAGCGCGCGTCCTGTCTCGTCGGTCGCCACCGTGTCTCCGCTCCGAATGATCTGCTCGACCGCGACGTCAGCGGCCTCAGCGCCGGGGTGGGCGAGCGTGACCCGCGTGGAGAGTGCGTCGAGAAGCGCCGCCTGCGCCAGGGCAGGCGCGCTCGTCACGAGGAGAGAGACCACCAACGCCCCACCCATCGCGACGCACGCCAGCGTGCGCGCCACCACACCCATCGCCCCACGAGCCTGCCCTCGCTCGGGTGACTGCTCCTCCCCCGATCGGGGGAGGGCGAACGATCGCTACCCCGGGGCTACTCCGCCGAGATCCCGAGAACAGTGGCGCTATTCGCGGTTGTCGCGGTCACGATCTCACGTCGCGTTTTGCCCACATCGGCGCGTTGCCATAAGTCGCGAACACGAACATCAGCGCGAGGGTCCATTCCGATCTCTTCAAGTGCGATGCGGACCTCTCGGGCGTCGGGCCCGCGGTTCAGCACTCCGATCGCCCACCGTCCGCTGGTCCTAAGGCTCCGCACCCAGACGTCGATGTCACCGTCGCGCCGGACGCGCCGACCCTGCCGGCCGCCCGGATCCTGGGCGACCGCGACGATCTCCGGTGCGGTAAGGATCTCGCGCACCTCGTCGGTCATCGTGCGGAGATCGTTTCCCGCGATGAGCGGCGCGGCGAGGATCGACCACAGCGCGAAGTGCGCGCGGCTCTGGTCTGCCGTCAGGTCGCCGTTGGCGACCTCGAGCATGTCCGGATCGTTCCAGTGGTCCGGTCCCGCGAATGGATGGAGCTCGGCCTGGCGATCGAGGATCGTCAGGATGCTCGACCACTCTGGTTGGATGTCCCAGGCCGTGCGCCAGAGATGACCGATCACGCCCGCCCACTCCCACGGTCGCGAACGTCCCCACTCGCATATCGAAAGCACGATCGGCCGTCGCGTCGCGTGGAGCGCCATCGCCCATTTGGCGTAGAGGGCCCGGGGCCCCATGCCGTCCGTGTGGCACCAGTCGACTTTCACATAGTCGACGCCCCACTCGGCGAAGCGCCGCGCGTCGCGAAATTCGTAACCGAGGCTTGCCGGTAGGTCCTGGCACGTCTTCGTGCCGGCGTCGGTGTAGATCCCAAACTTCAGCCCGAGCTCGTGGATCCGGTCGGCGAGTGCCCTGATCCCGCGCGGGAACTTCGACGGATCGGGGACGAAGTCGCCATTCCGATCGCGCTCCGGCGCCATCCAACCATCGTCGATCACGACGTAGCGGTATCCGGCATCGCGCATCCCCGAGCTCACCATCGCCTCGGCGGTCTCGAGCACGAGTGCCTCGTCGATCTTCACGCCGAACCGATTCCAGCTGTTCCACCCCATCGGCGGTGTGGGCGCGAGTCCGTCGGAGAGACGACCGATCCCCACTACGGCACGACCGCAACGAGGCGGCCGTCGCTATAACCGTTCAGCACGCGGCCGGCGAGGTCCTTCGCCGAGCCGCGTAGCGCGAGCGCGATGACACTGCCGCCGAACCCGCCACCCACCAGGCGCGAGCCGATCGCACCGGCTGCGGCCGCGAGCTCCACCAGCCGATCGAGCTCAGGCGTCGAGACCTCGTAGTCCTCGCGGAGGGAACGGTGCGACGCGCAGAGAAGTTCGCCCAGTGTCGCCTCGTCCTGCGCGCGGAGCGCGGCGACGGCGGAACGAACGCGCGCGTTCTCGGTCACGACGTGGCGAACGCGCCGATCGAGAGGTGGCGGCAGCCGCTCGAGAATCGTGTCCAGCGGCCGCTCCTCGAGCTCGCGGAGCGAGGCCACGCCGAGGTGGCGGCACGCTTCCTCGCACTCCTCGCGTCTTCTGTTGTACCCGCCGGTCGCGTGCTCGTGTCGCGTCCCGGAGTCGATGACGGCGAGCTCGATGGTCGGCGCAAGCGGGATCGATTGCATGGCGTGGTCACGCATGTCGATGAGCAAAGCTTCGCTTCGGCGGCCGTACACGGATGCGAGCTGATCCAGCAGGCCCGCGCGCGACCCGGCGAAGTTCGTCTCGGCCGCGTGCGCGATGCGGACGCTCGTCGCATCGTCGAGGGCGAGATCGAACAGCTCGGAGACCGAGCGCAGCAAGGCGATCGCGAAGGCCGCGCTCGAGCCGAGTCCAGCACCCAGAGGGAGGTCGGAGCTGATCTCCGCATCGAATCCACCGATCGGCAAGCCTTCGCGCGCCAGCATCGCGGTGACACCTCGCGCGCGGTCCACCCAGGTTCCGTCCCTGTGCTCGTCGCCGAGGTTGTAGGACGCCTCGCGCGGCGCGATGGGCGCGTCGGTGGTCAGCCGAACCGTAGCGTCGTCGCTTCCGCGCGTCTCGACTGTCACACCGAGCCGCAGCGCGACCGGCAGCACCAGCCCGTCGTTGTAGTCGGTGTGCTCGCCGATGAGATTGATCCGTCCCGGAGCGTGGGCGCTCGCTCGACGCATTCGCGCCGACGATACGCGGGCGCGGGGCCGGCCCCACGTTTCGCGCACACTAGTGGCATGCAGTTCGACGAGGCGCTCGAGGTGCAGCGCGCGATGGCCATCTACGCGCACCCCGACGACGCCGAGTTCGGCATGGCCGGGACCGTCGCGAAGTGGGTCAAGGCCGGCGTCGAGTTTACGTATTGCATGGTCACGAACGGCGCGTCGGGCTCGCAGGATCCGGACATGACGCGCGAGCGTCTCCGCGACATCCGTGCCGCGGAGCAGAGCGAAGCCGCCAAGATCCTCGGGGTCCGGAACGTCGTGTTCCTCGAATTCGAGGACGGTTACCTCGAGCCGACGATCGACGTGCGCCGCGCTGTGGCGCGGCAGATCCGCATCCACCGTCCCGACGTGATCTTCACGATGGATCCGACGATGCGCTACGGAGGCGGCTACGTGAACCACCCCGACCACATCGCGGCGGCCGAGGTCGTCCTTCGGTCGATCAACCCCGACGCATCGACCCGGCAGATGCTGCCGGAGCTCTGGCAGAAGGAGCGCCTCGAGCCGCACAAGCCGAAGGCACTGTTCCTCATGGCCTTTGGGAACCCTGACACGATCGTCGACGTAAGCGCTGTCGTCGACGTGAAGATCAAGGCTCTCCTCGCGCACCGGTCGCAGATCGACGCCGACAGCGTGGACTTCATCAAGGGATGGATGAAGGAGGCCGGGAAGAAGAAGCGCTACGCCTATGCCGAGGGATTCAAGGTCCTGCGGTTCGAGGAAGAGGGCGCGCGGCGCCGCGACACTAGGCGCGAAGAGCGGAAAGCACCTCGAGCGCATGGCCGTCGGGCTTCACGAAGTACCACGACTTCTCGACCCGCCCGTCGGGTCCGATAAGGAAGGTCGAGCGAATCACGCCTTCGCCGCGTCCGGGCCGCTCGCCCCACGCGCCATAGGACTGGTGCGCCTTGCGGTCCCGGTCACTCAGCAAGCGCACGCGAAGGCCGTACTTCTTGCGGAACGCCTGATGCGCGGCGGCGTCATCCTGCGAGACCCCGAGCACGGGGACTCCGAGCATCTCGAACTGCCGGAAGTTGTCCGTGAACTGGCACGCCTCGGTGGTGCAGCCAGGGGTGTCGTCCTTCGGATAGAAGTAGACGACGTATCGGGAGCCTTTGAGGTCCTTGGTGGAGACGACTTTGCCTTCCTCGTCGGGCAGCGCGAACGCCGGCGCCTGGTCGCCGGGCTTGAGCTCCATCACGGAAAGGGTAACCACTAGCGCGTGTAGTCGGAGCGGAAGACCTCGAAGCGAGCGTAGAAGGCGTCGGTCGTCTCGCCGAAGGCGGACGCGAATGCCTCGTGCCACTCCTGACCATCGCCGACGCGGGCGCACCAGTCGCGGATCGTCCCGAGGCCTTTCGGAGCGAGAAGCCGGTCCACCGCGAGATAGCTCACCGCGAACGGATTCGCATTCCCGGGAAAGCTCGATTCGAGCGACCGCAGCGTTACGTGGTTCGACGCCGTGGTGAGCTGCCGCCTGGTGAAGGTGTCGAGGTTCCCTGCCGGGATCAGACCGTCCGCGATGAGGGACCGGTACGCGAACGACTCGGCCATACCCTCGGCGATCCACCGCACGCCGACCATGCATGTGTCGCCGCCGATCGCGTACTGCCAGAGATGGACGTACTCGTGCGCGGCGAGTTCGGTGCGTTCGGTGTCGGCCGTCCAGGTGTCCGGCGCGGCCGCGGGCGGCGTTGCCCAGGCCGCGTTGGAAGTGACGATCTTGAAGCTGTCACCGGCCGTCAAACAGCAGTACGGCTGCGTCGGGTCGCTGACCATCACCTGAACGGTCGCGGGCGTGCGTCGCGTGCCGCCGGCGAACGCCTCGAGATACCCGCTCGCGTGCTGCACACCCTGATGCACCAGCGCAATGTCCTTGGCGTTCACGCCAGCATCGATCCGGAACGCGACGCCCGCAGGATCCGGTGGCGTCGGCGTCGGCGTCGTGCCATCGGGATTGAGTACGAGCACCTGCCAGAAGACGCCGATGTCCTCGAGCCACGCCGCGCCCTCGATGAGCGGCCGGACGTACAGGCGGTACGTGCCGGGAAGCGGCGGCGCCTGCAGGTTGAACTGGAACCACGCGATCTGGCCTGGCCCGACGTACGGCGCGGGCTGCTGAGCGATGCGATTGAAACGCGGCCATCCGCTCGGTGGCGAACCGAGCTGGCCGTCGCCACCGAGGATGCTCGGTTGATCCTGGCCTGGCTCGCTGTTCCACGTACCGAGGTAGGCCGCCTCGCCCATCCGTCCCGCGACCCATCCGAGCGATCCCGAGTTGTAATAGGCGAGGGTCGCTCGCGCTGTGCCTCCGGGACAGAGCCGCATGTAGCCGCTCTGTCCGTACCAGGCCGCGTGAAAGCCCGGCAGCTTGGCCGGGGTGGCACTGGGCGGAGCGATGCCCGGACCGATATCGGACACGCACGCCGCTGCTCTGGCCTTCGGCCCAGCGGGCATGAGCATTGCGGCGGCCAGCACGAGTGAGATGAGGAAGCGCATCGTTAGAGCAACCTACCCCGAGGGAGGTCGTTACGGGCATGAAGGTGAAAGAGCTTGGGCACATCGTTCTCTATGTGGGTGACCTCGCGCGATCCCGTCGCTTCTATGGCGAGACGCTCGGTTGGCGAGAGATCACGCCCGAAGAAGGCGTCGGTTTCCCCGCGGCGGCGTTCTCCTCGGGCCGGACGCATCACGAGCTGCTACTGATCGAGGTACGCGGCGCACCGCCGCTGCCGCGAGGCAGGCGGCTGGGGCTCTACCACTTCGGCTTGAAGATCGGCGAGACGGACGATGAGCTTCGCGAGGCACGCGACGAGCTTGCCGCTGCGGGTGTGCGAATCGTCGGCGCGACCGACCACGGTGTGACGCACAGCCTGTACATCGAGGATCCCGACGGCAACGAGATCGAGCTCTACATCGATGTCCAGCCCGCGCGGTGGAAGGAAGATCCCGGCGTGATGTTCAGCGACCCGGTCGCACGACCACTTCGGCTCTAGGGTTCGGCCTCTTCCTCATCGGGCCACTCGAATTTCGCGAGCGCCGCTCGGGTGATCCCGCCGGTCTTGAACCAGCGGTGCCCGTCGGGCTCACCGCCGGGGCAGTACGCCCACCCGCCTTCTTCCGCGACGTTGAAGGGACTGGATGGGTCCACGGGCGGCTTGCGGCGATGCGTCTTGCGCACGCAGATGAATTGGATGAGGGCTCGGTCCATAGTCATCGATCAGCCGCCATTCTGCGCCTGCGTTGCGAACGCGGTAAGCATGTCATCTAGGTTTCTACTGAGCGGGTGACCGGAATCGGACCGGTGATCAGACGTTGGGAACGTCTTTTGTTACCACTACAACACACCCGCGTACCCCCATTCTATGTGCTCAGGCGATCAGTTTCGCCCAACCGAACTGTTTGGCCGTGCGCCGCTGATGGCAATTTGAACACCGAACTTCGCACTTCGCGATCTCGCCGAAAAGCTCGTCGCGTTGGCCCCGTGCACGCAGAAACGCAATGGTCCCAAGTTTGTCTACTCCGTCTCGGTGATCGAAGTCCAGCACGAGCGGGTCGCTCTCGCCGCAATCGACGCAGGGATGCAGGCGTAGGTATTCTTCGACCTCGCGATCCAGATGCTGACGGCTGCAGCGCATACGCCCCCAGTCAGCCGTCGCGTACCTCAGCTTGTTTTGTCTGTAGTGCTCTCGCGAGTATTCGCGCACGCACGACCGACAGCGAGCCCTACGCAGCCCTCGGGCGCGGTCGCGATAGGAAAACTCTTCGAGAGGCTTTGCCTTCCCGCAGCCAGTGCAGAGTCGCACCCCCGACTTCCTCGGGAAGATTTCCGCCTCGATCAGCGTCGCGCGCACGCTAGTCCTCGCGCCGTCCAGCCGTCGCCAACCAAGTTGTAACGCGGTGCGTCTCCGGTGACAGTTCGCGCAACGCACGTCGCATTTGGCGATTTCTGTCTGGACGATTGACCAGGCCGTCTGGACCACGAGAAGTGCGACTTCCTTGCGCTTCGTTGCCCGATCGCGATGGTCGAACTGGAGGGTGACGATGTCGGTCTCCCCGCAATCCACGCACGGGTGTGATCGCAAGTAGTCCTGGAGAAGACGCCGATTCTGCTTTCGGCGTTCGCGGACACGGTTGGCCTCGCGAGCGATGTACTCGGGACGGTTTCGTAGGTAGTGAGTTCTGCGATATGTGGCGTGACACTCGCGGCATTGGGATTGCCGAGTACCCAGCGCTCTGTTTCGGAACGCGAAGTCATCGATTGGTTTGGTGAGGCCGCACCAGATGCAGCGTCGAACCGCAGGCGCAGAGGGTTGCGAATGGAACCGCGAGCAAGAAGGACCTCTGAGGTCGGGGTCGGCCCTTCGCTCCGCCTGACGAGCCTCTAGAACGCTTGTTCTATCACGTCCGCGGCAAACGATCAAGCCCCGCACGCGAATAATCGAGCACGATGGCCTGGAAGAAATCACCGCCCGAGCTCATCGCCGCGTTCGAGAAGGCGAAGCCCGCGGATCCGTCGATCACGTCACGGCCGATGTTCGGTTACCCCGCGCTCTTTCTCAAGGGCAATATGTTCGCGGGCACGTACCAGGACAAGATCGTCGTGCGTTTCGGTGACGATCGCACGATCGCGGGAGCGAACACCGCGAAGGCGTTCGAGCCGATGCCGGGGCGCGCGATGAAGGAATACGTCGTGGTCCCAGACGCGGTGATCAAGAGCCCGGCGAAGCTTCGCGCGTGGATCGATCACGCGCACGCGTATGCGAGGACGCTGCCGGCGAAGAAGCCGCGCTAGCGACCGGGCGCATCCGGATCGCGCCCGCCAGCAACAGCGTCGTCGCCGCGGTAACGAGCCACGCGGTCGCTTCGTCCGGACGCGCCCGCAGCGCGTAGGCGTAGAGAGTCCAGGGAAGCAGGGACGAGCACAGGATCAGACCCGTCAAAAGCGCTGTGCTAGCCGGCGCTGGCTGCGCGAACGCCACCGCCAGGACGATCGCCCACGGCAGGGCGAGCAACAGCTGATCGTGACTTCCCGCGTACGGGGTCACGAGGAGCGAGCCACACACCGCGAGGCCCACCCGATCGACCCCCGACAGCGGCACGCGGCGCAGCGTCCAAGCCGCAGCTACGGCGACGACCACAACGAAGAGCGCGCCGAGTCTGGCATCGCCGAACGTGTCGGCGGAGAGGCTCCACGCCGTGGCTTGCCGAGGCAGCATCTCGCGACGCGTTCCGAGGAGCTCCGTCACCCAAGAGCCGAGCCAGCCTGGTTCGGCGACGAACGCGATCAGCAGAAGCGTCACCGACGTTGCCCCCGCGAGCACGATGGGGACGAAACGTCGTTCGCGGATCGCTCGAATACCGGCCTCGACGAACACCAGGAAAACGACGTGCGGCTTCAGCACCAGCGCTCCGAGGGCGACTCCGCCGAGCCGCTCCTTGACTCCGCCCGCCGCGACACTCACGACTCCTGCCAGCCCAAGGAGCAGCCCGCCGAACTGCAGGTTGATGGTCGTGAGCCAGAGCGGTTGCGAGAAACCCACGATGGTCGCGAAGAGAAAGAGCCCGCTCCGCCGGCCGCCGGCGGCCGACCACACGAGGGCGACCCCGAACGCGGCGCCCACCACAAGCACGGCGGCCCATACCGCTGCGGCGACCGACTCGGGAATCGCGGCCAGAGGGAGGAACACGATCGCGGTCGACAACGGGTAGCCGAAACCGCCCGGGCACGGCGCCGGCCGGACCGTGCCCGTGGCGTCGGCGAACGGCCCACCGATCGCGCCCGCCCAGCGGACCGGGTCGTACGGGTCGGTCCCTTCGAGGACGAGCCGTCCCGCGGTCCAGAAGCAGTGAAAGTCCGTCAGCTCCGGCAGCGTTGCCGCGCGTCCGGCGGCAACGAAAATAGCGAGGAGCACGACGACGATTGGCAGCGCGCGCGGCACGGCGATCGACAGCGACGCGAGAGTAGCTGTCCGCGCTAGCGGACCGGCAATCGCCTTGCCGCGAGCGATAGGGAAGGCTGCGCCTCAGGCTCGGGCTTCTCGGTTGCCCCGATGACGATGGCGAGCGCGAGCGCGAGGATCGCGCCGGTGATCGCGGAGAGGAGCAGCACCCCGCTCGTCGGGCGGTCCGGCGCGTTGGCGAGCATCGAGAGCGTCACCGCGAGCATGTAGAGGATCAGCGCGCCACCGGCGACCCCGGCTCCGGCGGCCATCACGTACAGCGCGAACCAGCGCTTCGGCCGCCGCAGGAGCGTGTCGAAGAACGTCCGGAGCAGACGCGTGACCGTCCACACGGTCAACCCGGCAATCGTCCAGGCGAGAACCGTAGCGATCCAGGTCTCGAGTGTGGCGGTCGCGAGCCGGGACACGAGACCTGCCATCTGCGACCAGAGCACGGACGGGTCGAGCTGCGTGCCGAGCGCGCCGAATCGGTCACTTGGATTCTGGAACAGTAGGAGGAGCGCCGACTTCACTTCCGCGGCTCGCACGGGGTTGAAGAGCGATTCCTGCCGCAGCGAGAGGCCCGTCTGTGCATATGCGCCGAGCGACTGAACGCCCATCGCCACCGCGACGACCATCGTCAACGCGGCGCTCGCGGCGACCGTCAGAACTCCGGTGAGCCCGAAGACCGCCGCGCTTGTCAGGATCATGGCGGGGGCGAGGCCGAGCGGAGTGAGGACCGGGGTCGCCATGGCCACGGCGATCTGCTCGGTCGGCGCGCTGCGCGCCCAGAGGAATACCCCGAGGATCGCGAGTAGCAACGCCAGGCCCGGTACGAAGATGAATGTGATGGCGGTCACCATGACCCACGCGATCGCGATCGCTATCCCGAGCTGGCCGGCGAACGACACGATCGCGACAAGCCCCGAGGCGAGGAGCGCACCGACGACCTCGAAACCGGCGAGCAGCGCCATCGCGAAGACGGGAAGGGCGGCGCACAAGGAGAAGAACGCCCCGCGGAGCGGCTGTCCATAGGTCGACAGGAGCGCGACGACCGGGCTTTGCTCGGTCTTCGGAACGAAGTCCTCGAGCGGGTCCGCCATCACCCGTGTCGTGGCGAGCTCTTGGTCGACGTTCTCGAGGCGCTGCAGCGCGGTCGCGAAGTCGCTCGCCTTCTGGTAGCGCAGGTTCGGCTGCTTCGCGAGTGCCTTCAGCGCCACCGAGTCGAGCTCCCGCGGAAGCGACGGCCGGAGATGGCTTGGCGGCACGGGCTGCCGCACCACGTGATCGCGGAGCAGCACCGCCGCGTTCGTGCTCGTGAACGGAGGCTTTCCGACAAGGCCCTCGTACAGGATCAGGCCGAGTCCGTAGACGTCCGACTGGACCGACGCGCTCTTTCCCTCCACGCGCTCGGGGGCGACATACATCGCGGTCGCGTAGAGCTGTGGGGTATCCGCGTCCTCCTGCGGCGCGCGGGCGATGCCGAAGTCGCAGATCTTCGCTGCGTCATTCGCGTCGAAGAGGATGTTGGACGGCTTGAGATCGGCGTGGACGATGCCTTTCGAGTGCGCGAAGGCGAGGCCGTTGGCGACCTCGATCGCGATGCGCACCGCGTCGCCGGTCTTGAGTGGCCCGGCCTGTTCGATCCGCTGCTTCATCGAGCCGCCCGGGAGGTACTCCATGACGATGAACGGAGAATCATCGACCTCGCCGACGTCGTAGACGGCGACGATGTTGGGGTGCGAAAGCTGCGCCAGGGCCCGCGCTTCCTTCACGAACATCCGGCGGAGATTGCCGTCGGCCGCGGCCGCGGGGTCGAGCACCTTCAACGCGACGTCGCGATTCAGGGCCTGGTCGCGGGCGAGGTAGACCTGAGAAGAGCCGCCCACACCGAGCGGCTCTTCGATCTTGTATCGACCCTGTAGGACCCGCTCCATTCCCAACTCCGTTGCTCTCGCTGGCGGGCCGACTATAACGCCGGCACTTCGCGTTACGACATGTGTGAGCGGGTTCGACATGATTCCGCCTCCGCCCCCGACTCCCAGCCACTACCTCCAACGAAAACCGCAAAGACGCGTTCTGACCCGCCACCGAACGGATACCGGAAATGAAGACGCCGGGCACGATCGCCCGGCGTCGTCTGCATCCGACCTGAGCGCTATGGCTTCGTCGTAGTCCCGTTGCCCGTCGTCGCCTTCGCCGGGTACTTGCGATCGACGAAGGTCGCGATCTCCGTCGCCACTTTGGTCTTGAGGGTCGCCGCTTGATCCGCGGTGACTTTGTTGTCCGCGACGGCCTTGTCGATCCGCGTGTTCGCGGACAGGGTGAGTGCGGCGACGAGGCCATCACGGCCCTTGCCCTTTTCGTTCGCGATGTCGCCGAGGCTCTTTCCACTCCGCATCGCGGTCACAAGGTCCTGCATGGTCACGCCGCCGAGGTAGTCGCGCGCCGTCTGCAGCATGTCACCGAGGAATGCCTTCACATTCGAACCCGCCGCCGCACGGGGTGCGACCGCGGGCCTTGTGGGCCAGGTGCGATCGACGAATGTGCTGATTTCTGCCGCGAGCCCATCCCGCAGCTTCTTCGCTTGGTCGTCGGTGATCTTCTTTTCCGACAGGGCCTTCGTGATGTCCTCGTTGGCGGCGGTCGAGAGGGCCGCGACCAGACCCACCTTGTTCTTGTTCGGAGTGCTATCGGCGACCTTGCCGAGGGTCGTTCCGGGCAGCTTCGTGACGAGGTCTTTCTGCGTCAGCCCGAGATACTTCGCTGATTCGCCGAGGAGGTCGCGGACGACCTTCGGAGTGCGCACGTGCTTCGTTGATGCGTCCTTCGCCGCGGCGAGGATCGCCTCTTCCTGCTGCTGGGTGATGACGCCCTTGCTCACGAGACCGTCGAGGAGCTGCTTGAGCTTGTCGCCAGTCTTGTCCTCACCCATGACGGCCGCAGCGGCCGGTGCGACGACGGAGACCACCGTCGAAGAGGCATCCGAACCGAACGCACCCAGGGCTGCCGCTCCGAAAAGGCCAACGCTCCCAACGCCCAGCGCGCCCGCCAACATGAGCTTCTGCCGCAGTGACTTCATCTTTCGCCCGCCTTCCTGGTAACGCTCGATCTAGCTACCACCTGTCTAACGCATCGGTTTCCCAAAGCGTGGCATCCAGGTGGCGTCAGCGCCGGGTCCTTACACGCCGCTAACATCCTTGTTCTCACGTGCGGATTTCGTTCGCGGCCGCCGAGGTCGCTCCCTACGCCAAGGTCGGCGGCCTCGCCGATGTCGCGGGCTCCCTGCCGCAGGCGCTCGCCTCCTTCGGCCACGACGTCACCGTGTACATGCCGTATCACCGCTCGATCGACGGACAAAAGTTCGGGATCCCGACATCCGGCGCGCGCACGCACTCGATCCCGTACGGCGCCGCTCGCGCTCGCATCGAGTACCCCGAGATCGTCCGCGATGGAGTGCGGACCGTATTCGTCCGTAACTTTCGCATCGCGCGCGACAAGGTCTACGGCTATGACGATGATGCGAAGCGCTACGCCCTCTTCTGCCGTGCGGTGCTCGAGGATCTCGTCGAGACTCCGCCGGACATCGTGCACGCGCATGACTGGCATGCCGCGCTTCTCGTTCCGCTCGCGGCGCGGGCGCGCCAGCTCCGGAGGTCGGCGACGGTCTTCACAATCCACAACCTCGCCTACCAGGGACGAACCAGCGCCGACGTGCTCAAGCTCGTCGGCCTTCCGCGCGCCCGTCTACCGATCGAAGACAAGGGCGAAGCGAATCTGATGGCGCGCGCCATAAAGGCGGCGGACATCGTCTCGACCGTCAGCGAGCGGTACGCCGAGGAGATCCTCACCCCTCTGTTCGGGGAGCGCCTCGAGGGCCTCCTGCGTGAGCGCCGCGCGGATCTCTGGGGCATCACGAACGGCATCGACACGAAGTTCTTCGACCCGGCGCACGATCCCTACATCCCGGCCCACTACGACGCTGACGACCAGAGCGGCAAGGCGATCGATAAAGCCGCGCTGCAAAAGGAAACGGGGCTGACGGTCGGCGCCGCCGCCCCGGTCTTCGGCGTCGTCGGCCGCCTCGTCGAGCAGAAGGGCGTCGATCTTCTCACCGCGGTCGCGCCGTGGCTCCTCGAACAAGGTGGGCAGCTCGTCGTCCTCGGAACCGGCGACCCCGTCTACGAGCAGAAGTGGCGCGACCTCGCCGCCAAGAACAAGGGTCGCCTCGCGCTCACGCTCGGTTTCGACGCGGCGCTGGCTCAGCGGATCTACGCCGGGTCCGATTTGTTCCTGATGCCCTCGCGGTTCGAGCCGTGCGGCCTCGGCCAACTCATATCGCTTCGCTACGGGACGATCCCCGTGGTCCGCGCGGTCGGCGGTCTCGCGACCACCGTCCGCGACGTCGACGCCGATCCGCGGGGAAACGGCTTCTCGTTCGTCAAGTACGAGCCAGCGGCATTCTCCGACGCGATCGCCCGGGCGCTGCACCGGTACAAAGCGGACGGAGAGCCATGGCGGCAGCTGCGGACGCGGGCGATGCGCGAAGATCACTCCTGGACGGCGTCGGCGAAGAAGTACGTCGAGATGTACACCGCCGCCACGAAGAAGGCGCGGCGGGCGGCATGAAGACGGACACGCGGCCATCGATCGCGGAGCTCGAGGAGCGCATCGCCGCGCTGCCGCCGGACGAGCGCGCCGCGGCCGAGCGCATCTTCGCCGTGTCGACGACCGCCAGCCACCTCGTCCCGCCGCCAGAGATGCACGACTGGATCACCAAGCAGTTCGGGTCGGTGGACTCGGTCACGACCCAGCAGATCGTCCGCGTCACGAATCGTGTGCTGCTCGACGGCGCGCTGTTCAACGATCTTCGCGCGCGCCGCCCCATCGAGGTCAAAGGTGCGGATGAGGTGCGCGAAACAATCGAGCGCTCGCGCGGGGATCCCTTCTGCCATCCCGACACCGGCACACCCGCCGACACCTTTGGGCGAATCAGGGGCGACCACGGGATCACCGCGTCGAATATCGCCAAATACGACGCGTATCACGGTGTCCTCATCTTCGACGAGCACGATCCACTCGCCCCGATGGACGCGAAAGTCATCCGCGATCGCCTGCTAACGGCACGCCGCTGGGCGCTCGCGGCAAACGAAGAAGATCCGAGCGCGAAGTACTACTTCCTCATCTGGAACTGCCTCTGGCGCGCCGGCGGATCGATCGTCCATGGCCACATGCAGATGACGGTCACGCGCGGCATGCATTACCCGCGCGTCGAAATGCTCCGCAGGCGTTCGCTGTCCTACGACGAACAGCAGGGACGCGACTACTTCGACGACCTCTGGCTCGTCCACGAGGCGCTCGGGCTTGGGCTGTGGCACGAGGGATCGCGAGTGTTCGCCTCTCTCACGCCAATTAAGGAGAGCGAGGTAATCATTCTGGGTCGTCCGGGGGAGGACGAAAGTGCGCTCGCGGGCGCGATCGCGCATGTCATCGGGAAATATCGCGAGCAGGGCGTCTGCGCGTACAACCTCGCGCTGCTGCTTCCACCACTGTCTGCGGACGGCAACGACTGGCGCCGCTTTCCGCCACACGCACGCCTGGTCGACCGCGGCGACCCCGCGAACAAGACGAGCGACATCGGTGGGATGGAGCTGTACGCAGCCAGCGTGGTCGCCGCCGACCCCTTCCGGGTAGCCGACTTGCTACGCGGCTAGACGGCGATTCGACTCCGCCGCGCTATTGACGCTCGCTTCTTCCCTTGCATAGTGTGCGGCAAAGTGGCCGAACACTCATTCGTTTCTCGGCGAGACAACACCTTCCGCGAGTACCC
>Ga0209806_1000348_pt1 | contig 31135 bp, 20 predicted proteins | sample GraSoiAngelo_152_FD_186166 | JGI IMG/M metagenome (GOLD analysis project Ga0209806, IMG submission 186166) | Grasslands soil microbial communities from the Angelo Coastal Reserve, California, USA - 14_1009_12_30cm (SPAdes) (version 2) | ecosystem: Environmental > Terrestrial > Soil > Grasslands ... | reverse complement strand
CGCTCCTGCTCCTGCTCCATCCAGTCCATCGTGGCCGTACCTTCGTGCACCTCACCCAGCTTGTAGGTGCGGCCCGTGTAATAGAGGATACGCTCGGTCGTAGTCGTTTTCCCGGCATCGATGTGGGCCATGATGCCGATATTCCGAATGCGATCGAGTGGCGTCGTACGTGGCATTGCGTTCCTTTATTCAGCAAAAACGCGGGGCGACCAGAACGCCCACGAGTGGGCCGGTCTCGCTCCGCTGTCATCGGCGTAGGGGCGCAGCATGCTGCGCCCATGCTGCTCGATGCAGGATCCCTTGAAGCAGGGTCCCGAAGTTGTCTGTTTAAGGTTCAGTAGGGGCGCAGCACGCTGCGCCCCTACATTCAGCCTACCACCGGTAATGCGCGAAGGCGCGGTTCGCCTCCGCCATCCGGTGCGTGTCTTCCTTCTTCTTTATCGTCTCGCCTTCGCCCTTCGACGCCAGGATCAGCTCGGCGGCGAGGCGCTCGGCCATCGTCTTCTCTTTGCGCGCGCGGCTATACTGGATGATCCAGCGCATTCCCAGTGCCGTGCGCCGCTCGGGGCGCACTTCGACCGGCACTTGATACGTCGCGCCCCCCACGCGCCGCGACTTCACTTCCAGCGCGGGCTTCACGTTCGACAGCGCCTGCTTGAACACGTTCACGCCGGGCTGCCCCGTGCGCTGCTCGATCATGTCCATCGCCTGATAGAAGATCCGCTCCGACAACGACTTCTTGCCGCACACCATCAGGTTGTTCAAGAACTTCGAGACCGTCTGGCTATCGTAACGCGGATCAGCCGGCACCGGGCGCTTGACCGCGGTTTTGCGACGGCTCACTTCCCGGCCTCCTTAGGACGCTTGGCGCCGTACTTGGAGCGCGACTGCTTACGCTCGTTCACGCCCGCGGCGTCCAGGGTGCCGCGGATGATGTGATAGCGGACCCCCGGCAGATCCTTCACGCGGCCGCCGCGAATCATCACAATCGAGTGCTCCTGCAGGTTATGCCCTTCACCGGGGATGTATGCCGTCACTTCGAATCCATTCGTCAGCCGGACCCGGGCCACTTTGCGCAGCGCGGAGTTCGGTTTCTTCGGCGTGGTGGTGTACACGCGCGTGCACACGCCCCGCTTTTGCGGGTTGCCACGCAGGTGCGGCGCCTTTTCTTTCTTCTCCACGTCGCGGCGGCCGTGCCGGACGAGCTGGTTGATGGTCGGCAAATACCCCTCGCAAAAAATGCTCAAAAAGCTGCTCCGGAGCCCGCGAAACTAAACCCATTGTTTGAGTTAGGTCAACCCCCGGCGTTCACATACTTCCCTGCTTGAGCGGTCCCGTCCCGCGCGGTAGGATTGTCGGATCAATGGCCGTTCCTAATCCCCGACGCCTCCTCGTTATCGCCGGGCTCAGCCTGGGATTCGCCGTACCCGCCCCCGCCCTCGCTGCCGCTCAGGGCTCTGGTGTGTTGCGCGGCGTGGTGTTCGACAGCCTGATCCGATCGACACCGCTGGAAGGCGCCGAGATCTGGATTGAGGGCACGAATCTGATGGCGCGGAGCGACGCCGCGGGACGCTTCGAGCTGAACGCGCTCGCGCCCGGACGCTACGTGCTGACCGTTTACCATCCCATGCTCGACTCGGCTGGGTTGTCGGTGCCGCCCGTCGCCGTCGACGTCGTGGCCGGCGACGGCAATACCGTTGCGCTCGCGACGCCGAGTCCCGTGCAAGCGCATCACCTGCTGTGTCCGCAGGATCCGTTGCGGCAAGCGGGAAGTGTGGTCGGCGTGGTTCATAATGCCGCAGACGGAAAGCCGATGCCCGCCGCAACCATCAGCGCGCACTGGACGAGCTACGACATCGGCGGCGGCGCCGGAGTTCGGAGCGCACAACGCACCGTCGAAGCGAAATCCGATGCCTCCGGTCACGTGCTCCTGTGTGGCCTTCCCATCGACGTGGCCCTCGTCATTCGTGGTCAGGCGGAGGGCGGATCCGCGGGAATGGTGATCGTCGATTTGGCGGGGCGGGCGTTCGCGCGCGCCAGTATCGAGCTGGCGGTCGCGCCGATCACCGGGTCCATCAAGGGAGTCGTGCGGAACAGAAACGGCTCGCTGGTGCCGGGGGCAACCATCGTCGTCCTCGGGAGTGATGCGTCGGTGCAGGCCGACGAGTTCGGGCGTTACTCACTCAACAGCGTTACGGTGGGCTCGCGCATTCTGGAGGCCCGGGCGCTTGGGTATCAGACGGGCCGTGCGCAAACCACAGTGCGTCAGAGCGCGGGACAACAGGTCGATATCGTCGTCGGAGACTCGGTGGCGCTGCTCGAGCCGGTCACGGTGGTGGGAACGTACGAGCCCTACCTGGCGCACGTCGGGTTCACCCGGCGGAGTCACACCGCGCAGGGGCACTTTCTCGACACCACCGCGATCGCCAAGAGCGGGGCACTCCGGTTCGAGGAGCTGTTTCGCATGGTTCCGGGCGTGCAATTGCGCCCCAACGGAACGGGAATGCTGGTCGAGCTGCAACGGGGTCAAGGCGAGATCAACAGTGCTTCGATCGGCAACTATTGCCCGCCGATGTATTTCATCGACGGCGTCTACTATCCGCTACCCCCGCTCCAGACGCAGTCGGTCCCGGTCGGACCCAGTGAGATCCTCGGCATCGAAGTCTACTCGAACCTTTTCAGCGCCCCGCCGCAATTCCAGCGGCGCGGGAGCGGTTGCGGCGTAATTCTGATTTGGACAAAGCGTGGGACGCCAAGACAGAAGGGGTCGCAATGAAAAACCGCGTGGTTGTGGGGTCCCTGAACGTCCTCCATATTTGCGCGGCAGCGTGTACCACCGGCAGCGTACATCCAAGAAAGGCAGGCAAGGCATGCGCAGAACGTTAGTGTTCGCACCAGCGCTTTTGGCTTTGTGCCTGATCCCGGCGACGGTCCGCGCCCAGGCGACGGCCCGACAGGTGACGGGCAGAGTCACGCGCACGTTAGGCCAGACGCCCGTCCTCGGCGCCACAGTCGTCGAGATGGGTGGCCGGGGCGTGGCACAATCCGGAGCGGACGGCAACTTCAGCATCAACGTCGGCACCGGTGATGTCCGGCTCCTCGTTCGCGCGATCGGGTTCCAGCGCAAGGAGGTGGCGGTGCCCGCGTCGCAGTCCAGCGTGACCATCGGGCTCGACGAAGATCCCTTCAAGCTCGAAGCCGTGGTCGTCACCGGACAGGCGACGACGATCGAGCGGCGCAACGCCACGACCGCGCCGGTGCAGGTTGGGAACGGGGAGCTCAACAACGCTCCTGCCTCAGCGCTGGAACAGGCCCTGCAGGGGAAAGTGCCTGGCGCCATCATCTCGATGAACAGCGGCGCACCGGGCGGCGGCGGCCAAATCCAGATCCGCGGCATCACGTCGATTCTCGGCGCCGGCCAGCCGCTCTTCGTGGTCGACGGCGTCATCATCTCGAACGATGCCGTGTCCGACGGCGCCAACTCGGTGACGGGCGCGGGCGCGCGCACCACCGCGGCGGGCATCGGCAGCAGTCAGGACGCCCTGGTGAACCGCCTCGCCGATCTGAACATGCAGGAGATTGCGTCGGTCGAAGTGCTGAAGTCCGCCGCCGCGACGGCGATGTATGGCTCGCGCGCGACGAACGGCGTGGTCGTGATTCGGACGAAGCGCGGCGCCGGCACCGGCGGCGCACCGCAGTTCAATCTGACGAGTCGCGTCGGCCGCAGCACCGCGTATCGCCTGCTGGGGACCCGGCAATTCACAAGCAGCCGCCAGGTATGGTCGCTGCCCTACGGCAACGGCAACTCGGCCGAGGATACGGCGGTCATGAAGGCGCTCTATCCGGGCGGGACGATTCCGTTCACGCACGACTATCAGTCCGAGCTCTACAACAGCGGCAAGCCGTCCTATGAATTCACGGGGAGCTTCAACGGTGGCTCGGCAGCAACGCAGTACTTCGTGAATCTGACGGGGAAAAACGAAGAGGGCACGGCGCTGAACACCGGCGCGCGGCTGTACGCGCTGCGGACCAACATCGACCAGTCGCTGGTCGATGGAAAAGTCAAAGTGAACGTCGGGCTCAACGTCACCCGCAACAGCAACAACCGCGGCTTGTCCAACAACGACAACACGTGCACGTCGCCGATTTATTGCTTCGCCTACACACCCGGCGTGATCAATCTGGACTCGACGGACGCAACGGGGACGTTTGTGCGGAATCCGTTCAACGGCGGCGGCAACACGGTCTCCAATCCGTTCGAGACCTTCCGCTTTCTGCGGCTGAACGAGCTCACCTTCCGGCAGATCGGCAACCTCAGCACGACCTGGTCCGCGTTGAATAAGGAACAGCACCAGGTTTCGGTGACGGCCACGGGTGGCTTCGACCGCGCGCAGATCTCCGGTGATCTGTTCTCCCCCTCGTTCCTCCAGTATGAGAACCCGGTGGCGAGCGACGGCTACTCCGGTCGCGCGGTGCGGACGGAAGGCAACGTTTTCAACTACAACCTCGTGCTGAACGGCACCTGGAATTACCAGCCCACGACCGACATCGGGCTCACGACGACCGCCGGGTTCGACTATGAGACCCAGGCGGTCCGCGTCACGCGGACGCGGGCCCGCGGGCTGTTGCCCGGCGTGGAAACGACCAACAGCGGGACGGTTCTGGACGAGTCGGACGTCCTCAACAATTTCAGGGATGACGCGTTCTTCGCCGATGAGCAGTTCGTTGCGCTCAACCAGCGGCTGACGATCCTCGTGGGAATCCGCGCCGACCGCTCTTCCGCCAACGGTGACCGCGACAAGCGGAACGTGTACCCGCACGCTTCGGGCTCCTACCGCTTCACCGACCTCGGCGATGCGATCAACGAAGTCAAGATTCGCGGCGGCTTCGGCAAGACCGGTAACCGGCCGCGGTACGGTGACCGCGACGTCGTGCTGAACGCGGGGAACACGTACGGCGGTACGCCGACCCTGGTTCAGGCCGGCGTGCGAGGCAACGTGGGAATCACGCCGGAGACCTCGAACGAATACGAAGCGGGCACCGATGTGCAGTTCCTCAACCGGCGCCTGCAGTTCGAAGGGACCTTCTACAACAAGAAGATCACGGATTTGCTGCTCCAGCCGGCCACGATTCCGTCCGGCGGCCTGACGAACCTCGTGATCAACGGCGGCCAGCTGAAGACGCAGGGCGTCGAGGCGTCGCTGAACGCAGCCGCGATGCAGCGCCGGGACATGGACCTGAGCTTCCGGGCCACCTTCTCGAAGAACAAGCAGACCATCGAGAATCTTCCGACAAGCGTGCCGCGCTTCCCGGCGCCGGGTTCGTTCGGTGCGGCGTTCGGGCGGAACTTCATCAGCCCGGGCGGACGCACGACCTGGATTTGGGGCAACGTGCCGTTGGACGCAGCCGGGAATATTCTGCCGGTCGGCACGGAGGTCACGAATCCCGGTTTGATCGCCGCACACCGCGACACGATCGCGGGTGATGCGAACCCCGATTTCATCATGGCATTTTCGGGCTCGTTCCGGTGGAAGCGACTGACGCTGTCGGCAAACGTCGACTGGCGGCAGGGTGGCGATGTCGCCGACATGACCCGCACGCTGTGGGACGAGGGTGCCACGTCGCGCGATTACGACGCTCCGATTACGCGGAGCAACTTTGGGGCCGGCTGGGATCTGAACAACATTCCCGCCACGTACATCAACGGCAAAGACACCCTGGCCTACACGGCGGGGTCGTTCCGCTACAATTCATGGGCCGGCGGGAGCGACGTCCGGGCGTACCTCGAAAGCGCGACCAACGTCACGCTGCGCGACGTGGCGCTGAGCTATGAGGCGCCCGAGCAGTGGGTGCGCTACTTCCACGCGCGGTCGCTGCGGATCGCGTTCCAGGCGCGCAACCTGATCAAGCTGACGAACTACTGGAGCTTCGATCCGGAGTTCAACAACTTCGGTGCGACGAACCTGAACCGGTTCATCGATCTGGCGCCGTTCCCGTCGAATCGCCAGTTCTTCCTATCCGTGGACGTGGGGTGGTAAGCCATGCGACCCGACCCTAACGGATCTCAACCCACTGTCCTCGAGAGGACCACTATGCGACGCATTCTTGCGAGCCTCGCGACGGTGGCCGCCGTCACGCTGGCTGGCTGCAAGCTGGATTTGACCAATCCGAACAACCCGACGCTCGGCGGGGCGCTGTCCAACCCGCGCGCGGCGACGAGCCGCATGATCGTCGGGGTACTGTCGACGTATCGCGTCAATCGGACCGATCAGATCCGCGCCTTCGGCAGTTTTGGCCGCGAGACGTATTACATGTTCATCACCGACGGGCGCTTCATCACGGGCCCGTTGAAAGACTGGCGTCAGAACAACTCGTTCGACGCCGGCACGCAGTGGGCGGGGCGGTACGGCAATTACCGCAACGCCTACGCGGCGACCGCGATTGTCAACGCTACGACGGCCCTCACCGACGCCGAGAAGCATGGGGCGTTGGGGGTGTTGAAGACGATCATCGCCCTCGACATGCTGCACGTCATCGAGGCCCGCGGCACGATTGGCGCGGTGGTCGACATGACGGACGACGTCAACGCGGTACTTCCAGTCGTCAGTCAGGACTCGGTGTACTCGTGGATCTCCGCCAAGCTCGATGAGGCCCAGACGGATCTGGCGGCGGCCGGCACCACGTTCTATTTCCCGATCTACAGTGGGTTCGGCGTAGGCGTGGCGAGCACGCCGGCCGGGTTTACGCAGTTCAACCGCGCCATCAAGGCGCGCGTGGCGGCCAAGCGCGGTTCCCTTGGCTGCGCGACGTGCTATGCCGCGGCCTTGACCGCGCTTGGCGGCACGTGGGTATCGACCACCGCCGCTTTCGACTCGACGAATCGCGACAACGGCACTTACACGATCTATTCCACCGCCGCGGGCGACGCGCCGAACACCGTCGCGTTCACGGGGTCGGTGGGCAGTGATGAGTACGTGCACCCGGGGATCGACTCGATTGCGGGCGTCGCAACGGACGATCGCTATCGCCGCAAGATTTCCACCGGGTGCCCGGCGTCGAACCCCAGGTCGGAAGTGGGCGTAAGCTCGTCGCATCGTCCCTGCACGTATGGATCGACCATCACGTCGATTCCGATTATCCGCAACGAGGAGCTCGTGTTGCTGCGGGCGGAGGCGGAGTGGTTCACGGGGAATCAGGCAGGCGCCATTGCCGATTTGGCTGCGGTGCGGGCGCAATCCGGCGCCACCAAGGGAGGCACGGCGGCAGTCGCATTTGCCGCTCCCGCGAACAATGCGGACTTCGTGACCGAGCTGTTGCTCCAGCGGACGCTGTCGCTCTATCAGGAAGGCCATCGTTGGCCGGATTATCGCCGCTTTAACCGGCTGGCCGCCCTGGGCACGTTGCCACAGGACGTGACGGCGGGCTTTACCGTCGCCGTCGCCAGCGTCCTGCCCAACCAGGAATGCGACGCGCGGGCCCGGGTCGGGGCTGCGGCGCCGTTGAGCTGCCCCGGCAACGCGCTGCCGTAATTCGTAGGCTGCCAAACAGCAGCGCCCGGGAGCAATCCCGGGCGCTGTTTTTTTCGGTCCAGCGCTCAAAGCATCGCAGTGACCGGCTCAGGACTACCATGGTCAGTACCTAATGCAACGGTTGCTCGGCGAGGCGTTCGCGCAGCTCGGTCGGGCACGGCGAATTCCGTGGGTTGACCTCCTGCTCGTCGTCGGGCTGGCCGGCTTGCTCTTTACCTTCATCGACATCGGACGGGAGTGGACCGGCGTGCACCGGCCCAGCGTGGCGATCGATTTGTCGCCGGCCGCCCTGCCCCGTTACACCCTGTTCTCTCTGTTCCGCGGTCTGTTCGCGTACGTGATCTCGCTCGGCTTCACCATCGTATACGGCTATTGGGCGGCCAAGGACCGCGTCGCGGGTCGGCTCTTGATTCCCCTCCTCGACATCCTGCAGAGCATCCCGGTGCTGGGCTTCATGCCCGGCCTCATCCTCGCCCTCGTCGCGCTATTTCCTCACAGCAACATCGGTCTCGAGCTCGCCGCGGTCATCATGATCTTCACGGGCCAGGCCTGGAACATGACGTTCAGCTTCATTCACTCGCTCCGGTCCGTTCCGTCCGACCTGCGCGAGGTGGCGACGGTGTATCGCTTCAACTGGTGGCAGCGACTGCGCAACGTCGAGCTGCCATTCGCAACCATGGGACTGGTGTGGAACAGCATGGTGAGCATGGCGGGCGGCTGGTTTTTTCTGATGATCACCGAGGCGTTCCAGCTGGGGCAGCGAGATTTCCGCCTGCCGGGCATCGGCTCCTACATGAGCGTCGCCGTCGAACGGGGTCGCGGCGATGCGATGATTCTCGCGATCGTCGCGATGGCGACGATGATCGTGCTGCTCGACCAATTCCTCTGGCGTCCGGTCGTCGTCTGGTCGCAGAAGTTTCGCGTCGAGGAAGGTGGCGACCAGGTGCTCATGAGGTCGTGGTTTCTCGATTGGCTGCGCAGCTCGCGCCTGGTGCGGGGGATTCGCGACATCGCGCATCGCCTCCGCGCGGCGCCGCCGCGGCCGACCAAGCCACACCTCTCCCCGGCGATCGCGGCCGACGCGGTACGCGGCAGCGTGCGACTGTCGCTCCTGGCGCTCGGCCTGCTGATCGTCGTCCTCGCCTGGGGCGCGTGGAAGCTCGTCCACCTCTTGCAGCGCGTGCCGGCCGTCGCCTGGGGCAGCGCCGCCGCCGCGGGATTTCTCACGCTTGGCCGTGTGCTGCTCTCGACCGCGCTCGGCACCCTGTGGGCCTTGCCGGCGGGGCTCGCGATTGGGCTCTCGAGCCGGCTGTCGCGGGTGCTCCAACCTGTCGTGCAGATCGCCGCATCCTTCCCCGCGCCGATGCTGTTTCCGCTGGTGATCGCCGCACTGCGGTGGGCGGGGATTTCACTCGGCTGGGGTGCCATTCTGCTGATGCTGCTCGGCACGCAGTGGTACATTCTGTTCAACGTCATCGCCGGCGCCATGGCGCTTCCAGCCGACCTCAAAGAAGCCGCCCGTAGTTACCGTTTTACCGGCTGGGCTCGGTTTCGCGCGCTCTATTTCCCCGGAGTGTTTCCATATCTCGTCACGGGATGGGTCACGGCGGCTGGAGGCGCCTGGAACGCGAGCATCGTGGCGGAGTTCGTCACGTTCAAGGGGCAGACGCTGCAGACGCCGGGGCTCGGTGCCCAGATCAGCGGCGCGGCGGCGAGCGCCGACTTTCCCCGCCTGGCGGCCGCGATCCTCGTCATGTCCGTGCTCGTGGTCGCCTTCAATCGTACGGTGTGGCGCTGGTGCTACCAGTTGGCCGAGGAACGCTTCTCGTTGAGCAAATAAGATGACAAGAGAAGCGCTGTGCGAAGCGCGGCACGTCTCGCACGATTTCGTCCTGCCCAACGGCAAGCCGCTGCGCGTCCTGGAAGACATCTCCGTCGCGGTCGCGCCCAACGAGGTCGTCGCCTTACTCGGCCCCTCGGGCTCCGGGAAGTCGACGGTGTTGCGTATTCTGGCCGGGCTCATCAAGCCGAGCCACGGTGACGTGCTGTATCACGGCCAGCCGCTGCAAGGCCTCAATCCCGGCGTGGCCATCGTGTTTCAGAGCTTCGCGCTCTATCCGTGGATGACAGTGCGGCAAAACGTCGAGACGGTGCTCGAAGTCCGCGGCGTGGCGCGACCGGAGGCGACCGAGCGCGCCGTGCAGGCGATCGCGCGAGTTGGACTCGGTGGGTTCGAGGACGCATACCCGCGCGAGCTGTCGGGCGGCATGAAGCAGCGCGTCGGCATGGCGCGCGCGCTCGTCGTCGACCCGGAGATCCTCTTCATGGACGAGCCCTTCAGCCAGGTGGACGCGCTGACGGCGGAAAGCTTGCGCGCCGAGGTCCTCGACATCTGGAGCCGGAAGGAGCGCAACCCTTCTTCAATTCTTATGGTGAGCCACGACATTCGCGAAGTCGCGTTTATGGCGGATCGGATCGTGGTGTTGGGCGGGAACAACCCGGCACGCATCCGCACCGTCGTGCGGGATGAGCTGCCGCGACCGCGCGACTACCAATCCACCGAATGCGTCGCGCTCATCGATCAACTCCATGGCGTCATCACGGGCAGCGAGTTGCCGGATGTCGCTCCGACAGCCGGGCCCCGTGAGTCGGGCTTCTACGAACCGCTACCCCGCGTCTCCCCGGGCGAGATCACCGGCTTGCTGGAATACCTGGACGCGCGCGGCGGCAAGGGCGACGTGTTCCGCATCGCGACGCAGACCAATCATGAGTTCGGCCAGCTCATCACCATCGTGAAGGCTGCTGAGATGCTGAATCTGGTTGATACGCCCAAGAGCGCGGTGCTGCTCGAGCCGGACGGCCGGCGGTTCGTGCAAGCAGACCCGGAGGAACGCAAAGCCATTTGGCGTGCGCAGCTGCTCAAGTTGTCGCTGTTCAGCGAGATTGCGACCGTGCTGCGCCGGCAGCGGCGTCATACGATCGACCGCGACTTCGTGCTCGAGACGATCGTGCTGCGGATGCCGCAGGAGGACTACGAGAAGGTCTTCGAGACGTTCATCGGCTGGGCCCGTTTCGGCGAGCTGTTCGCCTATGACGAGACGAGTGGAACGATTTCGACCTATGAGCGACGGCGGTCCGCGCAAACCAAAGCTGTGTCAGAATAAAACCGGGCGTCAGTACCGCCGCACCGCCTCGAACACGTACTGGTGATCCGGAGCCGACACCGTGACCATCGCGCCCGCCAGGGACGTGTGGAAGCGCCGCGGATCGCCCGAGTCCACGAGGGTGAGGGTGTCCCGCTTCCAGGTATACGCTCCCTCGGACACCGTGTCCTCCACAACGAAAGGCTGCCGGGTGACGACGAGCGCATAGGTCCCCGCCGAGCACCCGAAGATCAGATATGAGGTGCCGTCCGGCAGGGTCACGAGACCGTTGATCGCTATGTGCGCGCCGTTGGGTACCCCCTGCACGCATTCCCGGGCCATTGGGCCGGCCGGTGTGTAGACGGTATCGGTGTAGCTCGCCGGACCGTAGAAGTGGAGCGTGCCGCCCGTTAGGCTGACCTCATGGCCCCCGGACGAGTCCGCGCAGCAGGGGAGCGTCGAACCGTCCACCATGGTAAGCGAGTCCCGCGCGACGAGATGTCCGAAAGTCGGGTGGGGGGGCGGGTCCGTCGGCGCGTCCGCACCGCAGCCCGCCGCGAGCAGCACGACGGCCAGCGTCGGGATCGTTTCTAGCGTTCGCATTGTCTCTTCCTCTCGCTTGACGCCACTACCGATACCCACGGTGCGGGCCCTGCCGTCACTGCGTCACCAAAAACCTCACCTCGCCGGTCCCATCGGCGTTACCAGAGAGCCAATCCCAACGGCGCGGGGTAAAACGGTGCGTCGAGCGCGTGCCGACTGTCGCACGCGCGCTACACACTCGTCCCTGTCGCCAATGCCGATCTGGGAGCCGTCTCCCAACGCCCGCCGTTCCTTCGGCCGGTCCCGCACCTGGGAATCGGCATTCGAAACATTCTACGTCGATCTATGCGAGTACGTCCTCCGGCTCGTTGGGTCGGCGGATGCGGCGGAAGACCTGGTCCAGGATCTGTTTCTGCATCTCTGGAACACTCGCGGACCACGCGACGCGCTGCGCCTCAACCGCGCGTACCTGTATGTGGCGGCGCGCAACCGAGCCCTCAAATACCTGCGCCACCGGCACGTCGTCACCGCCTGGATTGAGCGCGCCCGCCGTGAAGAGCCGCCCGCCGCGGAGACGCCGGAGGATCTCTACTGCCGGCGTGAGCTCCGCGCGGCGGTGGACGAGGCGATCGCCGCGCTTCCCGAGCGCTGCCGCGAAATCTTCCTGCTACGCCGCCGCGACCAGTTGAGCTACCAGGAGATCGCCGCTCGCACCGGTGTGTCGCTTGGCACCGTGAAGTCTCACATGTGGCGCGCCACGGTGCGACTCAAGGAGAGCCTGGCCTTCATACTTCCGGCCGGTTTAGGGGTTCTCGACAGGCAACCCCCATGCGCGACGCGTTTGATGAGTCGGACATTCTCCACTACCTCGAGGGCGATTGCGCTCCCGATGAAGCGGCCGCCGTCCAGGCCTGGATCACCGCCGACCCAAGACGGGTCGCGCTCCTCGACCGGCTTCAAAGCGTCTGGCGCCTGACGGGCGCCAGGACGCGCTCCTGGGACCTCGCGCGCGCCCGTGCGAGTCTCCGGCGCGCCCGATTTCCTGCGCCGTCCCGATGGGGAATCCCGCCCGCGTGGGCGTGGATTGCCGCGACGATCGTGCTCCTCACCGGCAGCACAGTCTTCTGGCGCCGGCCGCCGCTCCCTCGGTTCCGTGAGTACGCCACCCTTCCGGGGCAACGATCGCAACTCACGTTACTGGACGGCACGAGCGTCCTGCTGAGCGTCGACTCGCGGCTGCGCCTGCCGCGCGATTACGGCGTGCGTGAGCGCGCCGTCGAGCTGGAAGGAGAAGCGTACTTCGTGGTGCGGCACGATGCCACGCGACCCTTCGTGGTCCGCACGGCGCGCGGCACCACCGAAGACCTCGGCACCCAATTTGACGTGCGCGCCTACCGGGAGGAGCACCTTCAGGTCGTAGTGGCTGAAGGTCGCGTCGTGCTGCGTCCCGCGGCACGCACCCGCACCGCGTCGCCGCTGACACTGCACCCGCGCGAGCGCGGCGTGATCGATGCCGGGGGCACCGTGACCCGGACGCGCGGCATCCCCGTGGCGCGGTACGTCTCGTGGACTCGCGGCGTGCTGTGGTTTCACGAGGCGCCGCTCAGCAGCGTGATCGCGCAGCTCGGCCGCTGGTACGACCTCGAGATCGCGGTGAGCGACTCCGCACTCCTGGCCGAGCCGCTGACGATTTCTTTCGGTCCCGAGTCAGCCGACGAAGCGCTGACGGCGTTGGCCCGGGTGCTGGACGCCCGCGTCACGCGCGCCGGACGGTCGGTCCAGCTGATTCCCGTTGCTCCGCTGCACTCTCGCATGGAGGACTAGTGACTATGCGCCCCGTGTTGGTATTGGCCAGCATTCTCGTCGGAGGCGCCGCGGCGTCGCGCCCCTGCGCCGCGCAGACGCTCTCCCCGCTCGATCGTACGGTGAGCCTCGCCCTGGGCGGAGTGTCGTTGAAGGACGCGCTCGAGGAAGTAGCGCGCCGGGCCGGCGTGCGCATCGCGTACTCGGGGCGGGTGGTCCCGCTCGATCGCTCCGTGTCCCTGCAGCTCGACGCGGTACAGGTCCGGGCGGCCCTCGACTCGCTGCTCCACGGTACCGGCGCCGTCCCGACCGTCGATCGTACCGGCCAGATCCTGCTCGTCATGAGGGGGCAGGGGCGAGGCGGAATGGCCCGCCAGACCGGATCGATCGCCGGGACCGTGCGGGACGACGTCAACGCTGCGGCTCTGCCGAGTGCCGACATCGCGCTGGTCGGGACGCGCTTCGCGACGCGGACCGACGCCGACGGCCACTACGCCATCGCCGAGGTGCCGGCAGGAAGCTACCGGCTCCGCGCACGCGCCCTGGGCTACGCGCCCAGCGACACCACGGTGCTCATCCAGGACGGCCAGGAGACCGCGGCAGACGTGCGCCTGCACGCGAGCGCCATCGAGCTGAATCCCATCGTCGCGATCGGTTATGGCAACGTCGAAAGGCGCGACCTGACGGGGGCCGTGGCGTCGATCTCGAGCGATCAGTTCAAGACCGCTGCCGCTCCGACGGTCACGCTCAGCAGCGGGCTGCAAGGGAAGGCCGCGGGCGTGCAGGTGATCTCGAACACCGGTCTCCCCGGCGGCGGGCTTCGCGTCCGTGTCCGCGGGACGGGCTCGATCACGGCGAACGGCGAACCGTTGTACGTGATCGACGGCGTCCCGGCGCTGCAGGGGACCGGCTCGTCGAACCCCCAGGACAATCCGCTGATTTCGATCGACGCCAATGAAATTGCGTCGATCGATGTCCTGAAAGACGTCTCCGCCACCGCGATCTACGGGGCGCGGGGAGCGAACGGCGTGGTGCTGATTACGACCACGCGTGGCCGGCGCGGCGACAGCCGCCTCACGGTGGAATCGAGCTACGGGATTCAGAAGATCGCGAACACGATCCCCGTGCTGAGCGCCCCGGACTTCATGACGATCACGAACGAAGCCCGGGCCAACGCCAATCGCAGCCTGCTCTACACGCCCGCGCAGATTGCCGCGGCGCAGACCTACGACTATCCGGCGATGCTGCTGCGAACGGCCGGTCAAACGAATCAAACCGTCACGTTCTCCGGCGGCGACCAGCGGCTCCGCTATCTGCTGAGCGGCAATTACACCAAGCAGGAAGGGATTGAGATCGGCTCCGACTTCCAGCGATTTGGGATCCGACTCAACCTGGACAGTGACGTGCGCAGCCGCTTTCGCGTCGGCAGCAGCCTGAATCTTACGCGGGCCTCCCGGAACGCCCCCGCGCAGGAGAATGGCTCGCTCGGCAACAGCGCCAACGGGATCGAGGCGGCGATGCAGTTCGCCCCATTCCAGGCGCCGCGCGATTCCACCGGCAACTGGATCAAGCAGTCGCCGACGACCGAGCCGGTGCCAAACCCGGTGGCCAGTGCCCACGAGCTGAAGGACCAGAACACGTTCGCGCGCCTGCTGGGCAGCGCGTACGCCGAGCTCGACGTCGCGTCGGGGTTGAGCGTGCGGAGCACGTTCGGCGGGAACTTCCAGTTCAATAACATCGGCTTCTACGCGCCGCGCAGCATCCTCGCGGGCGGCGCGGGCGGCTCCGGCTTCATCAACGCAAGCCAGGTCCGCGACCTGACGAACGAGAACACCGTGACATACCGCCGTCCCGACCTCGGTCCGGGCAACCTGGAGGTGCTGGGCGGCTTCTCGGTGCAGACCTTCCATAACGAGGCCGTGACGGCCAACGGGGCGAACTTTCCCACCGACGAAACCAGCATCTACAATCTCGGCACGGGCTCACAGCTCATTCCGCCGGGCAGCGGCGTCACCGAATCAGCGATCCTCTCGTACCTGGGCCGCACGACCTACAACGTCCACGACAAATATCTGTTCACGTTCACGGCGCGTCGCGACGGCTCCAGCGTGTTCGGCGCGAACCACAAGTGGGCGTTGTTCCCGTCCGGCGCGTTCGCCTGGCGGATCTCGGACGAAGGCTTCATGCAGCACCAGTCGCTCCTCGACGACCTGAAGCTGCGCGTGAGCTACGGCCAGGTCGGGAATCAGGCGGTCGGCCCGTATCAGTCGCTGTCGTCGCTCGGCATCGCGTGGTATTCCTCGGGGGCCACGGAGATCCCCGCGCTCGCCCCTTCGGGCAACATGCCGAACCCGGACCTCAAGTGGGAGAAGAAGGCGGAGCTCAACGTCGGCATCGATGCATCGCTCCTCGCCGGCCGCGTGTCGCTCACCGTGGACGCCTACCGGGCGAAGACGACCGACCTGCTGCTCTCGGTCACGGTCCCATCCACCACCGGATACACTAGCCAGCTCCGCAACATCGGATCGGTGCGCAACACCGGCGTCGAAATGTCGTTGTCCACGGTCAACGTGGCGCGTGGCGCGTTCCGGTGGCAGAGCTCGCTCAACGTCGCCCGCAACCGCAACCGGGTCGTGGACCTCGGCACGGGTCTCGACGCCAGCGGCAACCGCGTCCCGATTCAGCAGCTCACCTTGACGCCACGCACCGGCAATTTTTTCGGGCCGGGTGACGTCTACCTCGTCCGCCTCGGACAACCGCTCGGGAGCATCTACGGCTACCGCGTGGCTGGCCTCTGGCAAACGGGGGATGCCTGCTATCTCAAGAACGCCGCGGCGAACTGCATCCCGGGCGAATACAAGATCGCCGACGTCAACGGGGACAGCGTGATCGACGCCAACGATCGCGTGATCCTCGGGCATGGCGACCCGGACTTCTATGGAGGGCTGGGCAATCGGCTGAGCTACGGCCGCGTATCGCTCGACCTGCTCTTCACCTTCGCGCAGGGCAATGAGATCATCAACGCCGGAGCGGCGTACGGATGCCTCGGCATCATGCAGGCGAACGAGCGCACCTGCATGCTCGATCGCTGGACCCCGACGCACACCAACACGAACATCCCGCGTGCCAACAACGGGCGACCACGACGGCTGTACAGTACCCTCGTGGAGGACGGCTCGTATCTGCGGCTCAAGACCCTCTCGTTGAGCGTCGAGCTACCGGCACGACTGATTCGCGGTATCGAGTCCGCCAGGCTGTTCGTAACCGGCCAGAACGTGTGGATCACGACGAAATACACGGGCTTCGACCCCGATGTGAACAGCATGGGCGGGGACGCGCGGTTCGGCGGCATCGACATTGGCGCGTATCCGCAGTCCCGCGTCTGGAACGTCGGCGTCAGCGCCACCTACTGAGAGGAGCGACCTGCCATGAATCGCACATCCCGAATCGCGGTCGCGCTCTGGGCGGGGCTGGCGGCGATCGGTTGCACCGATCTACTCACCGAAGATCCCCAGGGGTTCACGACCACCGACACGTTTTACAAGACCGGCGCGGACCTCAACAGCGGAACCATTGCCATCTACAACTCGCTGCGCGGCCTCCAGGGCCAGGGGCCGTGGACCACGCTCGAGCTGGCGTCCGATCAGGCGCGCGCCGACAGCCGCGAGCCGAACGCCGGCACCTATGGCCCCGACCGCCTGGACTATGATGCCAGCACGGGGCTCACCGGCGGGTATTGGACCACCATGTACTCGGTCATCACCAGGGCGAACCTCGTGCTCGCCAAAGCTCCGGACATTGCGACCGGTAATGCGCAAACCAAGACCGACAACGTCGCCGAGGCCCGATTTCTGCGCGGCTACGCCTATCTCTGGCTCACCAAAGTGTACGATGGCGTACCCTTGCTGCGCACGCTTGAGGAGCAGGCCGATCCGCGGCCCGGGCGCACGCCGGTCGAGCAGGTGCATCAGGCAATCATTGAGGACCTGACCGCCGCCGAGGCCGATCTGCCCGCTACGTGGCCCTCAGGGGATGGGTACGGCAATCCGACGCAGGGACGCGCGACCAAAGGCGCGGCACAGATGGCCCTGGCCGACGTGTATCTGTGGCGGTCCAGCTTCATGGGAACGAACGAGTGGCAGCAAGCATCCGACTGGGCGAAGAAAGTGATCGATTCCGGCCTGTGGTCGCTCCAGCAGGATTATCTCGGCACGTTCCTCCCGAAGAACAAGGGCAATAGAGAAATGATTTTCATCATCACGAACTCCGGCGTGACCACCAACGCGCGCAGCCTGTTCCAACTCTTCTACTACCCGCGCGACTGGGGGCTCGACCAGGGGCAGGGCGGCGGCTGGGGACTCATTCATCCGACGACGTGGTTTTGGAATAGCTACGCCCCGGGTGATTACCGCAGGACCGTGGACACCGGCTTCGCCGCGACGTCTGCGTACGTCCGGGGTGGCTGCAGTGCCAGCGGTCTCTGTCCGGCTACGTCAGCCGCTCCAAACGACACGTTCGCGGACGGGCCCATGCCGTACAAGTATCGGAAGACCGACAATGGGCTGAATTGGACGCTGAACGACGTCGATACGCCGCTGTACCGCTATGCGGAGGCGATTCTGATCTATGCCGAGGCTCAGAATGAGCTGGGGAACTCGGCAACGGCCATCACCTATCTCAACATGATGCGGGCGCGAGCCCGTCAGGGGACGGGCGCGGAGAGCCGACCGGAGCCACACGGTTACACCGCCGCGGAATTGCCGGACCAGCCCAGCGTCCGCGACGCCATTTTCATGGAACGCATGTGGGAGTTTGCCTTCGAGGCCAAACGCTGGTTCGATCTCGTGCGTCGCGACTCGGAGAGCGGACAGTCAGGTTTCTGGATGACCAGCCTGCTGAGCCATGACCCGAACGCGAACCTCGGGGGCAAGGTGGTGGAGTACCGCAAGCGCTTCCCGATCCCCCAAGGACAGATCACGGCGAACCCGTCGCTCTGCCAGAACACGGGTTACGGCGGCACACCGTGCCCGCCAGGGGTTCAACCGTAAACAGCCGGTCAAACAAACGACGCCCGGGAGCGATCCCGGGCGCCGTTTTTTTGACTGACCGACCGTCCGACGGGCCGTCCTACTCCGCTTCCACTTCCGCCGGGAACGGACTCGGCGCTGGCCCAGTACCCGGCACCGCAGCCTCGACCGGCGGCGTCGGAGGCGTGAAGCCCTCCGGCGGCTCGATCTCGATGTCGTGATACCGGTAAATGCCCGTACCCGCCGGAATCAGATGCCCGATGATGATGTTCTCCTTTAACCCTAGCAGATCATCCTTGGCCCCGCGGATCGCCGCATCCGTCAACACCCGCGTCGTCTCCTGGAAGGAGGCCGCGGAGATGAACGACTGCGTCGTCAGGCTCGCCTTCGTGATGCCGAGGAGCAGCGGCTCGCGGGTGGACGGCTTGCCGCCCTTCTTCACCGCGCGCTCGTTGATCTCGCTGAACACGAGCTTGTCCACGTTCTCGCCTTCCAGGAACTCGGTGTCGCCCGGCTCGACGACTTTCACCTTCTGCAGCATCTGGCGCACGATCACGCCGATGTGCTTGTCGTTGATCTTCACGCCCTGCAGCCGGTACACCTCCTGCACTTCGTTCAGCAGATACTCCTGCACGGCGCGCGGGCCCTTGATCCGCAGAATGTCGTGCGGATTCACGGGACCTTCGGTGAGCCGGTCGCCGGCGCGCACGCGGTCGCCCTCGTGCACGCGCAAGTGCTTCCCGGCGGGCACCTCGTACAGCTGCGCCTCGCCCTCCTCCGGGTGCACCCAGATCTCGCGCTTGCCGCGCTTGATCTCGCCGAACCGCACCACGCCATCCACTTCCGAAATCGTGGCCGGATCTTTCGGCCGGCGTGCCTCGAACAGCTCGGCAACGCGCGGCAGACCGCCCGTGATGTCCCGCGTCTTGTACGCCTCGCGCGACACCTTGGCGAGCACCTGGCCCGCATACACCTCTGAGCCATCCTCGACCGTGAGCTGCGCGCCTTCCGGAATCACGAAGTCGCGGAGCCGCTTCTCCTTGTCGCCCTTCTTCTGGACAACTTCGATGTGCGGGTGGAGCTTCTTCTCCCGGTCTTCGATGATCACACGCTGGCGCCGGCCGGTGATTTCGTCCAGCTCCTCGCGCACCGTCTCGTCCTCTACGATGTCCACGAACCGCACCAGACCCGCCACATCCGTCATGATCGGGTTCGTGTACGGATCCCACGTGAACAGCACCGAGTCCTTGGCCACCTGCTGGTCGTCATCGACCATCAGCGTCGCGCCGAGCGGCACCTGGAACCGCGAGTGCACGGACAGCTTGCCGGTGGCCGGGCTCCCTGAGGTGTGCGCCGCCGCCTTCAAGATCAGCTCGCCCTCGTAGCTCGTGACCACCTTATGGCCTTCCGGTGTCGCGACGAACGTCAACCGGTCGCCGTGCTCGATGACGCCTTCGACCTTGGTCTTCCGCACCGTCTGCTCGGCGATGCGCGCCGCCGTGCCGCCGATGTGGAAGGTCCGCAGCGTCAGCTGCGTGCCCGGCTCGCCGATCGACTGCGCGGCGAGAATGCCGACCGCCTCGCCGAGGTCCACCATGTCCATCGTGGCGAGGTTGCGGCCGTAGCACATCCGGCACACGCCGCGCTTCGCCTCGCACGTCAAGACCGAGCGAATCTTCACCGTCTCGATGCCCGCATCCTCGATGGCCTGCGAGGTCTCCTCCGTGATCAGCTTGCCCGCTTCGACCAGCACCTTGGGCCGGCTGTCTTCATCCAGCTCGTGTGGATCCATCACCTCTTCGAGCGCCACGCACCCGACGACGCGCTCGCGCAGTGGCTCGATGATGTCTTCGCCTTCCTTCAACGCCGACATCTCGAGGCCAAGGATCGTCCCGCAGTCCTCTTCTGTAATGGTCACATCTTGAGCGACGTCGACCAACCGGCGTGTCAAATAACCCGCGTCGGCCGTCTTGAGCGCGGTATCGGCGAGACCCTTCCGCGCGCCGTGCGTCGAGATGAAGTACTCGAGCACCGACAGCCCTTCGCGGAAGTTCGACTTGATGGGGCTCTCGATGATTTCGCCGATGCCGCCCGTGAGCTTCTTCTGCGGCTTCGCCATCAGGCCGCGCATGCCGGCGAGCTGCCGGATCTGGTCGCGCGAGCCGCGGCTGCCGGAGTCGAACATCATGAACACCGGGTTGAAGCCGCCCTTGGACTTCTTCATGGTCGCGACCATCGCCTCGGCGATGTCGTTGTTCGCGTGCGTCCAGGCGTCGATCACCTTGTTATAGCGCTCGCCGAAGGTGATCTGGCCGGTCGAGTAGGCACGCTGGAACCGCTCGACGCGCGCTTCGGCGTCGTGCAACAGCGGCGACTTCTCGGTGGGAATCTCGAGGTCGGCCACGCCGATCGAGACGCCGCCCATCGTCGCGTAGCGGAACCCAAACTCCTTCAACTGGTCGAGGAATTGCACCGTCGAACTGAGCCCCGCGCGGCGATAGCTCTCGAACACGAGCTCGGAGAGATCCTTCTTCCGCATCACCTTGTTCTGGAAGCCCATATCGCGCAGCAATCCCACAGGGACGATGCTGTTGAAAATGACGCGTCCCGCCGTGGTGGCGACCCAGCGGCCGGGCAGTTCCGGGCGCTCGTGCCACATCTGCACCGGCGAATGGTGCTCGAGCCGCTTCACGGCGATCCCCATCTCGAGCTCCGCCATCGAGCCGATACGCGGCGCCGTCTTGAGCTGCTCCTCGAAGTCCGCCGGCTCCTTGGTCAGGAAATGACACCCCAGCACCATGTCCTGGCTGGGCTCCGCAACCGGCCGGCCGTCGGACGGTTTCAGGATGTTGTTGGACGAAATCATCAGCAGCCGCGATTCGAGCTGTGCCTCGAACGAGAGCGGCACGTGCACGGCCATCTGGTCACCGTCGAAGTCGGCGTTGAACGCGGCGCAGACGAGCGGGTGAATCCGGATCGCCTTACCCTCGACGAGCACCGGCTCGAAGGCCTGAATGCCCAGCCGGTGCAGCGTGGGCGCGCGGTTCAGGAGCACCGGATGGTCCTCGATGATCTCCTCGAGGATCTCATACACTTCCGGCGACTCCTTCTCCACGATCTTCTTCGCCCGCTTCACCGTTTCGGCGATGCCCTTCTCCACGAGCTTGTGGATGATGAAGGGCTTGAACAATTCGACCGCCATCGCCTTGGGCAGACCGCACTGATGCAGCTTCAACTCTGGTCCGACGACGATCACCGAACGGCCCGAGTAGTCCACGCGCTTGCCGAGCAGGTTCTGACGGAACCGGCCCTGCTTGCCCTTCAGCATGTCGGACAGCGACTTGAGGGGCCGCTTGCCGCGTCCCCGGATCGCCTTGGAGCGCCGGCCGTTGTCGAACAGGGCGTCCACCGCTTCCTGCAGCATCCGCTTCTCGTTGCGGAGAATGACCTCCGGCGCGCGGTGCAGGATCAGTTTCTGCAGCCGGTTGTTCCGGTTGATCACCCGCCGGTACAGATCGTTCAAGTCGGACGTGGCGAAGCGCCCGCCGTCGAGCGGCACGAGCGGCCGCAGGTCGGGCGGAATTACCGGCACGACGTCGAGAATCATCCAGCGCGGATCGTTGCGCTGCTCGCCGGCGTTGCCGGAGTTGCGCATCGCGTCCACGATCTTGAGCCGCTTCAGCATCTGCTTCTTGCGATGCTGGCTCGTCTCATTCGCCACGGTGTCGCGCAGCTCGTCGGCGAGCTTGTCCACGTTGATGCGCTCGAGCAGCAAGCGGATCGCGGGAGAACCGATGTCGGCCCTGAACGCCGTGTCGCCCTCGGTCTTGGCCTTGTTGCGCAGCTCGAGGAAGCGGTCTTCGTCCAGCAGCTCGCGCTCCTGGACTTCCTGTTCACCCGGCTCGATCACGACGTAGTTCGTGTAGTAGATCACGCGCTCGAGATCGCGCAGCGTCATATCGAGCAGGTTGCCCATCGGCGACGGCAGCGTCTTGAAGAACCAGATGTGCGCGACCGGCACCGCGAGCTCGATGTGGCCCATGCGCTCGCGGCGCACCTTGGACAGCGTCACCTCGACGCCGCACCGATCGCAGATCACGCCGCGATAGCGGATCCGCTTGTACTTGCCGCAGTGACACTCCCAGTCCTTCACCGGGCCGAAGATGCGCTCGCAGAAGAGCCCATCCCGTTCCGGCTTGAACGACCGGTAGTTGATCGTCTCGGGCTTCGTGACTTCGCCCCACGACCACCACGTGCGCTGGCCCTGGAGCTCCAGGCGCTCGCGCTCCTTGGAGTCCTTGGGGCCGCGGATCTCCTCGGGGGAGGCGATGCGGATCTGGATATAGTCAAAGCTCGAGCTCTTGGGCTCGTGGCCGCTTCGGAAATCGATCACTATTCCTCCACGTCTTCAGTAGTGCCGAGCGTCACCTTCAATCCGAGGGCCTGAAGCTCCTTCACCAGTACGTTGAAGGACTCCGGAATCCCGGGCTTCGGCAGGTTCTGCCCCTTCACGATCGCCTCGTACACACGGCTGCGGCCGTTCACGTCGTCCGACTTGACGGTGAGGATCTCCTGCAGCGTGTGCGCGGCGCCGTACGCTTCCAGCGCCCACACCTCCATTTCACCGAACCGCTGGCCGCCGAACTGGGCCTTCCCGGCGAGCGGCTGCTGCGTCACCAGCGAGTACGGGCCGATGGAGCGGGCGTGGATCTTGTCGTCCACGAGGTGCGACAGCTTCATCATGTAGATGGAGCCGACCGTCACGTCGGACTCGAACAGCTCACCCGTGCGGCCGTCGCGCAGCCGGCACTTGCCGACCGGCGACAGTCCGGCCGCGGAGAGCAGCTCGTCGGCCGCGGCGTCGACATCGGCCTCGGACTTGGCGCCGAACAGCGCCGCGAGCGCGGGACGTCCCATCGCCTCGAGCACGTCCGCGGGCTTATCCTTGGCCAGAACCTTCTCGATCTCCTTCAGTCCGCTTTTGAACGACGCTCGTTGCGCGGCCGACAGGTTCGTCGCATCCGCCGCCTCGAGCTTCGCGGTATGTACTTCCTGTTCGATCCGGTGCTGCGCCAGCTCACGCTCCGCCAACTCTTTCCCGGCGAACTTGAGGAAGTCCACCATCTGGTGATGCAGCTCGCGCGTCTCGGCCGAGACGCTGCGCCCGCCGAGCAGCGCGACGCCGGCCGTGCCGATGTCGGGACGATCGCCGTTGCTGGACGGCAGCCGCCGCAGATCCGACACGATCTGCAAGACGCGATCGGAATCGAGCGCCGGCGGCCGGACGTCCAGCCGCAGACTGGCTGCGGCCCACGTCAGGCCCGCAAGCCGCAATAGCACGCCGATTTCCGTCTCGTTCGCGCCCTGGAAGACTGGCGTCTTGGCGTCGAAGCCCAGCAGGTTCGCCGCCCAGCCCAGGTGCGTCTCGAGGATTTGGCCCACGTTCATACGGCTCGGCACGCCGAGCGGGTTGAGGACGATGTCCACCGGCGTTCCGTTGGGGAGGAACGGCATGTCCTCCTCCGGCACGATCCGCGCGATGATGCCCTTGTTGCCGTGGCGGCCCGCCATCTTGTCACCGACCGAGATCTTGCGCTTCTCGGCGACGTAGACTTTCACCAGCTGGATGACGCCCGGCGGCAGCTCGTCCGGCTGCAGGATCTTGTCGATCTGGTCTTCCGACTTTTCCTCGATCTTGGCGCGCTCGGCGCCGGCGGCGTCGAGCACGGCGCGCACCTTTTCGTTCACCGACTTGTTCGCCACGCGCAGCGTCTTCAGGTCGACGTCCGCGAAGTTGATCTCGCTGAGCTGCTGCTTCGACAGCTTGGTGCCGGCCGGGAGATACTCCTCGACCGTCCCCGCCTTCAGCATCAGACCGACTTCCTGGCTGGCGAGCAGCTCCGCCAGTTCGACGAACATCGCCTCCGAGATGCGGGCCTTCTCTTCCGTCTCCAGCCGGCGCACTTCGCCGATCCGCTCGCCGCGGTCCTTCTCGACGACCTGGTCTTCGATGCGCGAGAAGATCTTCACGTCGATGACGACGCCTTCCATACCGGGCGGCACCTTCAACGACGAGTCCTTCACGTCCTTCGCCTTCTCCCCGAAGATCGCGGTGAGCAGCTTCTCTTCCGGCGAGAGCTCCGTCTCGCCCTTGGGGGTGATCTTGCCGACGAGGATGTCGCCCGCCTTCACATGGGCGCCGATCCGCACGATGCCCCGCTCGTCGAGGTCCACCAGCGACTCCTCGGCGACGTTCGGGATCTCGCGCGTGATCTCCTCACGACCGCGCTTGGTGTCGCGGACGTGCAGCTCGAGCTCCTGGATGTGGATCGACGAATACACGTCGTCCTTCACGAGGCGCTCGGAGAGCACAATCGCGTCTTCGAAGTTGTGGCCGTACCACGGCATGAACGCCACGGTGACATTGGCGCCGAGCGCGAGATCGCCGCGCTCCGTGCCCGCGCCGTCCGCGACGATCTGGCCCGCCTTCACCTTCTGGCCCATGTGCACGAGCGGCCGCTGGTTGATGGCGGTGTCCTGGTTCGTCCGCCAGAACTTCTTGAGGCGGAAGCGGTCGTGCTGCTTGAGCCGCGCCAGCGGATGGTCGCCGTTCCGGGGCGCATCCTCGTCGCCCGAGTCGATGATGATCTCATCGGCCGTGACGCGGGTGACCACGCCGCCGCGCCGGGCGATCACCACCGCGCCCGAGTCGCGCGCGACTCTCTCCTCGAGCCCGGTGCCCACCAGCGGCGCCTGCGGGAACAGGAGCGGCACCGACTGCCGCTGCATGTTCGAGCCCATGAGCGCGCGGTTCGCGTCGTCGTGCTCGAGGAACGGAATCAGGGCCGCGGCGATGGAGACGAGCTGCTCCGGCGCGACGTCCATGAAATCGATCTTGTTGGGCGGCAGCAGCGGGTAGTCGTCCCGCTTGCGGCACAGCACCAGCTCGTCGGCGAAGCGGCCGTCGGGCGTGAGGTGCGCGTTGGCCTGCGCCACCGCGTAGTCCTCTTCCTCGGACGCGGACAGCCAGCGCGTTTCGTCCGTGACCTTGCCGTCTTTCACGACGCGGTACGGCGTCTCGATGAATCCGAGCTCGTTGACGCGCGCGTAGCACGACAGGCTCGTGATGAGTCCGATGTTCGGACCTTCCGGCGTCTCGATCGGGCACATGCGGCCGTACTGGCTGTAGTGCACGTCGCGGACTTCGAAGCCCGCGCGCTCGCGCGTGAGACCGCCGGGACCGAGCGCGGAGAGACGCCGTTTGTGCGTCAGCTCCGCAAGCGGATTCGTCTGATCCATGAACTGCGACAGCTGCGAGCTGCCGAAGAACGCCTGAATCACAGCGCTCACCGTGCGCGCGTTGACCAGATCGTCGAGCGTGATCCGCTCGGGATCGTTGTTGATGCTCATCCGCTCCTTGATGAGCCGCGCCATGCGCGACAGGCCGACCGAGAACTGGTTGGCGATCAGCTCGCCCACCGAGCGCACCCGGCGGTTGCCGAGGTGGTCGATGTCGTCGGTGTAGCCGCGGCCCTCAGACAGCTCGATCAGGTACCGGATGATCGCGATGAAGTCGTTCTCGGTCAGGACGGTGTTGTCCTTCGCCTCGTTCACCTTGAGGCGCTGGTTGATCTTGTAGCGGCCCACGCGCCCCAGGTCATAACGCTTGGGGTGGAAGAACAGCCGCTTCAGCGCTTCCCGCGCGGTCTCGATGTTCGGCGCCTCGCCGGGACGGAGCAGCGTGTAGATCTGCGCCAGCGCCTCGGCCTCGGTGTGCGTCGGGTCTTTGGCGAGGGTGTTCTTGATCAGCGGCGACTCGCTGCGGCCGGCGGGCAGGAGCACGTCGACCTTGGTCACGCCGGCCTTGAGCAGTTTCTTGCGCAGCGTGTCGGACAGCTCGCGCCCCGCCTCGCCGACGACTTCCCCGTCGGGATCGGCGACGTCGAACGCGAGCACGTACTTGCTCGGCGCCTGCTGCGTGGTCGTCGGCTGGGCATCCTCGCGCAGATCGAGCGAGGTGTATCCCGCGAACACTCGCACCGCCGTGATGCCGGCGCGGCGGAACGCGTTGAAGCGCTCCAGCGTCAGCTCGTCGCCCACGCGTGCGAGCGGCTCGCCCTTCTTGTTCTCGGGATCGGGCACATCAGCGGCGAGCAGCGTGCCGAGCACCTCGCGCTTCTGCGCGCGACCCTCGAGCTTGCCGGTGATGTCGATCTCCTTCAGGGCGTAGAACAGCTTCAGGATATCGGCGTTCGTGCCGTACCCGAAGGCGCGCAGCAACGCGGTCGCCGGGAATTTCTTCTTCTTGTCGATGTGGACGTAGATCACGTCGTGAATGTCGACGGTGAACTCGACCCACGAGCCGCGGAACGGAATGATCCGCGCCGAGAAGAGGCGCTGGCCGTTCGGGTGGATGCTCTCCTCGAACACCACACCCGGCGACCGGTGCAGCTGCGACACGATGACGCGCTCGGCGCCGTTGATGACGAACGTCCCGAGCGGCGTGAGAATGGGCAGCTCGCCGAGATAGACTTCCTTCTCGATGATGTTCTTGGGCCGCTTGGTCTTGGTGACCTCGCCGACCTCTTCCATCACCACGAGCTGCAGTGTCGCCTTGAGCGGCACCGAGTACGTCATGTCGCGCTCGATGCACTCTTCGACGGTGTACTTCGGCTCCCCGAGCGCGTACTTCACGAACTCGAGCGAGTAGTTGCCATTGACGTCCTGGATCGGGAACAGATCCTTGAAGACCCGTTCCAGTCCGACGTCGGAGCGCACGCCGTCCTTGCCGTCCGGCTGCAGGAGCGACTGGAACGCGCGTGTCTGAATGTCGAGGAGATGGGGCATCGGCATGCCCGTCTCCAGCTTTGCGAACGAAAGATGCGATGCCGTCTTAGTGGTCATGCGAACCCTCAAGTAATGCAAAAGGCCCTGCCGCCCCCGCGCCCGACTGCGGTGCGGGGGAGGATCCTAGGGCTCGGAAAAGCGAGCAGGTTGTAGTAAATCCGCGCATGTCGTAGACCGAAGCGAGACTCGGGCAAAACTCTGAGCCCCCGTGGCCCAGAGCCCACACGAGGCTACTTCAGTTCGACGACGGCGCCCTGCGCTTCGAGCTTCTTTTTGATTTCTTCCGCTTCCTGCTTGGACACGCCCTCTTTCACGGTCCCGGGCGCGCCTTCGACCAGATCCTTCGCCTCTTTCAGCCCGAGGCTGGTGATCGCGCGAATCTCCTTGATCACCTGGATCTTCTTCTCGCCGCCCGCCTTCAGCACGACCGTGAACTCCGTCTGCTCCTCGACCGCCGGCGCGGCTGCGGCCGCTCCCGGAGCGCCGCCGCCTGCGGGTGCCGCTGCCGGAGCCGCGATCGTCACACCGAAGCGGCCCTTGAAGGCCTCGATCAGCTCCGCCAGCTCGAACACCGACATGTTGCCGATGGCTTCGAGGATATCGTCCTTACTCATCGTTTGCGTCGCCATTACTGTTCTCCCGCCCGTTTAGTTTTGAGAGCCTCGAGGGCACCCACCAGCGAATACAGCAGTCCGTTCAGCACTCCCAGGAATCCCGCCATGGGCGCCTGCAGGGCTCCGCCCAACTGCGCCAGCAGCTGAGTCTTCGAAGGCAACGCCGCCAGCGACTTCACCTGCGCCTGCGTGACCGGCTTGCCTTCGACCAGTCCCACCTTGATCGCCGGCTTCTCGAATTCCTTCGCGAAGTCGGTCAGCACCTTCGCCGCCCCGACCGGGTCCGTGCCCGCGAGCACCAGCGCCGTCGGGCCGGCCAGGAACGACTCGAGACCGCCGTCCTTCAACTGTTTTTCCGTCAGCGCGCGGCGTGCGAGCGTGTTCTTGACGACCACATACTCGACGCCCACCGCGCGGAGGCGGCGGCGCAGATCGGTGATGTGGGCCACGTTGAGGCCCGTGAAATCGGTGACGTAGATGGTTTGCGACTTGGCGACCTGCGCCGCCAGCGTCGTGACCATCTCCTGTTTCTGCGCTTTCGTGCGGTTCATACGTGATACCCTGCCGGATCGACCCGCACGCCCGGCCCCATCGTACTCGAGACCGTCACCGAACGGATATAGTGGCCTTTCGCCGCGGACGGCTTCGCCTTCACGATCGCATCCATGAACGCCTGCAGATTCTCGGCGAGCTGCTGCGACGAGAACGACTTCTTGCCGACGGCGGCGTGCACGATGCCGCTCTTGTCGACGCGAAACTCGATCTTGCCCGCCTTCAGCTCCTTCACCGCTTTCGTCACGTCCATCGTGACCGTCCCCGCCTTCGGGTTCGGCATCAGGCCGCGAGGCCCGAGCACCTTGCCGAGCGCGCCGAGCTGGCCCATGACGTCCGGGGTCGCGACGATGACGTCGGTGTCGAGCCACCCTTCTTTGATCTTCGCGACGTACTCCACGCCGACGAAGTCGGCGCCGGCGGCCTCGGCTTCCTTCGCCTTGTCGCCCTGCGCAATCACGAGCACGCGGATCTTCTTGCCCGTGCCGTGCGGCAGCGAGACCGTGCCACGCACGATCTGATCGGCATGCTTCGGATCGACGCCCAAGCGCACCGCCACATCCACCGACTCATCGAACTTCGCGAACGCCGTGTTCTTCACCTGTTCGACGGCCGCGGGCGCCGCGTACAGCTTGCGCGGCTCGATCGTGCCGACGGCAGCGCGGTACTTCTTGCCGTGCGTGCGCATCAGCCCTCCACCGTCAGCCCCATCGACCGCGCCGTCCCCGCGATCATGTTGATCGCGCCTTCGAGGTCGGTCGCGTTCAGGTCCTGCATCTTGATCTCGGCGATCTTCTTGAGCTGGGCGCGCGTGACCTTCCCCACTTTCTCGCGGTTCGACGTCGCCGAGCCCTTCTCGATGCCCGCTTCCTTCTTGAGCAAGACCGAGGCAGGCGGGGTCTTGGTCACAAAGGTGAACGTGCGATCCTTGTAGATCGTGACCACGACCGGGGTGATCATGCCGGCCTGGGACCCGGTCTTCGCGTTGAACTGCTTCACGAAGTCCATGATGTTCACGCCATGGGGCCCGAGCGCCGTGCCCACCGGCGGTGCAGGCGTTGCCTGACCGGCCGGCACCTGCAGCTTGACGATTGCGGTAACTGGTTTGGCCATCGTTTCCTCTATTAGCGTCCGCTTCCGCGGACTCCCACGCAGTTGTGGTTAGTGCGCCTTGAGCTGCAAATAATCCAGCTCGACCGAGGTTGGCCGTCCAAACAACGCGACCGACACCCGGACCTTCCCCTTATCCGGCAGTACCTCCTGCACCGTTCCGCTGAAATCCGAGAACGGCCCTTCGGTGATCTCCACGACCTGGCCCACGAGGAACGGAATCGCCTCGGCGGGCTCTTCTTCCTTGATCGCCTCTTCGACACCCAGCAGCCGGTTGACCTCTTCGGGCCGCAGCGCCATCGGCAGCCGGCCGGTCCCGACGAACTTGATCACGCCCTGGATCCCGTTGATCGTGTGGATGGTCTCCTGATTCAGGTCCATCTCCACGAGCACGTAGCCCGGGTAGATCTTTCGTTCGACGTTGACCTTCTTGCCGTTCTTGATCTCCACCACTTCCTGCGTGGGGACCAGCGCCTGACGGATCGGCTTCTCCGTCTCGGGCCGAATGTCCTCGGCAATGCGGCGCGCGATCAAGTTGCGCACCTTGTTCTCATGCCCGGCCGTCGTCTGAATCGCGTACCAGCGCAGCTCAGGCATCAAAACATTCTTGCGACGAGCGAGACGAACAGCCATTGAAAGAACGAGTCCATCAACCCGATCGCGATTCCCAGGATCGTGACGAAGATGACGATCACGGTCGTGGCTTTCTTCAACTCGTCGAACGTCGGCCATGTGACTTTGCGTAGTTCGTTGCGCACATCGCGCAGGAACTGGACAAACCGCCCGATGCGGCCGCGTCCCGGCTGCAGCTCCGGGCCGCCCGTCATCACTTCCGTTGCCATTACTTCGATTCCTTATGCGCCTGCTGCTTGTTGCACCGCGGACAGTACTTCTTCCACTCCGCCCGCTCTGGGTGTTTCCGCCGGTTCTTCGTGGTGAAGTAGTTCCGGCTTTTGCACACCGTGCATTCCATTATGATGTTTTCTCGGGGCATTCACGTGCCTCGTTACTTCAAAATCTTCGTGACCACACCGGCCCCAACCGTCCGGCCGCCTTCCCGAATCGCGAAGCGGAGCTGCTCTTCCATCGCGATCGGCGTGATCAGCTCGATCGTCATCTTCGTGTTATCCCCTGGCATCACCATCTCGACGCCCGCCGGCAGTTCGACTGAGCCCGTCACGTCCGTCGTCCGGAAGTAAAACTGCGGCCGATACCCCTTGAAGAAGGGCGTATGCCGTCCCCCCTCTTCCTTGGTCAGCACGTACACCTCGGCCTCAAAGTGCGTATGCGGCTTGATCGAGCCCGGCTTCGCCAACACCATCCCGCGCTCGATCTGGTCCTTCTCCACGCCGCGCAGCAGCAGCCCGACGTTATCGCCGGCCTGCGCCTCGTCGAGCAGCTTGCGGAACATCTCGACCCCGGTGACCACGGTCTTCTTGTCGGTCCCGAAGCCCACCATCTCGAGCTCCTCCCCCGACTTCACTTTCCCGCGGTCCACCCGGCCCGTCGCGACCGTCCCCCGCCCGGTGATCGAGAACACGTCCTCGACCGGCATCAGGAACGGCTTGTCGATCTCGCGCTTCGGAATCGGAACCGACTTATCGAGCGCACCCAGCAATTCCTCGATCTTGGCGGTCCACTGCTTGTCCCCTTCGATCGCCTTCAGCGCCGCGCCCCGAATCACCGGCACGTCATCGCCCGGGAACTGATACTTGCTGAGCAGCTCCCGCACCTCGAGCTCCACCAGATCGAGGAGCTCGGCGTCATCCACCAAATCGCACTTGTTCAAGAACACGACGATGTAGGGCACGTTCACCTGGCGCGCGAGCAGGATGTGCTCGCGCGTCTGCGGCATCGGCCCATCCACAGCCGACACCACCAGAATCGCGCCGTCCATCTGCGCCGCGCCCGTGATCATGTTCTTCACGTAGTCGGCGTGCCCGGGGCAGTCGACGTGCGCATAATGG
>Ga0209806_1000347_pt1 | contig 31143 bp, 28 predicted proteins | sample GraSoiAngelo_152_FD_186166 | JGI IMG/M metagenome (GOLD analysis project Ga0209806, IMG submission 186166) | Grasslands soil microbial communities from the Angelo Coastal Reserve, California, USA - 14_1009_12_30cm (SPAdes) (version 2) | ecosystem: Environmental > Terrestrial > Soil > Grasslands ... | reverse complement strand
TGCCACCGATGAAACGCGTTTTCCAACATCCGCCTGAGCCGCTGACCGGAAAGAAATACTGGCGGAGTCTCGGCGAATACAGCAATAGCCCGGAGTTTCGCGAGTGGCTGGAGCGCGAATTTCCGGCCGGCGCTTCCGAAATTAGCGAAGACGAATGGTCGCGGCGCGATTTCATGAAGTTGATGGGCGCCTCAATGGCATTGGCCGGTCTTGGTCTAACGAGTTGCCGCCGTCCGGAAATGCACCTCGTTCCGTTCACGAAGAGCGCCGAGTGGACGATTCCCGGAAAATTTCTTTACTACGCCACGGCGATGCCGCGCCGCACCGGCGCAATTCCGCTGATCGCAACCACCGTTGACGGCCGGCCGATCAAGGTGGAGGGCAATCCGCTTCATCCCGCCAGCGCCGGCGCCACCGACACATTCGCGCAAGCCTCCGTTCTCGATCTTTACGATCCGGCGCGGTCGCGGCGCTTCGTGAATCGCGGCAAGGATTCCAATCGCGGTGAGTTTGACGCCTACATCGACAAATTGCGGGGCCAGCTTGGATCGAACGGTGGCGATGGTCTGGCTTTCCTGGTTGAAGAATTGCATTCGCCGACTCGAGAAAGATTGCGAGCCGAATTGGAAAAGGCGTTCCCGAAAATGATGTGGTGCGTCTACGACGCGGCGCTGAGCGAGGCGCAAGATGACGCGACCCGGACCAGCTTCGGCGAAAATGTGCGATTGATTCCGCGATTTGACCGCGCCGACGTTGTGCTCGCGCTCGACAGCGATTTTCTTGACTGCGGCGAAGGCGATCTCGCTTCCGCCCGCGCATTCACGCAGCGACGCCGCGTGAAATCGTCGAAAGACACGATGAACCGGCTCTATGTCGTTGAGAACAGGTTCACCATCACTGGCGCGATGGCCGATCATCGGCTGCGCTGCGCCGCCAGTCAGATCCCGCTGTTCACTCATGTGCTCGCCGGCAAAATCGCCACTCTGACCAAAGACTCCGCTCTGCTGTCGTTGCTCGCTACCCTGGCCACGCCTGCCGAGACGCTGCCGTTCGATGAGAAATGGCTGATTGAATTGGCGAACGATCTGGTCTCGAAATCGGGCGTGAGCATCGTTCTCGCCGGCCAACAGCAATCGGTTGTTGTTCAACTGCTCGCGTACGCGATGAACTCCGCGCTGAAGAATATCGGACGCACAGTGGTGGTCCGGGAATTTCCGCGCAATCGGAACACGAAAAACATTTTGCAGCTGGCCGACCGGATGCATCGCGGCGAAATAAAAGCGCTTTTCATCTTCGGTGGCGACCCGGTTTACAACGCGCCGCGCGCAGTCGGGCAGGATCCGGACAAAAAGACGCCGCTCGATTGGGCCGATCTGCAAAAGAAAGTGCCGGAAGTGGTGCGAGTTGGTTATCACGAGGACGCAACATCGACAATCAGCCAGTGGCACGTGCCGTTGGCGCATTATTTGGAATCGTGGGGCGACGCGCTCACCTCGGACGGCGCGTATTTATCGATCCAACCGATGATCCTGCCGCTTTTCGGTGGGTTGAGCGAAATCGAAATCATGAATGGGCTCCTTGGCCGGCCGAAAGTCGAAGGACCCGAGCTCGTTCAGGAAACTTTTCGCGCGACCAAACCTCCCGGTGATCTTCCGACCGCGTGGTCGAAATTTTTGCGGGACGGATTTGCCGCGCATGTTCCGTTGCGCGATCGACCGGTCACATTTAACGACGGCGCCGCTGCCCAGCTGACACACCAGCTTTGGACCACAACGCCCGCGCCGACGTCGGAATCTCCTGAAATCGTTTTTGTTCGCAGTTACGCGATGGACGATGGCCGTTACGCCAACAACGGCTGGCTCCAGGAATTGCCCGATCCAATAACAAAACTTACTTGGGACAACGCGGCGATCATGAGCCCGAACTTCGCCAAGTCACTCAACGTCGAGACCGGCGATCTGATTCAAATTTCAATTAACGAGACGGCGAGAGACGCGAATGATCGACCGATTCGACGCGAACTGGTGATCGCGGCGTACGTTTTGCCCGGTCACGCCGAGAATTCGGTCACGATTCCGATCGGCTACGGACGGAAAAAGACTGGCCCAATCGCCGACGAATCCGGGTTTAATACCTACCTTTTGCGCACGGCGAGCAATCTGCATTTCGCAGTCGCCGATGGCAAGAATATCGAGAGCGTGCGCGTGACGAAGGTCGGAAAGAAATATCCACTCGCGAACACGCAGGAACATTGGAGCATCGAAGGCCGCGGCGTCGTGCGCGAAGCAACGCTGGATAAATACCGCGAAGACAATGAGTTCGTGAAAAAGTGCGGTGGGATGGACGAACCGCAGTCGTATTTGCCATCGCTTTACAGCCACCCGCCAATGGACGCGCCGCAGCAATGGGGAATGACGGTCGATCTCAATGTTTGCACTGGTTGCAGCGCCTGCGTCATCGCGTGCCAGGCCGAGAACAACGTTCCGATAGTCGGCAAATTACAAGTTGCGCACGGACGCGCGATGCACTGGCTCCGAATCGATCGCTATTACGCGAGCGCGAAACCATTCGACGAAGATAACGGCGAGTTTCCCCAGGATCCGGAGATGGTGCACCAACCGATGATGTGTCAGCACTGCGAGAACGCGCCGTGCGAAACCGTTTGCCCGGTCAACGCCACCATTCACAGCGAGGACGGACTCAACGTCATGGCCTACAACCGCTGCGTCGGCACGCGTTATTGCGCCAACAATTGTCCGTTCAAGGTGCGCCGATTCAATTTCTTCGATTACAACCAGCGGCCGATCGGGAAAAAGAAAATTGCGGGAGAGTTTGGGATTTATCGCGAGTACGTCGCGCCGTTCACCGAAAAAGGCGCGCCTGACATCACGAAAATGCAAAAAAATCCGAACGTCACAGTCCGGATGCGCGGGGTGATGGAGAAATGCACTTTTTGCGTGCAGCGAATCGAGGAAGCGAAGATCGCGGCCCACGTCCATGCCGGCGCGTCGAGCGACATTCGCATTCCGCGGGATTCGTTCACGAGCGCGTGCGCGCAAGCCTGCCCGCACGAAGCAATCACTTTTGGCGACATCAAAGATCCGGAAAGCAAAGTTTCGAAGATGAAACAGCAGGACCGCAATTACCGGCTGCTCGATTATTTGAACGTGAAAGCGCGCACGAGTTATCTGGGGCGGATCCGCAATCCAAATCCGAAAATGCCGGACGCAGACAACATTGGCGTCGCCTGTCCGGGGGAGAAGGCGTGAGGATGTCGATCTTGGCTAACTGATGAACGCCGCACCAACAGATGTGATTGAGAGCGAGGCCGCATCGACGGCGGAATCCCGGATCAAGCGCGCGCCGCTGGTGTTGAACAAACGCAACTTCAGCTGGATCACGGAACGCATTTCCGGCGTGGTAGAACAACCGGCGCCGCGTTGGTGGTGGGTTTGTTTCAGCATCACCGGCTCGATCGCGATGTTCGGTCTGTTCTGTCTCGGGTACCAAATTTCCACCGGCGTCGGCACTTGGGGACTCAATCATCCGGTCGGTTGGGCGTGGGACATTACCAACTTCGTTTTCTGGATCGGTATCGGACACGCCGGCACCTTGATCTCCGCCATTTTGTATTTGCTCCGGCAAAGATGGCGGACGTCGATCAACCGTTCGGCCGAAGCGATGACGCTGTTCGCGGTCATGTGCGCAGCGATTTTCCCGGGCGTGCACGTCGGCCGTGTTTGGATGGCGTGGTATCTCGCGCCGGTTTGGAACAACTACGGCATTTGGCCGAACTTCCGCAGCCCGCTGATGTGGGATGTGTTTGCAGTCTCGACCTATTTCACGGTCTCGGTTTTGTTTTGGTACACCGGATTGATCCCCGACCTGGCAACGCTGCGCGATCGCGCCACAACCAAGATCAAAAAATTTCTCTTCGGCGTGTTCGCCTGCGGCTGGCGCGGGTCGAACCGCAACTGGCGGCATTACGAAATGGCGTATCTGCTGTTGGCCGGACTTTCCACGCCGCTGGTGCTCTCGGTTCACAGCGTCGTGTCGTTCGACTTCGCGACGTCGATCTTGCCGACGTGGCACACCACAATTTTCCCGCCTTACTTTGTCGCGGGGGCCATTTTCGGCGGGTTCGCCATGGTGCTGACGTTGCTCATTCCGGCGCGGGCCATTTTCAAACTGCACGACATCATCACGCCGCAGCACATCGACAAAATGGCGAAGATCATTTTGTTGACCGGCTCATTCGTTAGTTACGCCTACACCATGGAATTTTTCGTGGCCTGGTACAGCGGCAACGCTTACGAGCGGTTCGCGTTTTGGAACCGCGTGCTCGGCCCGTATTGGTGGTACTGGTGGACGGGCATGTTGTTCTGCAACGTGCTTTCGCCGCAGCTCTTTTGGTTCCGCTGGTGCCGGCGTAACATTCTCGTCGTTTACTTCGTTTGCATGTGCGTAAACGCCGGGATGTGGTTCGAGCGTTTCATCATCATCGTTGGCGGATTGCATCGCGATTTCATTCCGTCGGCATGGGGTATTTTTATTCCAACCTGGGTCGACATCTGGACGTTCATCGGCACACTGGGGATTTTCACTTCGCTGTTCCTCCTCTTCATCCGGTTCCTACCGATGATCGCGATGTCGGAAGTGAAAATCGTTTTGCCAGAAGCGGACGCCCACGCCGCGTCGCCTAACGGACATCATCCCGTCGCAGCGGATGGAAGGGAGCGGACATGAGAACGCCGACCGGTCATGAAGTTTATGGGATGGGGGCGGAATATCCGAGCGCGGCCTCTCTTTATGAAGCGGCGAAAATAGTGCGAGATGCCGGCTTCAAACGCTGGGACGTGCATTCGCCATTTCCAATTCACGGCATGGACGAAGCGATGGGACTCGGCAAATCTTGGCTGAGCGCGGTCGTGTTGGCGGGCGGCATTTCGGGATTGCTCACCGCCATTCTCGTTGAATTTGGTCCGTCATGGGGGCTCTACCGATTGGTGGTGCACGGCAAACCGTACGATTGGAAAACGGTGCCGGCGTTTTTCCCGATCATGTTCGAGATGACCGTTCTCTTTTCCGCCTTTGCCGCTTTTTTCGCAGTCCTGATCATGAACGGCCTGCCGCGGCCGCATCATCCGATTTTCAACTGGGACCGATTCAGCCGCGCGACCAATGACGGATTTTTTCTCGTGATCGAAGCGCGCGACCCGCGTTTCACCGAACTGGAAGCTCGCGAATTACTGGAGCGCAGCGGCGGCCAACACATCACGATCGTGCACGAGGACTGATTTATGTTGCGCGGCTTCCTTTTAATTTCTCTCTTGCTCACGATTGCGGCCGTGGCCGTGCTCGGGTTCCGCGGAGAAAAGACCACCAATGAGCCGTGGGAAATTTTTCCCGACATGGTGCGCCAGATAAAAGTGCGCGCGCAATCGCCGCTGAATTTTTTTGCGGACGGTCGCGGTCCTCGCATGCCGGTCAACGGAACGGTGCCGATCGGTTATGAAATGCCAAAACCTCAACCGATCGGCGCGCCCGAGTCTCACCCCGTTGCCAGGTTTAGCGTCGGCACCGATTATATTGACACCGGAAAAATGGCTGACCGTTGGGGAACTGGAATCCCGGTCCCGGTCACGGCGCAATTGCTTCAGCGCGGGCGCGAGCGTTTCAACATTACCTGCGCGATGTGTCATGGCGCGACCGCGGCCGGGAATGGAATCACTAAGCAGTACGGCCTCAACACGGTCGTTACTTTGCAAGACGATCGCATTCGCAAAATGGCCGACGGCGAAATTTTCAACACGATCACAAACGGCAAAAACACAATGATGGCTTACGGGCCAAACATCATGGTCGCAGATCGTTGGGCGATCATCGCTTATCTTCGCGCGCTGCAACGAAGTCAGAACGCGGGGATTGTCGATGTCCCGCCGGAACATCGGGCTGATTTGGAAAAGCCAGCCGAGAACAAGCCGGCGGAGGCGAAACCTGGAGAAGCGAAACCGGCCGAGACCAAATCGCCAGCAAAACCGGAGGCGCCAAAGAAATGAGCGATCGCCTGCATAACGGGTCGACGCCGGAAGGCGAGTATTTCGAGAGCGGCCGCTTTGCCGGCCTGTCTGTTTTGCTCGGCGTTGTGGCGTTTGTTGCACTCGCGCTCTGCGGCGCTGGCGCCGCAATTGATCCGAAGCAGCTCAGTTTCTCCTGGCTGTTTGCCTTTGGATTCTTCTTCACCTTGTGCGCCGGCTGCTTTTTCTGGACGATCGTGCATTACGCTACGGACGCGGAATGGACGGTGGTCGTCAGGCGGCAACTGGAAAACATCGCCGTCTTGGTTGCAGTCCTCGCGATCTTTTTCATCCCGATCCTGCTCTTGCGGCAACATCTCTACGCCTGGATGAACATCGCGCCGGGGAAAGAAGCGAACCTCGATTCCAAGCGCGCCTATCTAAATCTCAATTTCTTTGTGCTTCGCGCGGCGTTTTTCCTCGGTTTCTTCATCATCGCGTCCCAATTGTTGCGCCGCTTTTCGGTCCGGCAAGACAAGGACGGCAATCCGCGATTCACCATTCGTCTGCGCAAAGTCGCGTTCGCCAGTCTGCCACTGTTCGCCCTTTGTCTGACCTTCGGCGCGTTCGATTGGCTGATGAGCCTCAACTACCGCTGGTTCTCGACCATGTTCGGCGTTTACATTTTCGCCGGCGCGGCCGGCAGTTCGATGTCGCTGCTTGTGCTCGTGATCACCGCGCTCCAGCGCGCCGGTTATCTCAAGAACGTGGTCACGCTCGAGCATTACCACATCATGGGAAAGTGGATGTTCGCCTTCTGTGTTTTCTGGGCCTACATCGGCTTCGGCCAATACATGCTGATTTGGTACGCGAACATTCCGGAAGAGATCCAATATTTTCTGACTCGAAACACGGAGTCGTGGTGGGGATTGAGCATGCTGCTGGTGTTCGGCCGTTTCTTCGGACCATTCGCCATTTTGCTGTTGCGCTCGATCAAGAAACATCCGCGCCAGCTCTGTTACGTGGCTGCGTGGATTTTGTTGATGCAAATGCTCGACATCTACCTCGTCGTTCTTCCAGCGCTCCATGGGACCGGCGTGCACGTGAGTTTGTGGGATTTTGCCGCGCTCATCGCCATCGGCGCGACTTTGGCTTTCGTTTATTTGCGCATCGTTGCAAAAACTTCGCTCTTCCCGGTGCGCGATCCTCACTTGGTCGAATCTTTAAAACTGGTGAACTGACATGGCCGATACCGAGCAAATTCGAACGCAATCGCCTGCGCCATTTTCGACATGGGTCGGCGTTGTGCTCTTGTTTGCGCTTTTCGGCGCCATTGTTGTGGCCGTGGTTGGTCCTTCGCCGCGCGGCGACACTTACGAACAAATGCGCGCCGAGGCTCGTGCCAAAAAACTCAAGGACGCGCGCGATGAAGACGCGAAGGCGCTCACGATTTATGCCTGGGTCGATAAAAACAAAGGCACGGTGCGATTGCCGATCGATCGCGCGATGGAATTAACTGTTGCCGATCTGGCGAACAAAAACCCCGCGCCCGCATACGCGATCACCGCCCCGGAATCTTCTGCGGCACCCGGCGGGGCAGCGGCCGCCACGCCCGCGCCATCCGCCTCGCCGCAGGCAAGCGGGACACCGAAACCCACTTCAGTTGCCGGTCAAAATTCGGAAGCGCGCGGGCAACCCGCCGCGGGCGTAAATCCGCCGGCAGTGCAGCCATCGACGCAACCCGGCGCTTCGGCGTCTCCGGCTGCTTCGCCGCAATCGCCGGCCGTAGCGCCGGCCGCGTCACCTTCAGTATCTCCGGGACAATTGTGAACGTGTCGCTCTTGCCTAACGAATGACTCCAACCGCTGACATTCCATTAAAAGAACCGGTCATTTCGGCTGCCGCTAGCGACGCAGAACAGCTCGAGCGTGCGCGCATCGATGCTTCGACGCGCGTGCCGGTGCTGATGTTTTACGCGTCAGCGATGGTTTGGTTACTAATCGGAACGCTGCTGGCCGGATTCGTTTCGTTCAAATTGCATTCACCCGACTGGCTCTCCGATGTCAGCTTTTTGACGTGGGGCCGACTGCGTCCGGTGCACATGAACGTGATGGTTTACGGCTGGGCGTCGATGGCCGCAATGGGAACGGCGATCTGGCTGATGGCGCGATTGTGCCGGACGACTTTACGACATCCGCTGCTGATTGTGGCGGGGATTTGGTTTTGGAACATCGGTGTGCTGATTGGTGTAATCGGAATTCTCATGGGCTACAGCACCGGTTACGACTGGCTCGAGTTTCCGCCTTATGCCGCGGTTGTTCTTTTTGTTGCTTACGCGCTGATTATGTCGTGGGCGGTGTTGATGTTCCGCTTTCGTCGCGGCGACCAGATTTACATCACCCAATGGTATTTGCTGGGCGCGTTTCTCTGGTTTCCATGGCTCTACGCCGCCGCCCAAGCAATGCTCTTCGTCGTCCCGGTCCAAGGCGTGATGCAGGCGGCGGTCGGCTGGTGGTACGCGAATAATCTGCTCTTTCTTTGGCTCGGCGCGATCGCGCTCGGCACCGCTTATTACATGATCCCGAAAGTGATCGGGCGCCCGGTTTACAGTTATCATCTCGCGACGATTGGATTTTGGACCTACGCGCTGTTCTCGAGTTGGACTGGGATGCAGCGCCTTGTCGATGGACCATTCCCGGCATGGATGATTACAGCGAGCATCGCCGCAACGATCCTGACCATCATTCCGGTCGCGACCGTCGGACTCAATCATCACATGACGATGCAGGGATATTTTCCGGTGATGCGTTACAGCCCGACGCTGCGGTTCACCGTCTTCGGCGCGATGTCGTATACGGTCTTTAGCATCATCGGTATCCTGATCTCGCTCCGCTCAACCGCGCGCTACTTGCATTTTACGGAGGCCAGCATCGCCTACTCACATCTCGGACTGTACGCGTTTTTTACGATGGTCATGTTCGGTTCGATGTACTACACCGTGCCGCGCCTGGTCGGTCGTGAATGGCGTTACGCTACGCTCATCAAACTCCATTTCTGGGCATCGGCCTACGGCGTTGGATTGATGTCGCTGATGTTGTTGGTCGGTGGGTTTGCTCAGGGCGCGACCCAAGATGATCCCTCAATGTCGTTCATTCAAAGCGTGGCAAGCGCGTTGCCATATTTACGAGGTCGCACGGTTGCAGCGCTGTTATTGACGATTTCGCATTTCATTTTCGCGTTCCATTTTGGCCTGATGTTGTTCGGCCTTGGCCGCACTTCAACCGTCCCGACATTTTTGAATCCAGTCGAAGCCGAGGGATCGGAGACGCACTTGTGAAAGGATTGGTCCCGCTTTTCCTCGGAGTTTTCGGAACGTTCGCGTTCTCGTGGGTCGGCTTGACTGTAATCCCGAACCTGCAAATTGGCGCGCTCAACCCGCAGATGGATGAAGAAGGCACCGACATTTATCCCGCTCCGAAATCGGGCATGGCCGACCGCGGCCGGCGGATTTACGCGGCGAACGGGTGCATCTATTGCCACAGTCAGCAAATCCGGCCCGGTTACGCCTACGCGGATGTCGATCGTCTCCGCGACGCAGGGCCATCACCTCGCCCGAAATGGGCTGAGCGCCGCAGCGCACCGCGCGATTATATTTTTGATCGGCCGGTAGTGCTCGGACAGGAACGAATGGGCCCCGATCTGTCCAATATTGGTAAACGCGCGCCGACTGAAGAAGAAAAACCGGCTGCGGCGCCAGGCGCAAACCCTCCGGCAGCTTCGCCCGCAGCTGCGCAACCGCCACCGTCGCCAAATTCTGCCCCGCCAAAACCGCCGAATGCCAATGCGCCTGCAGCGCCAGCGGGTTCGCCTCCTCCGCCAGCAGGTTCTTCTTCTGCTCCACCTACGAATGCCGCTCCGCCGAAACCGGGCGCTGGCGCGCCGCCACAATCGGCATCTCCGCCTGCGCCATCAGCAGGTTCTTCTCCAGCATCGGCTGCCGCTGCGAATCCATCGCCGGCTCCGTCGGCGTCGCCCAATCCAAACGGAATGCCGCCGGTTTATTCTGCCGCCTGGCATCACCGACATCTTTATTCGCCACGAAGCATGAGTCCAGATAATCGAGATTCGACCATGCCGGCCTACAAATTTCTTTACGAGAAACATCAGATCGGCGCCGAACGTTCAGCCGACGCGCTCCAGCTTACTGGCGCTGATGCGCCGCCAACGGGTTGGGAAATTGTTCCAACCTACGACGCCAGCTGTCTCGTTGCTTATTTGATGTCGCTCGATCAATCGCATCCGCTGAAAGAGGTGAAGACCGCAGAGGGCGCGGCACCGCCCGCCGCATCGCCTCCGGCTGTACCGGCCGGATCACCAGCACCGCCGCCAGCCGGATCGCCACCTCCAGCGCCACCGAAGAAATGAACGATCAAACTCCAGATCCCTCATCTTTAACGCGGCAGGGAATGGATTACGGCGAAACTGCCGACGTTCATGAAGTGCACGCCGCGATCCAACGCGAGAAACGCGAACCGCGCGTCGGACTTGAGCCGCTCTCGATTTGGTTGATCGCCGTTTACGGCCTCGCGATTTTCACCGGCGGCGCTTACCTCGGTCGTTACTCTGGAAATTTTTCCGGTGATGGTCTCGATCCGTTAGGCGGACCGCCGCCGGCGAAAAAAGGTAGTGCGGCTGGACCGGGAGGTCCGATACAAGAATTAACGCCGCGCGATCGCGGAAAAAAGATTTTCGCGGCCAACTGTCAGACGTGTCACCAAGCGAACGGTCTGGGCGTTCCCAGTCAATATCCGCCGCTGGCAGGCTCGGAATTCACCACGGGCGGTTCGAAACGACCAGCCATGATTGTTCTCAAAGGTTTGCAGGGACCGGTCACGGTGAAAGGCCAAAAATTCGGCAGCGCCGTCATGCAACCGTGGGACAAGACGTTGACCGACCAAAAAATCGCCGACGTTCTGACCTACGAGCGAAGCGAGTGGGGAAACAATGCCAGTCCGGTGACTGCGGAACAAATTGCGGCGTTACGCAAAGAATTGGCAAGTCATCCTGAATCGTACACCGAGCCAGATGTGCTCGCTGTTCCGGCCGAAACCGAACTTCCCGGAGGCGCACCTGCGGGAGCTGCTCCACCAAAACCGGGCGAAGCCGCGAAACCCGCGCCTCCGGCTCCGCCCAAACCGCAGAGTTAAGTTTTACGCGAGTGCGTCCGCGAGCAGCTCGGCCATGTGCTTCGGCCAGACGCTGCTAAGATCGACAATTTGATGCCGACAACTCGTGCCGGACGCAATCACGACGTCCGGTTGTTGATTGTCGATCTTGCGCAGTAAATCGGCCGCGACCTGTTTCGAAAGCTCGTATTTCTCGACGAGCGCGCCAAACGCGCCGGCCATTCCGCAGCAGGCAGTATCGAGCAAGTTTGCTTTGCGACCCGGCAACCGTTCCACTAGCGTGGCCATGAACGCCGGATTGATTATCGACTTTGCGTGACAGTGCGGATGGATCGCAACGCTAACCTCTCGCTCTTTGAATCGAAGGGCATCTGGTTCGCGCTCCAACAAATCGTCCACAAATTTTTCGAAAAGAAAACAGCGCGCTGCGATTTTCTCGGCGTTGTCGATCTCCAGTTCGCGATAATCTTCGACGAACATTGACCAGCACGACGGCTCGAGGAAAACAATCGGCGTTTCGGCGGTGGCGTTCACAAGATCGACATTGTGGCGTCCGACTTCGCCCGCGGCGTCGAGATTTCCCTGACTGAACGCCGGCCGGCCGCAACATTTTCGATTTTGCAATAGCTCAACCTCGAAACCAAGCGCGCCGAGGACCTTCACCGCCGCGATGCCAATATTTGGCTCGTGATAGCGGACAAACGTGTCGTCCCAGAGAATTACTTTGCCGCGCGGACGATCCGCCCCGGTTGGTTGCGCATTTCTGCCAAACCAGCGATCAAATCGCTTGTCCGTGTAGTGCGGCAGCGAACGCTTCGCTGAGATTCCGAGCGTTTTCTCCATCAACCCGCGCATCGGCGCATGATCGAGAATTGAATTGGCGAGCCATGGCATCGTGCATCCGATTCGGCCGAGCAGATCGACGTTGCTGAAGAACCGTTCGCGTAATGGCAAACCGTCGCGTTGGTAGCGGGCATAAAGCATGTTGGCTTTGAGCAGCGCGAGATTGACGTTGGACGGGCATTCCGGCGTGCAACCTTTACAGGAGAGGCAATTGCTGAGCGCGGCATCGAGTTCGGCCGATTTCAACGGATCGTGACCACTGCCGCGCAGTTCGAGCGATCGCCGGATGATGTTGGCGCGACCGCGGGTGGACATGACTTCGTCGTGTGTCGCCATGAACGTCGGGCACATAATGCCGGTCTGTTTGAGACAACCGCCACAACCGTTGCATTGCTCGAGATTGCCGATGAACGAGCGGTCCTTGAACGCGAACGCGAGGCGCGGCTCGAACGGCAGCTCGAGCGACTTCGTGAAATTATGGCGGAGATGATTGTCGATCTTGTGGGCGAAGCCGAAAATTTTTCCTGGATTGAAAATATTTTTTGGATCGAATGTGCGCTTGATCTCGCGCATGACATTGAGCAACGCGTCGCCAAGTTGATCGCGCATGTACTCGGTGCGCGCGATGCCGACTCCGTGCTCGGCCGAAATTGAACCTTTGAATTGCCTAACGAGCGCGGAAGTTTGATCGGCTACCAGCCTGAACTTTCGCAAATCGTCCGCACTATGGAGATCGAGAACGGGCCGGACATGGAGCAAGCCGCTCGCGGCATGTCCGTAGTAGCTCGCTTCCAGTCCGAGGGATTTCATGATCGACTGCAACCCGCGGACGTAATCGGGCAGTTGCGCGGGACGAACCGCTGCGTCTTCAATGAACGCGACCGGTTTCGATGAACCGACGCAGCCGGTCAAAAGTGAAAGGCCGGCTTTGCGCACCGACCAAACGAGATTCATCTCGTTCGGGTCGCGGCAAATTCTCGTCCGCAAACCGAGGTAGCGCGACTGCAAGATCGACAAGCGCTCGGCCGCATCGTCGTAGAATTCGACGATCAAGATTGCTTCACACGGTTGTGCCTCGAGCTCGAGCAGATCGCGCGCGGCTTGGAAATGGAGCTGCCCTTTTGTTTGATCGAGCAACGGGCGGTCGATGTGTTCAATAGCGGCGGGTTTGAGATCGAGAAGCGCGACGGTTGCTTGCATCGCGTCGGCGACGGATGCAAAGAAGATCAGGCCGAGTCCTTTGTCGCGCGGAAGCGGCGAGATCTTTAGCTCGGCTGAAAAAATCGCGGCGAGCGTTCCTTCGCTCCCGGCGAGAATCTCATTGAGGTTGTTCGGCGTGCGCGAGAAACGTTCGATGCCGTAGCCCGGCCAACGTTTGAGTAAACCGGGCGGCCAGCGCTCGGCCATTTCTGCCGCGTGCGCGCGAACGAGATTGTCGATCTTGCGTTGTTCGTCGCGCAAAGATTCACTTGCCGGACCGACAATGACGATCCGACCGTCGGCCAAAACGATTTCCGTCGAAAGAACGTGATCGGCAGTCGTGCCGTAGACTGGAACGTGCGCGCCGGAAGAATTGTTCGCGATCATGCCGCCGATGGTGGCGCGCGAGCTGGTAGCGACGTCGGGGCCAAAACAAAATCCGTGCGGCTCAAGAAACACGTTCAACTGATCGAGGACGACACCGGCGCCGGCGCGCACGCTGCGCTTGTCGATGTTGAGGTTGTCGATCTTGCGATTGTGGCGCGAGAAATCGACGATCAATCCTTCGCCGACCGCGTTTCCAACCAGGCTGGTACCGGCGCCGCGCGGCGTGACCGGAACGTTTTCATCGGCTGCGGCTTTAATGACCGCGCTCGCGTCCTGCGCGCTGGTTGGGAAGGCGACGCCAAGCGGCTCGATTTGGTAAATCGAAGCGTCAGTGGCGTAAAGCTGGCGGGTGAGATTATCGAAACGCACGTCGCAGCCTGAAGCGCGGATCTTTTGTTGAGCGGCGGCACTGATCACTTGGCGCTAATTTATCACAAGAACGAGAGCACGAGAGCCGATGGCAGGTGAATTGCTGTGATTTCCGCCAGGCAGTGAGCATTACCCTGAAAACGAAGATTCGTTACAACGGGCAGGAATACGCCAGTCCGGCCGATTTGCCTCCCGACGTCCGCGTGGCTTACCAAAAAGCGCTGCATGACGGAGGGGTGAAGAAAAAATTTGTGTTTAACGGTGAGCAGTTCGCGAGTGAAGAAGCAATGCCGGCGGATGTCCGAAAGCTGTACGATGATGTGTTGGGCGTGATCGAGAACAATGGCGAGGTCACCATTCCAAATGGAAAACCCGAGCCGCTGTTAACGAAACGAGAGATCGTAGTCGTCGCGCTGTTTGCCGGTGGGATTGTCGCGCTTGTCCTGGTGCGATTAGTCATGGGTTAATTCGGCGCACCGGAAAACAGCGGCATTTGCATTTCCTCGGGCGCGCTTTCGGCGAAACGCACACCAACTCCGATCAGACGCACTTTTTTGCCGGTGCGGGCAAAAGCTTCCGCCAGCAAACTGCGGAATGCAGAAAGCGATGGTTCTAAACCGGCGCGTTCGGCAGTGGTCCGGGTGAAATCCGCAAATTTAAGCTTCACAAAGATTTTTGTGACACGCCGGGTCGTTTCTTTCTGGGCCAAATCGGCCATGAGTTCTTGAAAAAGTTCTCCGAGGCGTTCCTCGCATTGTTCCAGCGTCTCCAGATCGGTCGGAAAAGTCTCTTCGGTACTAAGCGACTTACGCGGCCGGTCCGGCTCGACCGGGCGATCGTCGATTCCGCGGCAAAGATCGAAGAGCTCGCCGCCGAATTTTCCGAAAAGATCCACAAGTTCCGGACGCGAGAACCGCTGAAGATCACTGCACGTTTTGACTCCGAGCTCCTGCAATCTTCGTTCGGTCTTTTCGCCGATCCCCCAGATTTCGCGCACGGGCAGGTTCTCCATAAATCCAGGAACCTCAGCCATGCTGACTTCCAATTGCCCGTCCGGCTTTCGCGTCGAGCTGGCGATTTTTGCGATCAACTTGTTGGGCCCGATGCCGGCGGACGAAGTCAGTTTAGTCTTTTGAAAAATTAAATCGCGAATCACCTGGGCGAGCGGTCCGGGCGCGTCGGGATGCGCTGTCACGTCGAGATATGCTTCATCGAGCGAAAGCGGTTCCACTAACGGACTGAAGCGGTGCAAGATTTCCCGAACGACCGCTGCTTCGCGGCGATAAACATCAAATCGCGTCGGGAGGACGATTAGATTTGGACAGCGCTGCAGTGCCATGAACGTCGGCATGGCGGAATGAACGCCGAACGCGCGCGCTTCGTAATTGCATGTGGTCAGCACGCCGCGGCGATCCCGCGCGCCGCCGACACCGACTGGCTTTCCGCGCAAAGCCGGCCGGTCCCGCACTTCGATGGCCGCGTAAAAGCAATCCATGTCGAGGTGAATGATGGCGCGCGGCGTTGCATCGCTTGTCATTCGCCAATGTAACTTCAAAAGATGTCAATCTCATCTGGTGCTCCTGGTGATGTTTGGATTGACCGGAAAAATTGGAATCGCTAAACATGTGGCTCCCACCCGCAGGCCATGTCTCTCATCCCGAGCGAGTCGTACAGTTTTCCCGATCATTTCATGCGTACGGTCACTCCTTCACCCAAGCCGACGAACGAGGAGCCCGAGGCGCCAGTCAGGAAGATTCCGTTTCAGCCCACTTTGAAACCAAAATTCCGCTGGAACATGCGCACATCGGCGATGGATCCGGCTCCAGTCGCCAACAACGATGCAGAGCAACCTTCCAACGAAGCGCTGCGGCCGGCTGCCCAAAATGTAATTCAAATGAAGCCCGCCCGACCCGCGCATCCGCCGCGGATGATGCCTCCGCCGGAAAGTCTGGTCTCGCAGAATCCGGCTGCTGAAAGTCCACGCCTGGTCGCCGTCTCCAATCTGCAAGCGGACTTTTTTGAAAAGTTCCCGCGAAGCGACGAAACTCCTCTGTCGAAGCGGCGTCGCAAAGCAAAAATGCGTCGATTCATTGCTTGCGAAAGCGCGATATTGGCCGTTCTGCTGCCGCTTGCGATCCTGGGGCTGTCGTGGCCTCCGGACAATGTCGGGGTGGTTTGGATCATAAACGTTTTAACGATTGCGTCCGCGGTTGCTGCCGCCCTCATTCCGATCCTTTTCTTCGCCCTCACGCCTACGCTGCCTGGAATCGAGCGTTAAGATCGATTCGGCGTGGCAAGATCGACATCGCACCGGCAGGATTGCGTTTTCGCGGAATTTACGCGATGACGATCGACGATTATGAAGCCGGCGGTCACGCGAGTGTTCATGGTGCGTCACGGCGCGACGGTATTGAGCGCTGAAGATCGCTTTGCCGGCGCGACCGACGTCGCTCTGTCCGATGAAGGTCGCGAACAAACGCGGCGCCTGGCCGATCGCTTGAGTCACGAAAAAATCATGGCGGTCTATGCGTCGCCTTTGGGTCGCACGGTTGAGACGGCGCAAATCTTGGCTGGACCACATAAACTTGAAGTTCAAGCGCGCGACGGGTTTCGTGAAATTAACCACGGACGCTGGGAACAAATGACGCGGCGTGAAGTTGAAGAAAAATTTCCGGAAGAAGCCGCGGAATGGGAAAAAGATCCGTACACCTTTGCGCCGCTGGGCGGCGAAAGTGGATTGGCGGTGACTGCGCGCGCTCTGCCGGCATTAATTGCGCTCGTTCGAGAACACGCCGGCCAAAATATTTTGGTCGTCTCGCACAAAGCAACCATTCGACTGCTGCTCAGCTCGCTCCTCGGATTCGATCCGCGCCGTTATCGCGACAATCTCGATCAGAAACCCGCTGCGCTAAACGTTGTCGATTTTCGCGATGCCACGCGGGCGCGGCTCACTTTGTTCAACGACACTTCGCATTACGACAAAGCGGGCAGTGCCATTCCGGAAATTCCGGAATCACGTTTGTCGAAATGGTGGAACGAACGCAGCGGCGCGTAACGCGTTCGACGGAGCTCACACGTCCTGGGTTTGCGCGCGCCGATCGAGAAGCTTGCTCTTAAGTTCTGCGATTAAATTTTCGTACTCTTCCCGACCGATCAGGTCCTCCGTTTCCGGAGGATCTTTCTTTACGTCGAACAATCGACACTCGGAAAATTGCGGCAGCACAGGATATTGCTCATCAGGCTTCGCCGTGGCAAGTGTCGGCGTGACCCATTCGCCTCCATTAGTCATTGGTGCGACCGGTGGCTCCGGCACGCGGGTGATTGCGCGCATCGCCAGACACGCCGGCTATAATCTCGGGAGCAGGTTAAATTCGTCCGAGGATGCCCTGGAATTTTATTCGTTTCACGACATCTGGATTAATCCCTTTGTTTCCGCGCAGGGCCGGGGCGAAGCAATGACGCCGTGGCAATCGGCGCGAATGAAAGAGGGTTTTCACGCTGCTCTGGCCCGTCACATCCCGGAAGCGGAACGACGCGGAACACGTTGGGGTTGGAAAGCGCCGCGCAGTATTTATCTGCTCTCGTTTTTGTCCGCGCAATTCCCACAATTGAAATTCATTCACGTGTTGCGTGACGGCCGCGACATGGCGCTTTCACCCAACCAAAATCAACTCCGCAAACATGGCCGGGCGGCGCTGAGGTGGCGCGAGCGACTATTTCGTTCGATCCCGGAGCGTTCGGCGTTGTTGTGGGAGAAGATAAATCTCCGGGCGGCCGATTACGCCGAGGCCAGGCTTCGCGGAAATTATCTACTCGTGCGGTTCGAAGATCTTTGCGCGGAACCATTGGAAACGACCGCTCGAATTGTGAACTTTCTGGAAGCGCCAATTGATCCCGCACCGATCGCGCAGACGGAAATAACGGCGCCGAAAACGCTCGGTCGCTGGCGTGATTGTTCGCCGCGAATCGTTTCCCGCCTCGAGACCCTGGCGGCGGCGTCACTTCGAAGATTTGGATATTTGAATTAGGAGAGCTGCCGAAAGGTAATGTTCTACGACCAACCGAAGATCGACAGACCCCGAAAGAATCGGGGCTCGCGAAGACTTTCGGAGTCGCCAAATTCGGGCTTTGCAATGAGACTTTCCCTTTCAATATTGGGAGGCTAACTTTCTCTCGAATGGACGCCTCTAGCACTTTTCCCGCAGCCGCGGGACACCACGACCCACACGCACCCGCGGGCGAGCACGAGCACCACGAGCTCGGCTTCTGGCGGAAATACATTTTTTCGACCGATCACAAAGTCATCGGCATTCAGTACGGACTTTGCGGTCTTGTTTTTCTCTTCTTCGGTTTTTCTTTGATGATGATCATGCGCTGGCAACTGGCGTATCCGGGCCAGGCGCTGCCGCTTCTCGGTAAATGGCTGCCGTATTTCTTCGGGGCGAACTCCATGCCGGACGGCAAAATGACCCCCGAGTTCTATAACTCGCTCGGCGCGATGCACGGCACGATCATGATTTTTCTTGGCGTCGTGCCGGTGGCGTTCGCGGCTTTCGGCAATTTTGTCGTGCCGCTCCAAATCGGCGCGCCTGACATGACCTTTCCGAAAGTGAACGCCGCCAGTTTCTGGGCATTCGCCGTCGGCGGCGTGATCATGTTGACCAGCTTTTTCGTTCCCGGTGGCGCGGCCAAGAGCGGTTGGACTTCCTATGTGCCGCTGGCAGCAATTGCCGATAAAGGGCAGGGATTTCATCCGATCTTTAACGGCCAATCGCTTTGGCTGATCGGATTCATTTTCCTGATCACGTCGTCGTTGCTCGGCGCGGTCAATTTCATCACCACCATCATTCAACTGCGCGCCAAAGGGCTGACCTGGATGCGCCTGCCATTTTTCGTCTGGGCGCAGTTTGTCACCGCGTTCTTGTTGTTGCTCGCGTTTCCGCCGCTTGAGGCGGCGATTGTCATGCAATTGATGGACCGCACGGCGGCGACCAGCTTTTTCCTGCCGGCCGGTATGATCGTCAACGGCACGCCGGTGCACATTAGCGGCGGCGGCAGTCCCCTTCTGTGGCAGCACCTGTTCTGGTTTCTCGGACACCCGGAGGTGTACGTTTTGATTTTGCCGGCGTTCGGAATTGTCGCCGAAATTCTGGCCAACAACTCGCGCAAACCACTTTGGGGTTACAAGTCCCTTGTCTTCTCCGTGCTCGTGATCGGATTTCTGTCGTTCGTCGTCTGGGCACACCACATGTGGCTCACCGGAATGGGCTCGACCGTGAGCGCGTTCTTCCAAACGACCACGTTGCTTATTTCGATCCCATCCGTGATCATCCTGAGCGCGTTTTTCATTTCGCTCTGGGGCGGATCGATCCGGTTCAATGTCCCGATGCTTTGGGTGACGGCATTCCTGCCGATGTTCGGGATCGGCGGACTCACCGGCATTCCACTCGCGTTTAATTCGGCCGATCTTTATTTGCACGACACCTATTACGTCATCGCGCATTTCCATTACATCGTCGCGCCCGGTACGATCTTCGGACTTTTCGCCGGGATTTATTATTGGTTCCCGAAAGCGACCGGCCGGACCATGAACGAGTTCTGGGGCAAAGTGCATTTCTGGCCGTCGCTCATCTGCATGAACGTAATTTTTTTGCCGATGTTTTTACAGGGAATGCTCGGCATGCATCGCCGCTGGTACGATGGCGGCCAGGGCTGGACGTTGGCGGGCGAACACATTTGGGGTCTGACCGGCTTTCAATGGAACACACCGATCTCGTGGGCGGCGTGGGTCATGGGTGTCGCGCAGATTCCGTTCATCATCAATTTCTTTTGGAGCATCAAGCACGGTAAAAAAGTGAACGACAATCCGTGGGAAGCGACCACACTGGAGTGGACCGCGCCTTCGCCGCCCCCCCACGGAAACTTCGTCACCACACCGATTGCTTATCGCGGCCCCTACGAATACAGCCTGCCCGGCCGCGACAAAGATTTCACCATGCAGAACGAACCGGTTGAACCGGCCGAGCGATCGCGTCGTGCGACAGTCGAACCGGTGCTGGTGCATTGACGGATGGAAATCCCCTACACCATCTCCACTCGACCTGATACCGGTCTGTGGAACGCGAAGATCGGCATCTGGTTGTTTCTCGCGTCCGAAGTGATGCTCTTCGGCGGACTTTTTTCCGCCTATGTCTTTTTGCGCCTGGACGCGCAACCAGGCGAGTGGCCACACGGACTTCTCAACGTCCCAGTTGGCACGATGAACACGGCGATCCTGATCATGTCATCGGTCACGGTCGTTCTCGCGTGGGCCGCGCTGAAAATGCGCCGTTACCGTGCCTACTGGTGGTACATGCTCGCCACCATCATGTGCGGCGTCATCTTTCTTTTCGTAAAACTTTATTACGAATGGCCGCAGAAGTTTGAGCACTACGGCGTTTTCATAAAACCGAGCGCGCTCGAAAAATACGAGCGATACCTCGGTAACACCCGCCGGACGGAGAAGGGGATGGAGCCGCGGATCGAGATTAGCGGTCACTTGCACAATCCTGAAGCGCTCAAGGACGCGAACGTCAAGGAGTATGAAATCGGGCTCGATCCGGTTTACGTCGAGCCGAACAACCCAGCGAACGATCGTCCACACTTTCTTTACGTTCCGCCAACCGACCACATCGCGAAAATTGAAAAGGAAGACGTTGAGCGAATCGATTCATTTGGACCGTGGCACAGTGCGTATTTCGCGAGTTACTTCACCATCACCGGCTTGCACGGCGCGCACGTGCTCGCCGGCGTTCTCGTCTTTATTTACATGTGGCTGCCCGTGAGCAAAAAACTTTACCAGCGCAATCCCGAACACCTGGCCAATCGCGTCGAGGTCTCCGGACTCTTTTGGCACTTTGTCGATCTTGTCTGGATTTTTGTCTTTCCGCTCTTTTATTTGCTCTAAGCCATGAACAATCCGCCTGATATTTCCCAAGACCCGGCCGAGCACGAGGAATACGCGCACAACGTGCAAAAACACGTGAGAGGTTATCTCACCGTCGGCGCGCTTTTGCTCGCGTTTACCGGGATCACAGTTGCGCTATCCTACGTTGATTTCGGGACCCGGAAAGCCAACATCGGCGTCGCCATGCTCGTCGCCACGTTAAAAGCCGGACTGGTCGCTGCGATCTTCATGCACCTGGCCGCGGAAAAACGGCTGATCTATCGCGTGCTTATTTTTACCGGCTTTTTCGTGCTCGGACTTTTCTGGCTTACATTTTTGGCCTGGTACAACCCCGTCGTTCGTTAGATGTCACTCAAAGCCTTCCATATCGTCTTCGTAATTTTTTCAACGCTGCTCGCGTTGGGTGTGGGTAGCTGGTGCATTTGGGTCAATCTCGTTGAAGGCGCGCCGGTCTATCTCGCCGGCGCGGTCGCTTCGTTTGCTTGCGCGCTTGCGCTTGTCGTCTACGGCGTCTGGTTTTATCGGAAAATGAAACGGCTCCGCATCATCACATGAAAAAGTTTTTGGCGATCCTGTCGTTGTCGATCCTGCTCGCCGCCGGGCAGGCGAGCGCGTGTCCGTTCTGTTACGGCGCGAAAGACGGCAAATCGGCTCAGCACATGGCCGTGGCCATTTGGTTTCTTTTCGGCGCAGTGATGTCGGTCATCGGCGGAATCGGCGCGGTTGGTTTCAAGATTTGGCGACACGGAAGGATGCCGCTCGAACCGCATCAGGAAATCAACGAAGAAGATTTGAACAAATATGATGAGTAGCCTCGCGCTCATTAACGAATTTCTCGGCCAGCCCCCAAACGCTTCCGAGCACGGCTACCAGATTGATCATATTCTGGAGTTCTCGCACTGGTTCATGGGCGCATTGTTTTTCGGGTGGTCGGCCTTTTTCGTTTTTGTGCTGATCCGTTTTCGCCGGAGCCGCCACCCGAAAGCCGATCATGCCGGTGTTCGCAGCGGAATTTCCACACACCTCGAATTTTCAGTCGTGTTGATTGAGGCCGTCTTGCTGCTCGGTTTTGCAATCCCGCTGTGGGCGAAACGAGTGAATGAATTTCCTCCCACGCAGGACGCGATTCTCGTTCACGTGGTTGGTCAGCAGTTCAACTGGACTTTCCACATGCCCGGACCCGACGGTCAGTTTGGGCGACGCGAGATCGGTTTGGTTACGAATTCAAATCCACTCGGCATCGATCCAAACGATCCCGCCGGCAAAGATGACATCGTAGTGCTGGGCGAATTGCATGTGCCGGTCAATCGGCCACTAATCATCGAGCTCTCTTCAAAAGATGTGATCCACAATTTCGATCTGCCGCACATGCGCATCGCGGCGGACGCGATTCCGGGTTCGTTGATTCCGATGTGGTTTAAGCCCATCAAAACCGGCAATTATGAAGTTGTTTGTGGTCAGCTCTGCGGCCTCGGCCATTACGGAATGAAGGGAATGGTCGTGGTCGATGAACCGGCTGATTATCAAACCTGGTTGAAAGAACGCGCCGAATTGGCCGGGACACAGAACGCGCCGCCGTCGACGCAACGGCCGGCAGGCGAACCGCCGGTCGGCCCGACACCAGGGACAGTTCCACCTCCGGGCGCGCCGAAAACAGAAAATCCCGCCGCCAAACCGGAACAGAAACCGGCCCAACCCGCGCCAACTCCGAGCGGCGAATAGTCGAAGCGCGCAAACGTGGCGCAAAGATCGACATCGTCGGCGCGCTGGCTCAATCGCTTCGCCTGGTTCACCGCGGTCGCGAGCCTGCTTCTCATTTGCAGCGGCGGAATGGTCACAAGCAAAGGCGTCGGCCTCGCCGTGCCGGACTGGCCGACCACTTTCGGCTACAACATGTTTCTGTTTCCGGTCTCAAAATGGATCGGCGGCGTTCTATTCGAGCACACTCATCGCCTGATCGCATCGACGGTTGGATTCCTCACCATCATTCTCGCGATCTGGCTCTGGCGAACCGAAGATCGACATGCGGTGAGGATGCTTGGCCTAATCGCAGTTGCGGGCGTGATTCTTCAGGGAATTCTCGGCGGCCTTCGCGTCACGATGTTGAAAGACCAGATCGGAATCTTTCACGCCTGTCTCGCGCAAGCGTTTCTCGGCCTCATCGTTTTGATCGCGATTACGACAACAAATTTCTGGCGATCCCTCGGCGTGAACTTGACCGGTTTAACCGGTCAAGTTTCGCAGCCGCTTTTGCGGATCAAAATGATGGCGATCGCGACGACGATCGCCATTTACGGGCAGCTTGCGCTCGGCGCGACGATGCGTCATCAGCATAAGGACTTGGCGATTCTCGATTTTCCGACCGCGAACGGTGCCTGGATCCCGGACACGAGCGCGACGGCATTGGCAAAAATCAATGCCTGGCGCGACGCCCGCGCCCTTTCCGATGTGGACGCGTTTCAAATCTGGCTGCAAATGGCGCATCGTTTTCTCGCGGCCCTGATCGGCATTGCGGTAATTGCGTTTTGCGTTCGGGTTTGGAAAGACGCGCACGCGATCGCCGCTCTTAGGCGACTGTCGATTTTATGGGTGTTGTTGTTTCTCCTTCAGTTCACGCTCGGCGCATGGACGATCTGGAGCGATAAAGCGGCCGACGTCGCGACATCCCATGTCGCTGTTGGCGCGATCATGTTATCGTTTGGCGTGAGCGCGTGGGCTATTTGCTGGCGGGTTTTACAGACAAGGAATTCATGAAAACCGTGGCAATCGAGTCGACTCAGACCGGAACTCGAAGTGCCCGGTCTGGATTCATTCGCGATTTAGCCGAGCTGGTGAAAGCGCGGCTCACGCTGTTGGTCTTACTCACGACAGCAGTGGGTTTTTATCTCGGCGCCGATAGTCCGATCAACTTCGCGGCATTGTTGCACACTGTTTTTGGAACAGCGGCGGCCGCGGCCGGCGCAGCCGCGCTCAATCAGTGGTGGGAGTACAAGCTTGATGCGTTGATGCATCGAACACGATCGCGCCCGGTCCCGACCGGACGAATGCGGCCGCGGGACGCAGTTATTCTCGGCGCCGCATTGTCGATCTTCGGCGTCGCCTATCTCGCCTTCGTCTGTAATGCGCTAAGTGCCGCCCTCGCCGCGATCACGATCATTATTTACATTTTCGCTTATACGCCGTTGAAGCGCGTGAGCACTTTCAATACTGCGCTCGGCGCGGTGCCCGGGGCGTTGCCGCCGATGATCGGCTGGGCGGCGGCGCGCGGAACGCTCAGCGCCGGGGCATGGATGCTTTTCGCGATCCTGTTTTTTTGGCAACTGCCGCACTTCTTTGCGATCGCGTGGATGTATCGCGATGATTACGCGCGCGCCGGTTTTCAAATGATTTCGAGCGACGACCGCACCGGTGAACGCAGCGCCAGCCAAAGTGTCTTTTTCTGCATGCTCCTTTTTATCGTTGCCGGTTTGCCCGCATTTCTTGGAATCGCCACGGTCTTTTATCTTTTGGCGGAGCTGGTCCTCGGCGGCGTGTTCATCGCGGTCGCGATGCGGTTTTTGAAAACGCGCGCAACGTCGGACGCGCGACGGCTGTTTATCACATCGATAATCTACCTGCCGCTGCTGCTTGGCGCGCTGGTATTGGGTAAAGCATGAACGCGACCACGACCCTTGACCGCCCGTCATCGAGAACCGCGACGGCTTGGAAAACCACGCTTATCGCAATTCCAATCGTTACGCTTGCGCTCTTACTTTGGCTGCGACAGCTCGAGATCAATGCGCTCCGGCAGCGAACCGTTTCATCCTACGGAACGGTTCCCGAATTCGTACTGCTGAATCAGGATGGAAAAAATTTCGGCTCCGCCCAATTGCGCGGAAAAATCTGGATCGCAGATTTCATTTACACGACCTGCCCCGGTCCGTGTCCGATGATCAGCACCCGGATGAGTGAATTGCAGAAGCCGCTCGAAAAGACAGATGTGCATCTCGTCTCGTTCAGCGTGGATCCCGCGAAGGACACACCGCAGGTTTTGCGCGGTTATGCGGAGAGACTCCAAGCCGAGCCCGGTCGCTGGGATTTTCTGACCGGCCCGCAATCGACGATTTACAATTTATCGCGCAATGGATTCAAGCTCGCGGTCTCGGACGGCGGGGATGAGAATGGAATTCCGGTCCACAGCACACGGATGACCTTGGTGGATCGACATGGCGCGATTCGCGGTTATTACGACGCGGCTGAACCCGACGCCGTCACGAAACTGGTGGCCGATACCACCCATCTTCTGCGTGAGCAGCCAGGCGAAAAGGCGACTCGTTAGGCGAGAGAGCGGTCGCCGTTATCGGTTGTCTTCAAACCAGCTGACGATCTTGTAATTGTTGATTATGCCGGTCGAGCCAAGGCGCTCGTCGTAATGCAGGTTCGACACGCCAGTCATGGTGACAGTTTTGCCGACGATCGAGCCATAAACATGTCCGTTCGTGCCGCCGCCGTTCACCGTCACGTCGTGTCCGGGCGCATAGATCGAAGCAGTAATCTGACTATTGCCACTAATGCTTACGTGCGCCGACGAATTCGTTGGAGGTTGAATCCCGTACAACATTAAATCGCCGGGCTGGTTGTTGCTGTTCATGACGCCGTTTCCGCTAATGTCCGCGTTGCCGGCAAAATAAATCTTCGCGGTGACTCCAGGTTGAATCACGATTTGCCCGGTGCCGCTGACCGAGATATCGCCAGTAACGTAGATCTCGATATACGTTTGGCTGCCGTTTGGATTTCCCGCGATGGTGAGCGTTTTGTTTCCTGACAATGAAATGCTGCTGAAGGTGTAACGCGACGCCACGGAACCCTGCGTCGCAACCGCATCGATCGTCGTCGTCCCGTTTATCGATGCGGTCGATGAATCGGCCCACGAAGGAGCGCCGATTGGAATGGGCTCCTGATAAAAGTCAGTGCGTTCAACACCGCTAATATTGGCCGCGCCGCTGACGGTTCCGGCATTGGTTGCGACATCGCCAAAAATCTGCGCGTTTCCGGCTTCGATTAATTGTCCGTCGGTTGCGATATCGCCGTTTTCCTGACGTTTGGCTGGATCATAAAGGCCGTTCGTCGATTTGGTCGGATTGCTCGAATCATAGCTGTCGACCACAATGTTCTGATTCGTTAAATCGACAACGCCGACTGACATGACCGCCTGGTCAAAGGCAGAAACGGGCCGGACAATTGTCTCAATCCGGCGCGAAACCTGAGGAGCGGTGAGCAAGTGTGGCGTCAAGATGCCATTGGTAAAACGCTCCCAGCGCAAGCTCAGCCTGCGCAACTTCGTGTCCTGCGGATTATCGCTCGCGCGGGCTGGTCCAGTAATCGGAATCGTGCCCACTGTGCGTATTCGATAATATTGCCATGAGTTGGTCGGATCGATCAGTTGTGAGGGGGCATCGACACTGGTTTCAATGGTCATTGGCGTGCCGTTGAGACCGGCGTTCGGGATCGTCGTTAGCTCGTAACCGGTAACCACGTTTCCGGGCGGATTATTCCACCCATCCCAGGCGTGGTTCGGCGGAGGGTAAAGCGATTTGCGCAGCTCGACGATCGCGACGTCGATTCCCGACTCGGCGGCCAGCAACGCTTCTTGCCACGTCGATGTCTGGAGCGCGTTTTGGTACTTGGCAGTCACGAGCCGAAGTGTTTCCACCGCTATCAAAGAAAGAATGCCGATGATAAGTACCGTCCAAACCAACACGCTACCTGCTTTCGTCGATTGCTGACGGCGCATTAATAGACGCTGCTTTGGATGTCGGTCCGGCTGTTGCGCAGCAACGTCGTATTGTAGAATGCGGTCGCGGTCGTCGCGGCCAAGGATGCACCGCCGGAATTGAAGGTGGGATTAAAGGTGATGCGAGTTGTGACCACTTTTCCGGCATCGGTAACATCGAAAACGAAGTCTTGAACGCTCACCGCCAGCGGCAGCGCCGCACCATTGTCCTGCTGGCGATAAATCGTTCCCGCCATTAAGTAATAGTGGATCTTCACAGAGCTGCCGCTCGCGCCATAAAAGACGCCGCCTTGCCCATCTAGCGCAGGCGTCTGCGGACTACCGGTTTGGTCGTAATAGGCCGGAATGTAGATTGTCGTGTCGTTTTTGGCCGCCTGAACTGCGATCGACCGGCGCAAATCCATCGCCATGTAATCCGAAATCCGCATTTCATCGGCGTGGTTGACGGAAAAATCGCTCGTGGCCGCGTAATTTCTTTGCAGAGAGGTAAAGCCCATCAACAGACCGAGGCTGATCGAGCAGAAGATTGCCGATGAAACGATGAGCTCGGACACGGCATATCCGCCCTTTTTCGCCCAAGATCGGCGTCGGCCGAATCCAGTCACCATTTTGCAACGCCTCCCTTGGCCAAAATGGCAACAATTTGCCGCGAGATCGTCCGATTATTTGGTGCGGCGGTGTAGTTTACCGTCCAAATGATTTTTACTGCGTTCTCGCCCAGCAACGCCGAATTGCTGGAAACGATAGCGACCGCGCCGTTGGTTCTGGTCAGTTGAGTGTTGCCGACCGTGGTGCTGCCGTATGGGACAAGCGTTAATGTTTCGCTCATGTTCGTCAGCTGGCTTGCGCCAGGCGCTTCAATATTGAGCAGGTTGGTCTTCAGCCAGTTGGTATCGGTCACCTGGTGCCAGTTCGCGATTCGCATCGATTCGACTCTTTGCTGTAAGACTTGACTGGCACAGGCTGACTCGCGCGCCAATTGGATCGTGCCCATGGCAGAGGAGTTCATCAGGAACAGGGACCCAAGGAACAACGCCGACACCGCAGTCGCGATGGTGCACTCGACTAAAGCGAAAGCCGCTTGATCTGTCCTGAGACGACGACGCATCCTGCATCGAGAAGCAGCACCTCATGTACCGAATTATGGGAATTATAACGCGCCGTGGCGACTCAGTGTCGACTATGAGCTGCAGAAACTGGGGGCTGCCTGTATGAACCCAGAAAGCCTCAGCCGACTGGCTCTGGACCAGCGGTTGGGCCTTCGTCGCAAGCCATTCGCAGGTAGTCGCGGTAATCGCCGCTCGGCAGTTGATCGATCGTTTTTGCGAGCTCGGAGCAGGTTATGAACTTCATCCGCAACGCGACCTCTTCGAGACACGCGACCTTGAGTCCCTGTCGATGTTCGATCGTGGCGATGTAATTGCTGGCTTCGAGCAAACTGGTCTGCGTTCCGGTGTCGAGCCAGGCCATGCCGCGGCTGAGCAACTTCACCTGCAGCTCGTTTTTCTTGAGATAAAGCAAATTTAAATCGGTGATCTCGAGTTCGCCGCGCGCGGACGGGCGCAGGCTCTTGCAAAGATCGACAACCTGCTCGTCGTAAACATAGAGGCCGGGTACTGCGAAATGCGTTCTCGGGCGCTTCGGTTTTTCTTCCAGGCTGATCGCGCGACCGTTCCGATCGAACTCGACCACGCCATAGCGTTCCGGGTCGCGCACCTGATAACCGAAAATGCAAGCGCCGCTTTTAAGCGCGAGCGCTTCGCGGAAAAAATCGAGTTTTCCGTAGAAGATGTTGTCGCCCAGGATCAGGGACGCTCCCGAATTCCCAATAAATTTTTCACCGATCAAGAAAGCTTCCGCGATCCCATTCGGTTTTGGCTGCTCCGAGTATTGGATTTGAATTCCAAGCTGCGCGCCGTCGCCTAAAAAATCTCGCAACATCGGCAAATCCTTCGGCGTGGAAATGATTAGGACATCGCGCAAGCCGCCGAGCATGAGCGTCGCCAGCGGGTAACAGATCATCGGTTTGTCGTAAACCGGAAGCAGTTGCTTGCAGACAATCTTGGTGATCGGGAAAAGCCGGCTGCCAGCGCCGCCCGCGAGAATGATGGCCTTCTTTGTCATGTTTCTGTCATGTCGAGCGAAGTCGAGACATCTCTAGATATTTCCGACCTCAGAAATAGTGACAGATTCCTCGACTACGCTCGGAATGACAAAGAAAAACTAGGAAAACCGCACGTCTTTGCCCGGATCCATTTCGAAATCCAGATTGAGCGAATCGGCCGTGTTCGGTTTGATGATTTCCTCCATGAACTTTACGAAAATGGGGTCCTCCCGGAAAATCGCGAACTTGTCCATCGACTCGAAATCGATCGCGATGAAAAACGGCCATTGCAGCTCGGGATCGACGCGCTTGCCGCATTTGATGTTGAGAACCTCCGGGATTTTCAAGAGCTGCATCCGGGTGTTCATCATCATCTCCTCGACGCGAGCGGGAGTGACCTCAGGCTTGAGTTTGTAAAGGACGATGTGGTGAATCATGGAAAGCTAAAGGTATTAGGCGCTCTCGGCAGGCCGCGCAAGTGGGAATCCGGCGACCGCGGAAGCAGTTGATTGAGGAAAGTAAAATCAACAATATCGATGGACGATTCGGGCTCAACTGACACTAGAATGGCGGCGTTGAACATCACCGCGAAAGATCGAGATGTTTGGGTGGCAAGCGCGCTCGCGCTGGTCGCGTTGGCTGCTTTCTATTTTTCGATCAAGGCGACACAGCAGCATTTCGATTATACCTCCCGGATCGCTTCGGCCCTCATGCAGGGCGATTTGGGTCTTCGAGAGCCGGCGCCGTCATGGCTCAACGAAATGGTCCCGGCCAAGGGCAGGCAGTACTCAGTTTTCCCTTTAGGCGCGGTTCTGAGCATGGTGCCGGTCGCCGTCCTACAAAAGGTAAACCTGATTAAAGATTTTCCGGGGCGCGCCTTGGCGGCGTTAATCGCGGCGTTGTCGATTTGGTTCCTCTTTCGTCTGTCGGTCGTCGGCACCAAATCCATGCCGAAACGCATTCTTCTTTCGCTGGTCCCGATCTTTGGAACGTGGACTTGGTGCAATCTCGGGTTCGGCGGGGCGTGGCAAATCGCGCTCGGTCTTGCGGTTCTTGGCGAGGTCGCGGCTTTGTATTTTGTGCTGGTCGAATTTCGCCCGCTCCTGGCCGGAGCGTTTTTCGCTCTCGCGATTGGCAATCGCACCGAGCTAGCTCTTTGCCTTCCTATCTTCATTTATTTTTTGGTCAGACGAATCGCTCCCGACTCTCGGGATTTGAAATCGCTGGTGCAACACTCCCGCGAAAAATCGGGCGTGTTCGTTTACTTTTTAATTGTTCCGCTAGCCCTCGGTTTTTTCACAGCGCTCTACAATTACGCGCGCTTTCACTCGATCTTTGACTTTGGTTACTCCCATATCCCGAAAGTCTTGCAGGAGCCGTGGTACCAGCACGGACTTTTCTCGCTTCACGCCGTTCCCTGGAACATCCACAAAATGTTGTTCGAAGGCTTTCGAGACGCGCCCAATTTTCCTTTTATCAATTTTTATCCGTTCGGTTGTTCCATTTTCCTCGCCAGCCCATTTCTGTTTCTGATCTTTCGCGAGGGCGGGAACCACAAAGCGGCGGCTTGGACAGCGATCGGTTTGCTTACATTCGCCCTTTGGGCACACGGCAATCCCGGCGGCTGGCAGTTCTCCTACCGCTACGCGATGGTGCTTCTGCCCTGGATGTTTCTCTTGCTGCTCGGCAATGGGCCGCCGAAAATTTCGGCGATCGAAGCGTCGCTTTTTGTTGTTTCGGTGACAATCAACGCCATCGCCAGTTATCAATTTCTTTGGACAGACCAGATCCATCCGTGACCAGCCAAAGGAAAATTTTGCAGTGAACGAAGAGTCAACATCGACACCTTCAGGATCGATCCAGCGTGGGACGGATTCGCGGTGGCGAATAATCAAAGAGGCGTGGACACGCATCACGCGTTGGTTACCGGCGGATGATTGGCTCGTCGTCGGTTGGGCCCTGGCGACAAAAGCGTTGCTGCTGGTTTTCGGCGTTGCCAGCTATCAAGCGCTGGAGGATGAGAAAGTCCCATTCGGCTGGCCGTGGCTGGAAATCTGGCACCAATGGGACGCCATCCACTTTGTCCGACTTGCAGAGTTCGGATACAGCGCCGCGGATAAGTTCAAAGCCTGGTTTTATCCGCTTTATCCCTGGTCCGTGCGCTTCGTTAATTACCTTTGCGGAGATTTTCTGGGCGCATCATTTCTTGTTTCCGGCATCGCGCTTTTGTTCGCGGTTGTCATTTTGCGGCGTATCGCCGTCCTCGAGTGGTCGGGTGAAATCGCTCGCCGCAGCGTTTTTTTCTTTCTGATTTTTCC
>Ga0209806_1000346_pt1 | contig 31175 bp, 37 predicted proteins | sample GraSoiAngelo_152_FD_186166 | JGI IMG/M metagenome (GOLD analysis project Ga0209806, IMG submission 186166) | Grasslands soil microbial communities from the Angelo Coastal Reserve, California, USA - 14_1009_12_30cm (SPAdes) (version 2) | ecosystem: Environmental > Terrestrial > Soil > Grasslands ... | reverse complement strand
CTCGGTGAGATTGGAGAGCTCTTCGACTAGCTAAGGCGGCGGGCGCCGAGGCCTCGTTTTGTTAGCGCCTGGGTGCACCGAAACGATCGAAGCTGACAAGCTCGGAGAGCGGCTTGCGACCGCGTGACGGCCCGGTCGGTCGCGGATCCGACCTCGACTTCGGCCGACCGATCATCACGATCTGGCGCGCGGTCAGATCTTTCGGAATGCCGAGGATCCGCTTGGCCTCGGCGTCATGCGTCGGGCCACCGAACCAGGCGGTACCGCCGCCATACCCGAGCAGGGTCGCGCCCGTCAGCAGGCGCTCGGTGAGGCGACCTTCGTCGTACGCGTCGAACATTGGTTCCGCGCCGTCGAGAACGATCGCGATCCCGAGCGGCGCGCCGGCGAGCCAGTTGATTGGCGGGCGCAAGGCCGCGATCTTCTTCAGGCGATCCTTGTCGCGCACCACGATGAAGCGCCACGGCTGGCCGTTCTTCGCGCTTCCCGTCCACCGGGCGAGCTCCAGGAGCTGATCCACGACGTCGTCAGGCACCGGCTCCGGCTCGTACTCACGGATCTGCGATACCCGACGGATCGGCTCGAGCGCCGACGAGCGATCGCGGCTTTGCGGCATGTAAGTGCAATCATGCCGCAATGAAGGAAATCGATTCGGGCGAGCTGGAGCGGCTCGCGTCAGCGCTCCGGCTTGCCGAGTCCGCGCTCGAAGAAGCTGTCGAGGCCGCGGAGAATCTCGGGAGCTTCGATCGACGCTTCGATGTCCCCCGCGCTGTCGGCGGTGCGCAGCGCCTGGTCGGCAACGCGCTCGAGGCAGTCGACGCTGCGCGCAAGACCTAGGGTCCCCATCGCCGGCATCACGGAAACGCCTATCGCCACGACTGACGGGGTCAGCCGCCGGCGCGACCGCACGTGGGGCCTGATCGGCGGCGCGCTGGGAGTCGCCGTCGGAGTGGGCTCGGCCGCAATCGCAATCTTCGTGGAAGGCGCGAATGCCTTCGACTCCACCGTCCCGTATCCGCGCTTCTTCACGAAACGCGAGCTCCTCACGTACGACATCTTTCTCGCGGTGGTGATCGCGGCGGGCGCCCTGTTCGGGATCAGCGCGGTTATCCTCGGGAGGCGCAGCCGCTTTCCGCGCACGGACGCGATGGGTGGCGCGCTCTGCGCGACCGTGCTTCTGGTGCTCGGCTCGGCCCTGCTCTTCACACGGCTCATCGCGGTCATTCGGAGCTCTTGATCGGCGTACCATTCCCTCCGTGCGCAGCCTCATCGGAAAGCGGCTCGTAGACGTAGACGTCGGTTAGATCGCTTCACTAGCCGCCGCGTTCGGCCATGTCGTCGTGGACGTCGGTGCGGGTGACGGCGGCTATGTCTTCCACCGAGCGCGGACCGAGCCAGAGACTTTCGCAATAGCCATCGATGCGAGCCCTGACGCCCTTGTGAGTGGCGCGTGGCGGGCAAAGCGGGCGGGCCTTACAAACCTGGCGTTCCTCGTCGAGGGCGTGGAGCGGCTTCCTCAAGAGCTCGCCGGCGTTGCGAACGAGGTGACGATCCACTTCCCGTGGGGCTCGCTGCTTCGTGGGCTGTCAGCCGCCGATCCCACCGTCCTATCTCCCGTCGCGATGCTCGTGAAGCCCGGCGGTACGTTGCGCGTTCTGCTCTCGGCGACGGAGCGTGACGGATACGCTGACGTCTCTCCCGGCTGGCTCATCCGCCTTACGGCGGACTATGCGGCGTTCGGTCTCGACCTCGACCAGGCCAGGCCCGCCGACCCTTCAGACGTCGCCAAGTCACGGTCGGCGTGGTCGAAGCGGCTTGGTCCCGCCCGGCCGGTCGTGTTCGCGCGCTACTCGCGACGCTCCTCGCGACGCGGCCTCATCTCTGGCGGAACGTCACCCGCACGGCACGGGATCCAATCGACCTTGAACCGGCCCTCGTAGCCGAAGAGCGGTCCCCAGATGGGATTCGTGACGCGAACGCTGATCCGAAAGTCGTCGCTCTCGTCGTTGAACCACTCGTGCACGTCGGCGTACCCCGAGAAGAGCATCGGGAAGTCGAAGGCGACCGGCCCTTCGTAGAAGCGCTGCGCGGCCGAGCGGAGATGCATCCCACCGCGCTCGTCGACCGAGAGGTCGATGTCGACGGCGAGATGCTGGTGCGTCCCCAGGTAGTCGACGATCCGCCCGCGTCGCTCGCTGTAGATCATCGTCGCGTCGAACCGGCGCCGGAGCGGCGCACCGAAGTCACGATTCCAAGTAACGGTCTCCCGGCCGAAACGGTCCCGGTAGGCGTAGTTGTGGACGGAAAAGGGCACGTCGTGGCCGCGTTGCGGAAACATAATCCGTCGCCAGGTCCCGACGTAGAGGAACGGCAGGGTGTACGGCGGCCCGTGCCAGACGCGCTGCATGACGCCCCGGCCGATGGCCGCGCACCCGTCCTCGCTCGAGAAGCCGAACCGCCGCTGGATCTGGGGGTGCAGTCGGTCGAACTCGGATCCGAGCGCATTTCGATAGATGGAGGTCATTTCGTCCGAGGCTTCCGGAGACACCGTCGCGCGCGTGGGAGGTCGCGATCGGCGGCAACTGCGACCAACGCGAGGCCGACCATCGCGGCGCCCAGCGTGATCGGCTGGAAGGGTGCCACGACGAGCTCAGGCATGCGCGCGCTCGTGACGACCGCGAGCCCGATCGCGAGGACGCTGCTCAGCGCCAGCAGGGGACGCACGTCGCGCAGCACGAGAATGCCGACGCCGAGCGCGATCTCGAAGGCCGCGGCGGCGAGCACGAGTGACGGCGCGAGCGGAGACGGGATGCCGGTCCGGGTCACAAGGTCGATTTCGCCGGCAGGCGCGAGCAGTTTGGGGACGATCCCGTGAAACAGCCAGATGAAAGCGAGCGTGCCTCGGCCGATCCAGTGGACGAGGCTGCGCTCCAGCGTCGCCGCAGGCTCGGCGCCGCGCTCGAGCCACAGGCGAAGCCGATCAAAGCTCCATGCGGTCGCCCACCCGAGCAGCGGACGAAACGCCAGATCGAGGGCTCGTCCCGCCACGCCGAATCTCGTCTCGTAGTCGTACTGCGTGATGAAGCGGACTCCAGCGTCGGTTGGCACATAACGCCAGTACCCGGACCCGGTGCGGATGAGGGACTTGCGATCGTCGGACCAGAAGCGCAGCGCGGACGTGCGGTCACCGTTCCGGTCCGACTGCCCCACGCTCTCGCCCTCGCCCTCGATGCGTAGACCGAATCCAATCCGAGTCGCGTACAGGAAGCGCTGGGGTTCCGTCTCCCGCGTGCGGGGCAGGTAGCGGATCTCTGTGAAACGGATATCCCAGCGCTCGTGGATGTCCGGCTTCTGTGTCGCGTTCCATAGCGTCTCCATAGGCGCGGCGATGAGGCGTTCGACGTAGATCGGGCGGCCCACCCGCCGGACTTTAGACTCGCTCCCAGCTCCGCTCTGTGTCCGGAGGTGGTCAACAGCGATGTGTCATCCCGAGGTTCCAGCCGGTGCGGCGATCCCCGATGTCCGCGTCGGAGACGCGGCGGTTCCTGTCGAGGACGGGACGATGCCGGGACTCCTGGCGTTGCCGGAGCGCTTAGGGGCGCCGGGCATTCTGATCGTCAACGACGTCTTCGGCCGCAGCCCGTTTTACGACAACCTGGCGCGTCGCCTCGCGCAGGCCGGGTTCGTCGCCGTGACTCCCGAGTACTTCTTCCGCGAGGGTTCCCTTCCGGAACCGACGCGCGAGGCCGCGATGGCGCGCGCGAAGCGGCTCGATTTCAAGCGCTGGGGCCGCGACATGTCGGCCGCCATCGATTGGTTACGCGTGCGACCCGAGGTGAACCGCACAGTCGGCACGATCGGCTTCTGCATGGGCGGCACGCAGGCGCTGCTGCTGTCGGCGCGTCGCCGCGATATCGCGGCGACCGTGTGCTATTACGGCTTTCCGGCCGACGCGCGCACCGAGGCGTCGCCGATCGAGCTCGCGCCGAAGATGCACGGCCCGATCCTCGGCCATTGGGGCGATCAGGATGCCGGTGCCGGAATGGACAACGTCGAGAAGCTGCGGGCGGCGCTCGAAGCGGCAGGTGTGGAACATGAGTTTCGGATCTATCCCGGCCTCGGCCACGGCTTCCTCAAGGCCTCGCTCGAGGACGAGAAGACGCCCGGTTACGAGCAGGCATGCCTTTCGTGGAAGCGCACTCTGGAGTTCTACCGACGCTGCTTCGCGCGAACCGCGATCGCGGCCCGCTGACCTCTGCGCATTTCGTTTCAAGCGTCCGTTCGCCCGCTCGGTGTTTGACAAGGACGGGTCGCTTGCTACGGTTCCGGCGCGCGGTTATCTGGGGAGGAATGAAGACCAATGAAGACGTCCGCAGCATGCTTCAGCGTGCTCACGTTACTGGTCGCGACGCTCGCGTTCGCCGTAGGGAGCCCCGCTCGATCACTTGGCGCATCGAGCGACGGGGCGGTTCCGCTGCCTGCAGTCACCGATTTCCAGTTCATCAAGGGAGGAACGACCCCCCCGACTGAGGCTGATTGCGAGGCCGTCGGGCGCACCTGCTTCACCCCGCAAGCGATCCAGTCGGCCTACAACATCGGGCCCCTTTACGCGAAGGGGCTCAACGGAAAAGGCCGGACGATCGCGGTCGTCGACTCCTACGGCAGCGACACCATGGCGCACGACCTCCACGTGTTCAACCAGGCGTTCGGCCTCGCGCCGATGTGCGGCGAGGAGGGCGTCACCTGCGCGGCGGGCATGCCCACCTTCAGTCAGCTCGCGATCAACGGGACGCCTGCGACCAAGCCGCAGCCGGGCAACGGAACGCATCTCGAGGACAAGAGCGCATGGGCGCTCGAGGTCGCGCTCGACGTCGAGACCGCGCACGCGATCGCGCCGGGCGCCAATATCCTGCTCGTTCACACGAACAACGCCGAAACCCTCGGAGTTCAAGGGTTCCCGCAGATGATGAAGGCCGAGGACTACGTCGTGGCGAACCGTCTCGCCGACGTGATCTCGCAGAGCTTCGGCTCGGCGGAGGAGGCCTTCAGCAGCTTCCAGTCACTTGAGAACCTGCGGTTCGCCTACAAGAACGCGGCGGCGAACGGTATCACCGTTCTCGCCTCGTCCGGCGACGGCGGCACGGCGAACGGGACGAAGGCGCCCACCGCCACAGGCGGCAACCTCATCCCGTTCCCGACGGTCTCGTGGCCCGCATCGGATCCGCTCGTGACCGCCATCGGCGGGACCTACCTGTGCACCGATCCATTGGCGACGACGAACCAGCCTCGCACGAACTACATGAAGCCAGGCATCGGCGCCAAGTGCGGCAGCTCTACGTACAACCCGGGTGGGACGAACGCCGAAGTCGCCTGGACGTTCTCAGGCGGTGGATTCAGCCACGTGTTCGCCAAGGAGAGCTGGCAGAACGCGCTCCCCGCGAAGAGCACCCCGATCGGGACGATGCGTGGCGTGCCGGACGTCGCTTTCCAAGCAAGCGCCGGCACCGGTGCACTCGTGTACCTCTCGTTGCCGCCGGACGGCCTCGGCAGCAACGTGCGCAACACCGGCTGGTACGACATCGGTGGCACGTCGCTCTCTTGCCCGCAGTGGGCCGGGCTCGTCGCCATCGCGGCCCAGCTCAACGGCGGGTCGCTCGGCCCGATCAACGCGGCCCTTTATAAGATCGGCGCGGACCCGACGCGATACGCGAACGACTTCTTCGACATCGCAACCGGGAACACCAATCAGGGCGACCCGAGCATCCCGGGGTATGCCGCGACCACGGGGTGGGACCCGGTCACGGGCTTGGGCACGCCGAACGCCGCGAATCTCGTTCTCGACCTCGTGAAGGCGCTCCACGGGAACTAGTACGAAATGAGGGGCGGGCCTAGCGCCCGCCCCTCTTCTCTTCGCGAGGACGAAAGAAACCTACGCGGCCGCCCTCATCGCAACGAGCGTTCCCGCTTGCTTGTCGTGGAAACCCTGTTTCCTCGGGTCGGTCGCGGCGGTGTAGAGCAAGTAGATGTAATACCCGAGCACGACCAGGCCCACGATCGCTCCGAGACCGCCGCCGACCTGGTTGCCGGTCAATGAATTCAGCACCGACGGGCCGAAGAGCCAGGCCCAGCGCAGCGTCGCTTGGTTCCAGGTAAGGGTGCCGCCGTCCGCCTCACTCACCGTCATGAGTCCCAGCACCCGCTGCCCCGGCGAGGCGCGCCAGGCCGTCCACGAGTAGCCGAAGTACCCGAAGCCGATTGCCGCGTAGATGATGGATCGGGTGACACTGCCAACGATCGAGACGTCGCCGATGATGCTTGCGAGGATCAGTTGGATGATCCCGAGGATGATCGCGTCGATGATGAACGCGATGACACGCGCCCCGATCGCGGCTGGCGCGAGCGCGGATGATGTTGCTTGAACGGTCATAAAGCGTCTCCCTTCCTCGGCGGCGTCGCCGCCGCGTGCACGTCGGCGCGGAGCATAACGGTCGGGACCTAGCGTCCCCGCTTCAGTTCGGTCCAGGAAACGTCGGACGGCACCTCGACGCGCAGCAACGATTCGAGGGCACGGACATAGGCGGCGACGCGAGATGCGATCCGCTCGAGGAAGGCCTGGTCCAGCGGGGCGAGCTCGATCGGCTCCCACACGCGCGCCCATCCCTTGTCCCATCGCTCGATGCGCACGTCCGCGCCGAGGGCGCGGCGGATGGCGCGCTCGCGCGCCCGGAAGGCGGCGAGGAGACGAGCGTTCGTGAGGGCATCCGCTTCGAAGTGCAGCCCGAGCTCGATGACCCCGAGGCGGTCGCGGATCCAGGCTTCGTAATGGAGCTGCTTGTTGCCGGACCAGAGCTGCGCCATGTACGAGTACGCCGTCGCATGAAGGGGCGAGAAGTCCGCGGGGATGTCGTCCTTCACCCGCTCGACGACGCCGCGAAGAAAACTGCGCGAATCGAGCCTAGGGAGTACGGGCGCGGAGGGCGAGGTCGATGACGCCGGTGAACGCGGGCGCCGCGATACCTGCGAGCGCGACCAACGTGATGACGCCGCGGCGCGTCGGACGCTCAGCGACACGCCAGATCCGTCCCGCCACGGCCGCGCCGCCCGCCATGAGCGGGGCGGCGACGAGGGCGCCGCCGAGACTGAAGGGCCGGTCCCAGATGATCGCGGTCGCGACGCCGAAACAGAGTCCGGTGAGTGTCCACCAGCGCCAGCCTATCGCCGCCGTCCCACGCAGCGCGACGACGAGCGCCGGCACGATCAGGGGGACGAAGTCAGTCGTCCGTGTCAGCAACGCACCGAGGGCCAGAACGAGAAGCGGTCGTGGATCGAAGCGGCGCAGCAGCCCGAAGGCGAGCCCTGCGCCGAGTCCCATGAGCGGGACGAACAGTGGGCTGAGCCGGGTGATGTCGTTCTCGAGGTAGATCCGCGTCGTGTGCTGGAACGCGGGTTCCGCCGCGAGCACCGGAATGGCGGCGATGAAACGGAGGATCTCGGGACTGATGTTGTTCATGAACGGGCCGGGGATGCGCTCGATCGAGCTCGAGAAGACGAGGAAACCGAAGACGATCGCGGAGCCCCAACCGATCGGCTTCCACTGCGCCAGCGCGAGCCGGCACGACGTGATGCCGAGGAACGCGACGAAGAGGCCCCAGCCGAGCATCGAGTGGGGGAACGACCAGAGGGTCTCGTCGAGCCCGAACGCCGTATGCCAGATGCCGTCGAAGAAGCCGGCGAGGCCGGTCACGACGAAGCCGCCACCCGCGAGCGCGATCGGGCCGGGCACCGCGAACGGGAGCGGCGGAAGCGCGAACGTGTCGCCGAACCAGCGCCGCAGGTCCGGCGTGAACGCGATGTACGCGAGCGTGATCGTCGCGCAGAGATGCATCGAGTAGATGAACAGGTGCGGCGGCGAGAAGAAGTCCTCGAACGGATGCGTCGCGTGCCAGTTGCGATCCCAACCGAAACCGATGCCGAAGGCGAGGATGTCGAAGACGACCGCGAGCCAGAGGAGTCGGTACGCGGTGTCGAGGCCGACGCGGTCCTCTGTTGCCTCTGCTGCGATCGCGACCGTCGTCACGGCGGTATGAATACGCTCAACGCTCGGAGCGCGCGGCATCGAACCGCTATCGAGGAGTGCTCAGTGACGTAGAATGGGCGCTCGCGGTCCGGCGTAGCTCAGCGGTAGAGCAGGCGGCTCATGGTTAAGGGCAGCCCCTTGGGGAAACTCAGGGGTGTAACTGGGTGAACTGTCGGGAAACCTAAAGCGCGAAAGCGCCATGGCAATCCGCAGCCAAGCCCGAGGGAACGCCTCGGGAAGGTTCAGAGACTAATGCGCCCGGCGCCTAAAGCCTGAACGGGGCTATGGCGAAGAGATAGTCCGTGCCCGAGGGAAACCTCGGGGTTGTACGTAACCGCTTGGTCGGAGGTTCGAGTCCTCCCGCCGGAGCCGATCCCCGAGCACCCAATCTTGGGTGCCTGGGTCCCATTGACACGATGCTAGAACCTATGTTCTATCGCTCGCATGCTCGAATGTGTGATCTGTGGCAGGGAATTCCCGATCGAGCTCCGAATCGATGGTCGGAGGTGCAACTTCCGCGGTCGTAAACACTGTCTGGACTGTCACCCGTACCGGCCACTCAAAGGACCCCGCAAGCCGGTCCCACGCGCCACGAAATCGCTCGTTTGCGTCGCCTGCGGGCGGCAGTTTCTGGCCAAGATGGTTATCGACGGAAAGATGCGGTCGCTGTATCGGCGACGCTTCTGCCTGGAGTGCTCGCCTTTCGGCGAACACAACACCTCGAAGGTGCCGCTCGGCCCCAGATCCAAGGAGGAGGCTGCGCGCGCCCGGCGCGATCGACGCCGCGAGCAGTTCCGGCGATCGTTGCGGAAGAGGCGCCGGAAACGAAAGCTCGATCTCGTTAGCGCGTACGGCGGACGCTGTGTCGATTGTGGCTACGCCACATGCCCTGAGGCTTTGCAGTTCCATCATCGAGATCCATCGACGAAGGAGTTTGGCCTCGGAAAGTTCAGCGGAAGTCTGGCTCGCCTGATCAAGGAAGCCGCCAAGTGCGACCTGGTATGCGCGAACTGTCACCGAGTCCGCCACGCACGAGAGGCTGTCGCATCAGAGCATCGGATAGTTGAACTGCGCCGTGAGATGAAGCTTCGGGCGATCGCATCGTTCGGCGGTAGATGCGGGGCGTGTGGCCATGGGTTCGCGCCTGCTGCGATGGAGTTCCACCACCCCGACCCGAAGAAGAAGGAATTCGCGATCTCCGTAGACGGAATCTATCGACCTTGGGAGAAGATCCGAAAGGAGCTTGAAAGCTGCGTCATGCTGTGCGCGAATTGCCACGCGGAGATCCACGCTGGCGTCCGGAGTCTCGGGCTGACTCTCGGCTCCGTGTCCGCGTCGCCCACGGCGATCGCGCGTGGTGATCATCTAGCGGAGGCCGCTAGCATCGCGCCGTGACCGACGGCCGTTTCCTGGAAGACTTCAAGGTAGGCGATGTGTATCGCTCGTCGATCGGCCGCACCATCACGCAGGCCGACAACGTCTGGTTCTCCCTTCTGACCAACAACCCGAATCCGATACACACCGACGCGCACTACGCCGCGCAGACGGAGTTCAAACGCCCGCTCGTAAACAGCGTGTTCACGATCGGTGTCGTTACCGGACTCATGGTCCCCGACACGAGCGCGAACGGCTTCGCGCTTGGGTGGGACGAGGTCAAGCTGCCGAACCCCCTCTTCGAGGGCGACACTCTCTACGCCGACAGCGAAGTGCTCGACACCCGTGAGTCGCGATCGCGAAAGGGGTGGGGAATCGTGAAGGTCCGCCAGCGCGGGTTCAAGCCGGACGGCACGGTCGTCCTCGTCATGACCCGGAGCTTCATGGTGCCAACGCGCGCCGCGGCCCCGCGCCGGGAACCACCTTCGCCGCGGGAGTGACGATGGACTTTTCGAGCAACCCGGACCGTGAGGGGATCCGTTCCGCTGTCCGGAAGCTCTGCGCTGACTTCGGTGACGCCTACTGGCGCGAGGTCGATCGAAAGAGCGAATACCCCGACAAGTTCGTCCGGGCACTGACGAAGGCGGGCTGGCTGGGGGCGCTCATCCCGACCGAGTACGGGGGGTCGGGGCTGAACGTCGCTGACGCCGCGGTCATCCTTGAAGAGATCAACCGCTCCGGCGGGAACGGGGCGAGCGCGCACGCGCAGATGTACACGATGGGCACCCTCCTGAAGCACGGAAGCGAGGAGCAGAAGCGCAAGTACCTTCCGGCGCTCGCCAAGGGACACACACGGCTGCAGGCGTTCGGCGTGACCGAGCCCGAGGCGGGTTCGGAAACGACGCGCCTACGGACGACGGCGGTGAAGAAGGGCGGCCGCTACGTCATCAACGGCAAGAAGGTCTTCATATCGCGAGCCGAGCAGTCCGACTTGCTCTTGTTGCTCGCGCGCACGACGCCCTACGAGGAGCTCGAGGACAAGACACAGGGGCTCTCGGTATTCATCGTTCACCTGAAACGGGCTCTCGCGGACGGACGGATGACGATCCGGCCGATCCGCACGATGCTCAACCACCACACGACCGAGATCTTCATTCAGGACCTGGAGATCCCGGCGCGCGACCTCATCGGTCAGGAGGGACAGGGCTTCCGGCACATCATCGACAGCTGGAATGTCGAGCGGATCCTGATCGCCTCGGAGGCGATCGGAGACGGCCGTTGGTTCGTCGAGCGGGCGTCTCGCTATGCGACCGACCGCGTCGTTTTCGGGCGCCCGATCGGTGCGAACCAGGGCGTCCAGTTCCCGATCGCCCAGGCGCATGCCCGCATCGAGGCCGCGGCCCTCGTTCGAGATAAGGCCGCGTGGCTCTTCGATAACGACAAGCCCTGTGGCCCCGAAGCGAACATGGCGAAGCTCCTCGCGTCGCAGGCCTCGTGGGACGCCGCGAACGCGGCGGTCGACACGCACGGCGGATACGGGTTCGCGGCGGAGTACGACGTCGAGCGGAAGTTCCGCGAGACGCGGCTCCTGCTCATTGCCCCGGTCAGCAACAACCTCGTGCTCGCGTACCTCGGCCAGAACGTGCTCGGCATGCCGCGTTCGTACTGATGGAGCTCCTGCGCTCGCTCATGTTCGTGCCCGGCCATCGCCCGCGGATGGTCCAGCGGGCTCTCGGCTTGGGCGAGTTCACCCCGATCGGGCTGGATGTCGCGATCCTCGATCTCGAGGACGGAGTACCGCTCGATGAGAAGGATCGCGCGCGAGCCGCGATCGCGGCGGTGCTCGGTCTTCCCTCGACCCGCGAGGGTCCCGCCCGCTACGTGCGGGTCAACCGCGATCCGGGGGCGCGTGACGCCGATCTCGCCGCCGTCCTGCGTCCGGGTCTCGAGGCGATTGTCGCGCCGAAGATCGATCAGCCCGACGAGGTCACCAGCCTCGCGCGAGATCTGGACGAGCGGGAAGACTCCGCCGGAATGAAGCGCGGCTCGATCCGCATCGTCGCATCCATCGAGTCCGCGCGTGGGCTTCTCGTGGCGCACGCGATCGCGGCCAGCACCGAGCGCGTGATCGCTTTGCTGTTCGGCGCCGAGGATTTCGCCCGCGACCTCGGCCTCCCGACCGAACGCGAAGCCGAAGCGGCCGAGCTCCTGTACGCGCGTTCGGCGGTTATCGTCTCCGCCGTCGCCACGCGCAAGTCGGCGATCGACGGCATCTGGCCCGACGTCACCGACGCCGAGGGCCTTCGACGTGACGCCCTGCAAGGCCGCCGCCTCGGTTTCAGCGGAAAGTCGCTCATCCACCCCGGACAGATCGAGACCGTCAACGAGGTCTTCAGCCCGAGCGCGGCCGAGGTGTCGTACGCGCGACGCGTGGTGCACGCGTTCGAAGACGCCCAGAGGAAGGGCCACGGAGCCGCGGCGCTTGAGGGCAAGCTGCTGGATCAGCCGATCGTGGAGCGAGCCCGGCGAACACTAGAGGTCCACCACGCGGTGTCGCGTGAACAAGGAACGCCGCCGGTGGAGAGACCGGCGGCGTTGGAGGGGAAGCGATTTCGTTGAGCGCTCACACGACCTAACGACCCGCGACACGCGCAATTAGGCGTGCCGGTCTCAGCCGGGTAGCGCCGTAAAAGTGAGCGGCCCGCCTGGTGGGGCGGGCCGCTCGACGCAGGGGGGTCGGATGGACTTTGTTGGTGGGGTCGCACATTCAACGCCGGTCAGGCGGAGGCGTTACTTCTCGGGCGATACATTCGTCGCGTGTTGCGACAAAGGCGCTCCTTACTTGGGTATTTGCTGGTCGGACTGGCGGCTGTCGCGTTGGTCGTCTATCTCGCGATCTCTTTCCGCGTCGCAGAAACGGTGACCCAGGTCGAACGGGTGCCGCTCGACCCGCCGGCAAGCGCGATCGCCGCCGCCCACGACGACGTGACCTTCAACAGCCGCGACGGCATCGTCCTGAAGGGCTGGTGGTTCTCGGTGAGCGGTGCCGACCGCGCCGCGGTGATCGTTCACGGTCGCGGGCGAAACCGCGTGAACTCGGACTTCATGCCTGCGGCGATCGCGAAGCTTCTGCTCGCGCACGGCTACGCGGTCCTGCTGTTCGATCTTCGGGGTCACGGCGAGAGCGGAGGGACGAGGTACACCCTCGGGCTCGAGGAGCCCCGCGACATCCTCGCCGCGATCGACCTCGCCGCGAAGCGGGCGGGCATCGATCGGGCGCGCGTCGCGCTGATTGGTGAGTCCCTCGGCGGAGGGAGCGCGCTCATGACGGTGAAGGCGGATCCGTCGATCGGCCCGGTCGTGACCGATTCGGCCTTCGCCGATGCCGACAAGGTCGTGAGCGAGTCGGCCACGAAGTACACGAACCTTCCTTCGTGGTTCACGCCGGGGATCGTCCTGATGTCGCGAGTGTTTCTCGGGCTTGATATCTCGCAGGTCACACCGTCACGGGTCGTCGCAGCCCATCCCGAGCGGCCCTTCCTGTTCATCCAGTGCACCGACGACACGACCGTCCCGCTGCACCACGGCCTCGACCTGAAGGCCGCGAGCGCCAATCCGCGAACGGAGCTTTGGATCGTCCCCGGTTGCGAACACGTCAAGGCGTTCGCCACGCATCCGGACGAGTGGGCGCAGCACGTCCTGGAGTTTCTGAGTCGCGAGCTCGGCGGCGGAAGACCGTCGGCCGTCCCGGCCGGTATCCTCGCAACACCACGACGGGGAGGATGACGGTGGCAACGAAAGGGCGGCGCGTTCGCTGGGAGGATTCGCCGCGCGAGGACCTGATGGCGGGCGTGCAGCGGAGGTTCCTTCACGGCGAAAAGGCGATGCTCGCCCAGATCTGGCTGAAGAAGGGAACGAGCGTGCCGAAACACGTCCATCCGGCGGAACAGCTCTCTTTCATCGTGGAGGGAGCGCTCCGGCTGCGGCTCGGCGACGACCTCTCCGAAGTCCACGAGGTACGCGCCGGCGAGGTGCTCGTCATTCCGGCGAATCTGCCGCATGAGGCGACCGCGCTCGAGGACACGTACGACCTCGATGTCTTCAGCCCGCCGCGAGAGGATTGGATCAAAGGACAGGACGCGTACCTCCGCGGCCGCTAGTGCCTGTCACCCGCGATCTCTTCCGCGCGCTCTCCGGCTCGTTCCCGACCGGCGTGCTTATCATCGCCACCCTCGACGAGCAGGGCGAGCCCAAGGGACTGACGACCCAGGCCTACATGGGCCTGTCCACGGATCCGCCGCTCATGCTCGTCGCGATCGACAAGACGTCGCGGACGCTCGCCGCACTACGCAGTCGCGGCGCCTTCGTGATCAATTTCCTGAAGGCAGGGGCGGAGGACCTCGCGACGCTGTTCGCATCGAAGTCGGACGAGAAGTTCAAGGGGCTTCGCTGGGAGCCTGCCCCGAAGGCCGGCGGCGCGCCGATCCTCAGTGGTGCCGCGCTCGCCTACGCGGCCTGTGAGGTCATCGAGATACGCGAGGCCGGAGACCACGTCCTCTTTGTCGTGAGCGTCGAGGCGGGTGAGGTGTTGGGCGGAACGCCGCTCATGTATTACAAGCGCGCGTACGCCGCCTGGCCCGAAGAACGACCGGCGCCGCCGGTCGATGGCACGGCCTAGCCTGCGGATCTGCACCTTCGAGCAGCGTGGGACACCCGCGGCCGGTGTCGTCGCTTCGGACGACACGGTTCTTTCGACGGTCGACCTCGTTGGCGGCGCGACCGACGAGGACGATGTGTTCGAAGAACCCCGGCGACCGTTGTCGGCCCGGATGCCCCGGTCCTCTTCCCGGCGCCGCATTCGGAGCAGCTCGACTGCGAGGCGGAGCTCGCGGTCATCATCGGCACCGGCGGTCGCGACATCCCCGAAGCGGCCGCGATGGGCCACGTTTTCGGCTACACCTGCGCGAACGACGTCTCGGTGCGCGATGTGCAGCGGCGGCACGGTGGGCAATGGTTCAAAGGAAAGAACTTCGACACCCACCTGCCGATGGGTCCCTGGATCGTGACCGCCGACACCCTCGATCCGAGCGACCTCGCGACCCGCTCGCGAGTCAATGGCCTGGCAAAGCAGGACTCGCGAACGAAGTACATGGTCTTCAAGATCCCGCGGCTCATCGCCGAGATCTCGGCTGGCTGCGAGCTGTGGCCCGGCGACGTGATCATCACGGGCACCCCGGCTGGCGTTGGTTTCGCGCGCACGCCGCCCGATTACCTGAGGGTCGGAGACGTGATCGAGATCGAGATCGAGGGCATTGGCGTGCTGCGAAACACGATCAAAGGGAGGACGTAAAAGATGCTCGATGCGTTTACCTGGTACAAGCAATCGACCTTCCGCTGGAAGGGTGAAAAGCTCGTCGTCTACATCGACTCGTGGGGATTGACGGATGACCTGCCGCCGGCAGACCTCCTTCTCATCACGCATGCGCATGGTGACCATTACGCGCCGGACGACATCGCGCGTGTGAAAAAGGGCAAGACGGTGATCGTGGCGCCGGCCGATGTCGCGAAGGAGCTTTCAGGAAACATCAAACCGGTCAAACCCGGCGACCGCCTCGACGCCGCCGGGGTGAAGATCGAAGCGGTGCCGGCGTACAACATCGACCCGGCCCGTCTGGAGGCCCACCCGAAGCGGAACAACTGGGTCGGCTACATCCTGCAGCTCGGCGGTAATACCTACTACCACGCGGGTGACACCGACCACCTTCCCGAGCTCAACAGGATCCGCAGCGACGTCGCGTTCCTACCGATCGGTGACGGTGGCTATGTGATGACCGTCGCCGAGGCCGCGGGGATGGCGAAGGCGCTGAAGCCGAAGATCGCGGTACCGATGCACTACGGGTTCTATCCCGGGGTCGGCGTTCCCGCAGATGGCGAACGGTTCAAGAAAGCCGCGGCGCCGGTCGAGGTCAAAGTGTTCACGCCGGTACATCCGTTCGCCAACACATAGGGGTTTATCCTCGATTCATATGGCGACGACGATCGGCCAGATCAGCGCGGTGAATCCGGCGACCGAGGAAGTTATCGCGTCGTTCGACGCCTTCGGACCGGACGAGGTCGAGATGGCGCTCGCCGAAGCCCACGACGCATTCCTCAAGTGGCGCGAGCGTCCCATAGCCCAGCGTGCCCTCCCCATGCGCGCTCTCGCGACGCTCCTCCGAGAACGCTCCGATCGGTACGCGCGCCTGGCGACGCTCGAGATGGGGAAGCCCATCGCCGAGGCGAAGGCGGAGATCGAGAAATGCGCCTTTGGCTGCGAGCATTTCGCGGAGAACGCGGCACGATATCTCGCCGACGAGGAGATCCGCGCGAACGCGCGGCGGAGCATCGTCGCGTTCCAGCCCCTTGGTGTGGTGCTCGCGGTCATGCCGTGGAACTTCCCGTTCTGGCAGGTAGTCCGGTTCGCGGCTCCTGCGCTCATGGCCGGAAACGCGGCCGTGGTGAAGCACGCCTCGAACGTCCCGCAGTGCGCGCTCGCGATCGAAGAGGCCTTCCGGGACGCGGGCTTCCCGCAGGGCTTGCTGCGCACCGTCCTCGTTTCCGGCTCCGCGATCGAGCCGATCATCGCCGACGAGCGCATCCGCGCGGTCACTCTCACCGGTAGCTCGGATACGGGCTCACGCATCGCCGAGCTCGCAGGGCGCGCCCTCAAGAAGACCGTGCTCGAGCTCGGCGGGTCGGATCCGTACATCGTCCTCCGGGACGCCGACCTGGAGGCGGCCGCGGCGACGGCCGTTCGGGCCCGAAATCAGAACAATGGCCAGTCGTGCATCGCCGCCAAGCGTTTCATCGTCGAGGACTCGGTCGCCGCCGAGTTCGAGCGGCGCTTCGCCAAGGGAGTCGAGGACCTCGTCGTCGGCGACCCGATGGATCCGAAAACCCAGATCGGTCCGCTCGCGCGCCGGGACCTGTTGGACACGCTCGAGCGCCAGGTCGATGAGTCGGTCCGGGCGGGCGCGCGCGTTCTGACCGGTGGCGAGCGTCTTACGGGTAAGGGCTATTTCTTCCGGCCGACCGTCCTGACGAATGTCAGCCGGGACATGCCGGCCTTCCGCGAGGAGACCTTCGGTCCGGTGGCGGCGGTAGTACGCGTACGCGATGCCGACGAAGCGGTGCGCGTCGCGAACGATTCCGCCTACGGCCTCGGAGCCGCGATCTGGACGCGCGATGCCGCGTTTGGTGAAAGGCTCGCGCGCCGCATCGAGTCCGGCAGCGTCTTCGTCAACGGGATGGTCGCATCGGACCCGCGCCTGCCGTTCGGGGGCGTCAAGCGCTCGGGCTACGGGCGGGAGCTCTCCGCATTCGGGGCGCGCGAGTTCACGAACATCCAGACCATCTGGATCGGGCCGGCCGAGGCGCAACAGCGGACGTCGCAGCCCGCCGAGTGACCCGGACACGGGTGGCGACCGGCGAGGACGCCGAGGCGATTGCGCGCATCTATAACGAGGGGATCGCCGACCGGCTCGCCACGTTCGAGACCGAGCCCAGGACGACCGAGGACATCGCGCGAGGCCTGCGCGAGCGCGGGCCGCGGTGGCCCACCGTGGTCGTCGAGCGCGATGGAGGGGTGATCGCGTGGGCCTCGGCGAGCGAATATCGAACGCGTGCGTGCTACTCCGGTGTGGCGGAGTTCTCGGTATACGTCGCCCGCGATGCTCGCGGAACGGGTGCCGGTCGTGAGGCGATGGAGGCACTCGTTCGCGAGTGCGAGAGCCGCGGCATCTGGAAGCTCCTGTCACGCGTCTTCCCGGAGAACGAACCGAGCCGCAAGCTCCTGGCGAAGGTCGGATTCCGTGAGGTCGGCACGTACCGTCGGCACGGCAAGCTCGACGGTACGTGGCGGGACACGGTCATCGTCGAGCGCCTGATCGGAGAGGCGGCGCGCTAGACGCACGAGCGTCGATTCCGCGACAATGAGCAGGTCCCCACTTTGAACGTCGCCCAGCTTCTTGTGCGCTGTCTCGAGAACGAGGGCGTCCGCCACGTCTTTGGCATCCCCGGCGAGGAGACGCTCGCGCTCAACGCGGCGCTCGCAGACAGCGACAAGATCCGCTTCGTCCTCACGCGGCACGAACAGGGCGCCGCCTTCATGGCGGACGTCTACGGCCGGCTCTCGTCGTATCCCGGTGTTTGCCTCGCCACGCTCGGCCCTGGGGCGACCAACCTCATCACCGGAGTGGCGGACGCACACATCGACCGGGCGCCCCTTGTTGCGATCACCGGGCAGGTCGGTCTCGAGCGCGCGCACAAGGAGTCACATCAGTACGTCGACATCGTGCGGATGTTCGGCCCGGTCACGAAGTGGAGTACCCGGATAAGCGTCGCGGAGTCGACGCCGGAGATCGTCCGCAAGGCTTTCCGACTCGCGCGCCTGGAGAAGCCGGGCGCGACGCACATCGAGCTCCCCGAAGACGTCGCGGGACAGGACATCAACATGAAGCCCCTCGAGGTCCGTCGAACGTCGTATCCGAAAGCGCAGGACGCGGTGATCCGTCGCGCGCTCGAGCTCATCAAGCAGGCGAAAGCCCCCGTCATCCTGGCTGGCAACGGCATCGCGCGCCGTCAGGCGGCGGGTCACGCCAGCGTCGAGGCGCTCCGCCGTTTCGTCCGGAGGAGTGGCCTATCCGCGACGCACACCTACATGGCCAAGGGCGTGCTCGACCCGTTCAGCCCGCAGTCCCTACCGCCGGCCGGCCTGCAACGGCCCGGTGCCGAGCTCGCCAACATTCCGCAGCTCGCCGACGCCGACCTGGTGATCGCCGTCGGCTACGACCTCGTGGAATGGTCGCCGTCGCTCTGGAATCCCAAGCGAGACAAGGTCGTGGTGCACATCGACAGCACACCCGCGGAGCTCGACGGTCACTACCAGCCGTCTGTCGAGGTCGTGGGCGAGCTCGACGAGTCGCTGTCGGTGCTCGCGGACCACGTCGAACAGCGAAAGGACCAGCCGATCCGGGTCATCAACAAACCGCTCGGGGCACCCGTGAAAGACACGCCGGCGCCGTTTCCACCGCAGCAGGTCGTCGCCGCGGTCCGCGAGGCGCTCGCGCCCGAGGACATCGTGGTGAGCGACGTTGGCGCGCACAAGGTGTGGCTCTCGCGGCTCTACCCGACTCCGGTTCCGAACACGGTCGTGGTGTCGAATGGCCTCGCCTCGATGGGCATCGCCCTCCCTGGCGCGATCGCGGCCAAGCTCGTGTTTCCCGAGCGGAAGGTCATCGCGTTCGCGGGGGACGGCGGGTTCCTCATGAACGTGCAGGAGCTCGAGACGGCGAAACGGATGGGCACCGCGATCGTCTGCATGGTCCTCGTCGACGATCGCCTGGGGATCATCGAGGCGAACGAGCGGCGGATCTTCGGCCGTGCCTTCGCCACGGAGTTCGGAAATCCTGGCTTCGTCGAGCTCGCTCGGGCGTTCGGGATCGCTGGGTTCGCGGTGCCGACCGCGCGTGAGCTCTTCCCGACGCTCCGTCGCGCTCTCGACCTTGGCGAGCCCGCCCTCGTCGCGGTGCCGTGGGATTACCGCGCCAACGAGCGCATCGCGGACAAGATCACCTAGCCGCGGGCGGAGAGACCCACTGTCCGCCGCCAGTGCTGCTGGCCGAGCTCGAATCCGATCGCGCACCCGAGATCCACGAGCTCCGCGTCGCTGAAGCTCGCGTGCAGCCGTGCCCAGAGCTCGTCGCCGGCCCGGTCCGAGTCATGCGCGATCGCGTCAGCCCATTCGAGAGCGGCTCGCTCGGGGTCGTGAAAGCGCCCGAAATCCTGCGCGTCGGGATCGTTCGCCAGATACCGGTAGCACAGCTCCTTGATCTGCTCGTCGACGACGCCTCGCTCGAGGACGTTCTCGCGGATGTAGCGCCAGCTGGCGAGGGCGTCCGGCACCAGAGCGCGGATCTCGTCGGCGGTCGACCCGAGCCGCGTCACCGGGACTCCAACCGGGCGCGCGCGAGGCCCGCCCCCGGATCGCCCGGAAGCTCGCCGTGGCCGACGCCCCAGGTTTTGATGACACGCTGCTGGCCGTAGGTGATCGCGATGAACGAGCCAAGCTCGACGATCTCCGGGTCGGTGAGATGCTCGCGGAGCATGGCCCAGACCCGATCGTCCGCGCCCTCCGGGTCCCACACCAGCATGCTCGTGTACAGAAGCGCCGCCTTCTGCCGCGCGTTGAAGCGGTCGGAGTGCTCGAAGTTCAGGAGGTCGGCGTAATCAGCCTCCGTGAGCCCCTGCTCTCCGCCCCGGAGAGACCGCTGCGACCCTCAGTAGTTGCATTCGATGGTCTGCGACACGTAGACGCGGCAGAGCTCCTTCAGCGAATGCTCGAGGACGCCCTTCCGGAAGATCCGGTCCCACGCGCGCGAGAAGGCGCGGGCGACGGCGGGGACGTGCGACCGGATCGCCTGCGTCTCGGGTCTGGGCGTCCCGAACCGCCGGGCCTGCTCCATGTATTCGCGGAGCTCCGCATCGTTCAGGTTGTCGACGTCGACGTAGCTGATCCGCGCCACGCCTCGATTGTGCGTCAGGTCCGTCGGAGGATGTAGAGGCCTCCGCGAAGGCGATCGGTGACGAAGATCAGTCCGTCCATACCAACGAGCACGTCGTTGAACTGGATCGCCCGCTGACCCGCGGGAGCCTCCGGGACATAACACGCGATCTCCCTTGGACTCCTCGGGTCGCTGGTGTCGTACACGCGGAGCCCGGCGTTGAAGTACGTCGCGAAAACGATGCGGTCGCTCGAGAAGGTGCCCGGCCGGTTCTCGTGGAGGTTGTGCGGACCGAAGCGGAGTCCGCGCTGACAGTAGTCGCCGGCGGGGACGGGAAAGAGCGACACCTCTTTCGGCCGAGTCTCGTCCGAGATGTCCACGAGGTGAATGTCCTTGCGCGCGCCCGCGCAGTCAGGCTCGATGGCCTCATCGGTGACGACGAGGAGCCTTCGATCGCCGAGCGGTAACGCGGTGTGCGTGTGGGGGTGTCCCCCCGATCGCTCGGCCCATGACAGCGACCCGATGAGCTCGAGAGCGCCGTCGCGCTTGAGCGAGAAGACCACCACGCCCGCATCGAAGTAGCCGCCGTAGGCGCGGTCGCCCTGCACGATGACGTGATGTGCGCCCACGTCGCTGTCGTCGGCCAGACGTGCGCCGTCGCCGTCGCGCTGCCCCGGCCACCACCAGCGGGACGCGAGGCGCGGGCGCGTCGGGTCCAAGAGGTCGACGACGAGGAGTATCCGGTTCCGGTACCCCGTCTCCCGCGCCGAGGCGTACGCGTACCTTCCGCCGGCGAACCAGATCCGGTGCACGCCGAGTCCGTCGATGGGGAGGAAGCCGACCCGCCTCGGGTCGGCGGGATCCGCGACGTCGTACACGATCAGCCCGGTGCTCTCGGGGACGCCGGTGCGATAGGGGTATTGCTCGTGATTCGCGAGCAGGAGGCCATCGGCAAGCTGCACCTTGTGGGAGTGGGTTCCCTTCGGCACCGGGATCTGTCGCAAGACGTGAGGCCGGCTCGGATCGGCGATGTCCACGACGCTCGTCCCTACGCCGAAGTCGCCCATGTGGCCGACGTAGAGAACGTCGCCGTTCCGCATGACCTGCATCCCGTCGCCACGACCCTCGAGGTCGGTATGGCCGACGAGCTCGAGGCCGCGCTGTTCCAGCGGGCGGGGCGGTGCGGCCATCGGGCGGGATTCTGGCCGGTTTGACGGCTCGGCGGCCCCGTCCTAGCCTGCCCGACGGTTTCCGCAAACGATTTCCGCTGGGGGATCAGACGACAGGACGCCGCACGATCACCGATGTCGCTCGCCTCGCGGGAGTTCATCCCTCGACGGTGTCGCGGGCCCTCCATCGCGCGGATCTACCTCTCAGACCGGAAACGCGCAGCCGCGTCCTGGCCGCGGTCGAGCGACTCGACTATCGGCCGTCGGAGATCGCGCGCGGTCTTCGCCTGCGACGGACGCGCACCCTCGGCATGCTCGTGCCGGACATAACCAACCCGTTCTTTCCGCCGATCATCCGCGGCGCCGAAGAAGCGGCGCGCGAGCGGGGCTACGAGCTCGTGCTGTGCAACACGGACGACGAGGCCGAGCGAGAAAAGGCCTCGCTTCGGGTACTGCGCGAGCGGCAGGCGGACGGTCTGCTAATCGCGACGAGCCGCATGGCGGACGCGACGCTCGCTTCGGTGCGCCGCGAACGGTTCCCCTTCGTGCTGGTGAACCGGGGCTCGCGCGTTGCCGAGGACCCGGCGGTGGAGGTCAATAACGCTCGCGCCGCCGCCGAGATCGTCGCCCATCTCGCCGGTCTCGGTCACACCCGCATCGCTCACATCGCCGGTCCCCTCAGCACGACGACCGGTGCCGAGCGCGCCTCGGGGTACCGCGACGCGTTGCGGGCGCACGACCTGCCTGCCGACGCCGCTTTGATGGCGGAGGCCGCCGCGTACTCCGAGGACGCGGGCCATGCCGCCGCGAAGTGCCTGCTGGCGGCGGCGCCGACCGCGATCTTTGCCGCCAACGACCTCCTCGCGCTCGGGGCGCTACGCATGGCACGCGAAGCGGGCCTGCGTGTCCCCGCGGATCTCTCGCTCGTCGGGATCAACGACATCCCGATGGTCGGGCTTCTCGACCCACCGCTCACGACCGCGCGCGTCCCGCAGCGGGAGATGGGCGCGATCGCGGCCCGGATGCTGATCGGCCTGCTCGAACAGGAAGCGGTTGGCGAGCGTCATGTGCTCCTCGACACGGAGCTTGTCGTCCGCGGTTCGACGGGTGCGCCGCGGTCCGCCGATCGGAGGGTCGCGTGACGGCACCGGTCCGCATCTCGGTTGAACACGTGACGAAACGGTTTGTCTCGGGCGCGGTCACGGTCTTCGAGGGCCTCGACCTCGCCGTCCGCGACGGCGAGGCGCTCTGCATCCTCGGCCCTTCGGGATGCGGCAAGACGACGCTACTTCGGTGCATGCATGGGCTCGCCGGGATCGACGGCGGCCGGATCGTCATCGACGGTGTGGAGGTGCGCGCGCCCAGCCGCAAGGTCGCGATGGTGTTCCAGCACTTCGGGCTCATGCCGTGGAAGCGGGTACGCGAGAACGTCGCGTACGGCCTCGAGCTTGCCGGCGCATCGAAGGCCACCATCGCCGAGCGAGTCGACCGGTACGTCCGTTTGGTCGGCCTGGTGGGCTTCGAGGATGCCTACCCGTACGCGCTTTCCGGTGGCATGCAGCAGCGTGTGGGGCTCGCGCGCGCGCTCGCGGTCGACCCGCAGGTGTTGCTCATGGACGAGCCCTTCGGCTCGCTCGACGCGCTCACGCGCGAGCTGCTGCAGGACGAATTCTTGAGGATCTATCAGGAGCATCCCCGCACCATGGTGTTCATCACGCACTCCATCGATGAGGCCATCGCGCTTGGCGATCGCGTCGTCGTGCTCTCAGCGCGGCCAGCGCGGGTGCGCGACATCCTGGTCGTCGACATCCCGCGTCCGCGCACCGTCGCATCCGTGATCGCGGATCCACGCTTCGTCGAGCTACGCGACCGCTGCTGGCGGTTGCTGCGAAAGGAGGCGTCTTGGGCGTGAAGGCGGAGGTGGCACAGGCGAGCCCAGAGGTGCGGCAGCGCGGCCGCCGACTCCTCGTGGGCTCGGATCTCGCGATCCGCGTGGCGTCCGTCGCTTTGGTTCTCGCGACCTGGGAGTTTTTCGGGCCATCGCTGAACCCGGGAATCCTCAAGCCGCCCTCCGCGATCCTCGCCGCTTTTCCGGTGCTGATCGGGAACGGCGAGCTGCAGCTCGCGCTCGGCCAGAGCCTCCGCGTCTACGCCATCGGTATGGCGATCGCGTTGCTGGCCGGGCTCGTTCTCGGGATCGCCTCCGGCCGCGCGCGTGTCTTGTACAACGTCATCGATCCGTGGGTCAGCGCTCTCTACTCGATCCCGGCCGTCGCGCTGATTCCGGTCATCGGCGTCGCACTGGGATACACGGGCGACCTGCCGCGGATCGCGACGGTCGCACTCTTTGGCGTCTTCCCGATCCTCATTAATACGCAACAGGGCGTGCGCAACGTGGATCCAGGCTTGCTCGAGGTGGCGCGAGCCTTCTCGTCGAGCGAGCGGCGTCTGTGGAAGGACGTGGTGGTCCCCGCGGCCCTGCCATTCATCCTGGCCGGTGTGCGTCTCGCGATCGGCCGCGGGCTCATCGGCATGATCGTCGCTGAGTTCCTGATCGGGCTGGCCGGCCTCGGCTATCTGATCATCGTGTACCAGAACACGTTCCGGATCGACCGGATGTTCGTGCCTGTCATCGTCGTCGCCGTGATCGGCATTGGTCTCATGGGCTTCGTGCAATTCATCGAAGGCCGCGTCGCGCCCTGGCTGCGACGCGAGCAGCAATAGGGTGGAGGGCTAGAGACATGCGCAAGCTCGCGGTCACTCTCGTCGTCGCGTTCATCGTATCGGCGTGCGGGGGCACGGCCGCGCCGTCGCCATCACCGTCCGTCGGGGCCACACAGGCAGCCTCGCCGACGATCGCGAAGGCGACATGCCAGCCGACCTCGGTCAAGATCGCAGTGCCCGTCACGCCCCCGAACGTGGTGCACCTGCCGCCGTATGTGGCGCAAGAGCTCGGCTACTTCAAGGACGAGAACCTCACGGTCGAGCTTGTGCGCTTCGAGGGTGGCGTCGGTGCGCTCAAGGCCATGGTGGCCGGCGGCGTAAACCTCGCCGGCACCTCGACGGAGCCCGTCGTCAACGCCATCTCTCAAGGCGTCGAGGTGAAGGTCGTTGGCTCCTACGCTCCGAACGTCAGCCAGGTCTTCGCGGTGCGCGGCGACATCATCAAGGCGTCAGCGGATCTCAAGGGCAAACGGATCGGCATCCAGGAGGCGGGCGCGTTCGCGGATGCCCTCTCACGCGCCTACCTCAACAAGGTCGGGATCGACGCGAAGGACGTGCAGTTCGTTCGAACGACGACCGCGGGACGCGTCGAAGAGCTCCGCAACCCGCAGGGCAGCGTCGACACGGCGATCCTCCACGTCGACCAGGTCCTCACGGTGAAGAAAACCTCCCCGAACGTCACCGCGCTGGCGAACATGTGGGAGGTCCTGGGCGACTATCAGTACTCGGTCTACGCAGTTCCGGCGAAAGAGGCCGCCAGCCCGACGACGGAATGCATGCTCCGCGCGATCATGCGGGCGAACCGAGCCATGTACGACGCGTCGCTGCGCACGCGCATCCTGGACATGGCCGTCCGCGAGACCAAGGAGGACCGCGACGTTGTCGAGGCGGCTTACAAGTCACTCGAGGCCGGGAAAGCCTGGCCGCAGAACGAGATGGTGGTGCGGAAGAACATCGAGGGAACGGTGCAAAGCCTCCTCGACAACAAACAGATCGACAAGACCGTGGCATACGACCAGATCGTCGACCTCACGCTCGCGAACCGCATCGTCACTCAGCTTGGTAAGAAGGAGTTCCCCTACTGAAGCTCGTCGATCTCACTCAGCCGTGGGGCGATCGCATGCCGACGTGGCCGCAATTCGCGTCGATCGAGGTGAGCGACATCACGACGCACCACCGCGATGGGAAGAGCACCGTGCTCGTGAAGACGAACATGCACACGGGCACGCACATCGACGCGCCCATCCATTACTGGCCGACCGGGAAGCACCTGGGGGAGATCCCGATCCAGGAGCTCTTCGGCACGGCGCTGGTGATCGACCTGCGGCCGATCACCCGGCCGTGGTCCTACTACTCGCTCAAGGACGTCCTCGGCTGCCTGCCCAAGGGGGAGCAGGTCCGCGAGGGCGACATCGTCCTCCTCTACACGGGCTGGGACCGGTACAACTGGACCAAGCCGACGCGCGACGACGTCACCTACTTCGATCGGCATCCCGGGCCGCAGCCCGAGGTGTGCGACTACCTGGTCGAGAAGCGCGTGAAGATGTTCGGTGGTGATCTCGCGTCCATGGACCACTCCCTCCATGTCCGCGTCCGCTACTTCCGCCCCGACCTGGTGAAGGAGTACGAGACCCAGACCGGAAAGTCGATCGACGAGACGCTGCCGATCAAAGACTTCGAGCACGTGCACTACCACATGGCGAGGGCCAACATCCCGATGCTGGAAAACCTCGGCGGCGAACTGGCCGAGGTCGCCGGCAAACGCGTGGACGTCGGCGCGTTCCCCTGGCGCTGGATCAACGGAGAGGGCTGCATCTGCCGCGTGGTGGCGTTCCAGCCATGAGCGCCGTGGGAGCGACCGTGCTTCCGAAGACCGCGACGATGCAGGCGCTCGTGCTGACCGGACCGCACGCCTTCGAGATCCGCGAGGACGTGCCGATCCCGCGTCCGGCACCGAACGAGGTGCTCGCTCGTGTCCGCGCGATCGCGATCTGCGGGACCGACGCCGAGATCGTCGAGGGCACCTTCAAGGGCCGATGGCCGCGCGCCTATCCATTCATCCCCGGACACGAGTGGTCCGGCGAAATTGTCGAGGCGGGCGACGTGGCCACGGGCTACGGGTTCGTTCCGGGAACGCGTGTCGCCGGCACGAGCCACTCGGGCTGCGGCTATTGCCGGATGTGCCGCACCGGCCGGTACAACCTGTGTCTCAACTACGGCCGAGAGGATCTCGGTCACCGCCAATACGGCCACTACACACAGGGCGCGTATGCGACCTACGTGGTCCACACGATCAAGAGCGTCTTCAAGATCCCCGATTCGATGCCGCTGGATGTCGCCGCGCTCTGCGACACGGCTTCGATCGCCCTCCACTCGGTGAAGCGGCCTGGCATCAATCCCGGTGACGTCTTTGTCGCGGTGGGCTCCGGTGGGATGGGCCTCCTTACGGCGATGTGCGCCCGGGCCGTCGGCGCCGCGCGTTGCATCGTCGTGGGTGGTGGCAGGCGGCTCGATCGTGCGAAGGACCTCGGCTTCGAGACCGTCGACTACCACGACGTCGATCCGGTGGCCCGGGTCCGGGAGCTCACCAGCGGTCTTGGAGCGGATGTCGCGGTCGACTCCGCCGGCACCAAGGACTCTGTTCGCCAAGCGATCGGCATGGTCCGCAAGGGCGGACGGGTGGCCTTTACCGGCATCCCAAAAGAGCCCTCGTCGGTCGACTTCCAGAAGGTCGTCCTCGAGGAGATCGATCTCTACGGGGTCCGCGCGAACCGCAACACGATGGAAGAGGTGATCCCGCTGATCGCCGACGGCCGCATCCCCGCCGCGAAGTTGATCACGCATCACTTCAAGCTCTCCGCGTTCGCCGAAGCCCTGCGGACGTTCAACGAGCGAGTCGATGGGGCGCTGAAAGTGATAGTGGAGCCTTGATGTGAGCGTGGACGTTCGCGGCTCGATCGGTGCGCTCATCCGCACGCGACGCGCCGTCCGCGCGTTCAAGCCGGGCATGGTCCCGGACGCCGACGTGAACGAGGTCCTGGAGGCGGCGCGATGGGCACCCTCGCCCGCGAATCGCCAACCCGCGCGCTTCATCTGGGTGAAAAGCTCGTCGGTCAAGCGTGAGCTGCAGGAGCTGGCCAGGGAATCAAAGGAGCTCTCCGCGTACTGGGATCCGATCTTCCGGCCGGATGGGCCAAGTGGCCGCGTCAATGACCTCGAAACCCCCGAGGTCATCGCCGTTCTCGCCGATCCTGCGAAGAGCCTCACCAATGTCCATGCCGACAACGGATTCGAATGGGCCGCGGCCATGGCGATCTACGCCATGTGGCTGCGGGCGCACTCGCTCGGTTACGGCGGCGTCTTCGTGCAGCACTGGATCACCGAAAAAGCGAAGAAGATCCTCAACGTCCCGCTGTCGTGGACGTTCCTCGGCACGTTCACGTTCGGCCACGCGGCCGAGGCGCCGACCATCGATCGACTGCCCCTGGACCAGCTCGTCTCTGTCGACCGCTACCCAGGTCGGCCGCGTACGTGAAAAGCGCGGTCGGCCTGTCGGCCCGTTCGGCGGAGATCCCGGCGACGATGCTCGCTGTGGTCTTTACAGCGCCGAACGAGTTCGCGCTGCGCGAAGTCCCGACCCCTCGCCCTGGGCCGCGCGAGGTCCTCGTGCGCGTGCGGGCGTCGATGGTCTGCGCGACCGACACGAAAATACTCGCCGGAAAATTTCCGGCTACCCGGTTCCCACACGTGCCCGGCCACGAGTTCGCCGGAGAGATCGCCGTCTCCAATGACGAGCGCTTCGCGATCGGTGCTCGCGTCGGTGTCGAGGTGCACGTGGGCTGCGGCACCTGCGATCGCTGTCGCGAAGGCATGTACACGCTCTGTCAGAACTACGGCAAGCGCGAGACCGGACACGCGCACGTCGGCTTCACGACCGGCGGTGGGCTCGCCGACTACGCGGCCGTGCCGATCGCCGCGCTGCACATGCTCCCGGAGCACGTCACCTTCGACCAGGGGGCGTGGACGGACAACCTCGGCGTCGCGCTCTGGGCGCTCGAGCGCGGCAGGATCGCGGCCGGCGACAAGGTCGTCGTCGTCGGCCCCGGCGCGATCGGGCTCTGCGCGGCGCAGCTCGCTCGTACGATCGGCGCAGGGCGGGTCACGCTCGTTGGCCGGGGCCCCCGCCTCGCGCGCGTCCGTGACATGGCGGACGAGGTCATCGACGCGGCGGATGTGTCGCGACTGCGAGGGAACTTCGATCTTGTCGTCGAGTTCGCGGGGACAGCCGATGCCGCGCGTGACGCGATCGCCCTGGCGCGCCGCGGGGGCCGCGTTGTTCTGGGTGGGGCGACCGGGACCGGCGTCGCGCTCTCGGGCGTCGATCTCTCGACCATCGTGCTCGGCAACCTCGACGTCCTTGGCTCGCTCGCCAACCCAAAGGGTGTGTCCGGTCGAGCGCTCGCGTTGCTCGCCGATGGCAAAGTGGACGTCACAAGCCTGACGACGCATCACTTCCCGCTTCGATCGTTCGCCGACGCCTGGCAGACCTTCACCGAGCGCCGCGACGGCGCGATTCGCGTGATGCTCCATCCTCAGGCCGAGTCATGAGCGTGATCGACCGCGCGACAGCCCTTGAGCTCTATCGCGTGATGAGAACGATCCGCGGGTTCGAGGAGCGGGCCACGCAGCTCTTCGGCGAGAACAAGATCTGGGGGACGATCCACAGCTACGCCGGAGAGGAGGCGATCGCCGCCGGGGTCTGTGCGCATCTTCGCGACGATGACTGGATCACCTCGACGCACCGCGGACACGGACACTGCATCGCGAAAGGTGCGGATCTTGGCAAGATGTTTGCCGAGCTTCTCGGCCGCGAGACCGGATACTGCCGCGGCCGCGGAGGCTCGATGCACATCGCCGACACGTCCAAGGGCAACCTCGGCGCGAACGGCATCGTGGGCGGTGGGATCCCGATCGCGACCGGCGCTGCCCTCACCGCGAAGCAGCTCGGCACCGATCAGGTCGCGGTGTCGTTCTTCGGCGACGGTGCCGTCAACCAGGGCACCTTCCACGAGTCGCTGAACCTCGCGGCGATCTGGAAGCTGCCCGCCGTCTACGTCTGCGAGAACAACCAGTACGCCGAGAGCCTGCCGGTAAAGCGCGCGTTCGCGGTCGAGGACATCGCGAAGCGCGCCGAGGGCTACGGGATGCCGGGGATGCACGTCGATGGCCGCGATGTTCGCGCCGTCCACGCGGCCGCCGGCGAGGCGGTGGCGCGCGCGCGGGCGGGGAAGGGGCCAACGTTCATCGTGGCGGACTCATACCGCCACGAAGGCCATTACTACGGCGATCCGCGGAAGTACCAAACGAAGGACGAGATCGAAGGCTGGCGGAAGCAATTCGATCCGATTGCCGACGCTCGCGCGTGGATCGTCGCGGACAAGGTCGCTTCCGCCGCGGAGCTCGATGGGATCGATCGCGAGATCGCAACAGCGATCGATCGCTCGGTCGCGTGGGCCGACCAGGGACCGCTCGCGTCGCCGATCAAATTGCCCGAGGACGTATATGCAAGCGACTGAGGCGCGTGCCCCCGCCGCGACGCGCGAAATGTTCTACAACGAGGCGCTCGGCGACGCGCTTCGCCTCGAGATGCAGCGTGACGAACGGGTAATCGTGATCGGCGAAGACATCGCCGAGCACGGCGGCGCATTCCAGGTTACCGCCGGCCTCCTCGACAAGTTCGGGCCCACTCGGATCCGCCAGACGCCGATCAGCGAGATCGGGATCGTCGGGGCGGCCGTCGGCGCCGCGCTGACCGGTCTCCGCCCGGTCGTTGAGCTCATGTACGTCGACTTCGCCGGCCTTGCGATGGACCAGATCGTGAACCAGGCTGCGCAGAACCGCTTCATGTTCGGCGGGCAGGCCCGTGTCCCGATGGTGCTCCGAACGCAGGGCGGCTCCGGGCGAGGCAACGCCGCCCAACATTCGAAGTCGCTCGAGGCGTGGTTCGCGCACATCGCGGGACTCAAGCTCGTGATGCCGTCGACCCCCGCCGACGCGAAGGGCCTGCTCACCGCGGCGATCCGCGACGACAACCCGGTCATCTTCCTCGAGCACAAGCTCCTCTACCGGACGAAGGGACCGGTGCCCGAAGGGGAGCATGTCGTGCCGCTCGGACAGGCCGACGTCAAGCGCGCGGGGACGGATCTCACGATCGTCACCTGGTCGCGCGAGGTCCTGTTCTCGCTCGATGCCGCGGCGAAGCTCGCCGACGAGGGCATCGCCGCAGAGGTGGTCGACGTGCGCACGCTGGTACCGCTCGACCTGGAGACGATCCTCGGCTCGGTGCGGAAGACGCATCGCCTCCTCGTCGTGCACGAGGCGATCAAGCGCGGCGGCTACGGCGCCGAGATCGCCGCGCTCGTCGCGGAGGAAGCATTCGACGACCTCGACGCTGCCCCGAAGCGTCTGGCGGGGCTCGAGACGCCGATCCCGTACGCGCAGCATCTGGAGAAGAGCGTCGTGCCGCAGGTCGACGACATCGTTCGCGCAGCGAAGGAGCTCGTCGGCTGAGCGTCACGCGGGTGATCCTCCCCAAGCTCGGGCTCACGATGGACGAGGGTCGCATCGTCGCGTGGCACAAGCGCGTTGGTGACACGGTTGCAGCCGGCGAAGTCCTGTTCGAAGTCGAGACCGACAAAGCCACAATGGAAGTCGAGTCCCCGACCGCCGGGACCCTCCGCCGCATCCTGTATCCCGCTGACGCCACCGCTCCTGTAGCCACCGTCATCGCGCTCATCACGGAAACGGCGGACGAGCCTCTGCCTGTCGATGGCGCGCTCGGGGCTCAACCTCCGAAACCCTCTTTACGCGACGAGGACCCCCCGGCCTCCGGCCGGGCCCCCATCGCCTCGCTTCGCGCCCAGGGGCCCCTGCCCCTTGGGCCCTCGGAAGTCCAGCCCCTCGCGGGGTCATCCGATGGCGATCGGGTCCGCTCGTCTCCTGCCGCGCGCAAACGAGCGCAGGAGCTTGGCGTCGACATCTCAAAAGTGAGCGGGACTGGTCCCGGCGGTCGGGTGACTCTCGAAGATGTGGAGGCGACGTCGAAGCCTTCGCCCGCCGCTCCTTCGGGAGAAAAGAGAGAACCCCTTTCGCGCATACGACGTGCGATCGGCGAGCGCATGACCAAGAGCATCCGCGAGCAGCCCCAGTTCGCTATCTCGCGCGACGTCGATATGACCGAGGCGAACGCGAAGCGCAAAACGGCCGGCGCCTCGTACACCGATGTCATCA
>Ga0209806_1000345_pt1 | contig 31231 bp, 27 predicted proteins | sample GraSoiAngelo_152_FD_186166 | JGI IMG/M metagenome (GOLD analysis project Ga0209806, IMG submission 186166) | Grasslands soil microbial communities from the Angelo Coastal Reserve, California, USA - 14_1009_12_30cm (SPAdes) (version 2) | ecosystem: Environmental > Terrestrial > Soil > Grasslands ... | reverse complement strand
CTCCACTGGAGGCAGTCCAGCCCAGGCTGATGTCGGTTGCGTCGAGAGGGCTGGCGGTGAGACCGGTCGGCGCAGCCGGCGGCGGGAGACCGCCGCCCAGCAGGATGCCGGACAGGACGGCGTTGAGCCCGGCGGTCCGCGTCACCGTCACGCTCACGGTGCCGCCGGCCGCGACATTGACAGCCGCGCCGACCCAGGCGCCCTGCGAGAAGTCGGTGGAAAGATTGGCGGTCCGCGGACCGGATCCGTCGTTGACGGTGATGGTCTCCCGCCGGTCGGTGGTGTCCCAGTCCATCGCGTAGAGATGGAGGGTTCCGCTGTAGGCGGTGGTGAAGGTGAGGTGCAGGCGGAGCTGGTTGGCGTCGTACCAGCAGGCGGCGTTGCGGGTGGTTGCGTCGGGGCTCTGCAGAGCCCGGGCCGCCGTCGTCGCGCTGACCCACTGGAACCGGTTGCCCTGGTCGAGGACCAGGCTGGACTGCGGCAGCGAGACGATGTCGCTGCTGCCGGTCCAGCCGAGCAGGGCGTAGCCGTCCGCTCCATAGTTGCCCACCCAGCTGCCCTGCGGCGCCTGGCTGTAGGTGAGCGCGCCTGGTGTGGTGGCGGAGGCAACGTTGGAGGGCGCGGAGTCGCCCGCGCTGTTGCTCGCCACGACGCGATAGAAGTAGGTGGTGGTCGGGGTGAGGCCTGTGTCCGTGAACGCGGTGCCGGTGCTGGTCCCGACCTGGGTCCATCCGGCGCTGCCGTCGGCCGAACGCTGGACCTTGTAGGAGGCGGCTCCGCTGGAGGCGGTCCAGCTGAGGCTGATATCGGTTGCGTCGACAGCCCTCGCGCTCAGCCCTGTTGGCGCCGCCGGGGGCGGAAGAGGCGTGCCGCCGGTGGTGATGGCGAAGTTCTGCGTGGTCCATTGCGCGAAGCCGAAGATCCACCCGCCGCTGAGCTGGTTGCTGCCCCACACCACCCCCGGGTTGACCGGGTCGGGCGAGGCCGCCGAGTAGTCACCCCAACGACATGGATTGGACGTGCAGTTGCCCTGAAACGCGGTCTCCTGATCGGCGGCGCTGCTCGAACCCAGGAGGACCTCACCGGCGTCCATCTGGCCGAGCGGTGTCGATTTGGTCCGCGTCTGTGCGCCGATCACCGCCAGGAGCGAGGAGCTTGCGCGGTTGTAGGAGATCATCGCGTCGTCGCCCGCTGAGGACGGTGAGATGGCGGCGTTCCAGTAGAAGTCGGTCGCGCTCGAGAGCTGGCCCTGCTGGCGAATGGTCAAGGAGCCGGGCAGGAACTCGTACCAGCGGACGATCGACCGGCCGGAGCCGGCCACCGTGTGCTGCGTCCACACCGCTTCCGCCCCGGCGCTCGGATCGAAGTGGGCGACCGCCTGCGTGAGGCGGCCATCGAGGCTGTCCAGCAGGTAAGTGGTGCCTGGCTGCGGCACGCTGGGGGGAGCGCTGTACGTGCCGACCGACACGTCCCCGTCCGCGATGAGAGCGGGGCCCGGAGTCATGTGCCACACCATCACCTTCGACTGAGAGGTCGTCGAGACGTCGTGTGCGGCGACGATGTAACCGTTTGCCGCGGCGTCGGCGGTGTTCGCCGGAATCGGCGTGAAAGCTCCCGAGCCGTCGGAGTTTTTCAGGACGTGCGCCGCGTCACCGAAGAGGGTGGTGGTCACAGACCCGCCGCAGGTGGATTGGCCGGAGGCTGGTTTGGCCATGGCCCAGATGTCGGCCGTGACGAAGGGAAGAGACGACTTGCTGCCGTCGTAGACATTCGTTCCGACCATCACAAAGTGCGAGTCGTGACCAAGCTTTGGGTAGTCCGGGATGTTGCTGCCGGTCGGGGTTGCGTAACGGCACCAGCCCCCTGCCAGGTCGCTCGGGTCCGCGGTTTTCGACCATCCGAAAAGCAGGTAGTCGTTCGTCAGCGTCGAGTTGAAGGCGACCGCCGCGTAGAACCAGCGGTTGCCTTGTGGATCCCACTGGATCTGCGGGTCGCTGGTCGCCAGGCCGGACGCCACGGCCGTGAAGGTCCCAAGGTCGGTCGAGCTCAGCAGGGCCAGGTTGCTCCGGTCGTAGACGGCGACGACCTGATTGACGAACTCCATGTAGCGGGTGGGGCCGATCGCCCCGGTCGAGTCGGGCGGCGTGGGCTGGTATCCCTGGTCCGCGGCGGACAACCCGGGGCTGTCGAGCCCGTTGTAGAGGGCCGCCGCCGAGGGGGTGGTCGCCGTGGCCGCGGCAGCGCCCGGGCCCGATGACGCCGCGGCCGCCTCGAGCTTTGCCTTCCGAAGCGCCGCGGGGTTCATGGTGAGAAATGGCCGGGACTTGGCTTTGATCGGTTGATGCGACTTGCCAGGGGTAAGCAGGATGGCCTCGAACTGGCCGGCAGGGGTCACAGTGCTGCCGGCGAGCGGACGGGAGGCGGAGGGATTGCTCGAGGGGGTCGCCCCCGCTGTGACAGGGGCGAAAAACGTCACACCGAGCGCGAGGGCGACCGCCGCCATCCGCCGCGTGACCCTTGTTCGGCCCACGAAACCCTCCATGCGAGGTGACGGCGGACGGAAGCCTGATGTAGAGCCCCGATTATGGCCCACGGTTACCGCCTGCGCCGGCTCAAGATGCACCGCGACGCTTGGGGACGGATCGACCCTTTAACGTGGCGGTTAGCAGAACGGCCCTGCCCGTGCGAACTTGCGAGCGCGACTCACTGACGGCGGGCGCGCGGTCCGATTTCGCACGTCTGGCCTCAGCGGTGCGCTTCAGGTCGTGTGATTGCGCACGTCTGGCCCGTCAGCGACGGTCAGCTGTCGACGCGGTAAAGCCATTCCATCTGGCGTTGGCTCAGCGCCGGCGGTAAGGCCAGGAGGGCAGCTCGTAGGAGGCGCGCGGATGCCCTCCGCCACTGGAACACCGGCATGATCTGGCGCGACATGCGCACCAGACGCGCCGTTCTCTGGTGGCGAGCCGCCTCGTAGGCGCGGAACCCGGATGGATTCAGGCCGTGCTGCCGCAGCGCCGCCATCAGCGCCGACCCATCCTCAAGCGCCTGGTTGGCGCCCTGGGCCATGCTCGGCAGCATTGCGTGAGCGGCGTCGCCCGCCAAGGTCGCCGGTCCCCTTCCCCACCGAACATCAGGATCGCGGTCGATCAGATCGTTGAACAAAACATCTCCCGGCTCGGTCGCCGCGACGAAGCCAGCCAGCGGACCACTCCATCCTCGCAACACCTCGAGGGCCCGCTCGCGGCCAGACGATTCGCCTTCGTCGCCGGTCAGGAACCAGTACACCCGCCCGGCGCCCACTGGAACCCAACCGCCATGGCGTCCGATCCCTACGACGATGGCGGCGGTGTCCGGTGAGTGCTGCGGAAGTGCCTTCCGGGCTACCCCGCGCCACGCAACGTAGCCGGACCTGCGTGGCTCGGCCCCGAAGCCAAGCGCGCTGCGAACTCGGGAGCGGATACCGTCCGCGCCGACCAGCGCGTCGGCTTCCAGCGGATCGAATCCGCTCAGAACCTTGACGCGGTCTCCTACCTCGAGGCCGGTGACCTCGAATCCGTGGCGGAGCTCGGCGTCCAGTTCGTGGAGCAGTGCATTCAGGAGGTCCCCACGGTGCACGCCTGCTATCGGGAAGCCGTACCGCCGCTCAAAATCGCCGGCGTCGAGCGAGTTCAGGAGTCTTCCCGATTGGTCGAATGTGGCGATGCCTTTCAGGGGTACCGCCACCGATCGAAAGGCGTCGATCGCGCCAAGCCGTTCCAGGGCGCGCGCGGCTGCCGGATAGATGAGCAGCCCGGCACCTTCAGGGGCTCCGGCCGATCGGCGCTCCAGCACTGTAACTTTTGCCCCGGCGAGAGTCAGTGCTCGCGCCGCGGCCAGCCCGGCGACCGCGCCGCCCACAACGATTGCGCTGGCCAACCGTTTGTCGGTCTCCTTTGGACTCCTACACCGCCGGCTCGGGTGGCTCCAGCGCGCTCAGGAGCTTTCGCAGCAATGACACTAGCGAGCGCCGCTCGGCTCTGGTGAGCGCGGTAAGCAGTTCTTTCTCGCCTGCCAGGTCTGCCGCGAAGGCCTGCTCGAAGACCTTCCGGCCCGCGCCGGTCAGGCTGACCAGGACGCCGCGCCGGTCTTTTGGGTGCCGGGTACGTTTGACGTAGCCCGCACGCTCCAGGCGGTCGAGCCTGCTCGTGATCCCGGCCGATGACAGCATCAACCCCTTGAACAGCTGGGTCGGGGACAGCTGGGCCGAGCCTGCGAGCAGCAGCGCGCCGAGGACACCGACCTCGCCCCGGTTGAGGCGGAACCGGCCAAAAGCCTCTTCCTGCCGGTGGGCGATGTGGACACCGACCCGCGCGATCCGGGCCGTGACCTGGTAGGGCTCGACGTCTTCGCGCGAGTGATTCGCGGCGAGTCTGTCCAGCAGCGTATCGGTCCAATCCATCTGAGCCTTCCTGGCGCAGTATACGGAATAGCTCTCTCGCGAGCGAGATTCTTGACCTCGAGTATCTCGTCAGCTAGTAAGCTCAAAAGGAGAGACCGCCGATGCACTCCAAACTCGTACTCCTGGGCGGCTTTGCGGCCGTCGCCTTCATCACCGCGGCCTGCGGTACGGGCACCGGCCCCCACGGCGCCGCGCCCGCCACGACACCGACCGCGCAGCCGTCAACCGCGCCGGTTGTGGCGTCGCCGAGCACCACCGCCAGCCCGCAGGCTGCGGGCGCGGCGATCGCAGTCGGCAGCAGCAGGCTCGGATCGATCCTGGTCGACTCGAGCGGCAGAACCCTCTACCTGTTCGTCGCCGATTCGGGCACTGCGTCGACCTGCAACAGCGCGAGCTGCGTGCAGAACTGGCCGCCCTTCCTCACCAATGGCACGCCACAGGCGCTGAGCGGCGTGAACGCGTCACTGCTCGGCACGACGACGCGCGGCGACGGCACCATCGAGGTCACGTACGCCGGCCACCCCCTTTACTACTTCATCGCGGACAGGAAGCCAGGCGATGTCACCGGGCAGAACATCGACGCGTTCGGCGGACCCTGGTACGTCGTCTCACCTTCGGGGATGCAGATCCGCTAGACATCCACTCCCGACAGTCACCGCGCGGAAGCCCACCCCTCTTCCGCCGGTGGCTCCCAAATTGCTCACCAAGTGGGGTCGTTGTGCTCGACGTCGATGGTTACGTTTGGTTTGACGCCGGCGAGCGCCGGCAACACGTGGTTCAGCACCTGGTCGGCAGTCGCCCGAAAAGTTCGCCCACGTGTCGACACCTTCACCCAGCCGGCCTTGTCTCGGTAGTAGCGCTCAGAGGAGGTCTTGGTCCTGATCAGGATGACGTAGCTCTGGTTGGTGAGGTCCAAGCGCTCAGCGACGGGCCGTGGCATCGGCTCTCAGCCGCTCGCCCATCGCCTTGAGCACCTTGAGCATCAACCCATCGCTTCCCTTGATGGCATCCCGGAATTGGGCGTGGCTCATCACGAACATTCGGGCATCGCTCAGGGTCGTCACCGTGGCGGTGGCGAGCCCACGATCGACCATGCTTATCTCCCCAAGAAAGTCGCCTGCTTTCAAGACACGTCTTCGCCGGCCGCTGATCTTTACCTCGGCCTCGCCGTCGAGAAGCACATAAAAGGTGTCGCCAGGGCGGCCCTCACGCGTGAGCGTCTGCCCCGCCGGGACGGCCACCTCGTCGCCCCTGGTCGCAATGAACTCCAGTTCCTTTCTCGAACAGTGCTCAAAGAGCGGAACCTGGCCGAGAGCCTTGAGCTTGGGGTCGCTCATCGAGAATGCAGCATATTCTCCTTAAATGGTGAGGGCTTGTGCCGTCTGTGGGCTCCCCATCCCCGAGGGTGCTCGTTTCTGCCCGAATTGCGGGGCGTCGGCGGGCCCTCTGATCGACACCGAGGAACGCAAGATGGTGACGGTTCTCTTTGCGGACCTCGCCGATTCGACAGGCCTCGCTCAGCGGATCGATGCCGAGCGGGCCCGCGAGCTGCTGGGCAGTTTCTTCGATGCGGCGTCTGAAGAGCTGATCGCGCTGCGTGGCCGGCCCGAGAAGTTCATCGGTGATGCGGTGATGGCCGTCTTCGGTCTGCCCCATGTGCACGAGGACGACGCGCTTCGCGCCGTCCGCGCCGGACTAGCGATCCGCGAGCGTGTTCGTCGCCTTGCCGAGTCGATTGGGCTGGACCAGCCTCTGGAGGTACGGATCGGGATCGAATCAGGCGAAGCGGCGGTCGGCCGTTCGCCCACCGGCGAGCTGCTCGTCACCGGTCTCGTCGTGAACATGGCCGCACGGCTGCAGTCCGCCGCTCAGGTCGGGCACGTCCTGGTGGGACACACAACCCACCTTCTGACCGCCCCCAACGTGTCCTACGGCCGGCGCCGACGAATCCGCGCGAAAGGTTTTGATTCGGTCCTCGAGGCATACCCGGTCGAAGAGATCACGGCGCGCTCAGTCCGGCGGACGATTCCATTCGTCGGTCGTGCCAGCGAGCAGGCCATCGTGGGACAGAGCCTTGGCCTCGCAAGCACGAACGGCCGTCCGGTGCTCGTGACTGTCATAGGTGAGGCCGGCATCGGCAAGTCGCGCCTGGCCGACGAGCTCGCGGCGGGCGTGAGCGCGGCGGTCATGATCCTCCGCGGACAGACACGCGCCCACACCGACACCGCGACCTTCTCCCCAGCGGCCGCGATCATCGGCGACCTCGCGAGCATCGGCCCGGGCGACGATCCAGCCACGATCCGGGCCCGGCTCAGTGAGCTTGTCGACCGCATCGAAGGGACACCCAACTCGGCCCGAACGGTGCAGCGTCTGGCCCGGTTGTTCGGACAGGGCGAGAGCCGCGACGAGACCACGTTCGTACATGACGTGCAGGCCGGGTTCCTCTCCGTGATCGATGGACTTGCTCGGGATCACCCGGTGCTGATCATGTTCGAGGACGCGCACACCTTGAAGGCTCCGATGCTCGACCTGATCGAGCGTTTGGGCGTGCACGGACAGGGTCCTCGCCGGGCACTGATCCTGACATTGGCCCGAGACGAGCTCATCGAGCAGCGGCCGACGTGGGGGTCGAGCAGCGACAACTCGGTGCTGATTCGGCTCGACGCACTGTCCCGCGACGAGTCGGTGCAGCTGGCCCGCCACGCCGGCGGAGGGCGCATCGGCGACGCCGAGGCGCTGGAGATCGCGGAGCGAGCTGGCGGCAATCCGTACTTCATCATCGAGACCACCGGCATGCTGATGCCGTCACGGGACGGCGCGGACGGCCAGCGCTCCCGAAGGGTGCCGCCCAGCGTTCAGGCGGTGGTCAGCGCAAGGCTGGACGCGATGCCATCGAGGCTGCGTGAGCTGGCGCGCCACGCATCAGTGTTCAAGTACGCCTTCGACCTGACGGAGCTGGCGGTCGTCGACAAAGAGGTCACCGCGCTGGAGCTGCAGGAGCTCGAGGACGCAGAGATCGTCGTTCGGGACCCGCAGCCAGGCGAACCGCAACGCTGGCGGTTGCGCCACGCCACTTTGAAGGAAGTCGTCTATGCCAGCGTCGCCAAGAGAGAGCGCGTGCGGCTGCATGAGCTGGTGGCTCAGTTTCTGATGGATCGGGAACACCGATCCCTCGCCGCCGATCACCTCGAGCTTGGGGCGCTCGCCTCCCTCGACCTCGATCCGGGCGACCGGCGGCTGCCAGATCGCGCGGTGGACGCTCTGCTCGTCGCGGGTGATCGCGCACGCCGGCGCATGGAGAGCCGCACCGCGATCGATCGGTACGAGCGAGCGCTGGCCATTGCCGGTCCGGAGTCGCGATGGGGGGTGCGCGAGGCAAGGATTCTGGCCGGCATGGGCGAATCCTATTACTGGCTCGCCGACTATCCCGCCGCCACCCAGGCCCTGAACCGATCTGTGGAGCTGGGTGAGGCACAGGCCGATCCATTCGCGCTGGCGCTCGCCACCCGGTACCTGGGCGACATAGCCATCAACTTCGAAGGTGATGTCGACAAGGCCGAGCGCCTATTGAGTCGCTCGCTGGTTGCGGCTGAAGAGCTGGGCGATTCCTGGGCAATCGTCCGGTCTCGGCTGTTCGCGGGCTGGGTTCCGTGGACGAGGCAACGATTCGACGAAGCGGAGGCGATCTGGCAGGGGACTCTGGCCCTGGTCGACCCGAAGGATTACTGGGCTCGCGTCCGCGCCCTGACGGCACTTTCGATCAACCGCGGCGACCTGGACGATCCCCACGGCGCGCTGCAGCTGATCGAAGAAGCGTGCGCTTTGGCCGAAGAGTCGGGCGACCAGTTCAGCGTCGCCAACACCTCCGTACAGAAAGGTCGCGTGCTCGACGACCTTGGTCGCGGGGAGGAAGCCCTGCCGTGGTTCGACCGTGGGGTGTCGATCTTCGCCGAGTTCGGTGCGCGCTGGGAGATGGCGGATGCGAGGGCGGCGCGGGGCATCGCCAAGCGAAACGTGGGCCGGCTCGACGAAGCCGAGGAGGACCTTCGCTTCGCGATCCGAACGGCCGAAGAGCTGGGCGACCGGCAGCTGCCGGCCTGGACCTGGCGGAATCTGGCCAAAGTCGCTGAGCTTCGCGGCGACAAGGCGGCCGCAGAGGAGCTGCTGCAGCGGTCCAGGGACGCGGAGCTGCGCGGGCCCCATTGAGGGAGTGATGGTGGTCACCAAGCCCCTCCCCCTCCGTGCCCCGCAGGGGCGCGGCCCCCGTGAATGGGGAGGAGCAATCGTTGGAGGCGTTCTCAGCCTGATCTAAGGTTGGCGAGGCACTCTTCGGCCATGCGCCCCACTGTCAATGGGCTCCACCGGACTGGAGCGATGACTCAGCTCGCTGAGCCGCTCATCTCGCGCCGCACGCTCCTGCTCGGGACTCTCGGGCTTTGGTTCGGCGTGTTGGTAGCCGCGTGCACTGGCCGCAACCCTTCCGCGCTCAGCTCACCTTCAGCCTCAGCCTCAGCCTCATCGAGCTCCCTCGCGACGCCTGCTTGCGTCGTCACTCCCGCAGAGACCGAGGGTCCCTATTTCGTCGACGAGCGCCTCAATCGCTCCGACATCACCACCGACCCCAACGGTTCGGCCCGGGGCGGGATGCCGCTGGCGCTGACTTTCAATGTGGCGCGAGTGGGCACGAGCGGCTGCACGGCTTTGAGCGGCGCGCAGGTCGACGTCTGGCACTGCGACGCATCCGGCGTCTACTCGGACGTCTCCGCACAGTCAAGCGTTGGCAAACGCTTTCTGCGCGGCTATCAGGTGACCGACGCCGGCGGCGTGGCGAAGTTCACCACCATTTACCCGGGCTGGTACTCCGGCCGCGCGGTGCACATCCACTTCAAGATCCGTACGTTCGCGGGCACATCCAAGACCTACGAGTTCACGTCGCAGCTGTTTTTCGATGACACGACCACAGACCTCGTCTACAAGAACGCCCCGTACAGCGGGCGGCCGAGCAGGGATACGCGCAACCAGACAGACATGGTCTACACATCGAACGGCAACAGCGGCGCAATGCTCCTGGCAACTCTCACACCAAGTGGTGCCGGATACGCCGCGGCGTTCGCCATCGGCCTGAATGCTGCGTGAGCGCGGATTCAGATCGGGTCGCCCGGCCTGACGACCGCCTTCGCGCGTCCTCTATATATGTGTTCCGGCCTAGCCTCGGAATGGTGAGGGCCCGCCCGGCGGCAGGTAGGGCGCCGGGTTGATCGGCGTCTGGTTGATTCGCAGCTCGAAGTGCAGGTGGGCACCGGTCGAGTTTCCAGTCGATCCTTCGAGCCCGACCGGCGTGCCTTGCGTGACGGTTTGCCCGACTTTGACCAACGACGTCGAGAGATGTCCGTAGAGCGTGTCGAGTCCTCCCGAGTGAGCAATCACGACGTAGTTGCCATAGCCGCTGCTCGTGCTTCCGACCAACGCGACCACCCCGTCATCCGCCGCGAACACGGGGGAGCCAAACGGCTCAACCAGGTCAATGCCCGTGTGAAAGTGCGGGTAGCTCCCAAAGGGTGGCTCAAACCAATATGTACTCGGGCCGAAGGGCTGCGAGATCTGCGCCTGCGGCTCAGGCCAGATGAAACGGTACTTGGTCGAATGGCCGCTGCTGGCCGGAATCTGGCCGACGTTGTTGGATTGGGCCCACAGCTCCACCTGAGTCCAAACGGCCTGCATCGCAGCCGAGATGATGGCGTCTTGCTGTTGCTGCAGCATGTCGGTCACCGCCTGGGCCAGCCGCGTCGATTGGGTGTTCAGCTGCCTCAGCTCGTATTGCGTTTGAGCGATCTTCACCTGCAGCTGGGCCATCGATGCTTCTTGCTGCGCCTCCAGCGCCTGCAGTTGCGCCAGCTCGGTGTCAAGCAGATCGCGTTGTTTGACCTGCTCGGCTCGAGCAACCTCTTCCTTGTGGCGCACTTTCTGCAGCTCGTAGAGATCGGTGGTCAGCCGGCCCTTGATTTCGCCCGCGCGCGCACCGGCCACGTTGAGGTCGGAAATCCGCGTGATCAGATCGCTCAGACTCTGCGACTCGGCAAGCACGACCAGCACCGAGCCTGGCGCAACATAGATTGCATGGCTTAGCTGCCGCAGCTGCGCGCGCTCGGCATCGATCTTCCGCGCCAGGATCGCCTCACGCCGCATTGCGTCGGCGATCTGCGTGTTGAGATCGGCGATCTTCGCTTCGACCTCGCTGATCTTGCCCTTCAGGACCTGCTGCTGAGCCGCGTTGTCCTCCAGCGATTGCCGCAGCTGCTGCTGGGCCGCCATGGCATCGGCCAGGTTGCTCCCGAGCTGCGCCCGGATCTGTTCGATGATCGCCAGCTGCTGCTGTGGATCGTTCGGGGTGGAATCAGCGGTGGCCGCAGTTCGGTCCGCGCCGAGCACGAGCAGCGCGAGCACCAAAGCCACCAGGGTGGCCCTCATGTCTCCATATGTCTCCGCAAGCTGATCAGCGACGACCCGGAGCCCAGACCCAGCCCCACCAGAACGACGACAGCGGCCGCGACGGCCGCGACCGAGATGCTGATACCGGGGGCAAATTGGGTGAACGTTCCCGACGCCAACGAGATTCCGGTCATGGTCAGGCTGAATGTGACGAGCCCCGCGACGGCGCCTGCCAGCACTCCTGTGATCGCACCTTCGACCACGAACGGCCCGCGCACCATCCAGCGGGGCGCGCCAACCAGCTGCATGATCGTGATCTCGTCCCGACGAGAATGAATCGCGATCTTGATGCTGTTCATCGTCACCATCACGGCCACGAATCCAAGCAATGCCAGGAATGCGACGCCCGCCACCGCCGCCCCAAACAGGACGGCCTGGATTCGCTGGTAGGCCCCCCGGTCGTACGACGTCGGATACACGGGGTCGACGGATACGTCGCCTCGCACCGAGGCATCGATCGCTGACACGTCGTCGATGTTCTTGACCTGCACATCGAGGCTGGCCGGGAATGGATTGCTGTCGCTCGCTTGAGCCAGCTCAGGTAGTCCCGGGATGCGCTGGGCGCGCTTGAGCGCATCTTCCTTGGTCACGTAGACGACTGTGGAGACGCGGCGATCGGCCGATAGTTGATTCATCAGCGAGACGACGTCCGCGCCGGCGGCATCGTCGCGAAGGTAGACGTGCAGCAACGAGGCCTGGCTCGCTTCTGTCTGCTCCAGGTTGTGGAGGGCAAATCCGGTCAGCCCGATCAGGCCGGACATCACCAGCAGCAGGGTCATCGAACCGAGGGCGGGCGCGTTGCTGGCGATGTTCCGAGCCCAGCTCCGAGCAGCACTCTGGAAAACGCGCCGGAGGAGATTCGCGACCGCCGTCTGGACGAGCCTGCGTCGGGGGAAGCGCCCCTTTACGAGGTGGCCAGCCATGCCATCCTGCCTGTCTTCCCGGCGGGTTGATCGCGCACAAGCCTGCCGTCGACCAGCGTCAGGACTCGGCGCTGAAGCCGGGTGACGATCTCGACGTTGTGCGTCGCCACAAGCACGGCCGTGCCCCACGCGGCGATGTCTTCGAAGAGGTCCATGATCCCCCAGGCCGTCTCCAGGTCGAGATTGCCGGTTGGCTCGTCCGCGATCAGAAGCGGCGGCTGGGCAACCACCGCTCGGGCCACCGCAACTCGCTGCTGCTGGCCGCCGGAAAGCTGATGCGGAAACGCGCCGGCGCGGTCGCCTAGACCCACCGCCTCGAGCGCGTCCAGCGAGCGGTCCCGAGCCTCCTCCTCCGAAATTCGAAGGTCGCCAACCTGCAGTCCGAAGGCGACGTTTTCGATCGCGGTCAGCCGCGCCAGCAACTTGTAGTCCTGGAACACGACGCCAACCCGGCGACGCAGCTGGGCCACGCGGGACGCCTTCAGCTGGTGGGCCGCGATGCCCGCAACCCAGACCTCGCCGCTCGACGGCCGGATCTCGCGGTTGATCAGCTTCAAAAGGGTGGTCTTGCCAGCGCCGCTGGGACCGACGAGGAAGGCGAGCTCACCCGGCTGGAGGCTCAGATCGACAGTATCGAGGGCGCGCCGAGATCCGTAGAGCCGGCTTACCGCGCTGAACTCGATGATTGGGCGCACTTCCCCGTTGGTCGTAACGGAGCGCGTCGCGAATTCCTGGAACGCCCGCCGTTAAGCGTTGTTAGCTCCGGTGAGCATGTGGCGACATTCTGCCCACGATTCGGGCCCCCGACCGGGCTCCGGACGGCACTTGACTCGAACCAAAAGGAGGATCAAAGTGATAAAGGCGGGAGGCAATGGTGGCCCGAACGGAAAACAAGAGGTCCAGTGCCCGGCGGTCCGACAGTGATCGTCGCGGAAACGAGCGGAGGGCGGACCTTCACAGGGCCATCAAGATCCTTGCGCTTGTTAAAGAAGTCTTCACACTCGAGCGCCGGGGAGCACTCCGCCGAATCGAGTTTCGCCGAGGCCCGCTGGATCGTCGCGCACCATACAGGCGCGATTTGGACTGACCCTCTCACGCCACTGTTCGGAAAGCTCGTCTGGATTGAAAGGCGTCTTGCACTTTGAAGTAGGTCGCTGCGATCGAACTGGGTAGGTAACCGAGCCGGGCGAGACTCGTTTCACAATCGAGCATGGCTAGATCCTGGTCTTTTCGCCTGGCTATCGGCGCTTGCCTGCTTGTAGCCGCGGTAGTCGCGATTGTCGCCTTTCAGGCGTTGCGTGCGCCATTGGAAACGTCGCTTGGCGTCGCACCACCGTCCGCGGAGCCCTGCTCACCGATGCCCTGTGCGAATGTTCAGGGATACATCCTCTGGGTTTCGAGTGTGAAGGTTGACGGCAACCTGGTGCGAATGGAGGTGAAGTTCAAGAACTCGAGCGACGCGACGCATGCATCACCCGAAGACCTGCACCTCATCGATGGTGGCAATCACCAATCGGCGCTTGCCACGGATGCCCCCAACTGCAATACCTGGCAGCGACATGAGTTCAACAACGGCGCGACGTTCGGGCCGACCGCCATCTGCTTCCACGTAGCCGATACGACACCACCTTTCACTCTGCGATGGACGCCAGATCTAGGTTTCATCTGCTGCGAGATCAAGTTAACGATCGACACCACCTGAATCGCTTGTCTGGCGGCTGCGATCAGCTCGACGTAGTGACGACGTCGATCGGGTCGAGGAGAGCGTGATTCTCTAACAGGCAACGCCTGAGCGCCGCCAGGTCTACCGCTCGCGGCGTGGTCTGCGACGTGATCGACAGCGCAGCCGCAATGCCCGCCGCCTGGCCCATCGCCATGCACGTGGCCATCGAGCGCGCCGATGCGTGGGCGTCGTGGGTGGCCGAGAAGCACCGGCCCGCCACAAGCATTCCTTCGACGCTGTTCGGCAGCAGGCACCGATAAGGGATTCCATACACTCCGCTTTCCGGCACGTACGTCCACCTCGTGTCGGGGCCAACGGCGTGGTCCTCGATGGGCGCCCCGCACAGCGCGATCTCATCGTCAAATCGGCGCGCGTCCAGCACGTCATCACGAGTGAGACGGTAATCGCCGATGACGCGACGGCTCTCGCGCACGCCTATGGCAGGGCTCGTCGCTACAAGGACCGAGCGTTCGAAGCCAGGCACTCTGTCCCGAAGGAACCGGTGGTATTCCCGCACCTGGCGACGACCCTCGATCTCCGCGTGAGTGAGCTGCTCCGGATCAGTGGCGTCAACGTTCGGGATCCGCGTCATGTGCACGGTGACGACACCGACGTGCGGCGTGCGGTGCCACGAGCCTTCGAGTCGCGGAAGCATGAAGTCGCCCGACTCGGCAGCGCCGCGCATCATCGCCCACAGCTCGGTCTTGGGAAGTGCCGACGCCTTCTCGACGTCGACGTTTGCGAGGCGGAAGATCGTGGACAGCGACTGCAGGTTGGGCGTCGACCGGGCATCTTCGTACGGGACGCCGGCCATCGCAGACACGTCTGCATCGCCTGACGAGTCGATGAATGCTCCGGCCTCGATGACCGACTCGCCACCCTTGTTCCAGATCCGGATGGCGTGCATGCGCCCATCGCTCATCTGAACCCCGGTGGCCCACGTGTGCAGGAGCACGTCGACCCTGGCGTCGTCGGCAAGGTGCTCCCACACGACCTTCAGGACTTCGGGGTCGTACGTAACCCCGGTCCCCGCGCCGTAGGTGTTCGGGCGTTCGAACGCCATGCCTTCGGCCTTGAGCTTTTCGGCGACCTCCCAGCCGATCCCGCCCACGACGCGACGTGCCTTTTCGCCAGGCGTGTAGAACGCGTAGAACGTATCGAGCACCGCCGTGGAGGTACCGCCCAGAAAAGGGAGGCGGTCGAGCAGCAGCGTGCGCGCGCCGAGTCGCGCCGCGCTGATTGCGGCGGAGCTTCCAGCCGAGCCGGCGCCCACCACCACGACGTCGTACCGCTTGCTCATTGCGTCGGGATCGCAAAAACGCGGGCGGGGGTCTCGACCAGGATCCTGTGCAGCACATCCTCTCCCACGCGGCTGCGCAGGCGCGGAGCGAAGGTGTCCATTAGATACGTAAGGCCGGGGCCGCCGCCATAGGAGCGGAAGTAATCGCGCTGACCGAGGTCGAGACCGAGCATCATCGAGCCCGCGTGTCCTGCGTGCACCATAGCCTCGACCAGGTCTAGCAGCTGGCTGTCGGGCCGGTATTTGATACGACCCGGAGTGTCGTATTCAAGCGTCACGCCACGGGCTGCGATCCCGGCGTGCAGCTCGAGGTCAGGGTTGCGGTCGAGGTGCGCCAGGATGATGCGATCCTCCTTCACTCCCTCGCGCGTGAGCAGATCGATGATCTCGTGGGCGCATGTGCCGATCTCTGTGTGCACGAGGATCGGCGCGCCGGTCTCGCGGCTGCCAATCGCGGCGGCAACCAGCCTCCGTCTCTCAAGCACGCTGATGCGTTGGTAAGACGCCCCGGCTTTGATCACGCCCGCGCGCGCCGGATCGGGGGGCGCTTCGGTCAGCCAGTCGTCGGGGTGCATCCCCCGCCGAAGGTCAGACAGGATCCGCGTCGCCAGCTGCTCGACTGGCGCCTTGCGCACCCAGTGACCGTCTCCGTAGTGAGCGTCGCGGTGGTAGCCGGTCGCCGCCACGATCTGCACGCCGGTCGCTTCGGCAACTGCCCTCAGCTTCGCGGGATTTCGGCCGAGGCCGATCGGCGTCGCCTCGACCACCGCCTGCAGCCCACCGCGAGCCGCGCCGGAAACCTCTTCCACCGCGCGGTCCAGGTCCTCGAACTCCTGTCCGGGAAGCGCGGGGCTGCGGAGGAACAGGTGGTCATGAGCGTCGGTGACGCCGAGCTCGTCCGGCCTGATCGAGCCGAGAACCGTGACCACCTCAGTCATGCATCGATCGGCTCATCAGCGGCACTATAAGCGCCATGTCTCGTCACCTCGGTCTTGACGTGGGCGGGACGAATCTGAAGTGGGCGGTCGTTGAGCGCGACCGGGAACCGCGCCTTCTGAAGACGGGCCGGCTTCCGACCGACACGGCCGGCGGCGAGCAGAGCGTGGTGCGGCAGCTGCTTGTCGTTGCGCGAACCGTCTTCAGCGACATCGAAGGCATCGAGTCGGTGGGGGTAGGCATGCCAGGCGTCCTCGATCCCGACGCGGGTGTGACCCGTTTCATTCCCAATATTCCGGGTGATTGGGACGGCGTGCACGTCACCCGCGCGATGACCGATGCGATCGGGCATCCGGTCCGCCTGATCAATGACGCGCGCGCGTTCACGCTGGCGGAGCACGGCCTGGGTGCGGGTCGCGGTGCAACTTCGATGCTGGGCATCACGCTCGGCACAGGGGTGGGTGGAGGGCTGATCCTCGACGGGCACCTCTACTTCGGCCATGAAGGGACCGCCGGCGAGTTCGGGCATCAGACCATCCTTCCCGACGGGCCGCGATGCAACTGCGGCAACCACGGGTGCCTCGAGGCGCTGGCTCGAGCCGACGCCATCGCCGCCGCCTGCGGGCAACCTGGTGTGGAGGAGGCGGTGGCCGCCGCCCGGTCCGGCGACCACCGCGCACAGCAAGGGCTGCGCGACGCGGGGCGATACCTGGGCATCGGAGCGAGCAATGTCATCGTGCTGTTGTCGGTGGATCGAGTTGTGATCGGGGGCGGGGTCGCTGCCGCCGGCGACATGCTGCTCGATCCGATTCAACAGGAGCTCGAGCGCCGCGTGCATGTCACCGACGTCTCGCGCATCAAGGTCGTATGCGGCGAGCTGGGGATCTGGGCCGGGGCGATTGGGGCAGCGTTGCACGGCTCCTCTCCAGTACCGAGCCACGCCCCTCTCCCCGACCCTACGGGACAAGCCCGTTAAGGACGCGGTACCCGCGCCAATTGATCGCTCCCCTGAAGGGGAGAGGGGGCTTTGCTTGCATTTTGTCTAGATAGCTATACATTTAGCCGATGGTCCTGGCGGAGACATCTGTCGAGGAAACGTACAGGCCGCGGTATCGCGAGATCGAGCAGGCGATCCGGCAGCGTCTCGCCCGGCTGAAGCCCGGCGCTGACCTTCCATCTGACGCGCAGCTATGCGAGGAGTTCGGCGTCAGCCGGATGACCGCCCGCCACGCCATGAACCGCCTCGCGCAGGAAGGACTGGTCTTCCGCGTTCGGGGCCGCGGCACCTTCGTGGGCGAGCCGCCCACCCACCGCCGCGCCAACAGCCTCCTCAGCTTCTCGAACGAGATGCGCCGCCAGGGCAGGGTGCCGAGCTCGCGACTGCTTGGGCGGGCGCTGCGCGCGCCAACCCGTGAAGAGGCCGTGCGGCTTCAACTCAAGGACAGCGAAAAGGTGTTGTGGCTCAGGAGGATTCGCCTGGCGGACGGCCATCCGATCGCAGTGGAGTCGACGCGCCTCCATCGGCGAACAGCGGTCGCGGTCCTCGCGGCCGACCTGCAGAGAGAATCGCTCCACGCGGTGCTCGTCCGCGCCGGCTGTCTTCCGACAAGGGGTCGGGCCACGATCAGCGCAGAACCCGCCGCGGCGGATGACGCGCGCTGGTTGCAGATGCGCAAGGGAGACCCCATGCTCGTGGAACGGCGGATCATCCTCGACCAGCAGGGACGGCCCCTCGAGTTCACCGAGTCGCGCTACCCGGCTGACCGCTACGCCCTGGACGTCGATTTTGTCGTCGAACGCCAGGGGACGAAAGTCGTGAGGAGGGATGGATGAGCTCGTTTTTCGAACAGCTCAGCTACGGCGACATCGCCAAGACGATCGATCACTCGCTCCTGAAGCCTGAGCTCGATGACGCATCTGTCGAGGCCGGATGCATGCTTGCAGTGAAGTACGACGTCGCTTCCGTTTGCGCGCGGCCGCGCGACGTCGAACGCGCTCGCGATCTGTTGGCAGGCAGCACCGTTGCGGTCGGGACTGTCATCGGATTTCCGCACGGGACCTCGCGGACTGAGACGAAGGTCTTCGAGTCCCGTCTTGCTCTGCAGAACGGCGCGCGTGAGCTGGACATGGTGATCGACATCGGCGGGCTCATCTCGGGCGACGACCGCTACGTCCGGGAGCAAATCGCTCAGGTGGTCGAGGTCGCGCACAAGGAAGGCGCGCTGGTCAAAGTGATCCTCGAGAACGCCTACCTGACGGACGAGCAGAAGGTGCGCGGCTGTCAGCTGGTCGAGGCCGCGGGCGCCGACTTCGTGAAGACGTCAACGGGGTACGCGCCCAGCGGCGCGACTATCGACGACCTCAAGCTCATGCGCCGGTCGGTCTCGCAGCGCATCGGAATCAAGGCGGCGCACGGCATCCGGACGCTTGACGCCTTGCTCGAAGTGCTCGAGATCGGCGTGACCCGCGTCGGAGCCACCCAGACCGCGGCGATGCTCGACGAGTTCAAAGCCCGAAAGGCCGCAGCGGCCGCAGCCGCAGCTCGCTCATGAATCGGGTGGTTCGGATCGGCATGCTGGGCTCCGGCTTCGTCGCCGATTTCTACATGGATGGGTTGCGCGACGTACCCGGCACCGAGGTGGTGGCCAACTACTCGCGCTCGGAGGAGCGAGCCAAGGAATTCGGCCGGCGCTATGGCGTCCCTCGTCAGTTCACGACCATGGAGGAGCTCTGCGACGACCGCGACGTCGAGCTCGTGGTGATCGCGCTGCCGAACCACCTCCACCTCCCCGCCGCCCGGGTGGCCACGGCAGCTCGCAAGGCGATGGTGTGCACCAAGCCTCTGGCGCGCAACGGACACGAAGCGGCCGAGATGGTCAACCTGGCACGCGAGGCGGGCGTGATGCACGGTTACGCCGAGACCGAGGTCTTCTCGCCCGACGTGATGCGTGCACGGCAGATGATCGAGAGCGGCGCGATCGGCAAGGTGCTGACGGTTCGCGCACGGGAGGCACACTCGGGTCCGCATGCGCAGCATTTCTGGGACGCCGAAACCGCGGGCGGCGGCGCTCTGCTCGACATGGGGTGTCACACGGTCGAAGCGGCGCGCTATTTCTTCGGCAAGGAACACCAGATCAAGGACGTGTTCGCGTGGGGTGCCACGATGGTGCACGGGGACCGCACCACCGGCGAGGACAACGCGGTGCTTCTGCTGCGGTTGGCGGACGGCCGGACCTCGCTGACCGAGGCTTCCTGGACGGCGAAAGGCGGCATGGAGCTGCGCAACGAGGTCTACGGCACGATGGGGCGGATCGTGACCGACACCAGCTCGACTCGCATACGGGCCTTCATCCAGCAGCCCGCCGGCTACCTGATGGAGAAGGCAGACGCCGACGTCGGCTGGGTATTTCCGATCCCAGACGAAGCACGTGTTTACGGCTACCACGAAGAGATGCGCCACTTCGTCGAGTGCTTTGTGAAAGGCGAGCAGCCGCGTGAGGATTTCGTCGACGGCTACATCGTCAACTCGGTGCTCGACGCCGCGTACAGATCGATGAAGAGCGGCCACTGGGAAGCCGTTCAGATCGACGCGAAGGTGGCCGGCTGAAAGATGCGCGAGGGTTCCGACTGGATAGAGGCCGGGATCGCGCTCCTGCAAAAGGTCCGCGACACTCAATCGGGCGCCATCGAGCGGGCGAGCGAGATCTGCGCGGAGGCGATCGGCGCCGGAGGTTTCGTCCATCTCTTTGGAACCGGTCACTCGCGCATCCCGGTCGAGGAGATGTTTCCGCGGTATGGCTCGTACCCAGGGTTCCATCCCATCGTCGAGCTGTCGATGACCTTTCATACGCAGGTTGTCGGGGCGAACGGCCAGCGCCAGGCGATGTTCATCGAACGCACGCCTGGTCTGGCCGAGGTGATCCTGTCCAACTTCCAGTTTCAGCCGAAGGACGCCGTGATGGTGTTCTCGGCCAGCGGGCTTGGCGCTGTGGTCGTTGAGTTCGCGCGCGGCGCCAGGCGGAGGGGACTACCGGTGATCGCGGTCACGTCGATCGCGCAGTCAAGGGCGGGCGAGATGGAGGGCGGCGCCCGCTTGATGGACGAGGCTGACGTCGTGATCGACCTCTGCACGCCGGCCGGCGATGCGCTCTGCCGGCTCGAGGGGCTGCCCGAGACCCCGGTCGGACCAGGATCGACGCTGGCGGCTGTCGCGGTGGCCGACGCGATCAAGGTCCGGACCGCGGAGCTTCTACTGGCCAAGTCCAAGCTGCCACCGGTGATCACGAGCGTCGCCGAGGTGGGAAGGCAACGCTCGGATGAGCTCTTCGAGGCAGCTTACCGGGAGCACGCCCGACGGGCGGCGCGCAGCCTCGCTACTTGACAGGAGGTGGAGACTGAAGCATCTGGGGAGCAAGAAGAAGCCGGCAAAGGCCCGATCCGGGCCGCATGCAATAGGAGGTGATCGTCTGTGACGAGTCGTGAACGCCATTTGACGACCGCGCGATGGGTGGCCGCATTGATGGTCGGCGCCTTCGCCATGGTCGCGTGTGGCAACCAGCCGAGTGGTGGCGGCACCACCAAATACGTGGTAGGCGTCTCCAACACGCTGCAAGGCAACGGTTGGCGCGAGGAGATGATCTGCTCGATCAAGGCCCAGGCCAAGGCATCAGGCGTGGTTTCCAAGGTGGTCATCGCCAACCGCAACACCGACGCGGCAGGGCAGATCGCCGACATCCGCAACCTGATCTCGTCGGGCGCAAACGTGATCGTCATCAACCCGTCCGACCGCGACGCGCTCAACGCGGTGATCAAGCAGGCGACCGACAAAGGCATCGTCGTCGTGGCCGTCGACCAGGCGGTATCCGAGCCGACCGCGTACGTGGTCAGCAACGACCAGGTCGCGTACGGCCAGCTTGGCGCCGACTGGCTGGCGAAGCAGCTCGGAGGGAAGGGCAACATCATCGAGATGCGCGGCATCAACGGTGTCCCAGCTGACACCGACCGTCACCAGGGCCTCACCACCGCGTTGGCCGCCTATCCGAACATCAAGGTGATCAAGCAAACCTTCACCAACTGGTCGCTCGACCCGGCCGCCCAGCAGATGAAGGACATCTTCAGCTCGGGCATCCAGTACAACGGCATCTGGACCTCGGGCATCGACTCGACAGTCGTGGACCAGTTCCAGTCCGCCGGCAAGCCCTACGTTCCCATCGTGGGCGCGGACAACAACAAGTTCGTCCAGGAGCTCGCCACGCTTAAAGACAAGGGACTGATCGGCGCGGCGGTGACCAACCCGCCGCCGATCGGAGGCGCGGGCCTGGCCGTGGGCCTTGCTATCTTGCAGAAGACCCACAGTTACGACCACGTGATCCACCTCACGCCGCAGGTGTGGGACAACACCACGGCTGCCGGTGTTTCCAAGCTTCAGACCACCTACGACTCGAGCCTCGACCCGTACTACAGCGTCGCATTTGACGTCAAGCCGTACACGACCTACACGAAGCAGGACCTCATCGCCTGCGCAGGTCCGAGCTAATCTGCATCGCTATGGGGCGGGGGTGTCTCCCCGCCCCACCTTCAAATGGCAGCGGCTCCTAACGACGATTCATTAACCGACTCCGGCTCTCTGCTCGAAGCGAGCGGGCTGGCCAAGCATTTCGGACCTGTCGTCGCCCTCCGTTCGGCCGACCTACGCGTGCGCGGCGGTGAGATCCACGCGCTGATGGGGGCCAACGGAGCAGGCAAGAGCACGCTGGTCAAGATCCTCACCGGAGCCTTGACGGCGGACGGCGGAACCATCCGCCTCGGCGGCCGCGCCAGGACGTTTCGTTCGACGTCGGAAGCGCGCAAGGCGGGGCTCATCTGCGTCTACCAGGACCCGTCGCTGCTGCCCGACCTCACGGTGCTGCAGAACCTGATACTCACGGCCACGCCTATCTCGAGCTTCAGGCGGTATCTCGCCGATCTGGGGCTGGGCGGGTTCGACCTTTCGACCATGCCACGCGAGCTCGCCCGGCCAACCCTAAGCCTGCTCGACCTGGCACGCGCGCTGGCAATCGAACCGCAGCTGCTGCTGCTCGACGAGATCACGGCGTCGCTGCCCGCAGACCTGACCTCTCGCGTGTTCAGCGTCGCGCGGCAGCTGCGCGCGGAGGGACGCTCGGTGATCTTCATCTCACACCGTCTGGCGGAGGTTTCGGCGTTGTGCGACCGCGCCACGGTGCTGCGGGACGGGAAGACGGTCGGTGTCGTCGAACCGGCGCAGGGCGGCGAGGAGCGCATTGTCAAGCTGATGCTTGGCCCGGTGGCGGAGGAGGTCGCGGCCGAGGCAGCCTCGCCGAGCACTCCGGCGACTGGAGCAGTCGCGGTCGAGGTGCGTGACCTGAAGGCGGGCACCCTGAACGGGGTCAGCTTCACGCTTCGCTTTGGCGAGGTGCTGGGCGTTGCGGCGCTCGAGGGCCAGGGGGAAAAAGAGCTGTTCGATTGCATGGCCGGTGTTCGCAGGCCGGAGTCCGGCCAGATCCTGGTTGGCGGCAAGGCGCGCAGTTTTGGGCATCCGGCGGACGCGATCCGTGCCGGGTTGGTGCTCATCCCGGCCGACCGGCTGCAAGCGCTGCTCCGTCAGAGATCCGTCCGCGAGAACATCGCCCTGCCCTTCGTCAACCGGATCGCGAGGTGGGGTCCGATCAATCCGAGGCGCGAGAAGCGACGCGTCGCGACGGCTGTCAAACGTCTGCAGATCGACACGCGCGTGACATCCGAGGTGCGCCGCCTCTCAGGAGGCAACCAGCAGAAGGTCGGCATCGCTCGGTGGCTGGCCGGCGGGTTCAAGACACTGTTGTGTTTCGACCCAACACGCGGCATCGACATCGGGACGAAGCGCCAGATCTACGGACTCGTCAAGGAGCTGGCGGCCAACGGCTCGGCGGTGCTGCTGTTCACGTCGGAGCTGCCGGAGATCCAGCTTGCGTGCAACCGCGTCATCGTGCTCTTCGGCGGTGAGCTCGTCGACGAGATGCCCGCCTCCGACGCGGACGAACGGGCGTTGCTGCGCGCTGCGCACGGCTTGCCTTCGGAGGAAGGAGAGTAGTGGCGACTGCTGCGGCGGCTGCGCCGCGGACGTCTGGCATTCGTTTCGGCCGGGCGGCCAGGCGCTACGGCTGGACGATCGCGGTCTACGCGCTTTTCGCGGTCCTGATGGTTGTCACTCTCATCATCAAACCTGACTACGGGGCATTCGAGTGGAACACCCTCACGCTGGCGGCGCTTCCGCTTGCATTCGCGGCGACCGCACAAACGATAGTCGTCCTCAGCGGAGGCATCGACCTGTCAGTCGGCCCGTTGATGGCGCTTGCCAATGTGCTTGCGCTGCGCGCCATGCTCGGCCACGACCTCGGCTACTCGCTGATCGTCGCGCTGATCGTCCTGCTCGAAGTCACGCTTGCGGGGGCACTCAACGGCGCGATCATCGTCCTGACGCGCGTGCCGGACATCGTGATCACGCTGGCCACGTCTTTCATCTGGGCCGGGTTGGCCTTGCTGGTGCTGGCCAAACCTACGCCGGGCGTCCCGTTCGACTTTCAAAACCTCGCGCAGGGATCGACGCTGTCGGCGTGGATTCCCAACGCGCTGCTGTTGCTCCTGGTGATACCGCTGGTCTGGATCCCGCTGCGCCGCAGCCGCGCTGGCCTGGCGATTTACGCCGTGGGGAGCGACCGCAACGCCGCGTTTCGTTCGGGGGTGAACCTCGGCTTGAGTCGGGTGCTCGCTTACGCGGTCGGCGGATTCTTCGCCGCGTGCGGAGGCCTGGCTTTGTCGATGACCACGGGCGTCGGCTCACCCCTCGCGGGGACCTATTACACCTTGAGCGGAGTCTCCGCCATCGTGCTTGGCGGGGTGAGCCTGGCCGGGGGGCGCGGCGGGATGCTGGGCCCGGTCGCTGCGGCGTACATCCTGTCGCTGATCCCAGCGGTGCTCATCTACCTGGGCATCGACCCCAACTACGGCCAGATGATCCAGGGGGTCCTCATCGTGATCGTGGTCATGATCGGCGGGCTCGGTGTTGTGTTGAGGCGCGCGTGAGCTCCAGGGCGGCCGCGACCGCTCGTCTCGTGCAGCAGAATTCCATCGTTGTCTTGATCGCGCTGCTCGTCGCGCTCGCAGGGCTGATCGAGGTGATTCGCCCCGGCGCGGTCAACGCAAACTGGGTGTCGAACATCCTGGAGTTCGCCGCCCCGCTCGGAATCCTGGCCGCCGGCCAGACACTCGTCGTCATCACTGGCGGGATCGACCTGTCCGTCGCGAACGTGGCCACCGCCGCCGCCTACATCATGGCGAGCCAGGCACCGTTCGGAGTGACGCGGGGCATCGTTGCCGGGCTGCTGGTCGGGGTGGTCGTCGGCCTCGTCAACGGCGTCGGTGTCGCGGTGTTCAGGGTGCAGCCGCTGATCATGACCCTCGCGATGGGACTGGTCGTCACCGGAACCCTCAACGTCTACAGCCAGGCCGCCGTTCGCAGCGTGCCAGGCGTCCCGGCGGTGATTCACACCCTGGGCTCCGGCACGGTGCTGGAATACGTGCCGGTCAGCCTGTTCCTGTGGGCCGTGCTGGCGGCTGTGCTGATCATCGGCCTGCGCGGCACCGGATTCGGACGCCTGCTGTACGCGCTGGGTGACAACCAGGAAGCGACCCGACTGGCCGGTGTCCGTGGCTGGCAGGTGTTGCTCACGAACTACATGGCCTGCGGGCTCCTGAGCGCCGTCGCAGGTATCGTGCTGGCCGGCACGGTGAACGCCGCGGACTTGAGCCTCGCCAACATTCTGCTGCTGCCTTCGGTCGCGGCCGTTGTGATCGGGGGCACATCGATCTTCGGCGGGAGCGGGAGCTATTCCGGGACGGCGGTGGGGGCATTGATCCTCACCGTGTTGAACAGCGTGCTGACGCTGCTCGACGTGCCCGATGCGGTCAAGCAGGTCCTTTACGGCGCGATCATCGTTTTGCTGGCGGCGGCATACACGCGCGTGCTGGGTCGCGACTGACGCTGCAGACATTCACCTTCATCGGCGTCAGCACCGGCCAGTCCGCCGCGACGCGGTTGTTTCCGGCGTGGACCACAGAGCTTGGTCTGGGCGACGTGCGACTGGTGGGCTGCGACCTGCCTATCCACGCCCCACCCGACCGCTATAGAGAGGTGGTCGCCCGGATCAAGACCGATGAGCACGAGCTGGGCGGTCTCGTCACGACACACAAGATCGACGTCTTCGAAGCCTGTCGCGACCTCTTCGACGTGGTCGACGACTACGCGCAGCTCTGTGGGGAGACATCCTGCCTGGCGAAACGCAACGGCCAGCTATGGGCGTTCGCCACGGACCCGATCTCGTGCGGCCGCGCGCTCGCTGAGTTCTATCCCTTAGCGGAGAGGGGCGAGGTTCTGTGCCTGGGCGCAGGCGGGTCGGCCGTCGCAATCACGGTGCACCTGATGCAACAACGATCGGCTTCGCACATCACGGTCGTCAATCGAACGACGGGCAGGCTCGAGGCCATGCGGGACGTTCACGCAAAGGTCGCCTCGGGCACTTCAGTCCGCTACATCGAGAACAGCGATCCGCGCACCAACGACCGCTTGATCGGCGATTTGCCGGCCGGATCGCTGGTCATCAACGCCACAGGGATGGGCAAGGACACGCCGGGTTCGCCGATCACCGAGGCTGCCCTTTTTCCCGAGCGAGGCTACGTCTGGGAGCTGAATTACCGAGGGGAGCTGGAATTTCTCTACCAAGCGCAGAGACAACAAGCCGGCCGGCACCTGCGCGTCGAGGATGGATGGAGGTACTTCATCCACGGTTGGGCCGCTGTGATGGAGCGCGTTTTCGCCATGGACGTGGATGGCGAGAAGATCGCCCGCCTGGCACGAGTATCGGAATCAGAACGACCGAAACGCGGCTGAGCTCGGTTCGAATTTCGGATCTGGTTCTGGGACGCCTCAGCCTGCGTAGGTCATGATCTTTGCGATCACACCGGGGCAATTCTCAACGACCCCATGCAGCCAGAAGCTGCCTGGGACTCCAAATAGAGGCGGCGTGCCGTCATTCAACGGCCCACACGGGTCGATGAAGTAGTTGCCGACGGGAATGCACGCGGAAGACGACAGGTCGAATCCGGAATTCATGCATCCCGGCTCTGACCACCAGATCTGCGAAATGATCCCAATCTGCTTGATGCCGGCGGCATTGTGTGCCGCTCCCTGGTCGGGGGGGTCGTAGACGGGGTCGCCGACCGTACCCACCGGCGTAAACAGCGGGCTACGAGCCTGGAGCGCTACGTAACCGGGATCCAGCTGGGCCTGGCCCGCCCAGACCGCCTGGTAGGTGATCCCAAGCGCTGAGCCAACGCCCAGGAACGAGCAGATGGGGTTGCCATTGACGCAGTCGGCGTTGGCGACGCCGTTCAGCGGCGAGTCAAGCGAAAACGCCTGCACCACGCCATGGGCATTCTGCGATCCGTAGAAGATCCACCAGAGCTCGGCGATAGCGCCCCCATTGGAGTGCCCCACGACGACGATCTTGGTGGAAGGCCAGACCTTGTTGATCGACGTGATCTCGTCATCCAAAGTCTTTGCCGCGACTTGTGGGAACGTGTTCGCCACATCACTGCCCGTATATGCGTGGAATGTAAAAGTTGGCGCAGTCGGATTTCCCGTAAGCGTGGCGCCTTTGTAACTGAAGGGCAGGACGATGCCACCGTGACTCGCCAACGAGTCGATCAACCTGTTACCAGCACCGTAGGCCGGCTGATGAGCTGGTTCGCCGTCCTGGTCCCAGTAACTCTGCATGTCCGCCAACGCGGGCGGGTACGTTGTGCCGATGTCGTTTGGATTCGCGCCGTCGAGACTGGTGCAGTAGTCGTAAACAGTCAGGGGATTGAATGTCGAGGCTCTGTCATGACTGTTGACGCCCTGAATCAGGATGGTGACGGTAGGAGGGGGTGATGCAGGACTCGCCTGCGTGAACGCTCGAGTGGTTGCCTGCGTGAGGTTGGATCGTTGACCGTCAGCCCCTACCGCCAGGACCCCGTAGAAGTAGTAGCTGCACAGATTGAGGCTCCCGATGAGAGCCTCAAGCGGGGCCGTCGCTGAAACGGTCCGAATGAATCGAATCGGCGTGCCATCAAGGGCGAGTTGTTGGACCTCGTAATGGTCGATAACCGCACCATCAGGCTGCGGGGCCTGCCACGCAACCAGCACATTTCCGGCCGCCGTCCCGATGTTGGTGACATGCTGCGGCGGATTCGGTCTTGGTGTCCCGACGCCGGTCGGTATGAATGGGCAGCTTCCGTCCGCCGCCGTGACCTTTTCGATCTCGTCGGACTGCGTCGCGTAGAGGCATTTGTCGGGCCCGACGGCGACAAAGTCACCACGGTTTCCGCCGGTGACGATCGGTGTGATCGTTGCTGGGCTGGAAGAGAAGTCGACGAGGTCGATTTCTCCGTCGTAGATGAAGCCGTTCGTGTTGTTGGTGTTGACCACGAGCTGCGTGATCGGCCGTCCAGGCTGAGGTGCCAGGAGCGCTATTCCGTCGCCGCGAGGGACGTTCGCGAGGACAGTCGGCGTCCCGGGCGCGACGTCGGACGTTCCCGTGATGCGGTAGATCGGCCCTCCACCCGCGCCATAAAGCGTTCCATCGGGCGCAAAAGTCAGGCCGTCGACTGCAACGTTCGACGTGTACAGGGTGGGCGTGACCGGCTGTCCCTGATATCCGTGCAGGCGCTGCACGGTGCCGCAGGACGAGATGAAGAGGTCATTCGTCAACGGATCAACTGCAACTGCGTTGGGCCCGCAAATCCCACTGGCCACTGTGCCGATGATGCTTCCCGTGCTTGGATCGAGCTCCGCTATGTCACCCTCGCCTTGCCGAGCGAGAAATAGCCGGCCTCCTTTGTCGAACGCAAGGCCGGTCACACGATAGCCGACATTGCTGAGCACCGAGCTTTCGAACGTGTTGCCGGTGGGCGGAAACTTGTAGAGATTTCCACCCAGGTAGCCGGTTGAGTACAGATTGCCTTGCGAATCGAATGCGAGCCCGACAGGTCCCGGTCCGTAAGGCGGAAATGTGTTGAAACCGGTCGCGAAGTCGGTGACCGCATAACCAGGGCTGGCCACGCCGGCGGCATTGCCGACCTTGATTGAACCGGGTGCGACGTTGAGCATCAAGGCGAGAACGCCAACAAACCCGAACCGAGTGCCCCTTCCCAGCACGTGAGTGCCGGCATCATACAGGTGCGCTGGGGTCAGGACGACGAACGCGGCGACGCTACCGCGCCAACTACCAGATGCCGGGCTGGATCATCCCTTGCCAATTGCAGTTGCCGCAAATGACGTCAATGCCCGTCGTGACCCCTGCCATGTAGCGCCCTACAACGAGGTCAGTTGATCCGCAGCGAGGGCACTTCTTGGGCACTTCGAGAGCTTGTTCGGGCTCCTCGCCCGGTACGCCATGATGTCGGTGTTCCTCGCGCTCCTCGGCTCGCTTTCGGGCATTGCGGCCCATCGCAACTATTGTGAACCGGCAGCTACTGATAGCTCCGGTGCAGGCTGCGACCCCTACCGGGGCTCCTAGAATCTGCCGGTGAGCGTTTACACGATGGGGATCTGGCAAGTGAAGCCCGGTAGTGAGGACGACTTCATCACTGCTTGGCAGGAGATGGCTGACTGGACCATGCGAGAAGTCCAGGGCGCTGAGCCTGGCGGCACCCTCCTTCGCGACCGCGAGCAGCCGAGCCGCTTTGTCAGCTTCGGACCCTGGCCCGATGAGCAAACGATCGCCGCCTGGCGCGGAAGCGCCGGCTTTCAGGACCGGGTTGGGCGTATCCGCGGTCTCCTTGAAGATTTCAGCCCAGCGACCCTCGATCCGGTCGCAGTCCAGGGCTGATTAGCGGGGGCTACTGTCCTTCAGCGGGCCTCGAGACTTTCTTCAGCTGCGATGACGAATTCCCCTTCCTCAGCCATTCGATGCACTCAGGGCAAACGATCTCGAGCTGATGGCTGGCTGGAGCGAGCTCCTCTCTCGGGAGTCCGCACAGCGAGGCTGCCAGGTCGTCGCGGACCAGGTGCAGGCGCGGATCTCGGCCACGACCGACCGCTCGAAACACCATGACGCGATAGGCACGACTCATCTCCAGCGCATTTGGCGATAGATGATCCATCTTTGGAGTGCGCTTGGACCTTCTTATGTCAAAGAGGCGAGTGCTGTATTGGTCTGGAGGGCGAGCCCTGCCAGTGTCACGAACTGGCGAAACGTGACTGGGTTCGAGCCCTGAACCTTGCGGTTAACAGATCGCTGCCGCCCGTTCAAAACTGGCGGTCTCAATTCACGGCGTGCCGCTAGGTGCCGCGAGATATCACCGTTTGTCACCGGCGTTGCTGTACGAATACCAAAGGCTCTCTGACTAGACTGCGGACGTTATGGCACGGAGCCTGCGCTTGCTGGCCCTTGCGGGCAGCCTAGCCCCGCTTCTCTTCCAGGTCGTGCTCGTAATTGAGGAGAGTCTCCAGCGCAGCTTCTTGCTCTCGATCGGCTTCGACCCGATGAAAAGCAGTTTCCCGAGCGCGAACGCGCTGGGTCCTCTGGGCTGGATGCAAACGCTCAACTTCATCTTGCTAGGCGTGCTGGTGATCGGCTTCGCATACGCCCTACACCAGGGCATCCCTGGAGGCTCGGCCGCCGGGCCGATCTGTATCAGCATCGTCGGTGCATGCACGATCGTGGCCGGTCTCTTCCCCACCGACCTGCCTGTGAGCTCCCCGCCGCACACGTTCCATGGCTTGGTCCACGCGCTGGCCTTCATCATCGCCAGCTTGGGCACGCTGGTCGGCTATGTGCTGCTAGGGCTTCGCTTCCGGAGTAACTCCTTCTGGCGGGGCTATGACCTCTTTTCGTTTGGCACGGCGCTGGTGAGTGTGCTGGCTTTCGCGGGCGCAAACGTGGTCAAGGGAGTGGTGATCGCATATGCCTTTGCCGGCATGCGAGTCATCTGGTTCGCTGTCGTCGGGCTTAGGCTCTGGTCGGCGTCAGCTCCGATTGAGGCGCCGCGTACCGGGGTTTTCTGACCGGCGCCTAGTAAGCCGAGTTCCGAAAAAATGGTTGCGAGAACTCAGCCCGAGTCGGACGGTCGCGATACGGCTCAGTTATCGGTAGCACTGGGTTATCAGCAGCATGCTGTCGATCGCATCGTCGCGAGTCGCTAGCCCTCGCGCACTGACGATGAGGCAATGGCGCGACGCTTGCCGCGGCGTGTGTGCAGACCGGGCGCCTTTCGCGTGCGGACGAGCTTCGGAAGGACTTCAGCATTGTCTGATCAACCGCGCCAACCCACGCTGATGCGTGGCGGGGCTCTGGAACAATCGAACTGTGGAAACGAACGATGATCCGGCGATCGGTGGCGACAAGGTGCGCCTACGACGAGTGACCGAAGATGACGCGGAACTTCTCGAACTATGGCATTCGACCGAGTACGTCGGCGAATTCAACGACTTTGGCGTGCAATTGGGGCCAGTTAGGGGACGTATTCAAAAGACCGGACTGGTCAGTGCGCAGAGTGGAACCCTAATCGTGGAGTTGGAAACGACCCGCAAGCCAATCGGTACGGTCGGCTGGCGCGAGGTGCGATATGGCCCCAATCCAGAGTCGGTTGCATGGAACATCGGAATCAACCTGATACCGGAGGCAAGAGGCCACGGCTATGGCAGTGAGGCCCAGCACGTTCTTGCCGACCACCTATTCGCCACGTCTCGGGTCAACCGGATCGAGGCAATGACCGACATTGACAACCTAGCTGAGCAACGTGCGCTCGAGAATGCAGGGTTCGCTAGAGAGGGAGTGCTCCGAGGCGCCCAGTACAGGCACGGCGGCTGGCACGACCTGGTGGTGTATTCGTGCCTTCGCCGGCTGCGGTGATTCGCAGGCCGCCCAAAGTGCGGATCTGCAAGGCTGGAATGTGACCGTTTGACGCGTCCGCGACGACTGATAACTGTAGACGCGGCGGTTCTACAGTGTGCTGACGAGCAGGCCGAGCACGACTGGCGCCGGCGCGCTGCCGGTGGAATGGAACAGTGTGCTATTGGGATCCTTTAGCACCAATCCGAACTTCGCTGGCGATTTACTTGTCGCACCGACCACGTTGAGCTTGAACGTTCCACCGGAGAACTCGAGCGCCGTGTAGCGCTGGCCTGTCACAGCATCGACGTACTCGACGGCAAACTGGCCGGTCGCAGAGCCGCCGCTGAGCGTGGTGATCGACGTGCTGTTGACCCAAACGTCCACGTCGCGCAGGTTGCCGCCGCCCACGTCCATTCGGACGCGGTAGATGTAGACCAGGTTCCCGACCGGCTGCTTGCCGGGCTTCATCTGGAGCGAGAAATAGCCATG
>Ga0209806_1000344_pt1 | contig 31337 bp, 24 predicted proteins | sample GraSoiAngelo_152_FD_186166 | JGI IMG/M metagenome (GOLD analysis project Ga0209806, IMG submission 186166) | Grasslands soil microbial communities from the Angelo Coastal Reserve, California, USA - 14_1009_12_30cm (SPAdes) (version 2) | ecosystem: Environmental > Terrestrial > Soil > Grasslands ... | reverse complement strand
GACCCGCCGCACGAAGGCGCCGACGATTGCCACGCTTTCTCCCAGGTACGCGGCCGGGTCCATCGCCGCGTCGATCTCCTTCTTCGATAGGAGTTTCGTCACTTTCGACTCGGCGAGGAGCGCGTCGCGGAGGTGGATCCCTTTCGTCCGGGCCTTGTGCGCCGTGTCGCGGACGAGCTTGTGCGCATCCTGCCGTCCGAGCCCCTTGCCCACCAGCGCGATCATGACCGCCTCCGCCATGACCTGCCCCTTCGTCGCATCGAGGTTTTCTTTCATCCGGTCCGGGTAGACCCGGAGGGAGTCGAAGATCTCCGTCGTCCGCGCGAGCATCTCATCGATCAGGACGCAGCCATGGGGGAGGATGATCCGTTCCGACGCGCTGTTCGTCAAGTCCCGCTCGTGCCACAGCGGCACGTTCTCCAGGGCCGGGATGACGAGGGACCGCACGACGCGCGAGAGCGAACACACGTTCTCGGATCCGACCGGATTCTCCTTCTGGGCCATCGTCGAGCTGCCGACCTGTTTCTTCGCCTCAAATGCCTCCGCGACCTCCCCGATCTCCGTGCGTTGGAGGTTCCGGACCTCCGTGCAGAATTTCTCGAGGGACGCCGCGAGGTTCGCGAGGACCGCGATGAACTCGGCGTACCGGTCCCGCCCGACCACCTGGGTCGCGGCTTCCTCGACGCCGATGCCGAGGTCGCTCATCACGGCCGCTTGGACGTCATGGGCGTACGCTCCGAACGCCGCTCCCGTCCCGACGGCGCCGGACATCTTGCCGACGACGACGCGAGTGGACGCCTCTTGGAGACGGTCCCGATGCCGGATGACTTCCGAGGCAAACACCGCCATCTTGAGGCCGAACGTGATCGGGACCGCGGCTTGACCGTGCGTCCGGCCGAGCATGATCGTCCGCTTGTGTTTCGTCGCGAGGCCCGCGAGGACCTGGATGAGCTCGTCCAGATCCGACGTGAGGACTCGGATCGCGTCACGGAGCTGGAGCGCGGTTGCGCTGTCGAGGATGTCGTTGCTCGTCGCGCCGAGGTGGACGTACTTGCCCGCGTCGCCATCGCATGCTTCCGTGAGGGCGAGGACGACGGCCATGAGGTCGTGCCGCGTCTCCTCCTCGAGCGCCTGCACGCGCTTGACCGTCACGTGCTTCGTCGTCGCCTTCGCGGCAATTTCCGCCCCGGCCGGCTCCGGAATCAACCCGACCTTCGCCTCCGCCCGGGCGAGGGCCGCCTCGACGTCGAGGAGCCGCTGGAGGCGTGCGTCCTCCTCGAAGATCCCCTTCATCTTCGGCCGGCCATATCGGAAGTCGATCGGGCAGAGCAGGGACATGGCCACCCGCGAGGGCAAAGCCCGGACGCGTTATGGAGCTTTCCTCTCCGGAACGCGGCGTCTACTTTTTCGGCTTCTTCGGTTCGAGGACTTTGACGTCGCCGACCTCTCGCAGGAGCATCGCTTCCGCTTCGCCCGGCAAGAAGAAATCCGTCGCCTCTTCGTTCAGGCGGTCCCACGTCTCGTCCCTGTGCTCGCGGAGCGCATCGAAGTCGCCGTACTTGTTGCACTCCATCATGACCGCCACGTTGTACCGGCCGAAGCCCAAGACCGTGCCGAACGTACCGCGGTACGCCCATCCCGGTGGCGCGTGCTTCTCCAACAACCCTTCGTTCTTCTTCGTCCACGCTTGGAAGTCCTTGTACCGGCCTTCCTTGATGTTCCCGAACTGAATCCAGAGCATAACCGCCCCTCCGTGACCACGCATGGTCCGGTGCGGCATTAAGACTTCGTCTTGCGCGATCCCGGCGGCGTCGGCTCCATCGGGCGCGGGAGCCGAATCGTGAACGTGGACCCCGTCCCCGGTTCCGTCGCGACCGCGATCGATCCGTGGTGCGCGTCGACCACCGCCTTCGCGAGGACGAGGCCGAGACCGACCCCCTCCCCCCGCGGCTTCGTCGTGAAGAACGGCTGGAAGAGTTGTGTCCGGACCTCCTCGTCCATGCCCGCGCCCGTGTCCGTCACGCCGACCGAGAACGAGTCGGGCGTCGTCTCGAGCCGGACCGTGACCGAGCCTTTGGACGCGGCCTGGAACGCGTTCTTCAGGATGTTCACGAGGGCGTGTTGGAGTCGGAGCGGGTCCACGTTCGCCATGACGGGATCCTTGGGGAGTTCCTTGACCAGCGAGACCTTTCCCTGGCGGAAGGCGATCGCCTGGTCGGCCGCCGCTTCGACGACGCCGCGGACGTCCGTCTCGATCCGGCGGACCTCATCGGAGCGCGTGATCGCGACAAGCTCCGCGACGATGTTCGTCGCGAGGCGCCGCTGCTCGTGGATTTTCTCGAGCTTCTCGAGGGTGTGCGGGTCCTCGACCGTGCGTTCGAGGCTCGAGGTGAGCAGCGCGATGTTCGTCAACGGCGTGCGGACCTCGTGCGCCACAAACGCGGCGACCTGGGCCATCGAGGCGCGCCGCTCCGATTCCAGGAGCCGCTGCTGGTACCCCTTCTCCGCGGTCACGTCTCGCGCGATCACCTGCACGTACGGGTCGACGCCGTCCTCCCGGATCACGCGCGACCGGACCTGCATGAAGCGTTGCGCGCCGTCCTTTCCCTGCACGAACGTCTCAAGCGGCTCCGCGACCGGTTCGTCGTGCAGGAGCGCCCGCAGGTAGGACCGGGCCTTCTCGAGCTCCCGCGCCGGGAGGAGTTCGCCGAGGTTGATCCCCCGGAGGGCTCCCGGATCCCGCGCGCCGAGCAACATGGCCCCCGCCGGATTCGCGTCGAGGATCGTCCCGCGGCGGTCGAGGAGCAGGATTCCATCGGCCGCGTTCTCGAACAGGTGACGGAACCGCGCCTCCGAGCGCCGCACGAGCTGCTCCGCTCGTTTCTGTTCCGTGATGTCCCGCGTGGCCGCCGACGCGCCCACGAGCCGCCCGGCCTCGTCGCAGATCCGCGAGATCGTCACGGCGGCGACGAATTTGTGGCCGTCCTTCCGGACCCGGACCGTTTCGAACGGAGGGATCGTCTCGCCGCCGCGCAGGTGGTCCATCACCCGGTCGAGTTCGGCCCGGCGATCTTCCGGGACGAGGAACGAGACCGGCCGCCCGATCGCCTCCTCGGCCGTGTACCCGAACATCTGTTCCGCGCCCGCGTTCCAGCTCGTGATCCGACCTTCGAGTGTTTTCGCGTAGATTCCGTCGGCGGACCCTTCCACGATGGCGCCGAGGCGCGCCTTCGCCTCGCGGACGGCCCCGAGTTCCGTCATGTCGACGAGGCTCGTGATGATGACCCGTTGATTGCGGAGGTCCACCGCCTCAGCGGACAGAAGCGTCCGCCGGATTTCGCCGATCCTCGTACGGACCGACACCTCCTCGTCGCGGATCGAGCCGAACTCCCGGAGCCGTTCGCGAACGTTCTGCCGCCGCTCGATGTCGGCCCACATCCCCAGATCGACCGACGTGTGTCCCAGGACATCGCCGCGGTCGAATCCGAACAACCGAAGGAACTGGTCGTTCACCTCGAGGAACCGGCCGTCCCGGAGGTCCGTGATGACTATGGCCACCGGGGACGCCCGGAACGCCATGTAGAAGGCCTCCTCGATCTCCCGGCCAGGACGGTCAGTCGTCCCGGGAACGGGCGACGGTGCGTTGGTCGGCCGTGCGTTTGGGTCCGTGCGGACTCCCCGAGCAGTAGCGAAGGGCAATGTGGGCGATTGCCATTCCGCCGGCCCGCGGGCCCTTACCGGTTCGCCGCTGTCAAAGGACCACGCCCGCGCCGAATATATATTGATTTGTCCTCGACTGTCCGGATGGTGCGATTGAGTGAACCGCGGCCATCTGTGCCGAGGACGGTGGGGGACTCCCTGCGTTCAATGCCGCCCCGGCGTTCGGAGGACGTCCTGGCCGCCCATGTACGGTCGGAGGACCTTCGGCACACCCACGGTGCCGTCCTTCTCCTGGTAGTTCTCGAGGACCGCGACGAGGCCGCGGGACGTCGCCATCGCGGTCGAGTTCAGGGTGTGCGGGAAGAACTTCTCCCCGCCGACTTTCCCCGCGCGCGTGTTCAGCCGCCGGGCTTGGTAGTCGGTGCAGTTGCTGCAGCTGATCACCTCGCGGTAGGCGTTCTGCCGCGGGAACCAGCCCTCGATGTCGTACTTCTTTGCGGCGACCGTGCCGATGTCCCCCGTGCACACGTTCACGACGCGGTACGGGATCTCGAGGGCCCGATAGATCGCCTCGCCGTTCGCCCGCAGTTTCTCGTGCCACGTCCAGCTGTCTTCGGGCCGGCAGAAGACGAACTGTTCGATCTTGTTGAACTGGTGCATGCGGAAGAATCCTTTCGTGTCAACGCCGTGCCCGCCGATCTCCCGCCGGAACTGCGTGGCCAGACCCGTGAGGGCGATCGGCAGCTCCGCTTCGTCGATGATCTCGTCCATGTACATCGCGCCCATCGGATGTTCCGACGTCGCGATCAGGAACAGGTCCTCGCCGTCGATCTTGTACATGACCGTCTCGAAGTCCCCGAGGTCGACGACGCCCTCGTACGCGGCGCGGCGCATCATGAACGGCGGGAAGACGGCCGTGAAGCCTTGCTTCACCATGTAATTCAGGGCGAACGCCAGGAGGGCCTGGTCCAGCCGCACCAGGTCGCCGAGGAGGTACACGAACCCCGCGCCGGCGATCTTCCGGGCCCGCTCGAAGTCGGCGAGCCGCAACGCCTCGAGGAGCTCTCCGTGGGACTTCAGCTCGAAATCGACCCGTCGCGGCGTGCCCCACCGGCCCACCTCGACGTTTTCCGTGTCGTCTTTCCCCACCGGGACGCTTTCATGGAGGAGGTTTGGGAGCCGCAACAGCCCGCTTCGGACTTTCTCCGCGAGTTCGTCCGTCTTCGCGTCGAGCGCGTCGATCTCCTCCGGGAGGGTCGCGGCCTCCTTGCGGAGCTTCTCCGTCGCCTTGCCTGCTTTCTTCGCTTCCGCGATGTCCCGCGTGATTTCGTTCCGTCGGCGCCGCAGGCGGTCCGCCTCCGCGAGCGCCTTGCGCCATTCCACGTCCCACCGGATCACGTCGTCGAGGAGCTTCGCTTTCTCTGGAGCGTTGCGCTTGGCGAGATCGCGGCGAATGACGTCCGGACTCTCTCGAACGAGGCGGATGTCCAGCACGACGGACTCGATGGGGAGGACCCTATTTGTAGGTTATTCGGAGACGTTCGCCGACCGGACTCCACTCGGGACGATGCCCTACTCTCGCGACGTCATCGCGACCCGGAGGACGTCTTCCAGGCGCCTTTTCTGGCTCTCCCAACTGTAGTGGGTCTCGATCAGCTCCCGAGCCGCCGAGGCGATCCCGCGCCATTGGCTCGCGCTGCGGAGGGCCTCAAGGACGCGATCCGGAAAGCGCTCCTGATCTCGGGCGACATAGGCGTGGACGCCATCGCGGACTTCGGGCACTCCATCCGCGGCGAATGGCGACAGGACGGTCGGGACGCCAGCGGCCATGCAGTCGAGGACTTTCGTCAGCACGCCCGCCCCGTGCCACACCGGGACGATGCACAAGTCGGCCGAGCGAATCGCCTCGAGGAGATGGGGGACGAAGCCAAGGACCCGAATCGAAGGGTGGAACGCGAAGCCCGGGATGTCCCGACCGGCGATCCGGATTTCGCCGTGGAATCCCTTCTTTTCGAGGGACGGAGCTAGCACGCGGTCGATGTACTCCAGCGCTTCGCGGTTCGGCGCGTACTTGAAGCTCCCAAAGAAGAGGAGGATGGGACTCGCCGATGGCCTCGCCGGGGGCTCCCGGGTGGCCGGTGCAATTCGCGAATCGTCGGGGAGCTTGACGAACGTCCGGACCACGTGGACCTTCGAGCGTGGCACGCCCATCTGGACATATCCGAAGGCATCTCGTTCGGTCGGCGTGATGACCGCGTCGACATGGCTTCCAAGGAACCGTTCGAGTGCGGCGCTGAGGACGGAGAAAACAGGTCCTTTTCCGAGGCTCGTCGCGAGGAGTTCGATGTTCGTGTGGCTGTCCCAAACGCCGTGAATCCTCAGGGCTTTGGCCACGATGAGTCCGGCGAGCGCGTGGTGCGCGGTCTCACAGAACACGAGGTCGACGTGGTGTCGCCGGGCGACTCGCGCCCCCTGTAGTGCGAGGACCAGGATGTACAGCGGGTAGAGCAGGTAGCGCGGCCATGTCGCGCGGCTTGGATCAAACACGATCCGGTCCATGGGCGACCTGAGGCCGATGACTTCGTGATCCTCCATCAACATGCGATACAGCGAAGGGGTCCGTTCCGACGTCGCAACGAGCTCGACCTCGGGAACGAAAAGGATGCGCATCACGAACCCAACCCGGAACCGCCCGTCGAGGGCCACGCATCCAAGCGGGACATCCTTGCGCCACGATGGCGACCACGCGGATCGAGACTACTCGCGGGCACGATGGTACACCTGAGTCAGAGCCGCGGCCACGCGCGGCAGGCTGAATAGCGTTTCCATCCGTTCGCGGGCTCGGGTCTCCATCCGGATTCGCCGTTCCTCGTCTCGGAGCAGCGTGAGGACCGCGTTTGCGAAATCGCCCTCGCTCCTTCCTTGCTGGACGACCCCGGTCTGCCCGTCCACGACGATGTCCGTGATCGCGCCGGCATCCGTGACGACGCACGGACGGGCGCATGCGCTCGCCTCGAGGAGCGCGAAGGGCATCAGGTCGTTTTGGCTTGTGCTCAACACGAGCGTCGCGGCGTTGTAGAGATCGACCATCCGCTCCCGAGAAACTCGGCCGATGAAGCGGACCAGATCTTCGACGCCGAGGGCCGCGGCGAGACGGACGAGGGAAGAATACTGGGGACCCGATCCTCGTACGATTAACCGCAGGCTCGGGTCTCTCCGACGCAGCCGGCTGAGGACGCGCAGTGCGAAATCGACGCCCTTGTCGCGATGCAGCCTCGCGACGACCAGGAGGATCCGCGTTTCCCGTCGCCACCCGAATTCCGAAGGATCGACCGGGCTCGATTTCGGGTGGTAGATCGACAGATCGATTCCCGTCGGAATCCACCCGGTGAGGGCCCTCTCCGGGATTCCGAGCTTGAGGAGATACGGGGCCGCCTTCGTCGTCCGCGGGACGAAGAGTTTCGCGACGGAACGAACGCGGTTCCCCGCGACGCGTTCATACCCCCATTGATACCATCGACCCGGCGCCCGCATCGGCGAGAACGTCTCCTGCCATAGCACGAGCGGAATCGCGGCCGCCTGCGCGGCCTGGCACGCAAAATACGTCGAGGGCTGGTGGAACTCGCCGGCTTGGACCACATCGGACGACCGGAACGCGGGATGCCGCCGGAGGCCCGGAGTGAGCGGAACGATGCCCGGATGAAACAGGCGCGGGAGGGTCGCGTGGGTCGACGTGACCTCCAGGCGGTCCGACAGCGTGTAGTGTGGACGGTCCAGGAAAGGGTCGGCCAAGATCACGTTGACCGAGTGTCCCAACTTTGTGAGAGCTTCACCAAGTTGCACGATGTTGAGTTCGGCAATCGCTTTTGAATCGACGGGCCCCGCGGACGCGGAGCCGAAGAACAGGCTTCGAACGGTCACGTCGGGGGTCGTGGCGATCGGATTAATCAGCACGACGCGCAGGTCGGCTCCCCCTATGACGACCGATCTCCGTCGGGTCCCAGCGGAACCGATGGACTTCCCGGCTTCCCCCCGGCAGATTCAATCGAGTCGAGGCCTTTGACGAGCGAGACGTATCGCGTCATGTACGAATCGGGATGATGGTGGGACTCGTACGCTTTCCGTGCCGCCTGCCGAAGCTTGAAATGCAGCCCCTCGGCCTCGAATCGCTCGACGGTTCGGAGGATATCCATTGGTTCCGGCTCAAACGAACGGCCGGTTTGGCCGTCATAGATGAGTTCCAGCAATCCGCCGCGATGTGAGACGAGCAGCGGCGCCCCCCACGAAAGGGCTTCGATCGCCGCAAGCGGAGCGTTGTCGTACGACAACGAGGGCATAATGAACGCCTTCGCCTTCCGGTACAACGGCTCCAGCTTCGAGGCCTCCAGCCATCCCGTGAGGTGGACGTTGGTGCGATCGCTGTTCTCGAGTTTCCTCAGAGGACCTTCTAGGCTGCCGCGCCCCGCAATCACGAGCGGGAGTCGGGAGGCGTTCCCGTTTGCGGCGGCCGCCAGCTCGACAATCCCACGATGCGGCTCCAGGGTTCCGGCATACAAGTAGTAGTCTCCCGGGGTCTGCGACGTGCCCACGGGGTTATGGTCCGGGGCAAAGTTCGGGAGGTGAACGACGGGACAGCGGAAGAGTCGCTCGACCGCCGACTTCATGAATCGACTCGGCGCAATCGCGCAATCGATCCCACGCATCCCTTTCCATCCCCGACCGACGCGCCAGAGCTGCGGCGGTCTCCCGGTGGCGAGGCCGCATCGGAAGCAAGTGGGCGACTCGCACGGATAGCGGCCGAACTTGAACAAGTCACTGCGGGGGCAGCGGACCCAGTAGTCGTGGGCGGTGTAGAGCGTCTTCCGTCCGGGTTTCTTCGGCAACACCCCCAGACCCAGGAGGGAGATGTTGTGGAGATGCACGACGTCTGGCTTGGTCTGCGCGACGAGTTTCTCGTGGGACCGGTTCACGCCCTTCGATTGCCCCGTCAGGAAGGCGGACAGCGGCTGCAGGCGGCCGTACCGACTGCGGATCGGGTGAAGATGGATCGATTCGTCCGGCGAGCGATTCGATGGGGCCGGCTTCCGCTTGGTTTTCAAACGAAACGCGGCCGGCGAAAACTCGACGTGGACTTCATGCCCGCGCTTGACGAGGGCACGGGCGAGGTACTGAACATGGGTCGCGTCCCCCCCGAGATGATAGGGAGGGTAGAACGTGGTCACCAAGAGGAAACGCAACGTCTCCATCGCGACACCGGGTCCGCATCGGCATGGCGCCGCGCCCGCAAAAGGTAATTGTGGTAGGACGTAATCCCAGGCCTTAATCCGGGGGGCCGTCTGGGGTTCTCGAAATGATGGAGGACCCGACCGCCGCTGATTTCGGCTCGGTGGATGCTTCGGAGCCCCGGCGGTGGCGCTACCGACTTCCCATCTCGATCTCACTCATTGGAATTTTCATTGTCCTCGGGTTCCACCTCGCCCTCCGGATGCAGATTCGCCCTCCCAGCCTGTGGATCTACTGGATCGGGCTCGTCCTCGTCGCGGTTCCAGGCGTCCTGGCCGGCGAGCGAAAGGCCGCGACGTTTTCCCTCGGTGCCTTCGCGTTCCTGCAGTGCTTCGCGTACAGCCTCTCGTCGCCGTTCGGCCTCGTCTATCTGCGCGACCCGCTGTATAACATGCAACTTGCAACCCTCGTTCAGACGACGCAAACCTGGCATCCTGCGATGGGAGCGGGTCAGGCCTTCGCGTATTCGTTCTACCCGGGTTCGAACCTGTTCCACGTGGCGGTCGCCTTCGCGACGGGCCTCCCGCTGGAGACGCTCTACCTGTTCGTGACGGGCATCCTGCGCTTCGCGGTGCTCCCGCTGGGACTGGCACGGATGCTCGGACGGTTTGTGAAGCCTCAGGCCACCTACATCGCCGTCGCGATCTTCCTCGCGACCCCTTCGAACTTGTTCGACTTGCCACACCAGCAGGAGTTCGCCTACGTGTTCCTCATCCTGGGGCTGTACGCCGCGCTCCTCTCGACTACGGCCCAACGCGGATTCCGGTTCGCCGCGGCGACGCAGGTCGCGGCGTTCATCCTCGTCGCGACGATCGCCGTGAGCCACGCGTTCACCGCGTACATCACCCTGTTCGTGTTCCCTGCGCTAGCGGTCGTCGGTCTGTCCGTCCGGTCCCGCCACATCCCGTACCGAGACCAAGCGTCGCGCGTCGTCTTGATTCGGACCTTCAAGGGGTTGCCGGTCACCGCGCTCGCCTTCACCGGTACGTTCCTCTTGTGGTCCGTCCTCGTGTCGAGTCCGCTCGAGCTGGCGTGGCTCGACTACGCGTCCGAGAGCCTCGAGCGCCTCTTCTTGCCCCGGCAGTTCATCGCGCCGACCGGATCGGCGCCGTCCGGGGTCTCGGCTGGCTTCTCGTACACCAGGGACGAGCTCGCCGTCATCGGGGCGGCTCTGCTGATTCTCCTCATTACCGCGCTCCTCGGGGTGTTCATTTTGCGGCGGCGAACGAATCGATTGTCCGGCCCCGCGCGGCCCGCCGCCGGGGTCCTGCTCGTCTTGTTCCTCGTCGCCTTGGTCCCGCTGCTCGCATCCACCCCGCTCTCGGTCACCGGCGGATTGTTCATCCCGCTTCGGATCTTCGAGTTCTCCCTCATCGGCTTTGCGCCCCTCGTCGGACTCGTCTTCGCGTTCGTCCTCGCGCGGGGTCGCGTCCGCAATCTCGCCGTGATCGCGGTGTTGCTGTCGGTCCTCCTCGTCGGGGGCTCGTTGATCCAGGACGGAACCCCTCGGTACCAATACCTTCCGTCGAGCGTCGTCTACAGCGCGATCCAGACCCACCTGACCACCGACGTCCTACGCGCCGCGGCCTGGGCCAAGGCCCACATCGATCCGACCGCCCTGGTTTATGGAGACGAGCTCGTGCAGGATGCGTTCGGCGGCTCCGCGGGGTTCGACATCGCCCCGGAGCACTGGCCGGCGTTCCCTCTGTTCAACGCGAGCGTGCTGAGTGGCGACCTGAACTTCGCTTACGGGCTTCTCCCCGGCGACATCGTCGTCACACACGTCTACATGACGCGCACGGTCTGCTTCACGGCGTTCCGAACGACTCCTCTGGAGGCGTTCAAGGTCGACAAGTTCGCGCAGAACTCGACGTTCGCGGTCGTCTACGCGGACGCGACCGTGACGATCTATCGGTGGAACGGTCCTGTGTAATGCCTCAGAGGAGGGGAGGCGGCCTCGGAGGGCTGCGATTCACGACCTCCGCGCCAGAGGGAGTAATGCATATCTGGGGCGGCCGTTTCCCCGGCGTTGAGCATCGAGGAGCCCGATCTGAGCCCGATTCCGGGCCGTCGTTACCTGGGGTATGCTGACCTCATCGGATGCTCTGTCATCGCCGCGGCGTCGGCTGCGTTCGGGGCTGTCGACGGAGGTGGAGGTGTCCGCGCTGTCCTCGGTTTCCTTTTCGTTTTTTTCGTCCCGGGTTATGCGCTGACTCATGTCCTCTGGAGGCCCGGGCGGGGACTTGCCTTCGCTGACCGGATCCTCTTCAGCATCGGGCTCTCCGTCTCTCTCACGGTGTTCACCGCCATCTTCCTGTCGGTCGGGGGCGTTCCCCTCACGCCGGCCACGCTCGGCCTCGTCATCGCGCTCGAAACGTTTCTCCTCAGCGCGACGTCCGCGATCCTCCGACAGAGGCAGGGGGAAGGTCTTCCCCCGGAGATCGTTTCGGCCGCCAGCCGAATCACCGGCTCCTTCGCGTCGGACCGGGCGTTCTGGTCCGTGGTCGCGGTGCTCCTCGTCGGGGCCCTCGTCATTGTCGCGGTCATCCTATCGGCCCCCCCGCCCGCGACTTCGACGTCGTTGTACGTGCTCGGTCCGGACGGGACGGAGGCCAGCCTCCCGAACAATCTCACCGAAAACGCCTCGGCATCGGTCTTGGTCGATATCTACAATGGGGAACCGAGCTCGCAGAACTTCACGGTACTCGCTTGCCTCGCGCTTGCCAACGGATCGTGCAGCTCGCAGAACACATCGTATGGCGCTTGGGGCACGACGCTCGCGTTTACTCCGGGGAAGGCGTACTTGATGAACGTCACCCTCACGCAGGGGGCCCAAGTGGAGGAGACCTTTCGATTCTACGTCACGACGTCGGGCAAGTACGTCTTGTCGTTCACCCTCGTTGGCGGCAGCGCGCTCCGGACGGTCGGGATACCGCTAACGATCCACCCGTAGGCCGGTCGAGTTGCCCGATCCTCAATCTGCCAACGTCACCGGATCGGCATGGACCTTTCAAACCCGCGAGTGAGCCGCGCATGGGACTTCCGAGCTCGAGCCGCGCGCCTCCGACAACGCACGATCACGAATGTCGCCAACACCCAGTTCGCGGTGACTAGGAGGAACAGGAGGTAGAACCAGTACGACCACAGGAACGACACGTCGATTCCAGCACCGGGTCGCGGCGCCTCGAACCAGAACGCGTACGCGGACGCCATCCGGTTCCCGCCCGTGCCCTGGGCGGAGTTCTGGATCGTGACCTGGTAGAGGGTCCCTTGTTCCATCGGTCCCACCACGACGATCCGCAGGTACGAGGCGTTGACCCAAGCGAGGGAGTACGAGACCGTCGGGGCGATCCCGATCGAGTTCTCCACCGACGTCTCGTTCATCGGTTCGCTGAACGTGAGGTCGATGCTCTTCGTCTCGGACTGGAACACAACCGAGGAGACGGTCGGCCCGCTGCCTCCGACCGCGGTGACTGTGACGACCACGCTGGCCTCCGCAATGTGGCCCGCGTTGTCCGTCCCTTGGACGGAGAACGTGTGGGATCCCGCGACGACATTGCGGAAGGTCGTGGAGTTCCCTTGGACGACCTGATACGGCTGGGCGTCTTGCCGGACGGCAACCGCGGTGATTCCGGAGCCCGAATCCGTGGCGGTCCAGTCGACGATGATCGTGGAGCTCTGCAGGATATCGCCGCTCCGTGGGCTAAGGATCGTGACGGCCGGACTTTGCGTGTCCACGAGGGCGTTCGTCGAAGCGTAGAGCCCCGTCGAGCCAAACATGACGTGCACCCGCAAGGCGCGTGGCCCATCCGCGACCCCGGTGAAGAGGTAGGATGTCCCCGTGCCCGCGTCAATCCAGGGCCCATTGTCAATCTGAACCTGGGTCGAATTCGGCGCCGGCGACGAGACGCTCCATTTCAGGAGGACGGAAGCGGTCGGAAGGATCGCCCCCGCGGCCGGGCTGACCACGCTGACCTGGGTCGACTTCGTGGTCACGTTCGCGTTCGTGGAGACGGGAGACCAGTTCGGGACCTCGTCCGCCGTGCGGAGCCCGAACCAGTAGGTGGTTCCCTGGGCGAGCCCGGTCACGTTGAGCGTCTCCTTGGATCCCGCTGGGTGCGGCGCGGGAACCGGCACCGCGGTCCCGGTCAGGAAATTCGAATCGGTGAGGGGCCCCGTCGTGCTGAAGCGAACCGAGTACGTCGTTGCGGTTCCCACGTTCCCATCATCGCCCGGGGCCGTCCACGCGAGGACCGCGTAATCGTAGCCCGTGCCGGTCGCCCGCAGATCCGTCGTGCGTGCCGGGGGCGTCGTGTCCGGGCCCGGAGAGGAGGATTGGACCGGAACGGTCTGAGAGGACGTGCCGCTACCACCCGAGGTGTCCGTGACCGTCAGGGTCGCGGTGAAGTTACCTCCTGAGGCATACGTATGTGGAATCGTCTTCCCGCTGCCGGTTCCGCCGTCCCCGAAGTTCCATTGATAGGTCGCGACGGGAGGACCCGCATCGTTGTAGGAGGCGCTCCCGTCGAACGAAACCGCGTTGCCCGCAATCGGGTTCGCGGGGGAGAACACGAACGACGCTACGGGCGGATACGACGGGAGCGTGCCGGTGTACGGGTAGTCGTAGTACGCCCCCTTCCCGTTGTCCAGGAAGACCATCGGGGCGAGGGCGCCGACGCCTCGGGTCATGCGCCGCTCCGTGTAGTACGGCCAGTAGCCGTAGCACAGCGGATTTCCGACCGGGCTCGGGCACTGCCAATAGCCGTATTCGGACTGGAAGTGCGGCGTTCCCAGCGCGTCGTTCCAATCGCTGTTGATGTCGATGTACGTCTGGTCGATGTACGGTTCGTACATGTGCTGGTTCGCGACCTGGAGGCCCGGGATGTCGTTGAAGTCGAAGTAGAGCCGCCACCCCCAGCCGGGGGAGCCCGCGATGAACTGGTTGTTCGCGGAGCCGACCGTGATCAGGTGGTGGGGGCTGTACGGCTCCACGTCGGAGATGAGATGACCGACCCACGTCCGGAAGGTGTTGATGTCCCCGATCTGACTCCAGTAGGAGTCGGCCTCGTTCCACAGATCCCACATCGCGATCGTCGGCGAGCCGTCGTACCGCTGGACGATGGCCCGGGTCAATTCCAGGTTGTGCAGGTACAACGGGTTCGTCGTGTCGTACATCAGGTTGTTCGGAGGGATCGCGTTCTGGCCGAGGATCGGCACGAGGTACGTGTTGGATCGGGCTGCCCAGTAGACCATCCGATCGAAGAGGTTCCAGAACCCCGCCGGGTTCGCTTTCCAGTAGTTGTACGTCATCTCCATCTGCCAGTTGTTGTCCACGATCCAAATTCGGAGGAGCGTCACGGGCGGATTGTTCGGATCCCCCACCGGGCGGTTGTGAAGGATGTAGCGGAAGTATTCGCGCCAGAACTGATCCGCGTTCGCGACGTTCGGAATCTTCGAGCCGGGTCCGTTCGGGAAGACGTTGTTCAGGCCCCAGACCGTGGGGTCGGGCGTCGCCGAGGCGACGATGGCCCAGGAGAACGCGGTCGCCTCGTTGATGCCGAACAAGATGATCGGCTGTCCGTCCTTCATCAGGCGCGTCCCCTGGGCGTAGATGAACCCAGGCAGTCCCACCGGCTGAGCCACGTACGCCGGGACGGGCTCCGAGGCGGAGTAGATCGATCCGACCCTCGTCTGGATCGTTGCACCGTCGGACACCGGCACCTTCGTGAACCAGTACTCCCCGCTTCCGTAGGACGTCGTGCTGCGCACGACCGCGCCGTTCACGAGGAGTTCGACGAGGTTCCCACCGGGAGTCGGCGTGTTCTCGACGGTTCCGAGGGCGCTCGCTTCGTTCGGTCCCGTTCGCTTGGACAGGATTGTGAGGGTGAGCGCGTCCGGGCCAACGATGGATCCGACGGAAGGCATGGACGAGGCAACGAGGAACAGAGCCAGCGCGACGACGACGATTCCGATGGCAAGGCGAGCGGATTTCGGATCGCGGTCGGGGTCGAGGACCATCCCGTGGCGGGCGTCCCGGTTGCGCTCGTGAGGATTGAAATCGGTCAAGGCAGATTCCCCGTTGGAGAACGCAGCGGCGCGACCGTGGCCCGATCTCAGGCCCTTCCGTCGCCCACTTCCGGGCGTCCGGAGGTTGAGGCAGGCTATTTGGCCGCTGCACCTCGCCTATCGCGGTTGATTTCTGTTTGTGAAACAGCACCTCAGGTCTAGGGGAGCGAGAGTTCGTCCGCGCTCATGTCGGGAGAATCCCCCGACGAGGTTCGTCCGACTCTCGCCGGATCCGAACGCGGTGACTTCTCGGTGCCAACTCCCCGGAACGGGTGCATCCGCCGAGTCAAGATCGGCATCCCACATAGAGATTTGTCACGGATGGTCTATTGCCGGAGCGATTCGCCTGGGTAGCTGACGAAGCCGGCTCGTCTCGGACGCTCGCGCCCTTCCTGACGGATGCGCTTCCGGAGGAGGCGGTCGCGTTTGGACAAGGCTAGAACTGAACGGTACTCACTTGTGTACAATTGCCGCAGACTGTGGATTAACGCTTATAAGAAGTCACGGACGTGGCGAAGACACGGTGGATTCCTCCGGCCCGGGCGAGGTCCGCGGCCGTGACCCACGGAGGATCGGAAACGCTGGAAGTCCCGTGCCCCGCGTGTCGATCGTGATCCCGGCATTCAACCGCCTCGACTACACGCGACGCTGCCTCGAATCCGTCGAACATCTCACGTACCCGAATTTCGAGACCCTCTTGGTGGACAACGGCTCCGCCGACGGGACGGCCGACTCGGTCCGACAGGAGTTCCCGTGGGTCCGGGTGTTCCGGAACGAGGTGAATGTGGGCTACGCGGCGGGGTGCAACGGGGGGATTCGTGAATCGCGCGGCGACTACATCCTTGTCTTGAACAACGACACGAAGGTGGTCGACTCCCACTTGCTGGATGTTCTCGTGGCCGCCATCGAGGCAAATCCCACAGTGGCGGGGGTGGATCCCCGCATGGTCGATTACGTCAACTACGGGAAAGTCCGGATGGAGGGAGGCCCCGATGCGTACGGGGATCACGAACTCACGGGGTCCGCTCCGATGTTCCGCCGCGAGGCCCTCGACGAAGTCGGCCTCTTCGACGAGTTCTACTTCTGCTTCTGGGAAGACCGCGACTTGTTCGCCCGGCTCAAGAAATCCGGCTGGGTGCTCCGCCACGTCCCCGGAGTCCGTGTGGCCCATCAATCCGGCGCGACGGCCCCGCTCGGCAGCCCGTTCGCGATCTACTGGGACACCCGAAATTTCTTCATCTTCATGCGGCGCCACGCGACCTTCCGTCGTTTCGTTGTCCGCGTGTTCCCTCACTGGATCCACACCACGGCTCTCCTCGTCTATGACAATGTAAAAGACAATAACTGGAGCGTGCTCCGCGAGTGGCTTCGAGGATTGCGGGACGGAGCGAGGGCGGCGCTCTCGGATCGCGCCCGAGCCGCCCCCAGCTTCCCGCGTGGACCCGGAGGTGGCCTGCCCTCCGGAGGGCTAGGGCCGACGCACGGCTTTGGCCAGGATCGCGCCCGGGAACCCAGGGATTCTTGGGGAGAGCGGACGGACCTCGAAGCGCCGGGGGTCGAGCGGCTCGGCGCGCCGCGAAGCGGGGGGCCAATACCCCAGCAGCCAATCGAGTTTGTGCTGGGACCGCGTGCGGCCCGTGGGAATGCGGGAGAAGACGAAGTCTGACGTAGATACAACGTATCTCGTCACCCATTCAACGGTGCCGATGCACGCCTGACCGAAGAACTCCACCCGATCGAAGTGCTCGTCAAGGGCCGCACGCAGCTCGTTCACCGTGAATTCACGGGTGTGAAACGGATTCTGAGGCTTCGGCATCCACGGTGGGCGCCAAGCCAGCCGCATCGGCGTCGAGCACAACAAAATCCCGTTTGGCCGAAGGACGCGGGCACACTCCCGGAGAAACCGAGCGGGGTCTTTCATGTGCTCGACCGTCTCGAACGAGACGACGGCATCGAACGTGGAGGGGCGGAACGGTAGACGACTCCCATCCAACTTCACGAAAGCGAGATTCTCGCGCCCGAAGCGATGGTTTGCGAACGAGAGTGCCTCGGGCGAGGCGTCGCCTCCGATGACCTGCTTAGCGGCGAGCCCCGCCAGGAGGTCCGATCCGTAGCCGGTACCGCAGGCTACATCGAGGATCACCTTGCCCGATGCGATGTTACCCGCGAACCGATATCGTTCGATGTGGGGCAGCCACTCGTTCTCCGGGGTCTTCCCCGGGACGACGTATTCTCCTGTGAACGGAGTGCTGGGTTCGATCTGATCAGGGGTCACGACCGTCGCCTTGCGTGAGAACACGGGTCCGGAATGCGTTCGGACGATGATTTCTGCTGGGGTGGCCGGTGTCACGTCCATTCGAACCGAGGCATCTTCGCGTAAAGTTGTTACGTACAGCGCCCGCGGAATTCGTCTCGAAATCGAGGCCCGTGTGGCCCCGCAGGACGTCCAGCAGCCGAGGCCAGGCTAACGTATTAGGCCGACGAGGACATCGGGCGTCCGGGATCCGCGAATGATCGACGGCGTGAAGGTTCGTGCGTTGCGTCAGATCCACGACGAGCGGGGCTATCTCATGGAGATGTTGCGCTCCGATTGGCCCGAATTCCAGCGGTTCGCGCAGGTCTACATTACGATCGGATATCCCGGCGTCGTGAAAGGCTGGCACTACCACAAGGTCCAGACGGACAATTTCATCATCGTGAAGGGCAGCGCAAAGGTCGTCTGCTACGACAACCGAGAGGGGTCGAAGACGAAGGGCGAAGTGAACGAGTTCTTCCCCGGCGAGAAGAACCCGTCCCTCATCCAGATCCCGCCGTACGTCGTCCACGGCTTCAAGGCGATCGGCGGCGAGCCCGTGTATGTCGTCAATGCGCCGACGGAGCTGTACAAGTACGAGAAGCCGGACGAGTACCGGATCCCGCACGATTCTCCGACGATCCCGTACAACTGGGACGTCCAGATGAAGTGACCTCACACGCGGTCTAGAGGAAGAGCGTGCTGCCTTCCCCAACCACGAGCTGTGTGCCTTTCGGTCGGCGGCCCTCCGCGGACCGGATCGTGGTGTGCCGGCCGATCAAACTGTTCACGATTTTGTTCGGGGTCTCGATGATCGCCTCGCCAATCACGATTGACGCTTCGATGTCCGCCCCGACGATCCTCGAGCCGTCTCCAACGGATGTGTACGGACCGATGTAGGTATTCGGGCCGATGACGCAGTCCGCCCCGATGGCCACCGGCCCGCGGATCACCGTGCCTTTCGCGACGACGGTGCCTTTCCCGATCCGCACGCGACCGTGAATCTCGACGTCGGCTTCGACCGTGCCGTCATTGTGGGCCTCGATGTCCTCCAGCAGAAGGTGGTTCGCCTCGAGCACGTCCTCCGGACGACCCGTGTCTTTCCACCATCCCTTGACGACGTACGCCTTGACTTTCCCGCCGCCCTTGCGGAGGCCCTCGATCGCGTCCGTGATCTCGAGCTCGTTCCGCCACGACGGCTTCAGGCGATCGATGATCGGAAAGATCGAGGGACGCAAGAGGTAGATGCCCACGAGCGCGAGGTTGCTCTTCGGCTCCTTGGGCTTCTCGACGAGCCCGGTCACGTTCCCCGCGGCATCGAGCTCCGCCACGCCGAAGCGCTCCGGATGCGCGACGGGACACAACGCGATGCCCGCGTCGTGGTTGTTCGCCTGGAACTCCTCGACCATGTGTCGGATGCCGCCCTTCAGGACGTTGTCGCCGAGGTACACGCAGAACGCGTCCCGTCCCACGAAGTCGCGGGCGCACGCGATCGCGTGGGCGATCCCCTTCGGTGCCCCTTGGACCAGATACGTGAAATGAACCCCATACCGAGAGCCGTCACCGAGGAGCTCGCGGACCTTCTCCGGCATGTTGTCGCCGAGGATGATCCCGATGTCCGTGATCCCCGCATCGCGGAGATCCTCGACGCAGTACAGGACGTTCGGCTTGTTCACGAGCGGGAGGAGCTGCTTGGGCCCCGTGTGGGTGAGGGGCCGCAGGTGCGTGCCGTGGCCGCCCGTCAAGACGACGCCCTTCATTCGGTGTCCCTCATGTCCTCGAGCGCTTCGCGGAAGGTCGGGGACCTCTTATCAAGGAATCGCTCCACCTTGCCGACATCGAGGGATGAATCGGACGGGCGACGGGCCCTCAGCTCGGCCTCGGCGAGCCGGGCGGCCTTCAGGAGTCCCTTCTCAAGGCCGAACACATCACAGATCTCGAGGCCCATCTCGAACCGCGTGGGGTACGATCGCGTGGCGACGTGGAAGATCCCGGTCGCGCGCCGGTCCAACAAGTCGAACGCGGTCCGGGCCGCCGCGGGCGCGTACGAGGGAGAGACGCGCTGGTCCGTGAAGAGCGGCACCGGCTGCCGGCGGCGCAGCAGTTCGAGGATCCAGGTCACGCTGTTCGTCTTCTTGCGGGCTCGGCCCCATCCGAAGTTCGCGGACGTTCGGACGACCAGCGCCTCCGGATGCGCCGTGACGACGTTCCGCTCTCCCGCGAGTTTCGTGCGGCCGTACACGTTCAGCGGTTGCGGCCGCCTCCGTTCGTTGAACGGCCCCCGGCGGCCGTCGAAGACGTAGTCCGTCGAGAAGAATACGAGCCGGATGCCGAGCGTGTGGCACGCCTTCGCGATTTCCCGCGGGGCGTCGGCGTTGACGAGCTGCGCCTGATCCGGATGGGATTCGCACGCGTCGACGCCGGTCATCGCCGCGGGCAGGAGGACCGTCTTCGGGCGTCGGTCGCGGACAAGGGTGACCGCCGCCACGAGGTCGCTCAAGTTCAGCGGGATGAGGCCGTTCACCGGGTCGCCCGCGTACGTGCCCACCGCATCGTGTCCCCGGCGTTTCGCTTCGGCCAGGAGCTGCTCCCCGAGGAGACCGCTCGCGCCGATCACGAGGAGGTCCGTCACGTCCGGCGAATCGCCGCCGGAGGATGAAAGCCTTGGCACATCGTCAAACGATTATCTAGGCGGCTTCTGTTACGCCGGGCACATGCGAATCCTCGTCACGGGAGGGGCCGGCTTCATCGGCTCGAACTTCGCGCGCGTCGTGATCCGAGATTGCGACGACATCATTGTCCGCGTCGTGCGAACTTCCGCAAACGTCTTCTGGCTTCGTTCCTAGTCGAAAAGAGACCGGAGTCGATTGGTCACGCCCTACTTGGCTACGAGCGGCCTCCACCAGTCCTCCCGCCTCCGATACCACTCCGTCGTCTGCGTCAGGGCATCCTCGAAGGTGTGGCGGGGCTCCCACCCTAGGGCCTTGATGCGTGAGGTGTCGACGCTGTACCTCCGATCGTGGCCCGGCCGGTCCTCAACGAGCCGGATAAGCGTTTCGGGCTTGCCGAGGAGGCGCAGGACAGTCCGCGCAACCTCCAGATTTGTCCTCTCGTTTTTCGCCCCCACGTTGTAGACCTGCCCTGAAATTGCCTTCCGCCTCACGGTGTCGATCGCTTCACAATTGTCCTCAACATGAATCCAGTCGCGGATGTTCAGCCCGTTCCCATAGATAGGCAACGGCTTTCCGCGCAAGGCATTGGTGATGAGGAGTGGGATGAGCTTCTCCGGGAACTGATACGGCCCCATGTTGTTAGTGGAGCGCGTGACCTTGATGCGAAGCCCATAAGTGCGATGGTAGGCAAGGGAAATGAGGTCCGCAGCTGCCTTAGAGGCGCTATAGGGGCTGGAGGGAGAAAGAAGATCGGTCTCCCGGAAGGAGCCGTTGTCGATGCTGCCGTACACCTCATCCGTATTGCCGCAGAATGTCATCGTCCCTCCGCGCTCCACGATAAAGTTCTTGTTGTCCCTGACCTTAAGGCACCAGATCTTGCCTGAGTACGGCTCGAGATGTGCTACGTGCTTGTCGATCCCGATGTTCTCATGGCGGAAATAAACTATGAACGCATCAGTGCTAGGGTGAATCTCGCGACCGGAGCTGAGTACGACAGGGGTAGGTCTCCTCGTGTGGAACCTTGGTAGTCGACCGAGTTTGAAGGCCAGCTCACACATGCCTGCGAGAAGACCACGTGACGAGGTTGAGAAGACGGGCCGATGTCCCACCGCATAGTGGCCGTCACTGTCGATGAGACCATCAAATAAGCTCGTAAGGTATTTCCGATCGTAATGGAGCATCCAAGACGGGATGTATTTATTCGCAAATCCGACACCAAACTGCTCGAAAAACCTCGACCACGATTCTGACGAGAAGTAGACGTGCTGTCCGGCATTCCCATCGTGCGCTTTCCAATCGATATCGAGGTTGTCTAAGGCGGCCTCCAGACGGCCTCTCGCTTTGTCATTTTGGGGAACGTCAAAGAAGATGCGGTGGCACGTCAAGGTACTGTACTCTAACTTCCCGATTTTGCCTGGAAAGAAAAAACGACCATTGTCGTCGCGTGCCTTCTTCAGGTACTCAGCCCTTGTGAGCCCGGTCTTGTTTGGACGTTGTTGCTTCTGAGTGCTAAGAAAACCGTCCCCCATGAAAACGCCGGCGGCGTAGAAGACGTCCGAAGTTGCGAATTCGCCTAGGTTTGGGATTGACAAAATTGACTCATCGATTCCATGCCATACGCCCCTGGGGATGCATGTGTTAGTCCGACTTGCAAGGACGCCGGCTGGTTGAACAAGGATCTTCTCAAGGTGCTCCCGTGGCGAGAAGAACATCGCGTGATTAGGCGTGACCATAAGGTCGATGCGGTTGCTCTTGAAATGAACCATGTTACCGACGTAGTCCTGCACCACGACCCCCTCTACCTCCTTCTCTTCGATTTGCCCGGTTCGGGCGTTCAGAGACAGCACCCTATCCCCGGCTGAGATTTCCCAATATTTCTTGAAGCCGCTTCTTGTCAGCGCCCTCGTTGTCGCATCGTAGCAAGAAATCTGGATAAAACTGAGATCCCGGCGCCTCGCCGCCTCCAAGAGCACCCGCGTCCCGCGCACATTCGTATCAATGAAGTCCGTTGCACTCGCAATGGATCGATCGACGTGCGACTCCGCCGCGAAGTTGACGATGGTGTCAACGTCGCCTCCCACCGCCTTGGACACCGCCTCCGGGTCGCAGATGTCGCCCCGGATGAACCGGTAGGCGCGGTGATTGAGCCCCTCGAGGTTCGCGGGGTTGCCCGCGTAGGTTAGCTTGTCGTAATTGACGAGGAGTTCGTCAGGGTACTTTGCCGCGATGTGACGGATGAAGTTGGAGCCAATGAAGCCCATACCTCCCGTGACCAGCAGTCCCATGAGGACAACAACAAACGGGGGATATTTAACCCGTCCCGGGGGAGGGGTGGCCAAAGAGGTCGGTGCCGATGGGACACCACATGCATACCAGGTGACCTACGCATCCCCTCGGGCTCACTTATCTGACATCCTCTCGCGCATACGGCACCGGCGACAACCGGCGATAGTGCACTCAGGCGGACGATGACGCGGCCGCGCTCCTCGACCGGATCGGGGAATCGAGGAATCTTTCGAGCCGAGCCTCAGGGCTCCTGGGGATCGTCCCGATGCGAGAACCGCTTCATCTCGGGATGGGCCCCGAGCCGATCTCGGGGAGAATGGCGAGACCGCTCGAGGAGTCGTCGGAGGAGCTCGTCAAATGTCTTCGGTTTCATCCGCTCCTTGAGGCCTTTGAGCCTCGCACGGATCTCTTTGCTCACGGGGATTGATGTCGTCATACCTACCCGGTCGATGGCATGAGATCCTTGAATAGATTCCGTCTCGGCGCGCGACGGAGCATGCCCTTCGTCCGTTCAGTGACAGAACCCAAAGAGCCGGAAACTATCGCCGGCGAGAATGCGGGGTTCGGCCTTTTATAGCCTGAGGAGAACGAAGGCGGCGAAGGGAGCCCCCGATGCCCCGAACCGGTGTAGTCAATGTGGTTTTTGCCGTCGTCTTCGGGCTCGTCGCGGTCTTCGCGGCGGCGACGGCAGCCGGCACGACCGACTCTTGGTTCTCCGTCGAGGTGTCCTCGCTCGTCTTCCAGACGTCCATTTTCGCGGCGATCGTCACAGCATTCGTGTTGTTCGGGTTCGCGGCCACGCACGTCGCGCGACTCGAGGACGCCCGCCGGTCGATCGACCTGCGGATCGCGACGATCCCTGAGAGCATCCATCTCCCGACCGGCGCGGAAGTCACGATCACCCCGGACATCGTCCGGACGATCCCGCCGAGTGACGAGGAGGTCGACGAACTCCTGACCACCCTCGCGACGCCGACCGCCACCTCGATGCCCCAGGGAGAGATCGCGGTCGCGGGCACCCTCGTCGAGATCTCCGTGGCGCTCCAGGCCACCCGCACGCGGAAGGAAGTCCTTCGCGTCCTGATTCGCGAGCGCATTCGGGTCGAGTCGGACCGGAGGCGGGTTGCCGGGACGGTCGCCGGCCCGATCGTCGTGGCGTTGCTCTCCGCCGGAATGGCGGGCGCGATGCTGCCCGGGGTGCAAGGATTCGCGCAGACGAACTTCCAGCTCACGACGGGCGTCGTCTTGTTCCTCGCATACGGCCTGGCGTTCCTCGTCGCATGGGCCCTCGCGGCGCTCGCGTCCCTCGTCCGCCGCGCCCCCGAGCCCCGGAACGGGGACTGGCCGGAGCCGAAACCGAAGCTCTTACGGCCGCGTTGAAGGCCGGAGAATCGCTCAACGGGTGTTCCGCTCGCGGTAGCGTCCGATAGCGGTTCTACCATCGAGCCGCGGGCGGTACCGTGGCGATGAGTTTACATCACCTGCCGCCCATTGTCGTCTGCCGCGGGGGGCCGCCCGCGCGGAGGGGGAAGACGATGCGGGGCTACATCGTATTGTTGGCGGTCGGGATCGTGGCCGCGCTCATCGGCGTCGGGGTCTTGGCCGCCGGCTTCTCCCCGCAAACGCATCCGTTGTTCTTTGCGATCAGCGCGGGCGCGAACCACTACGTCCGGTACCAGTTCTCCGTGGTCACCGGCGGCAGCGTCTCGGGAACCTTCACAGCGGATTCGGGTACCGTGAATGTCTGGGTCATGACGGACGCGCAGCACACGGCCTTCATCGCGACCGGCACGCTCACCTATCTATCGGCCACCTCCGGAGCCAGCGGCGCCTTCTCCGCGGATCTGCCGTCTGGGGGGACGTACTTCGTGGAGACGGGCCACGGGGGCGGCTACGAGTCCACGGTCCAGACCGGCACCGAGGATGTGACGATCAACGCGCTCCCGACGTCCCCCTTCGTCACGAGCATCGTCATCATCGCGGTCGGCGCGGTTCTGCTGGGGGTCGGCCTCTGGTGGAGGACGAAGCCGGCGCGGCCCGCGGCGATCTGGTCGACGCCACCACCCTACATGCCGCCGGGCGCATACTACCCGCCGCCGATGCCGGGCGGCGTCGCGCCTCCGCCTTCCGGTCTCCCACAGTGGGCGCCCGGATCGCCCGTGACGCCGCTTCCCGCCGCCGTGCCGCTCATCGGGACCGTCCTCGTGACCGTCGAAAACGGATCCGCCACGGACGAGACGGTTGACCTCCTGGCGAACGGGGTGAGTGTGGCGACCCTGCAAGTCGTCGCGGTGGGGAGCAGCCAGTCGACCGTCCGGGTGCAGCTCCTGTCCGCGTACGGCGCGACGGTGGCGCTCGAGGCGGTATCCCGCAGTGGCCGTCGCGCGCAACAGTCCGTGTTCGTGGCACCGCAGGGAACGGCGCAAGCCACGTTGCGGATCCAATGAAACGCGGTTCGAACCGACGGTGTCCGTCGTCTCATTCTCTCGGCTGAGAGCAGGACGTTGAATCCGACTCGGGTCGGGCATATTTCCATATACCATCTCAGCGGTCCACCCTCGCTCGAGAGATCGAATCGACGTCGATTGATTTTCTCCGAGTAAAGAGGAGGAATGCAATTTGAGTGGACGTTCTGGAACGAGCCGGACTGTGGCCCTGGTTCTCGCGATCGCGATGGTGGCGGGGAGCCTCGGAGTGATCACCGTCACCGTCGTCGCGATGAATCCCACGAACCTGCTCGCGCTGGGCAAGCTGTCGCCGGAAGTCCTTGCCGCGGCGTTTCATGGAGAGGCGTCGGTGCGAGTGCTCGTCGAGACGATCGGACATCCTTCCGCGCAGCTGGTCGACGCGATCGGCGCCATGGGCGGAACGGTCGTGAGCCGCTTTGCGTATACCCCGGCGCTCGCCGCGTACGTCCCATCGAATCGGCTCGCGTCGTTGGCGCAGATTTCCAGCGTGAAGCATGTGTTCCTCGACGACCTCGTGAACGTCGCGGCCGCGCCCTCGATGGGCGGCCTCAGCGCGTCCACGCTGTTCGACGTGCAAGCGGTCGAAGGCGATTCGCAAGCCGTCGACCTCACCGCGGAACAGATGGCGCAGTTCAGCCCAGAGAACTTCTACAACTCCGAGTTGTCCGGCGTGACGCCCGCGGTCCTCACCGCGACAGGCGGCGGCGCGAACACGGTCCTCGGGATCATCGACACGGGCATCAACTCCCGGCACGGGGCCTTTACCCCCAAGAACGACGACGGGACTTCGACGCGGGTGATTGGCGGCGTGGACGTGAGTTGCGACGGCGCCGCCTCGTCCGATCCGTTCTGCGCGCCCGGCGCCGGACGGCCGCCCGACTTCACTCCGCTCCCGGGCTTCGACGCGCCCACGAATCACTTCCATGGATCGTTCGTCGCCGCGGTCGCCGCCGGCAGCGGCGCGGTGGAACGCTCCGCAACGGGTCTCCTCGTGCGGTCGATCGAATTCTGGACCGGCGCGACGTTGCCGGACGGACCCGACCCGGGGATGAAGTTGATCCCGCTGATTGGAATCGCCCCGGAGGCGAACCTGTACATCATCAAGGTCTTCGACCACACGGGACTCGGGGTCCCGACGTCGATCATCCTCGCGGGGATTAACGCCGCCATCAGCGCCAGGGTCGACGACGGCGTCGACATCGACACGATCAACATGAGCCTCGGAGGGGCCACCCTCTTCGATGGGCGCGACCTCGAGGACATGACCGTGGACTTCGCCACGAGCCAGGGGATCCTGCCCGTCAGCGCGGCGGGAAACGATGGGCCCGCATCGAACACGGTGAGCAGCCCGGGCAGCGCCCAGACGGGCATCGCGGTCGCCGCCGCGGCGGACCCCGTGCAGGTCCGGATCCGGCGGGACCAGCAACTCGGCGTGGGGAACGGGAACCAGGCGTTCGTGTCGAACGACGCCCAGGTGATCTTCTTCAGCTCCCGCGGGCCCACCTCGGACGGACGGGCCAAGCCCGACCTGATCGCGGCCGGGACGTTCCTCCTGTCCGCGTTCGCGCAGGGCTCATCGGTTGGTCTCGCGTTCGGCTCCGGGACGTCGTTCTCGACGCCCGCGGTCTCCGGTGCGGCCGCCCTTCTGAGCAGCTTCGCCGGCGCGAACGGGCTGGGCGCCACGCCGTTCGACGTGAAGCAGGCCCTCCTGCAATCCGCGGATCCGACGAAGGTCCCCGGCTATCCGCGCACCGCGACGGGCAAAGGCTTCCTGAACGTCGAGGGCGCCCTCTCGAACTTGCAGACGCAGGCGAGTGGCCATCGGCTCGGGGACAAGGAGCAGCTCCCCGGCGACGAGGAAGACGAATTTGGCGAGTTCTTCTCTCCGATCGAGCTGGACCACGGGAAGTTTGCCGCCAAAGGACTCGCGCTGTCCCCGGGTCGCTTGAAACAATTCGTCCTCGAGATCCCGGAGCGGTCCGACCGGCTCGTTCAACAGATCTCCGTGAGCGTACACGTCAGGAGCCTGGGCGACAACCCTCTCAAGGACAACCCGACGTTCGGAGGGAACGCGGTCTCCGTGGACCTGCAAAGTGCGAAGCGGACGACGAACGATGAATTCGTCCTCAAGGCGCGCGTGGTTGGCGATGCGACGTTCACGATCACGGACGACGCGACGACGGTGACCGGAGACGTGCTCGACGTCTTGGACGTCGTGTCGCATGTCATCGAGCCGGGCTTCTTCAAGGTCGTCGTGGACACGGACTGGCGCAGCTTCGACACGGTGACGTTCGATCTGACGATCCGCGTGAAGAGCATCTCCCCGCCGACGCCGGACGTGTTCAAGAAGGGGAAGATCGCCCAGGACGGGATCGTCCAGTTCGCTCCGATCACGTTGCACGCCGGCGCCGTGCTCGAACTGTCGTGGGGCCACGACTGGTCCGTCTATCCGACGTCCGACGTGGACATGTACATCTTCGACTCCGCGGGGAACTTGATCAGTGTCGCCGGCGCGACGTTGAATTCGCCGGAACGCGTGCGACTCGACAGCGGCGCGACGATCGTGATCATCCTGTTCGGGTTCGAGATCAATCCGCCGGGACAGAGCGAGCGGTGGCAGCTCCGGATCTTCGGTGCGTGATCTCCGCTCGCCTTCGCGCCCCGTTGTTGGGTGATTTCCGAAGCGGTTCCACGGACCGTCTCGTCACTCCTCATCAAGAGATGCGGTCCTCCGGACCAGCGCCCCTAGAAATTCCGATTCGCCGATCCTACCGGAAGGCTATTATCCATGAATGGATAATACTATCCGAAAATGAGCAACTCCCGCAGCTCGGCAGACCGGCCGGGGACCCAGCTCGGGTGGCCGGCAAACCTCCTGCGCCATCCGCGTTTCCTCGGAACTCTCTTGATGACACCTGGCCGGGAGTTCACGATCCGAGAGCTGTCCCTCGAGAGCCGAACCTCCTATGCGACTGCTTGGCGTCTCGTCGACATCCTCGCCGATCTGGGCGCCCTCCGGGCCCGGCGCATTGGCGCAAGTCGCGTCGTGTCCGTGAATCCGCAATCTCCCCTCCTCCCCCAACTCCGGACGCTCGCTGCCGTCCGCCTGGAGCCACATCGGGACGCAGCCCGCCGATTCGCGCGTCGGGCCGCGAAAGTGAAGAACGTACGACGGGTGGTGTTTTTCGGAAGCGCGGCCCGGGGCGCCGTCCGCCGCGGTAGTGACGTCGATGTGGCCGTCGTCGTGGACCGCCGGGGCGAGGTTCCCGACCAAGCCATTTACCGGGTGGCGGCGAGGGTCCAAGACGAGACCGGCCTCAAGACCGTCCCGGTCCTCTTCCTCGCTCGCGAATTGGCGGCCGGATCTACGATCGCGCGGGAGGTGCGCGCGGGGGAGGTCCTCTTTGAGCGAGATTGAGGAGGCGGAAACTTGGCTGGCGAGCGCGAAAGTCGCGTTCGGACAGGATGCGAGCGGCCGCGCTCGGTATACAGTCGTCGTGGCCCAGTGCATCCACGCCCTCATTCGAGCGAACGACGCCCTGACCGTTCGCCTCCTCCGTCGGCGATCCACAAGGCATGAGGACGCGGCCCTCCTCTTCGGCGAGCTCGTCCGCCTCAAGAAGATTCCCGCGAGGTTCTCCAATCTTCGAGCACTCCTGGTGCGCGCCGTCTCGGAGAAGTCGGAATACGACTACAAGGGAACCGAGGTCAGCCGAGACGTTGCGGCCCGCTGGATGCGCCAGACGGAGCGGTTCGTGGCCGCGGTCCGCGAGATTCTTCGATGAAGGCCTTCAGAGCTCGGCGGGCCTCGTCCGGGCCGTGCGCTGAACCTGCCCCGGATCGAGCGAGCGTTCGCAGCATCGGAGTCTTGAGTCCTAATGTCTGGGCGGCTTCGCGCCAATCCGCGACGGGGCGAATCAAGTCGTCAAGGCCGCGGCGCCGGGGGCTCCGGTAATGTCGGAGCACGTTCTCGCGGCACGACCGTGGCGGGTGCCGAGGCCCGACCTTCCGCGATGTTGCGAGCCATCGCGACCGAGGCCGCGGTTCCCCACCGATATCCCGCGTGCCGTCCCAGTCGGTAGCACAGGTATCCCAGGCTGGCGGCGAAGCCCGCGACCCCGATGACCGGCTTCAGAATGTCCGGGGGCCACGGTCGCCAGAACTGACGAAGGGGCTCGATGTAGATCCCGGCGGCGGTGAGCGGCGCGAGCGCGGCGAGGAGGCCGAGAGGCACGCCGATCAGGAGGAAGAGGCCCCAGGCAAGGCGGAGATTTTGCTCGCTCGGTGCCTTCCTTTCGGTGACATTCGCGGCCGACGCCCGAGCGCGGCCGCGCGTTTTTCCGGGGACCGCCATGGGGACCCTCGCACGAGGATTGCGTCCGATAAAGGCCGCGGCGACAGTATCAGAAGCAATAACCGCCCGGCCGCTCACCGGGGAGCGCCGAGTTGCTCCATGGCTTCGTCGTACAGTTCGGTGGCCAGGCGGAAACCGGATTGGACCAGGCGGCGGAGGACCTGACGGGCTCGATCGGGGGCGATCTTCCCTTTGCGAGCGCCCGCGAGCAGCAGGCCGAGGAGGCCCACGTACGATCGGCCTTCCGATTCCGCGGCGACCCGGGCGGGCACCTCGTCGAGGACAAGCCGGTCGTCCGTTGGCGTGAGGAACAAGGAGGCTTCGCCTCGTCCAAGGCCCAGCGATTCCCACCGCTGTCGGCCTCCGGTCACGGGGACGATCTCGATCCAGGTCCCGCGGGCGCGTCCCAACGCCTCCGACTCCCGGCCGTTGAACACTTCCGCAGCGACCTCCGGTGTCAACGCCACGCGACCGAGGAGATCGCGAAGCAGGGCGGCCTCCCCGATCGTATCGAGGGCGATGACGGTCGACGCGTCGACCCAGGTTCGCATGGGTCAGCCCTTGAGCCAGGCCTCCGCGCGTTCGCGATCCCGGCGGAGCTCGACAAGAGAGTACCGGAAGAAGGGGATGCCCTTCTCGCTCGCCACGCGGGCCATCTCATGGATCGTCACGCGCGCGTACTGGGCCGCGCGGCTCAGGGTGAACTCGAGGTTCAGGTATCGGGCCAAGGCCCGGTCCATCCGGAGCCTCCGCATTCCTTCTCGGAGGGCCGTCCGCGCGGCCTCGGACCGGGAGAGCTTCATGTCGTCGGCGAGGCGGTCGAGCTCGCCGACCTCGTCTTCGCCGACGCGGACCTGCAGGTTCTTCATATGACATTGTAATGACTTGTCATGTATTTGAGGTTAGCGGGGAGAGGACCGAATCCCAGAACGACTGACCCCCCTCCTGGCAGCTACAGTCTCGCGGATCCAACGAGGACCCGGATGAGTAGAACCTAGAGCCCGTCGTTGGGGGTCACGGTAATACTCGTCTTCGAAGAGGACACGTCGATCTCGCTAGCGCGAGGATTCGCGGAATGCCCGACGGGGCCGCGAACACGTTGCGCGCGTTGATACTCACAGCGCTAGATTTTTGAGGACGACCGGAAGCTGGGCGGCCATGTTCGGGACGGCGGATGAGAGGGCGCGGCGGCATCGCAGCGTCCTCGCGGCGGTACTGATAGTCCTGCTCCTTGTTGGATCGGCCTTCGGGATTCTCGGAGCTTCCGTCGCGCCGGCTCGAGCGCCGACGACCCGCCTCGCGGCCGAGGGCGCGTTCACGGTCAGCCTGTCGTTCGCGCCGAACCCGGTTCCGGCGGGGACGCAAACGCAGATTTCCCTCTCATTCACCAGCGGCGGCAGCTCCCCCTTCACGGTCTGGGTGAACGGGAGCGCACCGGGATGCGCTCCTCCGACGCAACCCTTCACGACCCCGAACTACACGAACAACTTCCCCTGCACCCCGTCGTCCTCCGGCTCGTACAACGTTTACATCGACGCGATTGACAGCTCGGGCTACAAGACCTCAACGTCGAACACGCTGACGGTCAGCACGGGCAACGGCGGTTGCACGTCCAACTGTGGCGGAAGCGGCTCGGGAAACGGCAGCGGGAGCGGTGGCTTCGCCATACCGGATAGCCTCGTCGCGACCATGTTCATGTTCGTGATGATCTTCTTCGCAGGCCTCTTCGCCCTTGCCGGGGGCGTCATCGCGATGGCGGTCCTCATTTCCCGACGTCTTCGGCAGCTCACGGAGGCCATGAAGCCGCCTGAGCAGGCTCCGCCAGAGTCGAAGCCCCCGAGCTAGGTTCGATCGCCGACCGTGCCGGCACGGATGGGGGTCCCGCACGCGAGCGGGCGCGTCCCCGCGCTCGTCCTGCGGGGGCGAGGGCGGGTCGAGCCTACCAGGCCGGTTTGGGGAGGAACGGATAGTGCTTCTTCAATCGCTCATAGATCTCTCGTCCGAGCTTTGGCGGTAGGCACACGGCAGGGCCGTGCTTCGTGGACTTCCGGAGGACGGTCCCTTTTCGTTTCCGTGTTTCCAGCGCTCTCCGTAGGGTCACCGGCCGCCGCAAGATATCGACGGCTTCCCCGGGACGAATCCGCCTTGAAGTAGCGAGAGATTCATAGAGGTTCGATTACCGCATGATCCGGCCGCTCTGGAGCGTTTGTCTTGCCATTCTCACGGTCCTCGCCGCCGTGGCATCGCTTCCCCTC
>Ga0209806_1000343_pt1 | contig 31351 bp, 32 predicted proteins | sample GraSoiAngelo_152_FD_186166 | JGI IMG/M metagenome (GOLD analysis project Ga0209806, IMG submission 186166) | Grasslands soil microbial communities from the Angelo Coastal Reserve, California, USA - 14_1009_12_30cm (SPAdes) (version 2) | ecosystem: Environmental > Terrestrial > Soil > Grasslands ... | reverse complement strand
GTGGCGACGCCGAGCGCCGCGCAGAGCCACGCCGCCGTGATCACCGGCTTGCGACCGATGCGGTCGGCGAGATAGCCGGCAGGCAGGAAGCAGAGCACCGCGACGAGGTTTCCCGCGCCGAAGACGATCCCGATGTCCTGCGCGCTCGCGCCGAGGTCACGAAGGTAAAGCGGCCACACCGCCGAAAGAAGCCCGAACCCGCACCCGAACAGCACCTGGGCTCCGGTCAGGAGCCAGATGTCGCGCGAAAGCTTCAGCTGCGTCCCTTCACGATCCCGCGAGCGCGGCGCTCCTCGAACTCGGCGCGCGCTTTGCGCAGCACGTCGGGATCGGCGAGCACATCGATCGCGGTGAGCGCAAGCGCCTTCGCCGCGAGGAGCGCGTTCTCGTGCGCCTCTTGCTGGACGACGGCCTCGCGGAACGCGGTCGAGTGGCCGGGGATGGGCTCTTGCGATATCGCGATATAGGGGTGTATCGCCGGAAGCACCTGCATCACATTTCCCATATCGGTCGAGCCGACGCGCTCGTCGTCACGCGCTTCAAAGACCTGGACCCCGAGCGAGCGCATGTGATGCGACCAGCGGTCCGCGAGCGGGGTTGAGAAGACCATGTTCTCGTACCCGGCGTTCTCGTTGACGGTCACGGTGAGCTTCGTGCCGGTCGCCTTCGACGCGCCCTCCGCGCAGGCGATGAAGCGACGCAGGACCTCCTGCTGGTAGCGGCGATCGAGGGCACGGATGGAGAACCGCGCCGCTGCGTATTCGGGGATGACGTTCGCGGCGCTGCCGCCATTCGTGATGATCCCGTGCACGCGAGCGTCCGGCCGCAGCTGCTGGCGCATCGCGTTGACGTTGTTGAAGAGCTGCAGCACGCCGTCGAGCGCGTTGATCCCGAGATCGGGTTGCGAGGCAGCGTGCGCGGACTTGCCCCTGAACTCGACCATCACGCGATTCGATGCGAGCGAGTGGCGACCGGCCAGCGATCGTCCCGAGGTCGGATGGATCATCATCGCGGCGTCCACGTCGTCGAACCCGCCGGCGCGGATGAGCGCGACTTTGCCGCCGCCGCCCTCCTCAGCAGGCGTCCCGATCGCGGCGAGCTTGCCGGGTAGCTGCTCCATCACCGCGCGGACTCCGACGGACGCGGCCACGCCGATCATCGCGATGAGGTTGTGCCCGCAGGCATGCCCGATCTCAGCCAGGGCGTCGTACTCCTGGAGGATCGCGACCGTCGGTCCGGGGCTGCGTCCCTTCGCGTTGCCGCGATATGAGGTCTCTATGTTCTTGTAGCCGCGCTCGACGGCGAACCCGGCGCCTTCGAGGAACTCCGTGATGCGGAGTGCGGCCTCTCGCTCCTCGTAGGCGAGCTCGGGCTTGGCGTGGATCGCGCGCGAGAGCGCGAAGAGCGCGTCGCGCCGCTCGTCGATCGCCTTGATCGCGCGGTGTGCCAGCGCCTTCGGATCGCTCATGTGGCCTGGTGGCCCGCGATGAGCGCGAGGATCACCCGATCGAGCGCGCGGTCCGCCTCTTCGAACAGCAGCGCCGCCTGCTCCGACGCGAGCCCGCGGCGGCGGGCGACGTTCGCGATCTCGGCCATGAAGCGCGCGCGGAAGAAGAGGAAGACCTGTGTGCCCTCGCCGAGCGACAACCCGTGCCGGCGCGCCTCGACACCGTACTCGCGTCCGAGCACCTCGGCCTGCGCGATGAGCTGATCGCGGCCGACCGCTCGCGTGGTGTCGAGGTGTCCGAGGAGGAGGTCGCTCATGCGGACCCCTCGCTCGCGAAACCAGCGGAGCGAGTCCTCGTCGAAGCGCGCGTACCAATCCTGCGTGGCGAGGTCGACGCGGACGCGTTTGCGGAACTCCGCCGACACGCGGTCTGGAGTTTCCCCGAGGGCGGTGAGCGACTGGCGGCGCGCCTGTCGCGGGCGGGGGAGCATGGCGTCGATCGAGGAGCGCATGAACCGCCGATGGCCGCCCGGGGTGGTGAAGACCTCGACCTTTCCCGAATCGGCCCACCGCCGCAGCGTGTCGGGGTCGACGCCGAGGATCCGGCTTGCCTCCCCCAGCGTCAGCCAGTCACCGCGCTCGAGTGTCGTCGTTTTCGAGATACCGCAAATCTAGGCGAATCTCACATGATGCGCGCGGGGTACTGTCCGGTTTCGCGGTTCGATAGTCTCGTCGTGAGCCGATGGCAATGCACAGCTCGTGGTTCTACACCCTGCTTCAGGACGTCTTCTCCTGACGATCTGCGAGCGCCGAGCCAAGCACTGAGTCGTCACCTGTCTTCGATAATCCCTGGCGGCCAAATGCCCGAGAGGAGCAGTCCATGAAGCGAAGATTCCTGGGTCCACTTGTCGTCACTGGCATCTTCATTTTCGCCGGCAGCCAAGCTGCGCCGGCTCTCGCGCATGACACCGGTCCGACCTATCACCAGATCGCACTCATCTCGGTCCCCGGCAAGCCGCTCCTGAGCTTCGACATCAGCATCGTGGCGCGATCGAACCTGAGCGATAACGAAGACGATCGCTCCAGCGAGGTCGGCGAGCGATCGAACCAGACCTACTATCTCGCAGACCGTTCCAACAATGCCGTGGACATCATCAACGCGGCAACGAACACATTCCAGACGCGCGTCGCGGGGTTCGTGGGCTTCACGGGAAACAACGACACGTCCGGCCCGAACGGCATCGTCGTCGTAGCGGACCGCGACGAGCTCTGGGCCGGCGACGGCAATAGCAGCGTGAAGATCATCGACCTCAGGACCGACTCGATCGTCAAGTCGATCTCGACCGGCGGCACAAATCGCGCCGACGAGATCGCGTACGACCCGAAGGACAAGCTGATCCTCGTCGCCAACGACGCCGAGACCCATCCCTTCGCGACACTGATCGACACGCGGAGTCGCGCGGTCGTCGGCAATATCCCGCTCGACGACGCAACGAACGGGGTCGAGCAGCCGGTCTGGGATCCCCAGACGCACCTCTTCTATATCTCGATCCCTCAGGTCGGAGCCGACCCGGCGGACGGCGCGGTCGTGGTGATCGATCCAAAGACGCGCTCGCGTGCCGGGTTCTTCCCCGTGAAGAACTGCCAACCCGCCGGCCTCGCCCTCGGTCCGAAGCAGCACCTGCTGCTCGGCTGCAGCGACCCGACGGCGATGCAGGTGATGAACGCGAGAGGGGGCGCCATCGTCGCGACGATCAGCCAGGTCAGCGGAGCAGACGAGGTTTGGTACAACGCCGGCGACAGGCACTACTACGTTGCCGCGCGCAACAATCCGACCGGTCCGGTGCTCGGGATCATCGACGCCGAGACGGACCGCTGGATCCAGAACGTGCCGACCGGTACGAACGCTCACTCGGTCGCGGCCAACCCGATCAACAACGAGATCTTCGTTCCTCTGCGTGGGATGGGGATCGGCGTGTTTCACCGGTAGCGATCGAACTCAAGAGCTGAGGCGGCCCGCTGGTCGCGGGCCGCCTCAATTCACCGTTTCAAATCGAAGACCCTCGCGCTCGGCTCTTGATCTGGCGACGAAAGCTATTTGTTGGTCTTGGGTGTCTCGGTGCTGGCGCCAGAGCAACATTTACCGCAGCAGGCTCCGCACACACATGCCATTTTCTAGAGCCCTCCGCAGGTTCCGGTGCCGTCGTTGGCGAGACCCATCGCCGTGAAAAGGACCATTCCGGCGGCGATGAGAACGAGCTGGACCGACACGACGATCAGCACCATCCGCCAGACGCGGCTCGGCCGAGCGGGCGCGAGAGTCTCGGCCCCAGTGGCGATCGCATCGATCACGACGCGAGTCTATGGCGCAAGACAAGCGCCAATGTCACGAAGTCATTGGTCAGGACCGACAAGGCCCAGGCGGCGGGGCGAACGTCGGACGTCCAGCAATCCGTCGACTGTTCTGTCCGAGAACACCGGGCACGATCGGTGGGTGCCAATACGTTCAGAGGCATTGACCCCACGCTCGCCCCCTCGTATAACGGCCGACCAGGGAACGGTGGGGAAATAGGTGGGGCGGACCCTCGCTGCTGTCGTGTTGTTTTCGGCGCTCGCACTCGCGCTTTCGAGCGCGCCCGCCGCCAGCGCCCCGATCCAGACAACGCCTCAGTCCGGTCGAACCATCCTTGTGGCGACGACGCCGGGCGACGGCTTCGCGCAGTTCGGGAGCCGGACAGGGACGGTCCGGGCGGACGGACGCGAAGTTTTCTGGTGGGGGGAGCTTCCCAACTCGAACTTCGTGTTCGGGATCATCGCGTTCGACCCTGCGACGGGGTCGCAGACGTATGTCTCCTTGGACTCGAGCGGTGTACCCCTCGATTCCGACACGAGCTATGGCATCTCGCCGGACGGCCGGTTCGTCACATTCGTCGGGCGTGTTGAGAATCCTCCCGGGATCGTCACCCATCCGGTCCTTCTCCGCGACCGGACAAACGGCACCACAACGCCGATCTCGTTGACGCCAGATGGCGCGGCGGCCATAAACGTGGCGAACCCGCGGGTCTCCGGCGATGGCCGATACGTCGTGTTCGAGGCCGGCGATGACCGGCTGGACCCGTCCGGGGGGCCGGTCTTCGGAAGGCCGAACACCTTCCTCCGCGACGTGTTTGCCGGAATCACGACCCGCGTGTCGACGGTTGGTCCAGAGCCGGGGGTCACTATCCAAGGCCGCAACCCCAAGATCTCGGCCGACGGTCGCTGGATCACGTTCGAGAACGGCGCCATCTTCCTTTACGACCGGATCAACCATGCGACCGACATCGTGGCGCGAACTCCCTCGGGCAGCTACGCCTTCGCGTCGGATGCCGCCATCTCGGACGATGGACGGTTTATCGCGTATTCCTCCCGTTTTGTGATGGGAGTTCCGAACGGACAATCCGACATCTTCGTGTATGACCGCGTGGCCGGCACGACGACCCGGGCGTCCGTCGCGAGCGACGGGACCGTGGCGAACCGCGACAGCTTCATCCCCGCCATCTCCGGCGACGGCCGATTCGTCGCGTTCCAGTCGACGGCGACCAACCTCGACACTTCAGTTCCTGACACGAATGGACGGAGCGACATCTTCGTGCGCGATCTCGTGTTCGGCACGACCAGGGTCGCGTCGGTTACGTCAAGTGGAACGACGCCGAATCGCGAGAACTTCGAGGAGTCGATCTCGCTCGACGGCACGAAGGTCACATTCACGTCGCGCGGCACGGACGTCCTTCCTGGCGACACGAACAACGCGCAGGACGTGTTCATGCGTGATCTTTCGAGCAACACCCCGCCGGTCGTCCACGCGGGGGACGACGGGTCGACCACGCCGGGGGTCGCCATCGAGCGCCAGGGCAGCTTCGTTGACAACGATGCCGATCAGACGTGGAGCGCGACCGTGAACTATGGCGACGGTCCGGCGGTGAGCCTCGCCTTGCGCCCCGACAAGACTTACACGCTCGTCCACACCTATACGTCGCTGGGCGTCTTCGTCGTCGAGGTCGCGGTATCCGATGATGCGGGGGGTACCGGCCGAGCCTTCTTCCATGTCACCGTCGGAAACTTCCGCCCCGTCGTGAGCGTTGGTGGCATGACGAGCCTCAATGAAGGCGATGGCTTCGTCGGCAGCGGGAGCTTCATTGACACGGACACGGGTCAGAACTGGTCGGCGACCGTCGACTATGGCGACGGGACGATAACGCCTCTCGAGCTCAGAGCGGATAAGGCGTTCACCCTGAGCCATCAGTACGAGGCGGGCACATTCACGCTAACCGTCACGGTTAGCGACGGAGTCGGGCAGCCCGGGACGCAGAGCCTCATCGTCACCGTCGCGAACGCCGCGCCGCAGGTCACGGTTCAACAGCAAATCCTCGCCTATGTGGAAACGAACTTTCGCCTCGAGGGTACGTTCACCGATCCTGGCCAGCGCGAGACATACCAGGGAACGGTCGACTTTGGCGACGGCAGCGCTCCAGAGCCCCTGGACATCAGTGGGCACGCGTTCAGCGTGACTCACCGGTTCACAGCCGTGAGCGGATACGACGGGACGCTGATTCTCCGCGACAGCAACGGCGCTGGTCCCCCTGTTCGCCTTGTGATCGCGGTGCTGCGGCGCCCGCTGATCTTCATTCCCGGGATCGGCGGGTCGAGGCTATTCGCCGCCGCGAAACAAGACGGCGTGCCGATCCCGAACGGGCACGGCGAGATCAGTAGCTACAACCTGAAAGCGAACGACGAGTTGTGGCCGGCCTTCCGGCTATGGATCCCCTTAACGCCCCAGGATGATTTCGACCGGTTGAAATTCGACGAGCACGGCAACTCGTACGTCTCGAGCGTTGAGGCTCGTAGCATGCTTGACGACGCCCCGGTCGACCGGAGCGGTACGTACTTCCGCGTTGCGTCGTTCTTCGCCGAGCAGGGTTACACGAGCGCCAATTTCCGCGCCTTCCCGTACGACTGGCGGGAGTCTGTCGACGACCAAATCATCGTCGGCCGCCTGGACGACGTCGTCAGCGAAGTCATGGCCGCCACGCACGCCGACTCGGTCGACATCGTCGCTCACAGCCTGGGAACCCTGATCACCCGGAGCTACTTGCAGACGGGTGCTCAACGGAGCCATGTTGCTCACGCAGTGCTCCTGGGATCCCCGCAGCTCGGAACTCCCGACGCACTCGGTGCTGCCGCCTACGGTAAGTGCCTGCCGACCCCGCGGATTTGCCTCCTCAACCAGGATGAGATGCAGGACGTGCTGCACACGCTTCCCTCAGCGGTCGAATCTGTGCCTTCCCAGCGGTACTGGGACACGTTGACCTCGAGGGACCCTCGACCGTACGTAGATCTCCGGGCACGTCATTTCGAATCATCGCTCAAGGGAACTCACGATCTCCTGCAGGAGCGCGGGGTTTCCAGTCCGACCCTGGCTACTTCGCAGTCCTTCCACGCGGGCGACGCGAGTTGGACAACTCCGGTAGGCACGCACGTCACGTTCGTCTCAGGCGTGAACCTGTGCACACCTGGCCAGCTCGCTGATTACACAGGCGAAGCCGCCGATGGCGTCACACCTATTGATATGCACCGTCTCGTCATGGTCACCGGCGACGGCACCGTGACTCGGCATGCTACCGGTGTCCCGGCGACTGCGAACGAGCTCCTGCTCTCGGGTGTTGATCATGGGCGAGGGCTCATTCAAGACACCGGGTTGGGCGCTGCTCTGAGCGTCGTTCAGGACCGACCGAAGACAACCGACGCGGCCACCGGTGTGTCGTGCAAGACCGCAGCCGTTCACAGTCCGGCCGAGCTCGTAATCACGGACAGTTCGGGGCGGCGGACGGGGAGCGATGGGCAGGCCGTCTTTGGCGACATTCCGCAGGCGGATGTGAGCAGGCTCGAGACCGACAAGTTCGTGACCCTGAACCTTCCAGGGTCTTATCGGGTCGACGTCTATGGGACGGGGTTCGGAAGTACCTCACTCGATGTCACGACGACCACCTCGTCAAGTGTCACAAAGCTCGTGATCTTCGCGGCAGCGCCCACGACTCCGAGCTCGCGAGGAACCTTCACCATGGATGCGACCGACGGGGTCTCTGATCTTTTTTGGGACACCGACGGCGACGGGACGATCGACTTGCGTGTCGCGCCGCGTGTCCTGACGGGAGCTGCCGCGCGCGATCAGACCGTTCCGGTTTTGACGATTGAGTCGACGCTGGGCGGCCGCATCGTGGCTGGGGGCACACGGATCTCTTGGAGCGCAGCAGACGCCGAGTCCGGGATCGCGTCCACGGCGGTCGTAATCGATCCAGGAACGCCGACCGCGCAAAGACTGGATGCTCCGGGACTTGTTGCCCTGAGCGCTGGGACACACGTCATCCGATTTGTGGCCGAGAACGGAGCCGGCCTAGCCATCTCCGAAGATCGCGTAGTCACGGCGATGGCGTTCAGCTGGCTTGACCCGCTAAGCCCGGATGCCGCCGTGAGCCAGGCTGGCCGAACGATCCCTGTGAAGTTCAACCTCCGGACCGCGAGCGGTTCTGTCTTCGCGGACCCCATAGCCTCGGTCGAGATCCAAGATGCAAATGGGACACCGGTTGTCAGGCCGATCGGGCCCGGGTCGAATCCGGCGAATGGCGTTGCGACCACTAATGGCGATACGTATCACGCCAATGTGTCGACCGCCGGGCTCGCGCCCGGTAACTACCAGATTGTCGTGCGGTTCAGTTCGTCGAGCGTGACAGGCGAGGTGCGGAGAGCGCTCGTCCTCCGTTAAGAGGCGACACCAGCCGCCGCCCTCTTCATCTGGCCGATCGCGCGATCGCGGTCCTGCTTCGTAAGAAGGCGCTTGCGAATGCGGTAGGCCTTCGGCGTGACCTCCAGGAGCTCGTCATCGGCGAGGAACTCGACCGCGTCGTCGAGTGACAGCTCGCGGATGCCATCGAGCTTCACAGCGATGTCCGAGTTGCTACTCCGCATGTTCGTGAGGTGCTTCTTGCGAACCACGTTCACCTCGAGGTCGCGCTCGCGAATGTGCTGGCCGACGACCATGCCCTCGTAGACGTCGACACCAGGGTTCAGGAAGAGCTGGCCGCGCTCCTGGGCTGCGTTGAGCCCGAAAGTCGTCGTCGTTCCGTCCTCGAACGCGATGAGCGAGCCGAGCTCGCGTGTCGCGATCGCGCCGGCGAGCGGGCCGTAGCCCTCGATGAGCGTGTTCATCACGCCCCGTCCGCGCGTGGCCGTGAGGAACGCCTGCCGGAGCCCGAGCAACCCGCGCGTCGGGATCTTGTAGACGGCGTGCACCATGCCGTCGTCGCGGTATTTCATGTCCTTGAGCGTCCCGCGACGGCGCCCCGCGAGCTCGACAACCGAACCCAGCTCTTCCTGCGCGACCTCGATCTCGAGCTGCTCGTACGGCTCCTGCGTCTCCCCGGCGATCTCCTTGAGGATCACCTCGGGGCGCGAGACCTGGAACTCGTAGCCCTCGCGACGCATCGTCTCGATGAGGATCGCGAGGTGCAGCTCGCCGCGTCCGCTCACCACGAGCGTGTCCGCGGAGTCCGAGTCGGCGACGCGGAGCGCGACGTCCCGCTCGAGCTCGGCGTAGAGGCGCTCGCGAAGCTTGCGGCTGGTGACGAACTTTCCCTCGCGCCCAGCGAAGGGGCTGTTGTTCACGCTGAAGCTCATCCGCAGCGTCGGCTCTTCGACGCGAATTGGAGGGAGCGGACGCGGATCGGCCGCGTCGGCGATCGTGTCGCCGATCCCCGCCTCGACACCGGCGACCGCGACGATGTCTCCGGCGGTCGCCTGATCGACCTCCTCGCGCGCGAGGCCGTTGAAGGTGAAGAGCTGGGTGATCTTGGCGGGCGTGAGGCCGCCATGGTGGTCGATCCGCGCGACCGCCTGACCCTTGCGGAGGGTGCCACTCTGCAGACGGCCCACGGCGACGCGACCGATGTAGTCGTCATAGGTCGTCGTCGTCACCAGGAGCTGCGCCGGCGCGGCCGGGTCCACGTCGGGTCCCGGAATCCGATCGACGATCGCGTCGAACAGCGGCTCGAGCGTCGTCCCCTCATGACGGTGATCGGCGCTCGCCGTGCCCAGGATGGCGTTCGTGTACAGAGTGGGGAACTCGGCCTGCTCCTCGGTCGCGCCGAGATCGAGAAAGAGGTCGAAGGTCTCGTTCAACACGTGGTTCGGCCGGGCCTGCGGCCGGTCGATCTTGTTGACGACGAGGATCGCGCGGTGGCCGCGGCGGAGCGCCTGTCGAAGGACGAACTTTGTCTGCGGCATCGGACCGTCGACCGCGTCAACGAGTAGCAGGACGCCGTCGACCATATTCATGATCCGCTCGACCTCACCGCCGAAGTCGGCGTGCCCGGGCGTGTCGACGATGTTGATCTTGACCCCGCGATACGTCACGGCGGTGTTCTTGGCCATGATGGTGATCCCGCGCTCCCGCTCCAGATCGTTGCTGTCCATGACCCGCTCGGCGACCTGCTGGTTCTCGCGAAAGATCTGGCTCTGGCGGAGCATTCCGTCCACGAGCGTGGTCTTGCCGTGGTCGACGTGGGCGATGATCGCCACATTGCGGATGTCGTTGCGCTGCATCGGTCTAATTGTCGGGCATGGCGACCGGTCGGAAGTGAGTGTTTCGACTCGAAGACAGCGGAAAAAGCGAGGCTGGCGGCTTCGCGCAGGTTACGCCACGTTGACGACGAAGGTGAAGGTGCCGGTCACCGGGCTCGTGCTGGTGTTGAGCTTCACGAGCATCTGCGCGCTATAGATCGAATCACTCGCGTTCTGAGAGATGCCGGGGAAGAAAAGCTGCGACGTGTACGTCTGCCCGTTTACGGTGACCTTGAAGTGGATGTGCTCGGTGCGTCCAGGGTAGAGGCCCGGGATCACGGTTTCGAGGCGATACGCGCCGCTCGCGTCCGTAAGCTGCCAACCGCGGAGCGTGTAGCCGGAGTTGTCGTAGCTGCCGTTACCGTCCGCTTGCCAGAAGTCGAGCTTCGCGTTCGCGATCGGCTGGCAGGACTTCGATACGACGTATCCGGTCAAGGTGAGGGGGGTGCCGGCCACACCCGTGGTCCGCAATACAGCGTTCTGTGGCGGATTGGCCTTGTAGTACGGGCCCTCGGTGAGCTCGACGAGAGCCGTGGCGGGTGCGGTGCACGCGAGGGCGGCGGTCGTCGCCTGCGTGGCAGTCGGCGACGACGATGCAGCACTCGTCGCACTCACCGTCGGTGTCACGAGCGGCGTGGCGCTCGGTGCCGTCGCCGTAGGACCCGCGCACGCCGCGACGAACGTGAGTGCGAAGACGAGTGCTGCGAGTCGCATGCGGGAGATCATGAAGCGATCTGCGGTAAGAGCGCTCTAAGACTTGGGTAGGGCGTTCATGAGCATCTGACTGGCGTTCCCTTCGGCGTATCCGGCGGCGGGGGGACCACCGCGAACATCTTGCCGAGCTCTGCCGGCATCACGTGCGAGGGCTCCTCGTCAAAGATGGCGGTCGTGCGCTCGAGCGCGCGAGCGACCAGGCCACTGCAGATCAGCTGCCCGGAAAACCCGAAGCTGAGCTTGAGCCCAGTGAGCAGCGAGAGCGTGATGCTCACGATCGTTGCCCAGTCGTACTGGGCGCCTACCCAGTGCTCCGCGAAGGCGACCATCTCCTTTCGATCCTCGTCGGATGCGTCGATGTGGACGATCGTGTACTGGGTGCCGTGATAGGCCTTGAGAGTGTTCCGCCGCACGCCGGGCCCGAGCGCTTCGATGATCGCGCCGTCCGCCGAGACGATGAGCGCGCTGTGATTCCAGTACGTGTAGGGACGGTCCTTGCCGATGAAACGCAAGCCCTGCCCGAAATGGATGACCCGGCTCCAGAACTCGCCGCCGTGCGTGAGAATGAAGTCGCCGGGCAGTGGGTCGGGGTCGGTCTGACCCGGCGGGACGTTGTCGAATCTAGCCTTCATCACCGCCCGAGCCTAACGGGGCACGGACCCTGCACGAGGAGGATCTGGTGGTAAAGCCACGAGGGACCAAGCTGCGGACCTTCACCGTTTCCGGCACCGAGCCCGACGAGGTGCCGAGCCGCTCGCGACCGCATAAGCCGCCGGCGAAGGTTCTCTCCGCGCGCAAAGCTGCCGCCTTAAATACCGGTGGCGGCAAGCTGCCGCCGCGGATCCGAGAGGAGCTCGATCACGAGCCGACCCCGGTCCGCACGCATCCGGTGGCACCCGCGAAGGGTCCGCCTACCGAGACTCGCTACGGAAAGCGGGAGCCGCGGGGCGGCGCTCACGATCACGCTGCCGAGATGCGCGACGCGATGCCGTCGCGCCGCGCGGGCAACCGCCCACCGGATCCCGGCACCCGGCGAGCGAAGGAAGCGCGCCTAGCGCCGCGCCACTAGCCGAGGCGCACGTCGGAGCCGATCCAGCGCAGATATCGCTCCGCCGACTTCTCGATCGCGGCGATTCCGCCTGTGTCCACGACGCGATCCCACCAGCCGCCGTAGATCCGGTCGAAGCGGTACGGGCGAACGCGATCGACGATGCGCCGGATCTCGTCCGCGGGGAGGGGAATGAGATTTGGATAACTCCGCATGAAGCTGACGAAACGGACATCTGGCACGACCGTTATCGAATCGCCGACGAGGAGCGCGCCGCGGTTCTCCGCGCCCGCCGCCCAATGCAGCACCGCGCTGCCCTCGAAGTGACCGCCGCACTGGATCAGTGACACGCCGGGCGCGAGCTTGCGCGTACCGCTCCATGTCATGATCGCGGAGTCGTCGCGCTGGACCCACTCGCGATCCGCCGCCGGTACGTAGATCGGCGCTCCCCCGAACGCGTGGCTCCACTCGACCATGGCGCCGTAGAAGTGCGGATGGGAAAACGCAATGCCGCTGATCCCACCACGAGAGTGGATCGCCGCGACGGCTTCGTCATCGATATAGCCGACGCAGTCCCAGAGGATGTTTCCGTTCGCCGTCCGCACGAGGAGCGCGCGCTGTCCGATGCCGAGCGATGGCGTCACGCCGACGCCGACGAGCCCAGGCTCGAGCTCGCGGATCTCGATCCGGTCCCCTCGGAGCCGAAGCTCCTCGATCGTCGTCCACGCTTGACCGCCCTGGCGCACGTACTGCCGCTCGTCCTCGCAGATCGGGCAGTGCTTCGGCGGCGCCTCGCTCGGCGGCTGCTGCACCGCGCACGTCGCGCAGATATACGACCTCACTCGGCGGCCGCCGGCTCGACCAGAGCGTTCTCGCTGTCTTGCGGCTCGTTCAGGTTGTAGTCCCGGAGAGGCGTGAAGTAGGTCACCGCGACCGCCAGGAGCGCGGACGCCCCGGCGACCGCGAATGCGGCCGAGGAGCTGGCGATCGCGACGACGAATGAGAGGAACGGCGCAGAGAAGCTGTTCGAGATGAGCACGAGCGTACGGAACGCTCCGTTGGCGCGCCCGCGAATGTGCGCCGGCACTTCGCGCTGCCGTGGCACGAAGGCGTAGATGATGAAGCTCATCCACGCAGTCTCCCGGGCCGCGAACCCCGCGACGATCCAGCGCCAGTCGCGCGCCAAGGCGGTGAGCGACACGATGACCCCGGCCGCCGCGGCCGAGCCGAGCAGCGTGTGGCCGAGCGGCCGCCCGCGCGCCAGGCGCGGTGCGATGAAGCTCGCGAGCACCGTGACCGCGCCCGCGAGCGAGAGGGCGAGGCCGATCGTGACCTCGTCGAGGCCGTTCTCTTCGCGGAGGACGTAGAGCACGAGTGTCTGGATCCCCTGCTGGCCGAGATTGGCGATGAACATGAGCACGAGGAGCCAACGAAGGATGTGGTTCTTGAGGACGAAGCGGAAGCCGTCGGCCATCTCGGTCGCGATATTCCGCGCGGTGATCGCCGCGGTCGGGCGGTGCACGTCGTAAATCGGTGGCATGAGGAAGAACACGAAGAGCGTCGGCACGAAGGCAAGCGCTGCGATGTACATCGCGTTGGCAGTCCCGAACGCCGCGATCGCGAGCCCGCCGATCGTCGGCCCGAGGATGCGCGCGGTTCGGTCGATGCCGAAGTAGGCGGCGTTCGCGCTGGTGAGCTCGTCGGGCTCGACGAGCGCGGGGATCACGCTGAAGTCCGTGGTCACGCCCCACGCCACCTCGACGGTACCGAGCAAGAAGCCGATGAAGTACAGGAGGTTGAGGCTGAACACTCCGGCCGCGACCGAGACGGGGATCGTGAGCGTGAGCGCAACGCTCAGCGCATCGCACGCGATGAGGAGCTTCCGCTTATCCGCGCGATCGATGAGCACACCGAGGATGCCGCCGAAGAAAACGTAGGGCAGCGCCTGGACGAGACGGAGCGTGGCCGCTGCCGCGATCGAGTGCGTCAAATCGAGGATGAGGAGCGGTAACGCGAGGCGCGCGACTTCATCGCCGAGTCCGCCGAGGCCGACGGATCCGGAGAAGGCCGCGAACCAGGGATGACGGAGGGGGCCGAGCCGCATGCCCAGCGAGCATACGAACGGGCACGGTTTCGCGGCACGCTGCTTGCGAGTGATGCGACCGACTTAGCACCGAGGAGGCTTCTACATGGGCCAGGTCAACGTGAACCCCCCGAGTGGGCCGGTCGTGGTGAGCGATGGCGGCGGGTTTGGCGCTGGGATGATCATCGGGATCATCCTGCTCATCCTCATCGTGCTCGTCCTCATTATCTACGCCGGTCCCCAGATCTTCAGGTCGGGGAATAGCCCTGCGCCGGTCCCGACTGGGGTCCCAGCGCCTACAAAGACCTTCCTGGACATTCTGTTCCTCGCTTGACCGCACACACACGCTGAGTAGGTGGTGGCGCCGGGCACGAGCTCGGCGCCATCGCCATGCTTAGCGTGTGAAGCGCGTTCTGTTCCTCTGCTCGCACAACGCAGCGCGCTCTCAAATGGCCGAAGGTTTCCTGCGTGCCTACGCCGGTGATCGTCTCGAGGTGCAGAGCGCCGGTACAAAGGCGACGGCGATCCATCCATTGGCCGTGCGTGCGATGCGCGAGGTCGGGATCGACATCTCCGCCCAGCGAAGCAAGTCAGTCGACGACGTCGGTGAAGGGTGGGACGTCGTCGTCACGGTGTGCGACGCCAACTGCCCGATCCCGCCCCGCTCCGGCATGAAACTCCGCTGGTCCTACCCCGACCCCGCCCTCGCCGGCGGCGACGACGAGTCGCGACTCGCGGCTTTCCGCACGGTGCGTGATGGAATTCAGAAACGGGTGCGCGCACTCGCGACGCGGCTCGGGTGATTTTCAGTCGCGGCTCAACCTCGTTACATGTACCGACGTCGGCACGACGAATGCTCGTTCGTTCTTCGCGCTTCCACGGAGGCGACATCTGATCGGAGGCCTTGAAGAATGCAGGAGAAGAAGGACCAGCCGGGTCAGGGCGACATGGGTAGCGAGAAGAAGCCGTGGCCGGGCGACGAGAGCCGCAAGCAAGGCGGCCAGGGCGACGTCGGCAAGAAGGGCGGCAGCGGTGAAGTTGACCGCGAGGGTGGCCAGGGCGGCCCCGAGAAGAAGCCGTAATGCAGCAGAAGGATCTCCCCAAGCGCCCTGGCGAATACGGACCGGACGACGTCGGCAAGAAGGGTGGAGCTCCGGTCGAGAACCCGAACATCGAAGGGCCCACCGACATACCCGACAAAGGTGGCGACGTGAGGCAGCCCCCGGCCTAGTCCTCGCGACAACTGAATAGCACGCAGTGATGTGAGAGCGCCGGATTCATCCGGCGCTCTTCGTTTGTCAGGAGCCGTTGTTCAATGTGTTGATCGATCCGGTCGATTCCAGGAGCGTTCCGAATATCGCGAAGATCGCGTAGCCAGCGATCACCGCGGTCACGATGAGAGCAGCGACCATCCCGGCCGAGAGCAGCGCGGTCTCTCGTGTCGCGGCTTGACGCGAGATCTGCTTCTCCATGACGCGATAGGCGACGCTGCCGATCTGCACAGCCGATCGCGCGATGAGGAAGACGCCTCCCGCGATTCCTGCTCCGACCGCGAGCCAGATGAGAATCCCCCATTCGGCGGACGTCACGTGTCCGATATTGCGCCAGTCGTAGCCGGCGCTCATGAGAAAACACCCGCTGGGGCCCCTGCCCCATCAGGGGCTCCTCCCCCTGGGTGCCTGAGACCGCCCCCACACGGGGGTGTATTGAATCTTGACTAGCGTCGTTCTCAGACCAGATGCCCCGGAGCCCGTAGATCGTCCAGGACGCCGGCATCACCGGTGAGACGGCGAGAGGCACGCAGCAGCGCGGTATCGACGCTGCGCTCGTCAAAGCCGCCCAGGCCGGAGATGCCTCAGCGTTCGGGCAGCTCTACGAGCTCTATCGCGACCCGGTCTATCGGTACTGCTTGTCGAGGACCGGCGCGAAACATGAGGCGGAGGACCTGGTAGCCGACGTGTTCGTACGCGCCATGGAAGCGCTCGACAGATATGAGGACCGCGGACTTCCGTTCGTGGCGTTCCTTTTCCGGATCGCGAGGAACGCCGCGATCGACAAGAGCCGGCGGACGAGGCCGGACATGTCCATCGACGACCTCGTCAACCATCCCGAGTCCGGCCAAAACGTCGAAGCAGAGGTCGCCCGTTCGATCGAGCGGGAAGCGCTCTTCAACGCAATGTCAAAGCTCAAATCCGACTACCGCGAGGTGCTCCTCCTGCGTTTTGTCGAGGGGTATGGGGCCGCGGATGTGGGACGCATGACGGGCAGGAGCGAAGGCGCGGTGCGCACGCTGCAGCACCGCGCGCTCGATCGTCTGCGCAAAGAGCTCGACCGGATGGGTCAGCTTTCGCTATTCGATCGCATCTCCGCTACGCGGCCAGGGTCCGCTGCCCCTGGCGCGGACGCTGCGGAATGATGCAGGACTCGCTCGCCCGCGCCCTTGGCGGCCTCAAAGGGACGCGCATGGATGATGTCGCGGCCGACCACGTCCGCAGGCGCCTCGAGCTGGGCTGGGTCGAGCGCGCGGCGCGCCGCCGCCCGCGCTTCGCGGTCCCCGGCTTCGCCCGCGCGTTCGCGGCCGCGAGCCTCGTCGTCCTTGTCGCCATGACCACGATGCACGCGGCTGCCGACAACCCGCTGTACGGGGCACGGGTCGTGGTCGAGGATTCGCTCGTCGCGTTCCAATCTGACCCCGTCGGCTACCTGAGCCAGCTCTACGCCGAGCGGCTCGAGGAAGCCGCACGCTTCGAAGCGACCGGCAACGCACTCGCGGCGTCGCGCGCCCGAAGCGCTCAGAGCGAGGCGCTGCGCCTTCTGAATCAGATTTCCCCGGAACCCGCGCAGTCGCCAGAGCCGTCGGCGAGCACGTCGATCACGTTGCCCGCGCCGACCGCAAGTCCCGAGACGACCGCGGTGGCCACTGGATCGCCGACGCCCGAGCCCACCGCCACGCCTCGGCCGCCCGTCCGGACCGCGACGCCGACCGTGAAGCCCGCGACGCCCAAACCGACCGCCACGCCGACGCCGACACCAACACCGAGGCCGACGACGACGACGCCCACGCCGACGCCGATGGACGTCCACGCCTACGGTTACGTGCTATATGCCGACGGGTCGGCGGTGGATGGCGCATGCGTTTCGACGTCGCTCGACGGGACCTGCGTCGCAGGGTCGATCCAAGGAAGAGTCGACCTGCGGTTCAGCGCGAAGAAGGGTCAGTCGATCACCCTGTACTTCCGCAATTACGACGCGTCGCGGGGCGGCACGCTCCATGGCAAGGTGACAGTCACAGTCGGCGGCCCCGAGGTCGCGCTCGGCACTATCACTCTTCGTTAGTCATCGGCGGCTAGGACCCCGTACGGCTGGCGGATGAACCTCGCGAGGGCGGGACGCGTTGTCATGGTGATGAGACCGCTTCTCGCGTCTGCGCTGCTCGCTCTTGGCTCCAGTTTCGCGCTTGTCGCGCTGCGCGGAGGCGACAGCATCTTCGCGGCGGCGATGCTGATGACAGCGTGCTCGACCGCCGCTGTGCTCGTGCGGGTGCTAGGCGCGAGTCAGCTCGTCGATCACCTCGACGACGCCGGGCACGTCTCCCGCGACCGCTAGCGCGTTCTCCGCATCCGACTCGTCCTCGACGATCCCCTGCAGCCGGACGACGCCCTGTTGCACTCCAACTTTCAGGCGAAGGTGTGCCGTGCTGGCGTCGAGGCGCAGCGCATGGTGGATGAGATCCTCGAGCCCTTCGTCGGACGGAACGTCCTCGATGGCGGCGTGGGCATGTTTGTCCGGCACGTCGCCCGCACCGAACCCGCCGGCGATCTTCGTCTCGCCCTTCGGGCCCTGACGAACGACCGGGTCGGTCGGTGGGAAGTAGGGCTCGGCCTCCTCGACCGCTTCGCCTGGATCGATTTCGGGACCTTCGCTGAACGGCTCGACCTCGATATCGGACTCGGGGACTTCGTCGATCTCGTCGCGATCTTTCATGCCCGCAGATGCCGCAGACCGCGTGCCGGACTACCGCGCCGCGAGGTACTCGAAGAAGAGCGCTTCCGCGAGCGTTGAGAGCTCGAGGTCCTTCAGGTCGACGCTTTCGTCCTCGGAGTGCGCGTTCGAGAAGGGATCGCCCGCGCCGGTCAATAGAAGGGTGGCCTTCGGGAACGACTTCGCGAAGTCGGCGACGAACGGGATCGTCCCGCCCGCACCCATGAGGACAGCGTCGCGACCGAATGCTTCCTTCATCGCGCGGCGCATTGCGTCGTACGCGGCTCCCTGGCCTTCGAGCTTGTACGGCTTGCCGGCACCGCGCGGGGTGATCGAGACTTCCGCGCCCCACGGCACGTGCGTCCGCAGATGCTCGGCGAGCGCTCTCATCGCCGCATCCGCGTCCTGACCGGGCGGGATACGCATCGACACGCGTGCGCGTGCCGAAGGAACAAGCTGGTTGGTGGATTCGGTGATCTTCGGCGCATCGATCCCGAGGATGGAGATCGCGGGCTTCATCCACATTCGATCGGTGATCCCACCCTCGCCGATGAGCTTGGTCGTCGGCCGCAGCCCAACCTGTTTGCGGAGCTCCTCCTCGGTCAGGTCGAGCGGGTCGGCTTTCCCGCGCGCGATCCCGGCGACCGCGACGTTGCCACGCTCGTCGTGCAGTGTGGCAAGCGTCTTCGCGAGGACCGTCAGCGCGTCGGGCACGGGTCCGCCGAACTCGCCGGAATGCACGGCGTGATCGAGCGTTCGCACCTCGACGTCGCACGCGACGATCCCGCGCAGCGAGATGGTGAGTCCCGGCTGCCCCGTCCGCCAGTTGCCGGAGTCCGCGAGGATCACGGTGTCGGCGCGCAGCTCGCCCCGGTACTGGTCGAGGAACTTGCCAAGGTTTGGAGAGCCCCACTCCTCCTCGCCTTCGACGAACACGGTCACACCCACCGGTGGACGCGAGTCGTGCGCGCGCAGCGCGCCGGCATGAATGACCACACCGCACTTGTCGTCGGACGTTCCGCGGCCATAGAGCCGACCGTTCTTCTCGATGGGCTCGAATGGATCCGAGTGCCAGAGATGCCGGCCACCCGTGGGTTGGACGTCGTGATGCGCGTAAAGCAGGACGGTCGGCGCGCCGGCGGGGGCCGCGACGTGTCCGATGACCGCTGGAACGCCCTCGATCTCGACGATCTTGGTGTCGCATCCTGCATCGCGGAGGATCTTCGCCGTCGCCTCGGCCGAGCGTCCGAGCTGCGACGGATCGTGACCGGGATGGCTGATAGAAGGAATGCGGACGAGGGTCTCGAGGTCGGCGCGGACCCGGGGCATGTCGTCGTTGACGCGGTCACGCAGCGTTGCGGAGGACGCCTGCGTCTTCATGGAGAAATGCAGCCTACTCCGGAAGCACGCCGGCCGCGAAAAGTACAACGGCAAAGGATCGATTTCGTTGCGAGTGAACTCTGGTACCGCCGCGACATTGACCGAAACGTGCCGCCCAAATTGAATGCATCGCCATGAAGAACCCCACATGGCCAAAGGCGTTGGCGTTCATTGGCTTCACGATCTTCGGGCTCGCACTCGCGTACTTCTCGACGGCGATCGCGACCGCCGGTGTTACGGCGCGGATCATCGGATCAGACCGCTCCGCTGACTGGCTCTCGACGGGGAGCGCGGTTCTGATGGTCGGCCTCGCCGCCGCAGCCGCGTTCGGATTCCTCGCGCTGACGAACGTTCGCGCGCTCATGCGTCGCGGCTAGCTCTCTCTGTACCTTGGGTCCCTGCCCAATCAGGGGCCCCTGCCCCTGGGCGCCGGAGTGCGGTAGCTAAGCACCTCCGGCGCCCACAGCGCGACACCAACAACGCTGAGGAGGGTCGCGACCCCTCCGGACACCACCGAGAACATCGGCGACACGAGGTCCGCCACCACGCCCGATTCCACCTGACCGAGATATGGGCCGCCCAGGAAGAACATCGAGCTGATCGCGACGAGCCTGCCACGGAGGTGATCGGGGACCACGGTCATGAGGATGGTGCTGCGGAAGATCGCGCTGATCGTGTCAGCGCCCTGCGCAATGGCGATGAACACGAGCGCGGGAATGAAGAGGCCGTCGTTCATGAGGCCGAACGCTGCGATTGCCAGACCCCATGCCGCGACAGCGAGGAGCACCGCGACTCCGTGATGCTGCACGCGCTTCGCCCATCCCGACGTGAGCGCGGCGACGAGCGATCCGACGCCCGGCGCGGCGAACAGGAGTCCGAGCCCCTCGGGGCCGACCGCGAACACACGGTCGGCGTAGAAAGGAAAGAGCGCTCGCGGCGAGCCGAAGAACGTCGCGAGGAAGTCCAGCAACATGGTCCCGAACAGGATTCGGTTCGCGCGGAAGTGCGCGAGCCCTTCGACGAGCGCGCGCCCGACCGGCAAATGGACCCGTTCCTCGCGCGGCGGCGCGACCAGCGCTATCACGGCGACGATCGCGACGACGAACGACGCGACATCGATCCAGTACGCACCCGCGAGACCGAAGGCGAGGATCACGAGCCCGGCGAGGGCCGGACCGGCGATGGCCGCGGTCTGAAAGAGAACCTGGTTCAGGGCCATCGCGGCCGGCAGCTGGTCGCGCTGCACGAGGCTCGGCGTGAGGGCGCCGCGGGCGGGCCCGTCGAGGGCGGAGAAGGCAGCACCGATGGCGGTGAACGCGTACAGGTAGAGCACGTTCGCGAACCCGAACTGCGTTCCGATCGCGAGAGCGGCGGAGCACGTCGCGAGGCCGATCTGCGTGACGATGAGAAGGCGCCGCCGGTCGACTCGATCCGCGATGACGCCGCCGAAGAGCGCCAGCGATATCAGCGGGATCGCCTGGAAGAGACCAATGAGCCCGACATCCAAGGACGAGCCGGTGATCAGGTAGATCTGGTAAGGGATCGCGACGAGACGAACCTGCGTGCCGGTCAGCGAGACGAGCTGCCCAAGCCAGAGCAGCCGGAACGAGCGCGACTCGCGGAGCGGCGAGAGGTCGATCAGAGCCGCCGAGCCTAGCCGGAGGCATGGGAGTCCGACTTGAACGAATCGGACGCCCACCCGCGCTAGAGTCAGGCGATGTATCGGACGACCTCTGCATCCGATGAGCTCGCAACGTGGGTGTCCTCAAGCTGGCGCGAAACGCTCACCACTGGATCGCACATAGACGGCGTCCACCCGGACGGCGCGATCGACATCGTGTGGGACGGGTCCGAGCTCGTCGTCATCGGCCCGCGCACTCGATCCGACATGGCCCTCAAGACCCGCGCAGGTGCTGAGTTCATCGGGGTCCGGCTCCGACCGGGCTCGACTCGCGCGATCATCGGAGAGGCGGCCGTCGCGATCGCGGATAAGACGGTGCCGCTCGAGCGTTTCTGGGGAAATGCCGCGCGCGCGGCGATGATTCGGCTGCAGGGGTCAAGGCCCGACGGAGCGATGGCAGAGCTCTGCGCGCTCCTGATCGAGCGCGGCCGAGCGGCTGGCGATCCCGATCGGCTGATCCCGCGGATCGTGGAGCTCGCCAGCCTTCAACGGACCGTGAGTGGTATCGCGCATGAGGTCGGACTCTCAGAACGCCAGCTCTTCCGGCGCTGCGTCGATGAGGTCGGCTACGGGCCCAAACACCTCGTCCGCGTCCTGAAACTCCAGCGCCTTCTCGGACTGGCCACGCGACTACCGGACGCGGGGCTGGCCGCGCTCGCCGCAGCGGTTGGCTACTCCGATCAGGCGCACATGTCCCGCGAGTGCCGACGCCTCACCGGCCTCACCCCCGCCCAGCTCGTCCGCTCGCAGCGTCATTTGTCGCGCTGACGAACACGTCCCGCCCTTCGTCCCACCGGTGGATGAGCCGTCCCTTCGGCCGTCCACCCTCGACGCCCCCGATCTCGTGAACGGACGCGACCACCCGCCGTGTCGGCTGTTCCCAGTGACCAAGCGAACGAAGCGCTACGGCAAACGCGATCTTCGAGGCATCAGTGTCGGGGACCCCGCAGCCCTTGCAGATCTGCGCGAAGGCGTCGTCCGGGCCCTCGGCGTGAAGGGTCGCGGCCAGGGAAACGTTCTCCTTCGCCGTCCTGAAGACGCGGCGCACGTCGGAGCCCCAGATGTAGCCGGGCATCGCTGCGCTCTGTGTGATCTCGGGTATCACGAGATAACCAGCCGCGCTCCTCTTGACGAGCTCATCGATATCCGCGTCGCCCTCGCCCACCGTCTCCACCGGAGACGACGCCGGGCGCTCCGCCAGGATGGCTCGCAACACGGTGCTCTTGCCGGCAAGACGAGGCACCGCGAGCACGATGAACGATCGCCTTTCGCGGGCGATGTCGCGCAGCGTCGCGGCGATGTCGCGCGACATCGTCCGATTGGCGACCAGATCGTCGAGGCGCAGCTCTTTGGCGATGACCTGGATGCTACGAGGACGCTCTGGCACACGGTGTGCCCAGTGTCGAGCAGGACCATGAAGCTCATCATCCCGGCTGTCCTGGGGCTCGTCTTGCTCACCGGTGCGAGCGGACCGGGGCCGCTCAAGGACTCCCTGGGAAATTTCTTTACCTTCCGGGAAGAGATGAGTCAGATGCGGAGCGAGGTCGCGGACCTGCGACACGGGCGGGGCAGCGCCGCCCCGGCCTGGGTCGCGAAGTACGCCGGCGCGCTCTGTTCCGCCGACTCGACATACATCGTGGAACACACCGACGCGGCGCTCGGCGTGACGGCCGCGGATATCGATGCGCAGTTCCAGCGGATGCACGACAACGGTCTGGAGTGCACGAGCGTTCGCTACCTCGGCTCGGTTGGCGATGGGCAGTTCGTTTTTGTGCTCCACCACGGAGCCAAGGACGTTTGGTACGTCTTCACCCTTTCGGAGGACCGGAAGAGCATCGCGAAGGTCGAGTGAGCCGCACCCGCTAGCCTTCGGGCTATGCGACCGGTGGAGCTGGTGATGGTCGGGGCGGGCAATCGTGGCTACCTCGCCTACGGTGGCTTCGCGGAGCGCAATCCCACGGAAGCCAAGTTTGTCGCCGTCGTCGAACCCGACGATGCGCGGCGCGCGCGGTTCGCGAACGCACACCGGATACCCGGCGAGCGCCAGTTCCGATCCTGGGAGGATCTGGCTGGCCGGTCCCCGCTCGCGCCCGCGTTGATCAACGCGACCCTCGAAGGCACCCATCGCGCGAGCACGCTCGGGTTACTCGCCGCCGGCTACGAGATGCTGCTCGAGAAGCCAATCGCGACCACACCTCGCGAGTGCCTCGAGATCGCCGCCGCCGCCGAGTCGCAGGGCCGGCTCCTCCAGATCGCTCACGTGCTCCGCTACGCGCCCTTCTTCCTCACGCTCCGCGAGATCGTCACGTCGGGTCGCCTCGGCGCGGTCGTCTCGGTCGATTGGCGAGAGAACCTCGTGTACTGGCACTTCGCGCATAGCTACGTCCGTGGGAACTGGGGCACTAGCGCGCGCGCCGGTCCGATCATCCTGACGAAGTGCTGCCATGACTTCGACTTGCTTGTGTGGATCTTCGGTCCGTGCGAGTGGCTTTCGTCTTCGGGCTCGCTCACGCATTTCACGCGCGAGGCCGTCGGTCCGGAGATCCCCGACCGGTGCACGGACGGGTGCCCGATCGCCGAGACCTGCCCGTATTTCGCGCCGCGCGTCTACCTGGATCGCCTTCGGGAGAACGCGGCCAGTTTCGCGGTTGCCGCGGTCACGCTCGACCGGACGCCCGAGGGCGTGATGCGCGCGCTCGAGAGCGGTCCCTATGGTGTCTGCGTGTATCGCTCCGACAACGACGTGGTGGATCACCAGGTCGTGCTCATGCGCTTCGCGGGAGGACTCTCCGTGAGCCTGACGATGCAGGGGTCATCGCACGTCGAAGGTCGCACCATCCGGATCGACGGGACGCGCGCCACGTTGCTGGCCAACGAGAGCCGCGCCGAGTTCGAGATCCACGATCACCGCACGCACACGGCCGAGCGGATCACCACGGCCCGCGGGGTCGGCGGGCACGGCGGCGGGGACGATGGTCTGATGCGAGCGTTCGTCGGGGCGATGGACGGCGATCGGGGAGACGCGGTGCTGACCTCAGCGCGGGAGTCAGTCGCGAGTCATCTCATGGCGTTCGCGGCGGAACAGGCCCGCGTGAGCGGTGAGGCGATAGAGCTCGAGCGCTTCCGCAGGTCGGTCGCCTAGAAAGCCCCGGCGGCGATCCGCTGACCTTCCGCGCTCTTCACGAAATCGAAGAATGCCCGGATCGCGGGCTTCAGCTCCGCTGTGTTCGAGTAGATGACCGCGAGGGGGCGGACGATCGGGTAGGTGCCGCTCGCGATGTTCTCCTGGGTGCCGGTTATTCCGTCGATCTGGATGGTCTTCACTCGAGTGTCGCTCGCAGTGCGGGATCCGGTACTCGCGATCCCGATCGCGCCACGGAAAGAGTTGACCGCGGCGAACATCGCCTCGCTCTCCATTTGCTCAGCGACGCTCTTCCCGTACGTCACAACGGACCCCGCGAAGAGGTACGCCTCAAACGTCTGCCGCGTGGCCGCGTTCTTTTCGCGGATGTATGGCCGGATCGTTGGCTCGGTCCAGCCGAGATCCGCCCAGGTCTTGGCGTCGCCGGTGTAGATCTGCCGAAGCTGGTCCCGGGTGAGGTTCTTCAGCGGATTGGCCGGATTGACGATGACGGCGGTGCCAGCGAATCCGATCGGGATCGGCGTAACGGTTTGCTTCTCAGCGTCGGTCAGAGCACGGCTGACGAATCCGACGTCGATCGTGTTCGAGAGGAGGAGCTTGATCGCGGCGTTGGACCCACTCTCGGAGACTATCCAGTTGACTCCAGGATTCAGCTCCTTGAATCGGGCGGTGAGTGCCTGAACAGCGGGAAGGGCGCCCCCTCCGCCGCTCGCGGTGTACGTCCCAGAGAGCGGCTCCGGCGTTGGCGCGATCGGCCTTGCCGCGCCACACGCTGCGAGCACGAAGACAAGCACGATCCCCCCGATGAGGATCGCGCCGAGGCGTGACCGTCCATGCCGGATCATCACGTCCTGCTCCGTGACAAGAGTCGTTATCGCGGCCAACGGCGACAATCCACAAACATGGCTAGGACCTGACTAGATCATTTGACGGAGGCGGAGTGAACATCGGGCCGATCGCGATCCCACCGGCAGGAGAGCGTGCCGCGGGGACATTCACGTTCGCGGGCGATGCTGGCCTAGCGAAATACGAGTGGCCCTATGTCGCCATCGCGGGCCTGATGGCGGGGCCGACGGTCGTGATCACCGCAGGTATCCACGCGGCCGAGTACACCGGCATCGAGGCGGCAATCCGGATCGGGCGAACGACATCCCCCGACTCCGTGCGCGGCACGATCCTCATCCTTCCGCTTCTCAACCGGCCGGGATTCTACGAGCGCAGCATCTATGTGAACCCGGAGGATGGCGACAATCTCAACCGGTTGTTTCCGGGCAAGGCCGACGGAACCTGGGGCGAGCGGTTCGCGCATCGCCTCCTCACTGAGATCATCACTAAATGCGACTACTCGATCGACCTGCACGCCGGCGATCTGATCGAGGATCTCGTCCCATTCGTCAGCTACCGCGAGACGCTTGACGCCGCCCTCGACGCGCGCATCCAGGGAATGGCCAACGCGTACGGAGCTCGCTGGGCCGTGAAGACCGCACCGACCGGTGAGCGACCCGGGACACTGATGGCGGTCGCCGCGCAAAACGGCGTTGCCGCGATAGTCGCCGAGTCCGGCGGTCGCGGCCAGCTCATCGAGGAAGACGTGGCGCGCCACGTGACAGGCGTCACCAACATCCTACGCACGATCGGCGCGATCAGCGGTCGCCCCGCGCGTGTCGTGCCACCGACGATCGTGAAGAGCTTCGAGTGGCTCCGCTCGCCGGTCGAAGGGATCTTTCACAGTCACGTTCGGGTAAATCAAATGGTCAAGGCGCGCGACCTCCTCGGAGACATGACCGACCTGCTGGGGGAGCCGATCGCGGCTCTCACCGCTCCAGTGAGCGGAGTCGTCCTCTTCATCGTCACAAGCCCCGCAATAAAAAAGGGCGGACTTCTTCTCGCGATCGGCGCGCTCTGATGAGGCCGCGAATCGCGGGCTTCGGCGTCGCCGCGCTCGTCGCCATTGCCGCATGCGTGCTTCCGCAAACCGACAACACGCCCACCGGCACCCCGGGTGGTTCTTCGGGAGCGCTGGTATCGCAGCGCGGAGCTGGTGGCGACCTCAAGATCCTGTACTGGCAGGCGCCGTCCACACTGAACCCGCATCAGGCCACCGGACCAAAGGACAGCGACCCCGCGCGCCTCGTGCTTGAGCCACTCGCGTCGCTCGGCAAGGATGGCCAGGCGATCGCGAATGGTCTGGCGGCCGAGATCCCGACGGTGGCCAACGGTGGTATCGCAAGGGACTTCACGTCCGTGACCTGGAAGCTCCGTCAGGGCGTGAAGTGGTCGGACGGCACGCCTTTCACCGCCGACGATGTGGCCTTCACGTACCAGTACCAGTGCAACCCGGCGACGGCCGCGACCACATTCGCCCGCTGCGACGGCGTTCAGAGTGTCGTTTCCCTCGACGCGAACGCTGTCGTCGTCACGTACCGGTCGGCCAACCCGTTCGCCTTCCAATGGGGGGTCGGCCCTGAAGGCGCCATCTTGAATAGAGACCAGTACAAGGGTTGCCTCGGGGCGAGAGCCGTCGATTGCGCCGCTGACAAGAAGCCCACCGGAACCGGTCCGTACAAGATTCGTGACTTCAAAGTGGGCAACGTCGTCACGTACGACCTGAACGACCAATTCCGCGATCCGAACAAGCCATTCTTTAGAACAGTCACGTTCAAGGCGGGCACCGACGCTGACGGCGCGGCGCGCGCGATCTTCCAGGCAGGGGACATCGACTACGCCTGGAACCTGCAGGTCGACCCGAACACGCTCCGCAACATGGCGGCGAGCTCGCAGAGTGGGAACCTGGTGACCATCCTCGGTTCCAGCGTCGAACGTGTCGAGCTCAACTTCTCGGACCCCTCCGCCTCCTTGGGCGAGAAGCGCAGCGAGCCAGAGACCAAGCATCCCTTCTTCACCGACAAGGCCGTCCGTCGGGCGCTGGCCATGGCCACGAACCGCGAGGCGATCGCTCAACGCATCTACGGCGATGGGGTATTTGGCAAGCCGACGTGCAACATCCTCGCCGCGCCGGAGGTGATGAGCTCGCCGGACACGAAGGGCTTCGACGTCTGCAAATTTGATCTGAACGCCGCGAACGCCGAGCTTGAACAAGCCGGCTGGGTGAAGGGCGCCGACGGCGTGCGCGCGAAGGGGGCGACCAAGCTAAAGATCCTCTTCCAGACGAACGTGAACGCGCGCAGGGAGAACACGCAGCTTCTCCTCAAGAAGGATTGGGAGAGCGTCGGCTTCTCGGTCGACACCCGTTCCGAGCCGTTCAGCTCTTTCTTCCTCACCACCTCTCCGGGCGGCGCGAGCAGATTCTTCGCCGACGTGCAGACCTACGCCGACGGCGGCGACCCGGATCCGACCGCCTATCTCGCCGCCGCTTGGACCACCGAGCAGATCGCGGCAAAGGCCAACAACTGGCTTCTCGGGAACCGCGCGCGCTACTCGAACAAGGACTTCGACGCGCTGATCGCGCAACTGCGCGTCGAGGCCGACACGACCAAGCGCACGCAACTCGCGATCCAGGCGAACGATCTTTTGATCCAGGACGTGGCGGTCATCCCCCTGATCCAGCGGAGCGCCGTCACGTCGGGGATCGCGAAATCACTCAAAGGTGTCGACCCATCGCCATGGGACTCGGAGATGTACAACATCGCCGACTGGACGAAGTAGGGATGTGGCGCTGCGCGTGGCCGCTGCTCACCTTGGTGCTGGTCGCCACATGTTCCCCTGCACCGAGTGGCTACGCTCACGATCTGGTTGTCTCGAACCAGACGACGCTCGCGGTGACGCTCGCTGTGAACGGGAGAGTCGTACGCAGTGTTCAGCCGCGCACGGACGAGACGATCTCCGTGAGGGACCTTCCGGCGCAACCGTGGGTCGTCGAAGCGCGCACGCCGAGCGGACGCGTCCTGACCTCGCTGACGGTGCGTCCTGGTGACGTGTGGGAGACGAGCATGCCTGATGGCAGTACTCAGATGAATGGTGACGCCGTCCGCGTCGACCTCTCCTGCGGGCGTCTCGACATCTGGTCTGGGCCCCCACTCTTGGGGCCGGCTCCTGGCCCCGGCAAGCCCGGCGACTGCGCTCCTTGATCGCCAGACTCAGACGGTCTTGGCTTCTCTCGAAAGAGGCACACATCGCGGACTGGACGAAGTAGACGCTTATAGTCAGCCGCTGATCGAGCGGGAGGAGGTCTAGAGATGGGACGTGATGTTCTGATCAATCGTCGGCGTTTCCTGCAGTCCATGGCCGCGGTGGGCGTGGTTGTGGCATGCGGACCCACCGCGACGGCCAGCCCGAGCCCGAGTGTCAGTGCGAGCGGCAGTCCAGCGCCTAAGGCGGTCAGCATCGAGTGGTGGCGGCGGAACTATGCCCAGGGCACACAGTCCGCCGAAACGATCACCTCCGATGCGGCGGTGAAGGCCTACAAGGACCGCGCGTCGAATGTGACGATCGCGATCCAGGGCGGGCCGTTTGGCGCCGAGACCGACCAGAAGTTCGATATCGCGATCCTGCAGGCGCATAACGGCCCCGACGTCTTCCACACCACCGGCGGCGACGTGCTGAAGTACGCCGCGGCCGGTCAGCTGTCCCAGCCGACGCTCACCGACGCCGAGCGGACTGACTTCAACCCGAGCGCGCTGAAAGCGACCACATACAAGGGCACGGTTGTGGCATATCCACTCTGGATCGTGCCCTGGTTCGAGTACATCAACCTCGATCTCTTCAAAGAGGCCGGCGTCACGCCGCCTACAGGCGGCAACTGGACGTATGAGGAGTTCCTCGCCGCGGCGAAGAAGCTGACCTTCAAGCGTGCCGACGGCAAGCAGATTTACGGCCTCGCCCACGCGAACGACGAGTTCGCCTTCATGCTCATCGACGGTGGGCGGCCGTACGACAGCACCATCAAGACGTGGACATTCAACAGTGCCGACGCGGTGAGCGGCCTCGAGAAGTGGGTCTCGCTCGCGCAGCAGAAGGTCATGCCGCCGGACTTCCTGACCTTGAACCCCAACGACTCGCAGGCGCGTTTCCTCGCCGGCGACGTCGCGATTCTGCAGCGACCGAGCGCGATGATCAACATCCTCAACGCCGATGCGAAGTGGAAGTTCGGGACGAACTGGGACATCGCCAACTTCCCGAAAGCCAAGGGGGACCAGACCGCTTGGGGCGGTGTCGGCTTCATCGCCGTCCGCGAGCAGTCAGACGCCGACAAGAAGGCCGCGGCTCACGCGTTCGCGAAGTACCTCACCGGGCCGGACATCGGACCGGATCTCAAAAAGCAAACGCCGCCGGTCGAGTACTGGCTCGCGCCCGCCGGGCGGAAGTCCGCGGCAGGGATCTACGGCGACTATCACCCGGCGAAGGCGAAGGTAGCCACGATGGGCGCCTTCACCTACGTGCTCCCGAATGTGAGCACATGGTCCGAGATCGACCAGAAGTACCTCCGGCCGGCGCGTGACGCGGCGCTCGAGGGCAAGAAGACGCCGAAGCAGGCACTCGACGAGGTGGCGCCGCAGGCGCAGAAGCTGCTGGACGAAGCCAACAAGTAGTTTGTGATGGCGACCGCAGCGCCGCGGCGGCGACGCAGCCTCGCCGCTGCGCTGCGACGCTACGGCTGGTCGTACCTCTTCGTCCTACCGACCTTCTCGCTGTTCGTCGTGTTCACGCTCCTGCCTGTCGTGCAGGGTCTGGTCTTGTCGCTGCAGAACGCGCGAGTCACCGGTGGCGAGTTCATCGGACTCGCGAATTTCGAAACTCTCGCGGCCGATCCGGTCTTCGTGCAGGCCGTCGGAAACACGATCCTGTACGCGACGGTCGTGGTCGCGGCTCAGATCACGCTCGCGCTGGTCGTCGCAAGCCTCATCCAGCCCCTCGGCACCCAGGCCCATGTGTTCTACCGCGCGCTTTTCTACTTACCCCTTGTGAACTCGGCGATCCTCGTCGCGATGGTGTGGCGCTGGATCTTCAACGCCAATCCGTTCGGCCTCGCGAACACAGCGCTGGGGGTGATCGGACTTGGGCCGTTCCTTTGGATCGGAAGCTCGGATCAGGCGCTCATCGCCGTGATTCTGAGCGCGGTCCTGACGATCCCGGGCGGCGGCGTGGTCCTTTACTCCGCGGCAATGGGATCACTGCCGCGCGAGCTCTACGAGGCCGCGGATCTCGACGGCGCGAGCTGGTTCTCGAAGTGGCGCCACATCACCGTGCCACTTCTGCGTCCGACGACGCTCTACCTGCTCGTGATCTACACGATCTTGGCATTTCAGCTCTTCGAGCGCGTCTACATCATGACGAACGGCGGCGGGCCGAATAACGCGACGATCACGATCGTGCAGCTCATCTATTCCACGGCCTTCCAGTTCGGGCGATATGGGCTCGCGAGCGCGATGGCCGTGGTGCTGTTCGTGATGGCGCTCGGCGTCGCCCTGGTGCAGTTCCGCTCACTGCGGTCCGATGTCGAATATTAGGCAGCGCCTGCCGGTCCACATCGTCCTTCTCGTCGCGGGCGGCCTGTCGCTGTTTCCTTTGTACTGGCTCTTTCTGACGTCTCTATCGCCGACGCAATACGTCGTCCGGGTGCCGCCGGAGATCGTGCCCCGCGAGCTGACGACCGCGAACTACGTGAGACTTTTTGAGACCACGCCGATCGTGCGGTGGCTGTTCAACACCGTCGTGATCGCAGGCGTGATCACAGCGTTTCACCTGCTGTTCGATTCCATGGCCGGATACGCCTTCGCGAAGCGGCGCTTTCCCGGAAAGAACGTGATGTTCTGGCTGGTGGTAAGCACGCTCACAGTGCCCGCGCAGGTCACCCTCATCCCGGTCTTCTTCATCCTGCGGTTTCTCGGGCTACTCGACACCTATCCAGGCGTGATCCTTCCCGGACTGGCGGACGTTTTCGGGATATTCCTGATGAAGCAGTTCATCCAGACCTTGCCGACCGAGCTCGAACACGCCGCGCGAGTCGACGGTGCGTCGGAGTGGCAGGTGTACCGCCACGTCATCGTGCCCCTTTCGCGTCCGGCGCTCGCTGTTCTTGCGATTTTCACGTTCCAGCGTTACTGGAACGCGTTCATCTTTCCGCTCGTGATCCTGCACGATCCATCCAAATATCCGGTCCAAGTTGGTCTCGCCACTCTGCAGGGCGAGTTCAACACCGACTACGGCATGCTCATGACCGGCGCCGCTGTCGCGGCGATCCCGATGATCGCCGTGTTTTTCGC